>Ga0315900_10011192_pt1 | contig 11137 bp, 14 predicted proteins | sample LakEriMetagenome_FD_203521 | JGI IMG/M metagenome (GOLD analysis project Ga0315900, IMG submission 203521) | Freshwater fungal communities from buoy surface, Lake Erie, Ohio, United States - Buoy 12 MA114 | ecosystem: Environmental > Aquatic > Freshwater > Lake > Lake biofilm | place: USA: Lake...
CATAGTCGTGCTCCCTCTGTTACTTGTAACGATAGATAATGCGACCTCTTGTGAGGTCATATGGACTTAGCTCTACGATCACACGATCACCAGGAAGAATACGAATGTAGTTCTTTCGCATCTTTCCGCTGATATGTGCCAAGATCTTGTGTCCATTAGTTAGTTCAACGCGAAACATTGCGTTAGGTAGAGCTTCAGCTACAACGCCTTCAATTTCGATGGCGCCATCTTTGCTAGCCAAAAATTTACCTTCTTCTCTGTTATCTCATTAAACGAACATGGTTGGACCAGCCTGAAATCCTGTGGATTCTCGTCTGGACCGAAGGGTGAGTCTAAGGCAGAGCCCCCGTATAAGGGAAATCGGGTATTTCGCCCTCACGACACGCGGAGAGGAGCTCAGGCGCTCTTTCGATAGCCGGATGGGCATTTGGGGCTGACGGCTGTGACCTTCTTGATCATCTTGGTCGGCTTGGTCACCTTGGCATTGGAGATCTTGCGACAGGTGATCGTGGAGAGTTTTTTAACTGGCGCCTCAGTAGCTGTCGGAGTTGGGGTCGGAGTTGGTGTTGGGGTTACTACCACTGGCTCGGGGGCCTTTTGAGTGAGTTTTGCAGAGATTGTCGGTGATGAATATGTAAACCCGTTGGCTGAAAGGCTTAGCCAACCTTCCTTCTCGCTCACAGTTTGAGTTGCAACCTGCATCGATCCATCGTCGGCCAAGATTGAGATGCTTGCTTGAATAGGGCTTTCATTGAAGCCATAAATGCAGCGAGCTATGCTGCCGCGAATTTTAAGGTCGTAGGTTCCTTTAAAGACTTCACCTTTAGCTGTGTAATGCGGTGCGATTACTTTGTAATCAAGTGATTGTAACTCGCGATTAAACGCTGGAGGGCCTGCTGAATATGCAGCCGCGTTGGTGGTCACAAAGCCCACAAGATCATCGGCATCTTTAATGCAGGCATTTGAATTAGATAACGCCCCTCGTGGGAGAGTATAAAAAGTCCACGTGGATTGGGTTGCGCTGGCTTTATCTTTAATCTGAGGAAGCCACAGCGCAAGAGTTTCCATTGAACTCTGCCCTGACGTGGAAATTATCTCCTGAAAATTTCCAGTCGCTAGTGATTTCGTATTGTGCCACCCCTGACCACCCTGCACTTTTCCATCAAGTATGTACTTTTGAATTTCAGGAGTGAGGTTCTCCCAGCGAAACCATTCACCGACAACTGGCACTGAAACTGGAGAAGCCGAAACCTCGATAATTTGTTCTTGCTTGGCGTTTGTCGCGATACTGACATTCGGATTATAGATTCGACCATGGAGCCAACCTGTGAGCTTTTGCTGCAAACGAATCTTTACACCAAAAGTGTATCCTGCCGGAAAAGACTGACGCTTTGCGCAGCTACCGTTATCAATCATCGCGCAGTATCGCCACTCATCCAAGGAATCATGACGCACACCCTTAATGGTTCCTGGTGCAGAGCTAGTAGAGTCCTGGGCGATCTGTAGTGAATATCGTCCATTAATCAGAGTTACGGGCGTGACATTTACTATCATCGAATGCATCTGAAACTTTTCACCTGCGATTTTTTGATTTGGACTTTTCTGAAGAAAACTATTTGTGAAAGCCTGAAGCATGTATGTACTTCCTGATCCACCATGGTTTGCACCAGGGATATCCCAAATAGTCGGAGCGCCGCCCGTTGGAAGATTGATAGCGTCATCACCTTTGAAATCTAGCGGCGCATATGCTGGATAAGGAGTTGCATTTATCGCCTCCGTCCGAAGGCCATTTGGGCTAGTTGCAAAAAAGCTTTCGATGCAATTGGTAGTTATTTCAATTGAGCATGGCGGTAAAAATGCAGCGGCAGAGATGCTGTTAAGTTCAACGCACTTCGGAGAATCAACTGTCGCGCAGTGGAATTCTGGGCTGGGAGTTTCAGTCTGAGTTGCATTGCGAGCCATCAGTCGTGACGGTTCACGATTGAGTGTTGAGCCGTCAGAAAGGAATAGTGAACGCCACCCTTCTCCTTGTGGAGATACCGATGGCGTCCACCATTCATCAGGAATTTCGGCGGCGGTTACCGGAGCAAGTGCTGCTAAGAGAAACACTCCCCCAAGTAATGCCGAAATCAGTTTTCTCATAATTACTTCTTCTTATATCCCCTCGGGCATACTGGCTTTACAGCCGTAATCTTCTTAACCGACTTACCCATCGTGCAAGTTATCGTAGTCTTGTTAAGCATCTTAGTTGCAGGCTTCCAATCTTTCTTCAATGAGATTTTAAGCTTTGGACGTGAGTAGTGAAAGCCTGAAATATCAATGATGATTTTACCGTTTCGCACTCCGATTGTTGAGACCAAATTGTTGCCCTCATCAACGGCTGTGATTATTTGGACATTGAGCGCCTTGACTGCGTCGTTAGCGTTCTCAAGTCCCCATAGAAGCTTGGCGTCGGCAGCTGGAATTACTGCTTTGTAGAAGCCGTAATTAAGAGTCGTGCCGTCAGGGGCAAAGTGAGGCGCTGCTGCCGTGAAGGTAAATTCCTTCTCTGCCGCATTCCACACCGGAGTACTGAGATCGCACACACCGTTTGAGGAGACAACCATGTCACCGGTTAAGCCATCAACTCCGAAAGCAGATTGTCCATCATTGTTAAGGAAGAGAATTGCTTGGAACTGGCGAACAATCGCACGAGCTACACCTGTCTCTCCTGAACAATCAGCTGACTTTCCAGCTAATGGGACCGCAACAGGGCTACCGCTAAATTTGAGCGTTGACTGACTATTTGAAGTGCCGTAATCCCCAGCAAAGTTGGTACCTACGCCTACTAGTACTCCTGGCTTCACTTCACCAGTCTTTACCTTCACTTCAATTGTTAGATCGCTATCTAAGTTTGCTGGGAAATTGGAATTTCCTGGCTGAGTTGCAACATTAACTTTATTTGCTGTCGAAGTAATTGTTGGAAGCACATTGATAAAGATGTGATTCACAAATTCATTTGCAGTCTTTGCTTCAACAAAGAGGCCACCATAACCAAGTTGATCAAGACCTGACTTAGACCAATCTGGAGTGGTCCAGCGACCAGTGAGTGCGCGACCTACCGAAAGAGTTGGGATGGTAACGATTGGCGCAACTACAGTGGGAGTTTCTGTTGTGACAGTTGATGTATCAGTGACCACTGTTGTCGTCTCCACTGGAGTGCTAGATACGCCATCTGCAACCCAGGTCAGGGCGATGGTGTTTCCAGTAACGGCCTTAACTGAGACGGATTCAACGCAGTAAACAGTCCGTGAATCTGAACAAACCGGCCAAGAGCTCTTTGGCACATTGATGGCGGCGTTTGCAATAGGTGCAACCGCTGCAAGAAGACTCGCAATTAAGGCAAAGGCACTTGCCCCTGCAATCACTCTCTTATTCATACTTCCCCCTGAAAAGTCGCTCCACACGTGTGGATTAGCCATCTCTGGCTCTATCCCTCTCACCGCTCTGGGCTTGCTCATTTATGCACTGCTAGCGAATTTCTCGTGGTTATGGATGGTCATAATCTCAGCGTGACTGAGAGAGGTACCAATTCCACTGCCACTCAAACTTGCTCTCTGGAATCAGCGTGTCTTTGAACTCCTCAAAGGTGTAGACCAATTCGGCATACCCCCCAGGCAGGACCGCAGTGGGACGTGAATCGCTCACCATTGGTGAGTGATCGGCAAAGATTGCAAGCGATGGTGAAGTCGAGATTAGGTCCTTGGTGCGATTTTCAAATGAAATCTGCCATGTGATCGGACATTGATAGACACCGCACCGTTCCCAAGAAACTTTCAAGCCAACTGCAGTCAATCCACCGAGAGTATCCCCCAGTCCTCCAGCTCCACTGATTGCTCCAAGGTCACCCACTGAAGGTTCCCATTCGATTGGGTAGTCAGAGATGAGTCCAATAATCTCAGGTCGTGTTGCCGCATTCGATCCTGTGTCAATCGGTGCACTAGAACTTTGATTCGACATCTGTGGTCTAGCAATCTCATAGATACCGATACTTCCGAAGCCGATCACAAATACACCAAGAACGATGCTCACTGCCCGAATAATGCGCTGACGGCGTACGCGAGCGATAATCACCGGTGCAAGGTCAACATTTTCAAGTGGCCCAAGAGACATCCATTGAATTTCGCGTTTAATCAGAGGATCAATATCACTCATTGTTCTCCACCACCTCTGCTACAACTATTTCATTCTCGGGTTCAACTCTAGTTTTATTTGTAAGTTCTCTGCCTGTCGATCGCTCTAGCTCGGGAGTTAACTCCACGTAAGCGGCAACGGCTGCTTTACCTCGCGCAAAGTGGGATGCGACAGTCCCCATAGGCATTTCCATAATCTTCGCAATTTCGCGCAAGTTCATTCCATGTTCAAAGTAAAGAACTAAGACAGCGCGTTGAGATGCTGTGAGAGATTTGAGTGCAGCTTGAACTAACAATCGCTGGGTAACGTCTTCGCTTTCGTCAACGAGTTGGCGAATATCATCTGCCAAATCCCAGGTTGTCTCCTTCTCCTGTTGCTTACGAAGCCACTTACGTCGCATATCTGCATGGCGCGAAACCATCACTCGCATCAAATAGGCTTCAGGATTTTCATGCTCACGTATCTTGCTCCAGCGCTTAAAGACATCTGCCAGAGCTTCCTGGAGTACATCTTCCGCATTTTGCGTATCGAAGCAGATCATTTTGGCAGCACGCAGAAATGACTTCTGGTTCTCTTGAAGCCAGATTGTAAATTCGATCTGATCCCGCGTGCTCACAGGATCATCTTAGAGGTTGGGGCTTAATCCAGTAAGTCTGAAACTTCTACGCCTAAGGTGGCTAACTTCGCACGGCCACCATCGAGTGCGGTCAACACGTACGGCTTGCCATCTGGAAGTAGAACAAATGAATTTTCAAAGTGCGCCCCACGTGAACGGTCATTTGAAACAACGGTCCATTGATCCTCTAGTACATGTGTCTTTGCGCTACCGCGCGTAATCATTGGCTCAATCGCTAAAGCCAATCCGGGGATGAGCTCTGGGCCATTTCCTGGTTTTCCAAAGTTAAGGACATGAGGCTCTTGGTGCATCTCAGTTCCGATTCCATGCCCACCGTATTCAGCCAAAATTCCATACTTGCCCTGCGAATCAATATAACTTCCAATTGCGTGGCTGATATCAGTTAAACGTCCACCAACTTTTGCAGCTGCAAATCCGCGCCACATCGATTCTTCGCAGACATTCATCATCTTCTGATCTGCGGGATCAACATTTCCTACTCCGTAGGAGAAGGCTGCATCTCCATGCCAACCATCAATGATTGCACCGCAATCGATAGAGACAACATCTCCATCTTGAATCACGCGATCACCAGGGATGCCATGAACAATTTCATCGTTAATTGAGATACAGATAGTTGCAGGGTAGCCGTGATATCCAAGAAAGTTTGAAATTCCGCCACCACGTTTAATGTTCGCTGCTGCAATTGCATCTAGCGCATCTGTGCGCATACCAACTTTAATTGATTGACGAAGTAGTTCTAAGGTCTGGCCAACTAGTAGTCCTGCTCGACGCATAGTCTTTAGCTGATCGAGAGTCTTAATCTGAATTGCCATAATTCTTCCTATTTGAATCTATTGAACGCGAGTAAGCGCATCAATTGCGCGCTGGGTAATTTCGGCAACTTCACCCACCGCACTTACTGTGATTAAAAGACCTTCGGTGCGATAGAAGTGAATAATCGGTGCAGTCTGCTCTTCATAGACGGCTAAACGACGAGCGATAACTTCGGCCTTATCGTCCTCGCGCTGGTAGAGCTCTCCCCCATCTGCTGGACAGGTTGTAGAACCAGCTTCAGCCGGCTTTCCACATTGACGGCATGTCATTCGGGATGAAAGGCGTGCGATGATCTCTTCAGATGGAATTGAAAATTCAAGAACTGCATTCAGCGGAGTCTTCTTCTCGGCCATAATTGCGCGAAGGACTTCAGCCTGTGAGACATTGCGTGGCCAACCATCGAGCAAGAATCCGCTCTGCGCGTCACTTTCCTCAAGTCGAGAACGGACCATTGCATTGGTGATTTCATCGCTGACAAGCTCGCCGCGGTCTACAAATGCCTTTGCTTCAAGCCCAAGCGGTGTTCCCGCCTTCATATTTGCGCGGAAGATATCGCCAGTAGAGATATGCGGAATTGAGTAATGTGCTGAGAGAAAAGCTGCTTGTGTTCCCTTGCCAGCACCTGGTGGTCCGACCAGGACTAATCTCATTAGCGCAGGAATCCCTCGTATGAACGCTGCTGCAACTGGCTCTCAATCTGCTTAGCAGTATCAAGACCAACACCAACAACGATCAGAATCGCAGTTCCACCGAATGGGAAGTTCTGTGATGCACCAAAGAGCACAAGTGCGATGATCGGAATGATCGCAACGAGAGCAAGATAGAGCGATCCCGGAGCAGTAATTCGTGAAAGTACGTACTGCAAATATTCAGAAGTTGGGCGTCCTGCGCGAATACCAGGGATGAATCCACCGTACTTCTTCATATTATCTGCAACTTCATCAGGATTAAATGTGATTGCTACATAGAAGTAGGTAAAGAAGATGATCATGCCCGCGTAGGCAGTGATGTAGTAGACGTTATCTCCGTTGACGAGATTTCGTGAAATCCATACTGCCCAAGCTGAGGTGCTGTTGGTGAAGTTAACGATCAAAGATGGAATGTAGAGAAGTGATGATGCAAAGATCACTGGGATAACGCCAGCCTGGTTTACCTTGATTGGGATGTAGGTAGAAGTTCCACCGTATGCCTGGCGACCAACCATGCGCTTTGCATATTGAACTGGAATACGTCGTTGTGCCTGCTCAACGAAGACAACTGCTGCGACAACAAGTACGCCGATCAAAAGTACGAAGATAAATGTTGCAAGACCCTTCTGAAGTCTGATGCTCCAGAGTTGAGTTGGGAAGCTTGCTGCGATTGATGTGAAGATCAAGATTGACATACCGTTACCGACGCCACGATCTGTGATCAATTCACCGAGCCACATGATTACAGAAGTTCCTGCAGTCATCACAACGATCATGGTGATGATGCGCTGCCATGATGTGTCAGGAATGATTGCTAGGTCGCAACCTGAGATCAAACGACCTGGTGTGCGAGCAACTGCAATAAGGCCAGTTGACTGCAAGATCGCAAGACCGATGGTGAGGTAACGCGTGTATTGAGTCAGCTTTGCAGTTCCTGATTGACCCTCTTTCTTAAGAGTTTCAAAGCGAGGAATAACTACGGTGAGAAGCTGAACAATGATTGATGCGGTGATGTAAGGCATGATTCCAAGAGCAAAGACAGAGAGCTGAATGAGCGCTCCACCGCTGAAGAGGTTAATCAAGCCAAAGAGGCCGCCTTGATCTGCGCCAGCAAGACATTGCTGAACATTTGTGTAAGAAACACCAGGTGTAGGAACTACTGATCCAAAGCGAAAGAGCGCCATGATCGAAAGAGTGAAGAAGATCTTCTTGCGTAGCTCTGGAGTCTTAAAAGCCATGCCAAATGCTGAAAGCATCAATCTTCTCCCTCTATCGAATCAAGCGTCTTAATATTGGAATTACTTCTTACCTGTGCAACCTTTATAGGGTTGCTGTTGATCCTCCAGCAGCGGTGATCTTATCGATCGCCGATGATGAGAATGCATGTGCTGTAACAGTTACCTTGACAGAGATTTCTCCGTTGCCAAGAACCTTTACAGGAAGGCTATCGCGCACAGCTCCAGCAGCAATAAGTGATGCGACTGTGACATCGCCACCCTTTGGATAGAGAGCATTGATCATTGAGACATTAACTACCTGATACTCAACGCGTGCTGGGTTCTTAAAGCCACGAAGCTTTGGCAAACGCATAACGAGAGGTAGCTGACCACCTTCGAAACCTGGACGCACTGTGTTACGAGCACGTGTTCCCTTGCCACCGCGACCGGCTGTCTTACCCTTTGATGCCTCACCGCGACCCTTACGAGTCTTAGCTTTCTTAGCACCTGGTGCTGGTCGAAGATGATGAAGTTTTAGTGTCATCTCTATTCAACCTCCTCGATCTTGATCAAGTGGCGAGCGGCGTATGCCATGCCACGAATTTCTGGACGGTCTTCCTTAACAACAACATCGTTGATGCGCTTTAACCCAAGAGAGCGAACGCTCTCGCGGATCTCAGGCTTATTGCCAACTGTTGACTTGATCTGTGTGATCTTTAAACGTGGCATTAGGCACCAACTGTCTGTGAGGCTCGGATGATTGCAGCAGGTGCTACATCTTCGAGTGGAAGTCCACGTCGAGCTGCAATAGCTGCTGGAGACTCAAGCATCTTTAGCGCTGCAACAGTGGCGTGAACCATGTTGATTGCGTTATTTGATCCGAGAGACTTTGTAAGTACATCGGTGATTCCTGCGCACTCAAGTACGGCACGAACTGGGCCACCGGCGATAACTCCGGTACCTGGAGAAGCTGGACGTAGAAGAATTACGCCTGCTGCTGTCTCGCCCTGTACTGGGTGAGGAATTGTTCCTTGAACGCGTGGAACTGTGAAGAAAGACTTCTTTGCTTCTTCGACAGCCTTTGCAATTGCTTGTGGAACTTCCTTGGACTTTCCGTAACCAATTCCGACCTGACCGTTGCCGTCGCCGACAACTACGAGTGCTGTGAATGAGAAACGACGTCCACCCTTAACAACTTTAGATACACGGTTGATAAAGACAACGCGCTCCATAAATGGAGACTTGTCCTTTTCGCGATCATCGCGACGCTCGCGACGTTCTCCGCGTCCTTTGTTTGCTGGTGCTGCAGTTGTACCTGCATCGCTTGTTGGATTTTGGGCCATGTTAGAACTCCAATCCGTTCTCTCGTGCGCTATCTGCAAGAGCTGCAATGCGACCGTGATACTTGTTTCCTGCACGGTCAAAGACGACGGTTGTTACGCCGGCAGCCTTTGCACGTGAGGCAATAAGTGCGCCAACAGCTTTCGACTTTGCAGTCTTATCGCCGTTATCTTTGCGAAGATCAGCTTCCATTGTTGATGCTGATGCAAGTGTGATGCCCTGAAGGTCATCGACAACTTGTACAAAGAGGTGACGTGTAGAGCGTGAGACGACTAGACGTGGACGCGCAGCGGTTCCTTGAACCTTCTTACGCACACGGAAGTGACGACGGGCGCGAGCATTAGTTGCTGACCCCTTGCGGACTTTTACACCGATTGCCATTACTTCTTACCAGCCTTTCCAGCCTTACGACGAACCTTCTCGCCAGCCAAACGAAGTCCCTTACCCTTGTAAGGATCTGCCTTGCGAAGCTTCTTAATCTTCGCTGCAACTTCACCGACGAGTTGCTTATCGATTCCGCTGATGTGCAACTTGGTTGGTGATTCAACCTTGTAGGTAATTCCTTCTGGAGCCAAGAATGGAACTGGGTGGCTGTATCCGAGCAAGAATTCAAGATCCTTACCCTTTTCAGCAACACGGTAACCAACACCGACGATGTCGATGGTGAGTGAGTATCCATCTGTCACGCCGGTAACCATGTTGGCAACCAATGTGCGTGATAGGCCATGAAGTGAACGTGTAACGCGCTCTTCATTTGGACGAGCAACGGTGATAACACCATCTGCTTGTGAAACCTGAATAGGTGATGGGACGGCAATTGTTAGTGATCCCTTTGGACCCTTAACACTTACTGCCTGTCCTGCAATTGAAACTTCAACGCCGCTTGGAACGGCAATTGGCATGCGACCGATACGTGACATATTCGATCACCATACGTAGGCGAGAACTTCTCCGCCTACACCCTGTTTGTTGGCTTGCTTATCAGTAAGCAATCCAGAAGAAGTTGAAATGATTGCAACGCCAAGTCCACCGAGGACCTTTGGTAGCGCTGTTGACTTTGCGTACACGCGAAGTCCTGGCTTGCTTACACGGCGAAGTCCTGCAATTGAACGCTCGCGGTTAACACCGAACTTGAGATCAAGAACTAGTGTCTTACCAACGCCATTTGCATTTGATTCAACCTTGAAACCTGCGATGTAACCCTCCTTCTGGAGGATTTCTGCAATACGAACCTTTACCGATGATGACGGCATTGAAACCGTGTCATGGTAGGCAGAGTTCGCATTGCGCAGACGAGACAACATGTCTGCGATCGGATCTGTCATTGTCATACGTGGCCTGTGGCCTTTCTCGAACCGGTTTCTTCACGCTCTGTGAAGACCTGTTTCGTTGTAGTAATTACCAAGAAGCTTTTGTGATACCTGGAAGTTCACCGCGGTGTGCCATCTCGCGGAAGCAGATGCGGCAAATTCCGAATTTTTGATAGACAGAGTGTGGACGACCACAACGCTGGCATCGTGTGTAACCGCGAACCTTGAACTTTGGCTTGCGAGCAGCTTTGACCTTGAGTGATGTTTTAGCCATTCTTATGCCTCCCTGAAAGGAAAGCCGAGCGCCTTAAGTAGTGCGCGACCTTCGTTATCGTTCTTAGCTGTGGTTACAAAAGTAATATCCATACCGCGTGGACGATCTACCTTGTCTTGTTCGATCTCTGGGAATACAACCTGCTCGGTAAGACCGAAGGTGTAGTTGCCCTTTCCATCGAATTGCTTTGGTGAGAGTCCACGGAAGTCGCGGATACGTGGAAGAGAGATTGAGAGCAAGCGATCAGCGAACTCCCACATACGATCTCCACGAAGTGTCACGTGTGCACCGATTGGCATACCTTCACGCAACTTGAATTGCGCGATTGATTTGCGTGACTTAGTTACCTGTGGCTTCTGGCCAGTGATAATTGCGAGGTCGCGGATAGCGCCTTCGATCAACTTTGAATCACGAGCTGCTTCACCGACACCCATGTTGACTACAACCTTGACTAGGGTTGGAACCTGCATTGGATTGGTAAATCCGAATTCCTTGGTAAGTGCATCTTTAATCTCGCTCTTGTAGCGAGCCTTAAGACGAACATCTGTAGCTGTGCTCATTAGATGTCCTTTCCTGTGCGACGTGAGATTCGAACGTTGCGCCCATCGTCACCAACACGTGATCCAACACGTGTTGCTTGGCCTTCGCCATCGACGAGCATTACATTTGAAATGTGGAGT
>Ga0315900_10011196_pt1 | contig 11135 bp, 15 predicted proteins | sample LakEriMetagenome_FD_203521 | JGI IMG/M metagenome (GOLD analysis project Ga0315900, IMG submission 203521) | Freshwater fungal communities from buoy surface, Lake Erie, Ohio, United States - Buoy 12 MA114 | ecosystem: Environmental > Aquatic > Freshwater > Lake > Lake biofilm | place: USA: Lake...
CGGGGTCGCTAGGTGGAGCAGAATAAGTAGAATCTTGAACTGATATCCATGCGTTAGTACCAGTAGTCTCGCCTATAAGATGCTTGTATACCGTTGGGGATGGAGTAACAAACTTATCTGCTCCAGGATTTATGGCATAAACATAATCGTTATAGCTTGCAAAATTCCACTTCCCTGAAGCAAGAGTACTAGTGCCAATTTGAGTAGGAGCAAGCGTCGTAGCATTACGCAGATAAGGTCGAATAACTGCTGGTGACCCAACGTTCTCAATGGTGATAAATTCTTCCTTCGCCGTAGGGCTCGTCTCAGCTGACGTTTGAGATACACCTTGAGCCCAGCCAAGACCATAGATACCGTTCTCAACAAAGTTGGTTTGCTTGGCTTGTATCGTCGTGTACCCATATCGCATCCAGTAGTCGTAGCCCTGCAACCGCAGGTTCTGTACGTCAAATGGATTCTCCAGCTTTGCAGAACCGTCTAGAACCGCTACTACTCGGTCAAGTCTTGGTAGAGTAATAGTGCGTTTCATATCTTAAAATGGGAAGTCAACACGGGATTGAATCTGAGCGTAAGCCATGACTCGTTGTGTTGCAAGTAACTCCATAGAATTAAGACGGTTTAATTGCTCAGGAGCATCTTCTTGCGAGCCACAAGCAGATTTAATTGCAAGATATACCAAGGGAATATGCAGGTCTGTTGGCAAGTCCGTCACTTGGTTATTGTCCGCAACAATAGGTGTGCCACGTCGGTAACCTGTAAGGCTTATAGTCGTACTAGCGGCAATGGTTGGGACAATCGTAATCTGTTCTCCAATCTGATACCACTGGTTAGCCTCAAGCATTTGACCGTTGTACTTAACAAGCGTAACAATATACAAAGGAGTAGCAACTGAGTTTAAGGAATATGTCTGCAATCCTGCGGTAATAGTGACTGGTACATCTGCTACAGGGTAGTTAAGCATACGAAAAATCTGGTGCTTGGCGTTATTAAACGCATCAAGTTTTTGAGCAGTAGTTGAGGCAAACACAGGATATAAGTCGTTTGCAACTATCTCGTCAAAGGTTGATATAAGTTCGTTTCCAGTCATAGCATTATAGTTGCCCCCTTCCCGAAGGAAGAGGGCGTTGCTCCATTAGAGAGCGGTAAGACCTTCGATAAGTACGCAAGCCTTAGGATTTCGTACAATCGCTTGGTCAGGGAATACCCATCGAAGTCGGTCAGCAGCGTTGAGGTTAGCGGCTGGAACCAATTCAATGTTGCTCTTTTGCATTGCAGTTCGTGCCATTGCATTAGGCATACCAGGAGTTCCAATGTCAACAAGCAACTGCCATGTGACGTTAGTTGCCATGTTGGGGTCTGGATACCAAGTAACGCCTTCAAACTCAACGCATCGTCCACCATTAACAAGGAGTTTCATTTCCTCATCAATTCGAATTTGACCATAGGTTTGTCGAAGCAAGAGTTCAAATGCCGCATACCGTGCAAGCGACATAGGAGCAACAAGTTTACCAGCACCTGCACCATATCCACGAAGAGCCGCTGCCGCCGCATGAGCTTCCGTAAGAGCAGATGCCCCAGCCCAATAGTATTGAGCGGATACAATAGTGTTGGTCGTGCTTCGTGTTTGACCTGCATACGAAGCGTAGTTAGATTCATCGGTAGAACCAACAATAGCTCGTTGAGCTGCAGTCAAACCATCTGAAATCATGGCTCGAAGAGAACCAAATGAACCGTCTCCTGGCATTTTGTTTGTAGGTATAGTTGCACCTGTCGCTACTGCAAAGAGTGCTTGGCTTCGTTTGGTGATGTATTCTTGAACAAGTTGGCTAGCCAAGATTTGCTCATAGCTTACATTCGCCGCCCATCCTGAACCTTGCCCTTCAATCATCCGAGCCTTGTTTACATACTGACCACCGTCAGAGTAGTAAGTAGTTCGGAACGCAAGGTCAGTAATAACTTCTTGCGGAGTGAATGAAGCAATAGTTGCAGTTTGGTTTAGCCTTGTAACATCAGCACCAAGAGTGGTGTTGTATCCTACGAAGGAGCGAAGAATTCCGCTTCTGATTTCTGCATCGGACAATGCACCGTATGTTGGAACATCTGGTACGTTGGCGATAATGTTGTTTTGCATCTCCGCATCCTTGCCAAGAAGCAAGCCGTATGTTGGAGCTACAGGTCGTTGTGACGAATAAACGCTACCGTTTTGGATAGCAAGTTGGACTAATCCAACTTCAAAGTTAGTGGTCGCTAGTGCCATTTAATTATAAACTTCCTTTGTTCTGTAAGTACCAACGTCTCAAATCATCCCCTGTCAATTTGGCAAGGTCTGAGCCTGAGAAGTTGCTACCGCTTGCTCCGCTAGATGTTCCCATCTGAGGCGTAGCTTGCTTAGGTTGACGAGTTACCAAGCCTACAGTTAATTCTGGATTCGCTTGATGTATTGCAACTAAAAGGTTTTGTGGAGTTACTTGACCTTGTTTCGGTAGGAACGCTCGTGCTTTCAAAAGATGTTCTGGCTTGTATTCTAAGCTAGACAATGGCTTAATTGCGTTCAGCAGTTTATCTGCATTAGCGTTTATCCATTGGGCATCTTTCTTTTCCTGCTCCATTGCTTGGAGCTTTTGCTCGAGTTGTGTTAGCTTATCGTTCTCGACTACTGGAGCAACTGGTCTGGCTTTTACACCAAGCAGTACTTCAGGGTCAATCCCTTTCTCCCAGAGCATATCTACAAACTCTTGAACAGCAGTCTGCTCGCCTTCTGCAATCTTATCAAGTGCATTGGCAAATGATTGTGCTTGACTCAAAGTTGATTGGACGAATTCCCTGTCTCTATGCAACTTCTCAAAGCCAGCCTCAATCTCTGATGCTCGTCTCAGTAATGCGTCCTTGTCGCCAACCACCGCCAGCTTTACAAGGTCACCTACATATTTGAGTTCTGTATTCTCTGGTGCTTCCACACCTACTTCGTTGTCATTGATGTCAATTACTTCAGGGGCAACTTCGGGTGAAACTGCGTCCGTCTCAGTAAGCTCAATTACTGGGTCTATCTCTACTGCTGGTGTTGTCACCAGTCCCTCATTTGTTGTACTCATAGTCTCCTGTTGTCAGGTTACGCAAGTGGAGCTTGTACCCCACTTAAATTGGATAGCATGGCTTGCATCTCTGATGGGATGCCACCTTGCATTTGTGTCTCTAAGTCTGGAGCAGTTGTATTAGGTGCCTGAGTAGGTGGAGCCTGCGGTAAGTATTTGTCAGGGTCTTCCACATTCAATGCCTCAATCATCTTCTTAACTGCTTCTGGACTTTGAGTAATGGCAAAAATCTTTTCGTACTTAGCTGATTCCATAGCCATCTTAGCAACCGCATCTTGGCTAAAGAGCGACTCGTCTTCAAAGTAAGGAATCTTAGCACCTTCCCACACAAGTTCACTTGTTCGCATGGGGTCACCATCATTAAAGCTAATGGACGCTCCAAGGTAGTTCATTGTAAATGGAGCATTATCAAACCTCTCAGCAACCTTAGCTAGCTTAACGCAGAAACCTGCATGGCTTCTCGTAAATGTCCGCAATAACGCACGATACTGACTATCCATTCGTGAGTCAATACTTCGCACTTCAGTAGCCGTAGTTTCTCCCGAGGTTGTAACTCCCGCCGCACTTGCAGATACCGCTGCTTGTTCCCTGTTGTCATTGATAGAAATATTCAACAAGTTCATCACGTCAGGGTTTGCCCCTACTCGTGGAATCTCAATAAATGGTCTAGCCCCTAACTGGTACAAGGCTCGTGCCTTCTCTGAATCAATTTGCAGGTACTCAACTAGTTTTGTATCTCTATACTTGGCAAGACTCTCAGTCGTAAAGAATCCAGGCTCAATCGCTACAAACCCATCATTGCGTGACTTGTTGCGAATGTCTGCGGTCATGGATACAATGTCAATGGCGGAGGAAAGCTGTTGCTCAATAAGTCCCATCGGTAGCAATGCACCCGACGGTTTGAAGTTTGTATACGACTGGATTGGTATGCAACCGTACTCATTGTCCCCTTCGAATAACGGTTCATTGGAAAACTGGTCGGGGAACGCAACGTATTTATCTTGGCTATACCACTCGATAACCCTGACTGCTTGGGAGATATACCCAGCAGGATTAAAAAATGTTTGTCGGTATTGGTCAAACTTCTTGCCATCGAACTTGCTCTCAAATTCTGCACGACCCATCAAGGAGATAATGCCAACGCCTTCTGAGTCATCAATGTCCCTATATGGGTCTGAGATAACATCAAGAGGCGAGACATACTTACCTGTTGCTCTTTGTGAGTCCTCGTACTTATTAACACAAACTTTGAGGTATCCAATACCAAGCATAGCAAAGTCTAGGAACGCTTGGTCGGAATCATTCTTAAACGCCGCATACCCATCACTACCTTTTGAGCGTTGATTCCACCATGCCTTTCGTGCATCGTTTTGGTAGGTAGGAATACCCTGCCAGTCTGGTGTAATGTCCACTCCTCGCACCTGAGAGTTTAAGATTCTCATGTTCTTGAGAATAGGATTGCTCTGCCTCATCTGTGCAAAGCTACGCAAGATAGGTGGGAAATAGAGAAGAGAGGTTGCTCCTGTAGCTGAATTTACTTGAGGGGTCAAGAGTTCAGGAGCATTGTTTTTAACTTCAGATTCATCCAAGCCGTAACCCATCATAATGAGTTGCAACAAACGGTAATGGCTCACCGTGTTAGGCGAGTACCAATACTGTAATTGCTCTTGGATATCTTGAAGTTTCATTTCGTAATCTTAGACAATTCCTCAACCGTGAATTCCCATTCCTGAGATTCTCTTATGACTGGTAGAACATTTAACGATTCTTTTGCATCCTTGACTCTTTGCTGGCAACTTTCAATAGCAGTGTTATATTGCTCAAGAAATGGTTGGTAGTCTCCTAGGAAGGATTCTAGTTCAGCCAATTTCTTTTGTTCAATATCATACATTTCGGGTTGCTTAGCTTTGTCAATCTTTTGTAAGAGTGAGCGTTTACCTTCTACCTGCTTTACAGACGCTTCAAGTTTGTTAAGTGCATCTCGTGTTAATGCTTCCTCTTTTTCAGCCATTCCAATTTCTCTATGGAATTTCATAGCCAAATCTTGACGAGTCATTGCAAGATTGATGTCGTATTGGCATCGAACAATAACTTTGTTGTCAATAAAATTTGCAGTCCATGAACCTTCCTCAAGAGTGAATGAAGATTTATAGGCAAATCCTAGCGAATGAAACCGTTGAAGGTAAACGTATTGGGCGTAAAAGAGTGCAAATGCACTTCCCTTTTTTTGTGTTTTTACTGGTACGGGTTTTTCCATGGAAGTTCTTCGGTTAAACTAGGCGATTCTCTCGCCCAGATACTTGCCACCGAGCAAGCATCAATCAAGTGGTCACGCTCATTTGCTTTTTTAACTCCTGTAAAGGAAGTCAGACAGCTAAACAAATCCTGCCAACCTGGGTCTTTAACAATATACAGACGTCCCTTAGACGCTAATGTTGCCAATGGCAATGCACGTTGACGCTTGTCGCCCTGCTTGCCTCCTATCTGTTGCAACTTTACCATAGTTTTCAAAACATTGTTTCGTTGCAGTTGATTAAAGATTGCATATCCTGTGTTATGAGCCTCAACTACCTGATAGGTGTTTAGACCGTCCTGCATGGCTATCTCCTCGGCTCTTGTAGTCAAGTCCCCAGGACTAAGCCTCATAGAGATTGGGAAGCGTAGATAAGCGTTTCCGTTATCATCAAAGCCTAACTTCACGCAAGCAGTCTCATCTGCGGTTTGCTTCTCGCTAGTAGCGGTATCCCATCCTCTGTACCATGTCTTAAGCAAGGGACACTCATGTGGTTCAATAACTCGTTCATGAAAGTAGCTAGCAAGAAATAGGTAGCTGATATCGTTCTCAACAAACTTGGCTTCATACTCCTGCTGGAAGGTTGCCTCGTCCATCATAGGGTCGTTTCTAGCATCTTCGACCTCACTAGGTGGGATGTAAGGGTTGCTAAGGGTTGGTCGTCTAAAGGATGCCCAGTCTTTCTTCTCTGGGTTCTCTCCTAGTTGCCATGCCTCAAAGAACCAGTTCTTCCCCTTAGGGGTTCCGTAGAAACAACCTTGTCCTTGATAGTCCGACAGAGTAGGACGAATAGCCTCTCGCCATATTGTTCCAAGGTCATTCACTAGACCTGCTTCATCTATGCCTACCTCGTGGTACTTTCTACCTCGTCCAGCGTTCTCGTCCTCGAGCGTCCAGAACTCTATCTGCCCACCCGTTATAAACTCAATAACCCTATCGGTTCCATTAGAGCGTTTGATAATTGGCTTGCAATACTTAATAATCTTGCGAAACGGTTCATCTAGGAACTTATAGTTAGGGGCAAACCACCCATAGTATTCGCTATTAATAGCTCGCTTAATGGCACGAATGATTTGATACTCAGTCTTTCCCCAACGTCTGCCACACGCAACAACATTAAACCGCTTCATCTGGCTTTCGAGTTCCGCTTGACCCTCGTGCATCTTGGGTAGTTGAATCTCAATCGTTGGCATCTATCAATTCTCCATCAATGAAGTTCTCATCCTCATCCATTGCCATTAAGGGAGTCTCAACAAACTTGACAAGAATAGCCGTAGATTCTAGTTTCTTCCCATCAGAGGTTATATCCATCTGGTAGAGTCCAGCAACCTTTGCAAGTTCTGACATGGCAGATATTTTGTCTCTATTGCTGGAGGTATCTGCATCAATGATGGAAGAAAGTACTGGAATTCTCTCAAGATAGTTTAGCCTTGCGGTTTCTCGAACAAGTTCACGTTGCTCTTTAATGTTGGTAAGGCGTCGTTGCTCAATCTCATGCTTAGTTTCTGCCCTAATCTTACGCTTTTCAATGGCGTGTTTTTGCTTGCGACTTAATAACTTAGTCTCTGAATTCTGCGACGAGTTTGTTTGCGATTGCTCCATAACCTGCTAGTTTAAGTATCTGACGGATGGTATTCATGTTTTCAACAATCTTTTTGCCAACTGCTGGCTCAATGTCAATAACAAAGATAGCAATGTTTGGAAAAATTTGGCTAATGTTTACGCCAATGCGAAAGTTCTTCTTCACAAACCACCCAACCCTAAGGCAGTCACCGCACCAGAAACAGCACCAGCTACCCACCGTTTGAATGCCAAGACGTAATCGAATTTGGTATCGTCTCCAGATTTCAACCATGCGTTGCAGTCTACTAGAAAAGCGGAAACGAATCCACTAATTGCACCTACGATTACTTTTTTGATTTCGTTGTTCATATTGTTCACCCTATAAGATGGCTCTGCACCGTGTAGATAAGATAGTTCTTTTATCTTTGGTAACTTCCTCGTGCGATAACTCTAGTATAACACCACCAAACTGCTGAGGAGAAAGATTCCAGCCCATAGCATAAGACGGAGCAGCATCTTCTTCCGTTCCGTAGGTGGAGAGATATGAGCCAGTCATAACGCAAGTCACCTGCTTTGTGGAACTTTTGTTGTGCTGACCGTAGTAGTGCATCTTGGTCGCCAAATCAACGAACTTGTTGTGCTTGTGACCAATCCATACACCGTCAACATCTCCGAGCCATGCAAGCATTCGTTGAAAGTCAATGATGCCCTTTGTAACTGGAGCCGCACCACCAGCACCGTGATGTCTATACATTGTCCAAGTGGTCTTCTTGGTGCTTCTGAGCAGGTGAATATTCCAGTACCCACACCAACCTCCAGGTTTAATGTCAACGTTAGGGAGCTGATTGAGACGGTAAAGCAGGATAGACATGACGTCAATGTGGTGACGCTTTGCAACGTGTGCTTCATGGTTGCCAATGCCTATAAATTCAATCAAATGGGCGTAGGGCTTGAGGAACTCATAGGCGAGGTCAATAGCGGCGTCAATCGGTTTTACGCCCTGCTGAATCAATGCTTTATCCATTGCGTCAAGGTCAAACCTCTTGAGGTCAGAAGGAAGGATTAAATCGAAGACATCCCCGTTAATGGCTATCTTGCACTCTGCATCCGCCATTCGTTCTAAGTCGTGCTTGAGTGCTGATTTGCTCATGGAGCTTGCTCCGAAGTGGAGGTCGCTTAATAGTCCGAGTCTTACCTTTTGATGAAGTGAGTTAATGTTAAAGGTTGTCTGTATGTTTTTGATGGGTCACCCCTGCCGTCTGTTTTGCAGTAACAAGTCTATTTTAGCCTCAATCTTTGCAACTTGTACAGGAAGGTTCTTTAAGTCAAGGTGTTGGTCTTCAAGTTGTTGTACCCGTGTCTGTATTTTTCCTACCCACATAGCACCTCCAAGGAGTCCAGTAATCCATCCCCAAGCGGATGCAAGAAAGTCAAAAAAATTGTGAGTAGGCGTTGGGTTTTCCATAACTATATCCTAATAAAGTGCGTCCATGCAGAGCGTAGGCGTGAGCGTCTATAGCATCCACCACCATCTCGTTGAGAACCCGTAGCCCCAGAGGAGGTATTCCCCTCAATGGAGTTCATGTAGTACGTCCCTGACGTTACTACGATACCCATGTGGTTTCCACCTGCCTTGAGCCATAAGCACAGGTCACCTCTCTTAGGGTCATTAGTAATCCTTCCATTTGCCTCTGCCCACTTATGCCACTCGGCAACAGCGGCTGATGCTCTATCAGAAAGTCCAATCTGTTCTACCTTGGCAACATCACAGCAAAACTCAATCATGGCGGCACACCAAGGATAGCCTTCTTTTAGTTTTACGGCTCCAAGGATAGCCTCTATCCATTCTCCATGATTATTCTCTCCTTCCTCTTTAACCTTAATGTCATCAGCTAGAACGGCAGCGGCAAGCAGTACTCGTTCACTTTTATCGAGGTCGTAGTAGTTAGGATATCTCACAAGAAGAATATTCCTTACTCTTGTCATTGCATCAGAAGTAGTCATTTTGGACAAATAGAAATACGTTCCTCAAAAGAGAAAAGTACCATTCCCTATTATATATATATTTCTGTTTCTGTTTCTGTTTATAGGAGGGTAGGTATAGGCTACCCTTAAGCTACCCTTAGGCTAGCCTTATATATATAATTTGAACCTAAAACTAATCAAATATGTAATACAAAGTATATATACTTATACTAAAAAAAATTAGAAAATGAAAGTAAAAAAAACAGAAACAAAACAACTAGCTATATGCTAGTTGAAACATAGCCATAGGCTACCCTCAAGCTACCCTCAAGCTACCCTTATCTACTACCTAAAATGTACTGTATGTCAAATGTGTAGTATAAGTGATTTTGATGGTTAAAAATTTTATGGGGTCGGTAACGCTAACCGCTCCGCTCCTCATCCTCCCCCCCCCCCAATACCTTACAACTCCCAAGCCCACACTATATATATATATACACTTTCTATGCCTACCATATACCCCCCGGGGGTATCTATCATGTTTGACAGATTGTAGATACACGAAAGTTAGCATAGGCTAACATTTTGGAGCACATTCTATACAATCGAACCTACCCTCACAATCTATTTCGATACGCTTACAATTAACCTAAAATGAACTTTTTTAGACTTTTTTTACTTTTTTCTATAACAAGTGTGACTTATTTGGAATCATGAGCGTATAATACTAACATAAGCTTAAAACAAGCTTATAAAGGAACATATGAAAACCACACAAACCCTATTGACACTCAGTACTGACACGCTCGCGCAATTCGTGATGGCATACTTGGAGTGTGCAATCTGGTCATCTATAGATGATGACGGTACCCCGCTTGACTTGAAAGGGTATAGCATCTATGACTTTGACGCTGACTCAGTAGAGCAAGCTACCCAGGATTGCAGGGCATTTATCGCTCAGGTCATTAAGTACGCTGACTTTGACGCATACACCCACTTAAGGGAACAAGGCGGGCATGACTTCTGGCTAACCCGTAACGGTCACGGGGCGGGATTCTGGGATAGACCAGAGATATACGGTAAATTTAACTCATGCATGCTTACTCATCATGCGAAGCTATTAAAAGAGGCTCATGTATTTGAGGGATTCAATGGCAAGCTATACATAGAATCAATATAGGGCTATATGCCCTTAAACTAACCGTAGGCGGTCTCAAGTCCGTTAAATAGTGAGAGAGGACATAGACATATGACAAATTCAAATACACTCGTAAACCCTGCCATCGCCTACCGTGATGACAACTATTGCACCCTGAACGGTAAACCCGCAAAGATTCAGGGATGGCTACTACGCTTCGGTTGGGTATGCACCCTAGACGGTTCCCAAAAATTCGAATACTGTTGGGATACTATCGCTCGAATCATGGACAGGGATAGAAATTTCACGGCATAACCTACCCTAAGGGTAGCCACACGCTACCCTGCCATAAACAGAAACAGAAACATAAACATAAAAGGAACTAAACATGACCATACATAGACTACGCAAACTCATGAACATGAGTGAATCGGAACTTACAGTTAAGATGCAAGTCTTGGAGCATAAAATCCAAGACGCAGATAACATTGATAACTATTTCTCGCTACTTGGGAAATATTGGGAACTTCGTGATGAACTTAAAAGGAGAGCAAGCTAACATGAAACAATTTGACATATACGTCAGCAAGTCGCCATTTTTGAAAATCATGGCACTAACAGATGCAGGTACCAAAGCCTATAACGAGACAGCGTATCAATGCTTGGAAGCAGGCATGACTATTCATGACATAACCATACACGATCGTGAACGCTTAGTGGGTTCACTACGCAAAGCAGGTTACAGCGTGACGTCAATCATGCCTAAGCATGAGTTAGCCATGAGCGATGACGAACTTTTAGAGGAACTAGGGCTATGAACGTAGTGGATAGAGTTAAACAGCACCAAGACCTGCAGCGGAAGTACCCGCAACTATCACCCGATGATATCGAACTGATGATTATCAACGGAATGCTTCGCTCCGAGCCAAAAACCAAAAGCCATGGCATGACTTGGTTGGATGGCTTCTTGATGCTATTTTTGGTATCTCTCGTCATTTTTGTAGGAATTTTGCTCAAGTAGTAAATTCTGACGATTCATGAGCGTATAATAAGACATACGCAAAAGCGTAACACATAGGACACA
>Ga0315900_10011198_pt1 | contig 11134 bp, 12 predicted proteins | sample LakEriMetagenome_FD_203521 | JGI IMG/M metagenome (GOLD analysis project Ga0315900, IMG submission 203521) | Freshwater fungal communities from buoy surface, Lake Erie, Ohio, United States - Buoy 12 MA114 | ecosystem: Environmental > Aquatic > Freshwater > Lake > Lake biofilm | place: USA: Lake...
TCACTGCCGCCGCATCGCCATGCAGCACCATAGCATCAATGAAACGATCACTGCCGCCATTGGCAAGCTCCGCTTCGGTAAAGCCAAGCCGGAGCCAATTATTCACGTAATTCGGCAGCACCATATAGCGGGAAAGTTCGCGCCGCCCGAGTGCGCGCGCGCGCACCGGATCGGTTTCAATGCACACCTTCTGTTCCACTGCCAGCACCTTGCCCGGCCCCAGAATGGCCGCGGCCTGCGCAGTGTGTTCCGGCGTTACGTTGTAAGGCACCGCACCATCCGCCGCGCTGCCCGAAAGGGCCAGCATTTTCGGGCCAAGCGCTGCCAGCAGCACCGGGCCTTCCAGCGTATCAGCACCCGCTTTGCGCAGCCCATCCAGATAGCCGCGCATGGCCGGGATGGGTTTTTCATAGCGATGGCCGCGCAAGCCTTCCACCATCGGGATATGGCTGACACCAAGCCCAAGCGCGAAGCGCCCGCCGTGCAGCGCATTCAGCGTGGCAAGGCCGCGGCGCGCGGTGAAGGCATCCCGCCCATAAATATTCGCAATAGAGCTGCCGACCACCAGCTTCTTGCTATTCGCTAGCAGAAACCCCGCCAGCGCCATGGATTCATAGCCACGTGATTCCGGATACCAGAAGCTGCCATAGCCAAAATCTTCCACGCGGTTCAACAAGGCGCGCAAACCCGCCGCATCCAGCCGATCCGTGGAACACCAAACGCCCAAACGACCGAATTGCATGATTGTGATCCTTTTCCGCGTAACCTGGTTCAGCCGTAGGTTTCATCGAGCGCCTGAAAGCGCGGCAGATCAACCAGGGCGCTGAATTCCGCATAGCTCATCATGGCACTCGCTGCCTTGGCTGGCGTGCCATCACGCTTCAGCACGGCCAAGGCATCCGCCACCGCGCGTGCAGCGGTGAATAGCGCCGTCATCGCATAGAACACCACAGCGAAGCCCATTTGTTCCAGATCACGCATGGTCAACGCCGTGGTTTCATTGCCATCTACTATGCTCACCACCTTGGGACCTGGCACTTGCCGCGCCACAGTCTCAACCTCGGCGATTTTCTTGAGACCATCAACGAATACCAGATCAACACCGGCATCCTGATACATCAGCGCGCGGCGCACAGCTTCTTCCGGGCCAATCGCCGGCATGGCATCCGTCCGGCCAATAATCAGCGGCCCATTCGCAGGGCGGGACGCGATGGCGCATTTCAGCCGCCGGACATTTTCTTCCGCCGGGATGAGCCTGATGCCCGCCAATTGGCCGCAGCGCTTTGGCGCTACCTGGTCTTCCAGATGGATCGCAGCAACGCCGGCCTGCGCATATTCTTCAACGGTACGCGCGATATTGGCCGGGCCGCCATAGCCCGTATCCGCATCGGCGATGATCGGAATGCTCACCGCGCGGGCCATATCCCGCGCATGGGTGGTCATTTCCGTCTGCGTCAGCAGCCCGATATCGGGCCGCCCGAGCCGAGACGCCGTGGCGCCAAATCCGGTCATGTAAATCGCCTCAAAACCCGCCTGCTCAATCAGCCGCGCGGTCAGGCTATCGGGCGCGCCGGGGGCCGCGATGATGCCGCCAGCCTTCAGGCGTTGGCGGAGCTTTTCTGAGACACTCAAGGTATTACCCCCAAAGAGGCGCAATCAAGCACCTAGGAAATCCTATAGTTTCCGACTTCGCCGCATTTGTGAAGAGGCTCAGAAAAAGGGAAGAAGGCCATGAGATTGAGCGGCCCGGTTTCTATTCACCCCACTTTTCCAGGTAGGTAGCATAGCTTTCAAGCCATCGGGGCGAGGTAAAATCTCCGCGGATGCGGTGGGTAAGTGCCAAGGCCTCGCATCCTAATTTAAGGCCTGCAACCCGCGCGCTACGGCAGAAATCCAGATCATAAAAATGAAAATCAAATCGCGGGTCAAAACGCAGGGAATTGGCGCGCAGGGTGTCTCGCCGGACTGCCAGGAAGACGCCATCAAGTAACTCACACTCGGCCGGTGTAGATCCGTAATAGGCTACCTTTCCAAACGGTGCTTCCCCGTGGGCAACCGCACCAGCGAGATTTTCCCTCGTATCCAAAACAACTTTATCCCCCATGAGCCTTATGAAGGCCCATGAAGGCTGGCGCGGCACGCGCCGACGATTGCCAGCAAGGCCAATAACATCGAAAGATTGCAACCCGGCGATGATGCGATCAGCAAAGAAATGATCATCAATCCAGACATCATCGTGAATGAAGACTAGGATTTCGGCTGCCTGCGGCGCGTCAATCGCCGCGTTATAAATCACTGGCAGGCCGGCCCGATTTTCAAAAGCCAAGCGTGGATGAATACGCTTATCGAAAGCAAGGCGCTTGAGTGACGCGCCAAGCGGCGCTTGCGCCAAAAAATCATCATGAGAAAGCCGGGTCGCGCTGATGACGTTGATCATAACCACAATATAACGTGAACGCTTCGGACAAAACAACTTGGACTTTGCTGGCACCATCCCTTGGCCTCCAGCCCTTTAACAAACCTTGCGATCTGCCCTTTGAACAGGTGCGGTTTATTTTTTTCGCCGGCCTAATGGTATGATGTATTGTGATCTCTCCCAATCCAAAACGGCCTCTGTGCATCACTCGTTCTGTATTTGGTGGCCGATTCACGCTGCTGTTGGGAACTGACAGCAGCGACCGGACCACGAGCTGCAGATCTGGCAAGCCGATGCACACTGATGACAGGAAACGACGCTAGCCTTTGGACCACTATTCTGTCTGGCAGCCATGAAAAGCCGCCCGCATCCAGTGTGCTTGAACCGGAAGCGGCGCTTTGCCTGATGGCTTTCAGCGCCACCCTGCCCTTTGCATAATCCGCAGCGCTTCCGGCGCCAGCGCGCCATAGCGTTGCGCATTCAATTGATCGGCGCGGAAACTGCCAAGTGCTGTCAGCGCGGGATGGGGCGCGACCCCCGCCACCACCGGATATTCAAAATTGCCATTGGCAAACAATTCCTGCGCGCGCTGGCTGCTGAGGTATTCAATGAAGCGCAGCGCGCCGGCCTTATTTGCAGAACTCCGCACCACGCCAGCGCCCGAGACATTCACATGCGTGCCGCGATCACCCGGCGCCTGATTGGGGAAGATCACCCCAATACGGTCAAACAGCGCCTTTTCCTGTGGGTTGGATGAGGCACCAAACCGCGCCAGGTAATAGGTATTGGCGACTGCCAATCGCCCGACGCCCGCGGCCACCGCCTGAAATTGCGGCGTATCACCGCCCTGCGGCTGGCGCGCCATATTGGCCACCACGCCGCGCGCCCAGGCCTCGGCCGCTTCCGCGCCATTGGCCAAAAGAATGCTCGCCATCAGGGAAGTATTGTAAGGATGCGCGGCTGCGCGGATCAGGATCTGCCCGCGTTGTGCCGGCAGGGCCAGATCCTCATAGCGCGCCAGGCCTTCGGGCACGCCGCGCTGGCGATCATACATGATCACGCGCGCGCGGCTGGAAAGCCCATACCATTTGCCATCCGGGGCGCGCATGTTTTCCGGAATGCGCGATTTCAGGATTTCGCTTTCGGTTTCAGCCAAAACCCCGGCATCCACCGCCCGCGCAAGCCGCGCCGCATCCACCGTTATCAGCACATCGGCGGGGCTATTCGCCCCTTCGGATTGAATGCGCGCGATCAACTGATCCGCATCACCTTCAATCAGCCGGATGCGAATGCCGGATTCGGCCGTGAAGCCCTCATACAACGCGCGATCCGTATCATAATGGCGTGATGAATAGAGATTGAGCGCGCGTTCCTGCGCGGCGACCAAGGCAGGGGTCGCGAGTGGGGCAGCAAAGGGCAGGGCAAGAAGTGAACGACGGCGCATGGTGACCTCCTGGGGGGCATATACTGCAATTGCGAATTAGTCGCAATAGCAAAAAATGTAACACGCCAAGATCAGGCGCGGCGCCCAAGGCCATCCCAGGGCTTGAGAAGCCGCAGACCGCGTCGCATAAGGCAGGGAATAGCGCTGATCTTCAAAGCCCAGAGTGAGTTTGCCCTTTGCCCAAAACGCCCTTGGCAGCCCCTCAATCCAAAGCCGCCGAATCCGTGACGGGTTCGCGCATTGAAACCCTGTGCGTGGCGCAGGGGCTGAAGATGACCGGCCAGCGCCGCCTGATCGCGCAGATCTTGAGCGAAGCCGAAGATCATCCGGATGTTGAGGAATTGCATCGCCGTGCCTTGCAGCGCGACAGACGGATTTCAATCGCCACGGTCTATCGCACGGTGCGCCTGCTTGAAGAACGCGGCATTCTGGAACGGCGCGATTTTGGTGGTGGGCGGGCGCGGTATGATCTGGCGGATCGCGGCCATCATCATCATCTGATTGATGTTGAAACCGGCCATGTCATTGAATTCGGCGATGAAGCGCATGAAGCCTTGGCGCAAGCCATCGCAGAACGCCTTGGCTATGATCTTGTGGGACATAAGCTTGAATTATTCGGCCGAAGGCGCGCGCCGGCCGCAAAGCCAAAACGGCGCAGCAGCTAGCCAGGCGCCCTTCGTGAAGCAAAGCACCAGATATACTCAGGAGAGTTGAATGGTACGACAAACCTCCCCTTCCATTCGCCGCTGTGAAGCCGCGGTCATTACCGCCTATCGGGAATTGCGCGACATTGGCGCCGATGACCCGCAGGCCTTCAATGCCTGTACGACGCTTTACCGCATCCACCATCCCGAAGCGCCGCTTAGTGAGGCGCGGCGCCTGGTGGCGGAATGGATTGATTTTCACATTATCCGCAAGGATGCGAAGCTGGTGCAGCCGGATTGCGGCTGTGGCGAAGACCGCCACTAAAGCGCCCTAGCCCCGCACGGCAGCGCCGGCGGGGCTTTGGTCACGCAGCTGACGTCAGCCCTGCAAGCCGCGCAGGAATTTCGCCCGCGCACCGCCGCCCGCCATCAGGAAGGCGTGATCCGAACCGCTCAGCAAAAACCGCGCGCCAAGGCCGATATACTCCGAAGCGTTCTTCTCATCATAAACGCCGCCCATGCCCATGACCTTGCCATGCGCCTTGCAGGCCGCCGCCACCTTGGCATAGGCGGCACGCACATCGGGGTGACCGATCTGCCCGGCAATGCCCATGGAGGCCGTGAGGTCCGAGGTGCCGATCATGAGGCAATCCACCCCCGGCACAGCGGCGATGGCATCCGCATTGGCGACCGCTTCCGGCGTTTCGATCATAACGGTGACCATGATCTGTTCATTCAATTCCTTCTGCGCCGCCGCGGTATCCGCAACCTGGAAGGCATATTGCGCCGGCGGGCCGCCCCAGGAACGCTCACCCAAAGGCGGGTAGCGGAAGGCGCGCACCACATCGCGGGCCTCATCGGCATTATCAATATGCGGCACCACCACGCCCATGGCGCCATTATCCAGACAGCGTGTGCCTTCAAACAGCGCATCCTTGCAGCAGCGAACAATTGGTGTGACGCCCTGCGAAAGCGCGGCCATGGCCATGCGCGTCGCGTCATCCACGCTCATCGCGCCATGTTCCATGTCAATGAACAGCCAATCAAAGCCCGATGCCGCGGCAATCATGCCAACGGCCGGCGTGCGCAAATGATGCACGCCAAAGCCAAGGGCGAGTTCGCCCTTTTCCAAGCGGCGGCGCGCGAAATTAGGAGCGAGTGGCATGGGGTTTCCTCTTTAGAGTTGGTCACTAAGCGCAGCATGCGCCATGCTGCGGGTCAATCCTGCATGATCAGGGCGAGCGCGGTTTCCAGCCGATCCGCCTCCTCGGCCGGCTTGTCGCGGCGGATGCGCGCAATGCGCGGAAAGCGCAGCGCCACGCCTGATTTATGCCGGGTGCTGCGCTGTGCGGCATCAAAAGCCACTTCCAGCACCAATTCCTTTTCCACTTCCCGCACGGGGCCGAAGCGATCCACCGTGTGGTTCCTGATCCAGCGATCAAGCCAGGCCAATTCCTCATCCGTATAGCCGGAATAGGCCTTGCCGATCGGCACCAATTCGCCGTCTTCGCGCCAAACGCCAAAGGTATAGTCCGAATAGAAACTGCTGCGCTTGCCATGGCCGCGCTGCGCATACATCAGCACCGTATCAAGCGTGAGGGGCGCGCGCTTCCATTTCCACCACTGCCCTTTGACGCGCCCGGGCAGATAGGGGCCATCGGCGCGCTTTAGCATCAGGCCTTCAATCGCCGCATCGCGCGCGCCATCGCGTAAGGCTTGCAAATCGCTGATCTGGCTGAAGGGGATGATGGCGGAAAGATCCATGCGCTGCGGCTGCTGGCGCTGATGCCAGGCTTCCAGCCGCGCGCGACGTGCAGAAAAGGCCAGGGAGCGCAAATCTTCCGTGCCATCGAACAGCATATCGTAAAGCCTGATTGCCACCGGATAATCGCGCTGCATTTTGGCGGTGACGCTTTTACGGTTCAGCCTTTGCTGCAAATCAGCGAAGGGTGCCACTTCACCATCCCGCAGCACGAGCAATTCACCATCCAGCACAGCATGAAAATCCAGGCTTGCGATGATTTCAGGAAAGCTGGCGGAAATATCCTCGGCCCCCCGGCTCCAGAGCCGCGCACCGCCCGGCCCTGAGGTGACTTGGACGCGAATGCCATCCCATTTCCATTCCGCGCGATAGGCAGCGGCATCTAGCGCGGCGAGATCGGCTTCTTCCAGAGGATGCGCCAGCATTAAGGGCCTGAAGATGGGCGCCGTGCGTGGGTCAGGCTGCGGCGCGCGGCCCTCCAGCCAGGCGAAAAGCGGTTCATAGGGCGCGGGGATGGCGTGCCAGGCTTCCTCAATCGCCTCCACCGATGTGCCGGACCATTCAGCAAGCGCCACGCGCGCCAGCCGCGCCGAAACCCCAACCCGCAGCCCGCCGGTCAGCAGCTTGATCAGGGCCAAACGCCCACTCGCATCGAGTGTATCGAGCCAGCCCGCGATCAGCGCCGGCACCTCGGCTTTGGGCGTGCTTTCCAAGGCAGCGATGATGTCCGAAAGCGTCGGCGGCGGCGCATTCACGCCGGCACGCTTCGGCCAGATCAGCGCAATGGTTTCCGCGAGGTCGCCGACATAATCATAGGAAAGCCGGAACAGCTCGGGGTCTACCCGCGCCATGGTGATCTCTCGCAGCATCGCCGGTTTGGCGGTGGCGAGCTTCAGGCTTTCCGTAATGGCGGCGAGGCCGAGGCCGCGTTCGGGATCGGGCTGCCTGGCAAACCATTGGCTAAGCAGCGCGAGCTTGGCGTTACGGCCAGGGGAAAACACTAGCCTTTCCAACAATTCAGCGAATGCCGGGAGAGTCATGGGCGCGGTGTTCTGGTTTCATTCCCCTTTATATGAGCCACCAGGTGCTGGGGGTCCAGGTGCCCAAAAATGGACATTCAGGGGCCGAGGCCGGTACCCTTCAGCCGCTACAAGCATAAAGACCCAATTGCCATGGCTTCGCACCTTCAATTTATCATCATGTACGTCGGGCTTGGCAGATGGGGGCTGTGCGTTCACCAAGGCCACGCCGAAAACCATCAAGACGGGGATTGTACACCTACGACATTCCCCTGACAGTGAACGCATGTGAAGCAAGCCTCAGACGGCTTTGGGTTTGGCCTTTTTTGTCTGGGTGATCACTTTGTTGTTGTTGGGCTTCGGCATGCCCTCAGTAAAGGCGCAGAAAGGCGTCCGCCCGCCCCTGCTGCCCCCCCTCACCCCCGCCTCACCCCCCAATAACAAACCCCAAACGCCGCCAAGCCCCCCAGCACTGAAGCCGCCACATAAACCACCGCCAACCACGGCGCCCTTTCCCACAGCACGCCGGTTTCCAGTGAAAAGGCGGAGAAAGTCGTAAAACCGCCAAGCAGGCCCGTCACCAACAACAAGCGCGCCTCACCGGAAATACCCAGCGCGCCAAACACGCCAATCAGCGCGCTGCCGATGATGTTCACCGCCAGCGTCCCCCAGGGAAAGCCCGCGCCAAACAGCACTAGGCCGGCGTGGGAAACCAGGTAGCGCAGCACGGAACCTGTGGCGCCGCCAAAGGCCACCAGCAGCAAGGACAAGGGCGAAAATGCTGTGCCCATCAGCGTTTCCTTTTGCGGCGCAATTCCGCAAAGCGCGCCAGGCGCTCGGCAATTGCGGCCTCAGCCCCGCGATCGGTCGGGCGATAGAAAACGCGCCGGCCCATTTCCTCGGGGAAGTAATCCTGGCCGGAAAAGCCGCCCTCAGCGTCATGGTCATAGGCATAGCCGGCGCCATAGCCAATTTCCTGCATCAGCTTCGTCGGCGCATTCAAAATGTGCTTGGGCGGCATCAGGCTGCCGGTTTCCCGCGCGGCGCGCATTGCTTCCCCAAAGGCCAGATAAACCGCGTTGGATTTCGGCGCGGTCGCCAAATGCACCACAAGCTGCGCCAGCGCCAATTCGCCTTCGGGTGATCCCATCCGCTCAAATTGACCCCCAGCCCCGCGATTTGGCACTGATTCGGGCGTGGTGACGCTTGTTCCAGTCAGTCGCGGGGATGAGGATACGCTCTGGGCCGTTGTGGCAACCGTGGGGCGCAAAAGCCGCGTGGCCGAGGTTTTCCGTTCACGCTCCGCCGCCCTGAACGACCGCGACTGGCGCGACCAACAAGTGCGCGCCTACGCCGATTGGCTGATCCGCGCCAAACAACCCGTGCCACATTATTCGGTAACACCCATCAAACGAAGCGACCTGCCCCGGAAATGGACGCCTTTGCCAGCACTTGGGTTTTTGCGGGGGCAGATGGTGTGATTGGGTGGTGGGGTGGGATGGGGGACCGCCCTAAGAATGGCCGGGGCTGTTGAGCAAAACTCAGACGCGCTTGGTACCAGCTTCAATCGCTGCCACTTCCGGAACACACGGCAGCCGTGCTCCCATTTCAAACTCCGGAATGGGATCGAATTCCCTCAAAATCCAACATAGATTCTTTTAGTTCTCTAATTCTGCCGGCCCGATTTTTGATGATAGATACATATGCCTCGTTGATCTCAAAGGCAACGTATCGACGATCATTTCTAATACACGCATCGACGGTCGTTCCGGAGCCAGCAAACGGATCAAGAACTATTCCGCCTTTTGGACAACTAGCCTTGATCATCCGCTCTATAATTTCGAGCGGCTTTTGGGTCGGATGATCCTCACGTTCCCCGTGAATTCGGTGAAGACGAGAAACAGACCAAACATCTTTGGGATTGTAGCCGACCTCAAGCCATTTTTTTCCAACAAAAATAGACCGGCTCCGAGCTTTCTTTGTCTCTTCGTCATAAGGTATGCGGACTTCATCAATATCAAAAAAATATTTCTGCGTTTTTGCGAAAAAACCGATAGTATCGTGAACCGAAGAAAACTTGCGAGTGGAACCGCCCATACTGGGTACCTTACGATCCCAAACTATTTCATTCAACATAAACATGTGCTTTTTGAGGAACACAAAAATCTCAGGACTGTAACGCCATGTTGTGAAGATATACAAAGACCCAGTGTCCTTGAGTTTGGGTATTGCCAAGCGGAGCCAAGCTTCCATCCAAGCCAGAAATTCATCTGCAGGCTTTTTGTCTGAGTCGTTTCCGTAATCTTTACCTAGACCATAGGGCGGATCGGCTATTATCAAATCGATCGAGCAATCTCGCAATGATGCTATGCCATCTAATGCGTCAATTTGCTTAATAACATCCATATGCCCACCTCCTCATTTCAGAACGATACTCTTGGAGTTATCACGCAAAGCGTCCAAAAACGCTTTGCGTGATCGATGTTCTACCACGTGATGATAGAGAGCCTGAATTTTATCGTTTCGTGGATTAACATAAATAGAGCTGGCTCGGGGAATCTGCACATCTGGGATAAGTGGATTTTCTGCCTGAGAGCGGCATGATGCCGTGAACAGGAGACACCATGACGAGACGACCCCGCCGGAACCACAGCCCTGCCTTCAAGGCGAAGGTGGCGCTTGCCGCTGTGAAGGGCGAGAAGACGCTGGCAGAGCTTGCCGCGCAATTCGATGTCCACGCGAATGTCATCAAGACTTGGCGGGATCAGCTCCTTGAAGGGGCTGCTGGGATTTTCGGCGAAGGTAAGCCGGAAGCGCCAGCACCGGTTGATGTGAAGGAACTCCACGCGAAGATAGGGGAGCTGACGCTCACGAATGATTTTTTAGCAGGCGCGCTCACCAAGGCGGGATTGCTGAGCGCAAAAAGATGATTGACCGTCAACATTCCCTGCCCCTGGCGAAACAGGCCAAGGCGCTCAGTATCAGCCGGGGGACGCTCTACTACGTCTCCCGCCCAGTTCCGGCTGCCGATCTGGCATTGATGCGCCGGATCGATGAATTGCATCTGGAATACCCTTTTGCGGGCAGTCGGATGATGCAGGGCCTACTGAAAAAGGAAGGCTTTTCGGCTGGGCGTCTGCATGTGGCCACGCTGATGAAGCGGATGGGCATCGCGGCGATCTACCGCCGCCCGAACACCTCGAAACCGGAACCGGGACACAAAATCTACCCATATCTGCTCAGGAACATGCCGATCCTGCGACCCAATCAGGTCTGGGCAATGGACATTACCTACATCCCCATGGCACGCGGCTTCGCCTATCTTGCCGCCGTCATCGATTGGTTCAGCCGGAAGGTCCTGGCCTGGAAGCTCTCGATCACGCTCGACACAGGTTTTTGCATTGAAGCTGTCGAGGAGGCGCTGGCAAAATACGGCAAGCCCGAGGTTTTCAACACGGATCAGGGGTCACAGTTCACGAGCCTGGCCTTCACGGAGCTACTGAAAAGTCACGAGATCGCGATCAGCATGGATGGCAAGGGGGCGTGGCGGGACAATGTTTTCGTGGAAAGGCTCTGGCGGACCATCAAATATGAGGAGGTCTACCTGCGGGCCTATGCCAGCGTTTCCGAGGCGCGGGCTTCGCTTGGCCGATACATCGATGGCTTCTACAACACCCGTCGGCCCCATTCGAGCCTTGACGGGCAGACGCCGGACGAGGCCTATTTTACCGCGCTGCCATCAATCCCGATGGCGGCCTAACCGAGGCAGAAAACCACTTAGGAAACGCACCAGAACTGTTCAAACAAACCGAGCCACCTCTAACCTCTGATCCTTTTCATGCTTTATGG
>Ga0315900_10011201_pt1 | contig 11132 bp, 11 predicted proteins | sample LakEriMetagenome_FD_203521 | JGI IMG/M metagenome (GOLD analysis project Ga0315900, IMG submission 203521) | Freshwater fungal communities from buoy surface, Lake Erie, Ohio, United States - Buoy 12 MA114 | ecosystem: Environmental > Aquatic > Freshwater > Lake > Lake biofilm | place: USA: Lake...
ATCCGACAGCATGGGGACCGCGACCATTCGCGGCTGGCCGATCCCGTCGCCCAAGACCTTCAAGCTGGCCGACGGCCATGAAGTGACGGTCCCCGACCTCAAGCGCGGCGAGCCGGCTTTCTCGGCCTCCTCGACGGGCGCTTCACCCGGATCACCGATCGAGCCCAAGGGCGACCCGATGCTCGCGGGCGTTGGGGCCGGCGCCTGGTCCAACCGCGCCGACCGGCCCGATCTCACGGCTCACGGGACCGTCAAGATCGTCCCGCTTCGCGTCATCCCGGCGTACGGGGTTTCCGAAAACGATCCCGACCCGCGCGGCAAGCCCGTGCTCGGTGCCGACGGTAAGCAGGCCGGCACCGTCCGGGATATCTGGCTCGATCAGTCCGAGATGATGTTCCGCTACCTCGAGGTCGAGACGAGCGCGGAGCTCGGCGCTCGTCGGGTGCTGCTGCCCATCCCCTTCGCCCGGATCCGGCGTGACCGCATCGAGGTCAACTCGATCATGGCGCGCCACTTCGCCCAGGTGCCAGCGACTCGCAAGCCCGACGAGGTCACGTTCCTCGAGGAAGACCGGATCAGCGCTTTCTACGGCGGGGGCACGCTGTACGCCGAGCCCAAGCGCAGCGAGCCTCTTCTCTGATCGGTGGCGGCATGAACATCCCAGGCCATCGGCACGAGCACGAACTCGAGCCCCAGTACGGACTTCCCGAGCGCCTGCCGCCAGGTGAGAGGATTCTCTGGCAGGGCTCGCCCGATGCGAAGGCTCTCGCCCTGAGTGCCTTTCACCTGCGCAAGCTGCTGCTGTATTTCGGTGCGCTGCTTGCCCTGCGAGGCGGTTTCGTCGTCGCTGACGGTGGCGATCTGGGGTCGGCGCTCTCGGCACTGCTGTGGCCCGCGCTGCTTGCGGGCGCGGCGCTGGCGGCGGTTGTCCTGCTTGCGTGGCTGACGGCACGCACGACCGTCTACACGCTGACCGACCGGCGTGTGGTGATGCGCATCGGCATCGTGCTCACGCTTGCGTTCAATCTACCTCTCGCCCGCATCGCCTCGGCCGGTCTGCGGACCGGGGCCGATGGTTGCGGCGACATCGTTCTCGGCCTGGCGGGAACCGACCGCATCGCGTGGCTGCAGCTGTGGCCGCACGTACGCCCGTGGCGTCTGGCCCGGCCCGAGCCGATGCTGCGCGCGCTGCCGGATGCGACATCGGTCGCTGCCACGCTCTCGGCAGCCTGGTCGAAGGCCACCGGGGTCGAGCTGCGCCCCGCCGCGTCCGCCCCCGATTCCGGTGCCGCACCTGTTCTGCAGCCGAGCCCGACATGAACGCGAGCTCCCGCCCGCTCGGCGTCCGGCCAGCCCCCGACAGTTTCCCTCGATGGTTCCTGTACGGCGCGGGCGGGCTGATCCTGATCTCGCTGCTCAGCGTCGCGCTCGTGCGGATCACCGGCAATGGTCCCGATCAGCGGGCTGCGCCGGCGGCGCAGGAGCGACCGCTCCGATTCACCGATCGGCCAGACGGCGGCATCGCGGTGGTCGACGCCACCACCGGGGCACTGGTGGCCGACATTCACGGCGAGCAGGGCTTTCTTCGCGGTGCGCTGCGTGCCCTTGCCCGCGAGCGCAAGGCGCGCGGACTCGGCAGCGAGCAGCCGTTTCAGCTGATCGCGCGCACCGACGGGCGCCTCACGCTGGCTGATCCGGCGACCGGTCAGCGCATCGATCTCGAGTCCTTCGGACCGGCCAACGCAGGCGCCTTCGCGGCCCTGCTCGGCCCGTCCCCCCGCTGAAAGGCCAGGCACCATGACGACATCTTCCGCTGCGATCGAGTCCGCCAACGACGTCGCCGCGCGAGCGCGGGCCGAGTCGCTCATCAGCCCGCGCTTCTACACGACCGACTTCGAGGCGATGGATCGCATCGACGTCTCGCCGCTGCGTGCGGAATGGGATGCGATGCTCGCCGAGTACGAGGGCGACAACAACCACGATCACTTCCAGCGCAACGAGGCGTTCGCCGATGAGGTCAGGGACGTCTTTTCGAAGGTCTCCCCCGAGCTGCGCCAGGAGTTCCTCGACTTCCTGATCACCTCAGTGACGAGCGAGTTCAGCGGCTGCATCCTCTACAACGAGATCCAGAAGAACGTGCGCAACCCCGACATCAAGGCGCTGATGCGCTTCATGGCGCGCGACGAGTCGCGTCATGCGGGCTTCATCAATCAGAGCCTCAAGGATTTCGGGATGGGGCTCGATCTCGGCGACCTCAAGCGCACGAAGCAGTACACCTTCTTTCGCCCGAAGTTCATCTTCTACGCGACCTACCTGTCGGAGAAGATCGGCTACGCGCGCTACATCACGATCTACCGGCAACTCGAGCGCCACCCCGACAAGCGCTTTCACCCGATCTTCCGGTGGTTCGAGCGCTGGTGCAACGACGAGTTCCGGCACGGCGAGTCGTTCGCCCTGATCATGCGCGCCGACCCTCGACTGCTGCGCGGCGTGAACCTGCTCTGGATCCGGTTCTTCCTGCTGGCGGTCTACGCGACCATGTACGTGCGCGATCACACCCGGCCGTTGCTGCACCAGGCGATGGGCCTGGACTCCACCGAATACGATCATCAGGTCTTCGACATCACCACCGAGATTGCCCGGCAGGTCTTCCCCATCTCCCTCGACACCCGACACCCCGCCTTCATGGCCGGGCTGGATCGGCTCTGCCGGATTCGTGCGGGCTACGATCGGGCGGGCGCGCAGGGAGGGGTGCTCGGACGAGTGCGGCAGGCCGGGCTGGCGATCGCCGGTGCGTTCACGTTCGCCCGCCTGTACCTTCACCCGGTCCGTCGGCACGAATTGCCGTCGCAGGTCCGCGTTGCGCCGGCCTGGTAGGCGGCCGGCGCGCGGGGTCGACGGAGCCGTCGCATGACCGGGATGCTCTGCGCCGTCGCCACCGCGGTCGCCGCCTGGTGGCTGAGCACCGGCCTGGTGCTCATCCTCGTCAGATTGGCGAATCGCGCCGAGCGCCTGAGCGCGGTTCTCGCCACGACGGTTGCGATCGTCGCCCTGGCAGGGCTTGCGCAGACCGCCCGTCAATCCGACCTCGCCGGCATCTACGGTGCCTTCGCCTGCGCCCTGCTGGCATGGACGTGGCACGAGCTCACCTTCCTGTGTGGCTGGATCACCGGGCCGAGGCGTTGCGCGCTTCCTGGCGGGCTCCGCGGGTGGCAGCGCTTCGTGCAGTCGCTGCGCGCCATCCTCTGGCATGAACTGGGCATCGCCGTCGTCGCGCTGGTGATCGTCGCCCTCGCATGGGGTCAGCCCAACCAGGTCGGCGTGGGGACCTTTCTCGTGCTGTGGGTCATGCGCGCGAGCGCCAAGCTGAACCTGTTCCTGGGGGTGCGCAACCTCAGCGAGCAGTTTCTCCCCGACCATCTGGTCTACCTGCAGAGCTTTTTCCGGCGCCGGCGCATGAACGCGTTCTTCCCGCTCGCCGTCGGTCTGGCGCTCCTGGCGCTCGCGGCGATCATTGCCGCGGCGCTGCACCCCGACGCTTCGCCGGCCGAGTCTGCCGGCCACACGCTGGTCGCCACGATGCTGGCTCTGGCCATCGTCGAGCACGCGATGCTTGTGCTCCCCCTCGACACCGTTGCCCCCTGGCGGTGGGCGCTTGCCCAGCGCCCCGTCAAGGGCAGCGAGTCTGCCCAGCCCGCGCCCACGCCGCGCGAGCCCGTGGGTGTTGCCGCCGCAGGAAGCGATGAGAAGCTCCTTCATGCCCGATAGTCCTGCAGGCGCCCGGCAGGGCAGCGGCGGTGCGCCGCTCGCTCTGGTCATCGGCAGCGGCTTCGGCGGTCTTGCCGCCGCGATCCGTCTCGCCTGCAAGGGTTGGCGTGTCCAGGTCCTCGAGAAGCTCGACGCGCCCGGGGGCCGCGCGTACGTCTGGGAGCAGGACGGATTCCGCTTCGATGCCGGGCCGACGATCATCACCGCGCCGTTTCTCCTGGACGAGCTCTGGGAGACCGCCGGGCGACGCTTCGCCGACGACGTCGAACTCAGGCTGATGGACCCGTTCTACCGGATACGTTTCGACGACGGTACGTGGTTCGACTACACCGGCGATCCGGACCGCATGCGCGCCGAGGTCGCCCGCTTCAATCCCGGCGACGTTCCCGGCTACGAGGCTTTCCTGGTCGAGGCCGCGAAGTGCTACCAGCTGGGTTTCATCGAGCTGGGCAGCATCGCCTACAACACCCTCGGCGACCTCGTCGGCGGCCTGCCCAACATGGTCAGGATGCGCGGCTGGCGCAGCATCTGGCAGATGGCGTGCCGCTACTTCAAGGATCCGAAGCTGCGGATCGTCATGAGCTTTCATCCGCTGCTGATCGGTGGCAATCCGCTCTCGGTGACCTGCATCTACAGCCTCATCAACACGCTCGAGCGGCGCTTCGGGGTGCACTGGGCGATGGGTGGAACCGGTGCGGTCGTGCGCGCGATGGTGAAACTGCTCGAGAGCCTCGGCGGCAGCATTCGCTACGACGCCGAAGTGGCGAAGATCGACATCGAGGGACCTGCCGGCGGCCGAGGGCGGGCCACCGGCGTCGTCCTGAAGGGTGGTGAACGGCTGCCCGCCGAGATCGTGGTCTCCAACGCCGACACCATGTGGACCTATCGCCATCTCGTCGACGCGCGCTGGCGCCGCCGGTGGACCGACGCCAGGATCGAGAGCAGCCGTCATTCGATGAGTCTCTTCGTGTGGTACTTCGGAACCGATCGTCGCTGGGACGAGGTGCCGCACCACATGATGGTGCTGGGTCCCCGCTACGAGGGGCTGCTGCGAGACATCTTCAAGCGTCACGTGATCCCCGCGGATTTCAGTCTGTACCTGCACCGGCCCAGCGCCACCGACCCATCGGTGGCGCCCCCGGGTTGCGATGCCTTCTATGTGCTGAGCCCGGTCTCGCACCTCGACAGCGGCACCGACTGGCAGGCTACGGCGGAGTCCTACCGGCGCGCCGTCGAGCAGACCCTGGAGCGCACAGTGCTCCCCGGCCTGGGTCGGCACGTCGTGTCTTCCAGAGTCATGACGCCGCAGGACTTTCACGACCGTCTCCTGTCCTACAAGGGGGCGGCTTTCGGCATGGAGCCGCTGCTGCTGCAGAGCGCCTGGTTTCGCCCGCACAATCGCAGCGAGGACGTCGATCGGTTGTTCATGGTCGGCGCCGGAACCCACCCAGGCGCCGGCGTTCCCGGCGTCCTGATGTCAGCCAAGACCCTCGAACAGGTACTGCCCGATGTCCGCGCCTTCGTCTGACGCGATCGAATCGCCGGCGCAGTCCGGCTACGACGCCGCGGCCTGCCGTGCGCTGATGCGCGGTGGCTCGAAGACCTTCTTCGCCGCCTCGCTTTTGCTGCCTGCGCGGGTTCGGGCTCCGGCAAGCGCCCTTTACGCGTACTGCCGGCTTGCCGATGACGCGATCGATCAGGGCGCCGATCCGAGAGCGCAGGTGCGTGCCCTGCAGAATCGGCTCGATGCCGTCTATCGCGGCAGTCCCGGTGACGAACCGGCCGATCGCGCCCTGGCCCAGGTCGTCCGCGGTTTCGGCTTGCCCAGAGCCCTGCTCGACGCGCTGCTCGAGGGTTTTCTCTGGGACACCGAAGGTCGTCGCTACCACACCCTGTCCGAGGTTCTGGCCTACGGCGCCCGGGTAGCTGGAACCGTGGGCGCGATGATGTCGCTGCTGATGGGCGCCCGCTCTGCATCGGCGCTGGCGCGGGCCTGCGAACTCGGTGTCGCGATGCAGCTCACGAACATCGCCCGCGATGTCGGGGAGGATGCGCGCAACGGCCGGCTCTATCTCCCTCGCGACTGGCTCGCGCAAGCGGGCGTCGACGCCGACGCCTGGCTGGCCGCGCCCCGGTTCACGCCGGCCATCGGGTCGGTCGTCCAACGTCTTCTTGCCCAGGCCGACGTGCTGTACGAGCGCTCGGCGCTCGGGATTGCCGAACTGCCCCGTGACTGCCGACCCGCGATCGACGCCGCTCGCAACGTGTATGCCGAGATCGGTCGGCAGCTGGAGCGCGACGGACTCGACTCGGTGACCCGGCGCGCCGTGGTGCCAGGACGGCGCAAGCTGGCGCTGGTCGCTTTTTCGACCCGTGCGCTGCTTTTGCCGGTCGCGCAGGGGCGCAGCCCGGAGCCCCTGCCCGAGATCGCCTTTCTGGTCGACGCCGCCTGCGCCGAGACTGGTTCGACGCGAGCTTCAGCCGCGTACGCGGTGCCTCGGCGCAGCTTTGACGAGCGCATGATCTGGGCGACCGACCTTTTCGCCCGGCTTGCTGAGCAGGAAAGGCGCAGCGGTCGCTGACACCGCTCGGTACTGTGATGGACGACTCCCTGCCCCTGCTCAAGCTGGTCGAGATCCTCGGCGTGCTGGCGGCCGGCATCGGGTTTGCATGGTGGCAGTTTTCCGACCTGGCAAAGGCCCGGCGGGAGTCTCGACCCGAGGGCAGGCAGCTGACGAGCGATGCCGTGCAACCCGGCGAGCGCGGCGATCAGGGCGCCGCCGATGGCCACCCGGACGGTATCGAAGCGAGGGACTCGGACGGGTCCGCGCAGGACGAGTCGCGTGGCAGGGGAGGCAGGCGATGAGCGGCTCGCTGAAGATCATCCATGTGCTGTGCGCATGCCTTTTCCTGGGCAACGTCATTGTCAGCGGCACCTGGGCAGCGCTGGCCGAGCGCACGCGCAATCACGCGATCATCCAGTTCAGCAATCGCATGGTGCTGATGACCGACGTGCTGTTCACGCTGGGGGGCTCGCTGGGCGTGGTGATTACAGGCTACCTGATGGCCGACCGCTGGGGTGGCGAGACGCTGCACCCGTGGATACGCTGGTCCTACCTGCTCTTCGGCCTGTCGGGGCTTATCTGGCTGCTCGTGCTGATGCCGATCCAGCTCAAACAGCGCCGCCTGCTGCGCGAGACCGACGTCATCACGCCGCAGTACCTGCGGCTGTCACGCACCTGGCAGATCTGGGGGGCAGGGGCGACGGTCCTGCCCCTGCCGATTCTCTACTTCATGATCAACAAGCCCGCATGAGGCCGACCGGCGCGAGCCTGCGCGGCCAGGTCGTCCTCGTGACTGGTGCGGGGGCGGGAATCGGGGCGGCTGGCGCGCGCGAGCTGGTTCGCAGAGGGGCCTTTGCAGTGCTCCAGGACGTCGACGGAGCGCTCGCCAGGGCGACGGCCGATGCGATCGGACCCGCCGCCTCGGCCATCTCGGGTGATGTCCGTTCGCCCGCCGACTGTCAGCATGCGGTCGAAGTCGCGCTGCGTCGTCATGGTCGCCTTGATGCGGTCTGGGCCAACGCCGGTATCGCATCGTTCGGCCCGCTTGCCTACACCGATCCCGCGGCCTGGCGCCGCTGCATCGAAGTCAACGTCTTCGGTGTCTTCAACAGCGTCAGGGCGGCCCTGCCGGCCGTGCTCGAACGCCGTGGCAGCCTGCTGATCACGGCATCGGCGGCCAGCTTCGCGCATCCGCCCATGATGTCGGCCTACGCCGCATCGAAAGCGGCCGTCGAGGCGATGGCCAATGCCTGGCGCATAGAACTCGCCGCTCACGGCGTCTGCGTCGGCGTCGTTCATGCCTCATGGGTGCGTACGCCTCTGGTCGAGGAGGGGGAACTGCACCCCGGCTTTCAGCGGTTGCGCGATACCGCGCCGCGCTGGTTGCGCGCGCAGATGTCCGCCGACGAGGCAGCACGACTGATCATCGATGGTCTCGAGCGCCGGGCCGACAGGATCTGGGTGCCTGGATGGGTGCGGATGCTGCACTGGCTGCGTCCCCTGCTGCACCTGCGGGCCGCCGAGGCGGGATTGCGCCAAGCCGCGCCCGATCTCGAAGCGGTCTACCTCGAGGGCTTGCGCGAACACGGCGCGCTGGCCTCGTCACTGGGCCCCCGCGAGCACGCTCGTGCGGTGGGCGGTCATGGCGAAGCGGCGGGTCACTGAGCCCAGGTCTCAGGGGCGGCGCGGCATGCGCCACGGGAGCATCAGACGCACTGGCAGAGACACGACACGCGGCACGTCGAGCGTCTCGTGGATCGAGACCACCGATTCGCCGAGCAGTGCCGAGCGGATCTTCGAGCGCGCATAGAACGGCGTGTCCTCGAGCGTTTCAAGCAGTACCGGCGGGGACGAGTTTTCGCCGCGCGCGTGGCGCGCGATCCGCCACAGGGAGCCGGGCAGATCATGTCTTGGCGGAGCCTCGAATGCCTCGTGGCTGCCGTCGCGGCGGAAACGTGCGGCAATGACGCGCTCGCCGCCGCCCCGATGCCTGACGTCGTACACGACCGCCGTGTCGCCGTTGGCGATCTTCCCGCGAGACCAGTCCCAGTCGGCGAATGCACGATCGACGGGCTCGCTGCCGTCGTTGGCGTCGAAGTAGGCATCGCCGCTCCAGCGCAGCGCCGGTTGCTGCAGGTCCACCTCGACGCGCGCGCACGGAGCCACCGGCCCCCACCGATGGCGGCCCGCGCTGTCGAGGCTCGCGACAAAGGCGCACAGGGCCTGCGGCCATAGCCTGATCCGGCCCCGCACCGGCAGGGGAATCGGTGCGCAGCGCTCGTCGATGTCGACCTGCAGGCAGTTGCCGTCCCAGGTGAGGTTGCTCGGGCCGATGCGGAAATGGCGGCTCGCGCGCTCGACGTGCCGGCTGCCTCGTTCGGTCATGGCCCAGCGCTTGCCGCCGTCGCCGTACAGGGCGACGTTGAGCGCGCAGTGATTCTCGGGGTCGGGCCGGCCACGGGCGCGCGCGACAGCGTAGTAGGGCGAGAAGACGCTGCCGACGAATGCGATGACGGTCAGTCCGTATCGCTCGTCATCGCTGAGTGCGTCGAAGTACCACCAGAGGTAGCCGCCTGGCGCGACAGCCTGATCGAAGCGGGGGGCGCCCTCGCTGTCCCGGCCGGCAGCCGGCTCGAGGCCGGCGTGAGCCGGCCGGCAGTCCCTGGGGCCGAACTCCCCGTCGTTCACGCGAACCTTATGCAACGACGGGGTCGTCCGGAGAAGCGCTGGCCTACTTCGAGGGCGCGGCCGCAGGCGTGGCCGGCGCGGCAGCCGTCGCGGGGGCGGCAGTCGCGGGGGCGGCAGTCGCGGGGTCAGCAGGGGCAGCAGCGGCGGTCGAACTCGGCCCGCCCGCGGCGACGAGCAGTTCGGGGTGAGCCTTCGCCATCTTGGCGCCATACAGGGGCTTGTAGGCACCCTGATGGCAGGTGGCGCAGTTCACCTTGGCGACATCGCCCTTGGGACCAAGACGGTCCGCCGGGAAGGTCTTGGTGAGCGGCTCCATGTAGGCCACGTTCAGATCGCGAGCCATGCGGATGCCGTGCCAGGCCGTGACGCGTTGCGGCGGCGCCTCGCTCCAGGACTGGAAGTTGCGCGTGTTGTGGCAGTAGGTGCAGTTCACGCCCAGCGATGTCGACATGTGCATCATCAGCGCGTAGGTGTGCTCGGCCTGCTTGGTGGTGTTGCGGTTGAATGCATCCCCAGTGAAGCGCAGTGCCTGATCACCGTTCACGCGGATGGGCAGGGCATCCTTCAGGTACGGCGTGAAGGGATCGAACGGCAGGGAACTCAACGCCACAGACGGCGCGGCGATGTTCTGCCCGGCAAGATCGCCCATCAGCGAGTTCTCGTGCCGGCGATCCTTGGGCGCGAACCAGACCTGCGCCGGCACCGGGTTGCCGCGGTGGCAGGTGTAGCAGGTGACCCCGGTGTCGCCGACGTGTTTCTGCCATTCGGCATTCACGTGTTGCGTCATCTGGATCATGCGCCGCGCCACCACCTTCGTGTACTTGCTGTCGTCGGCGAGGTTCTGCAGGTTGTGGCAGTAGCCGCAGCCCTGGTCGGGGGCCACCCACTGGGTGATCGAGGTCATGTGCCGGGTGAACTCGGCCACGCTCAGATCGCCCAGGACCTGCACGTTCTGGTAGACCTCCTTGGCTTTGGGCCCGTCGCTGCCCGCCGGCGGCTGGGCGGCCGGCGCGGCGTTCAGGCTCGCCTGTTGCGCGAGCAGACGCGGGTTGTAGACCTGCTCCATGCCGGTACCGCGGTAGCCGGTCTGGACGGTGGTGACCGGCGGGCGCTCGCAGCCGGCCAGCACCAGGGCGGCCAGCGGCAGCGCAAGCAGCCGGACGGATCGGGCGAAGGCGCTCATGGTTTGACTCCCAGCAGGGCAGGGTCGACGCTCAGCGGATAGACGGCGGGATAGGCAGGCGCCACGTGATGCTTGACGGCCCAGAGGTACCAGTTGTCGACCACGGTGCCGGTCAGCAGGATGCCGATGCCGCCGGTGAGCGGGCATAGCACCGCGAACCACCACGCCCAGCGGTGAATCGACTCCATCGTGGCGTTGAATCCCATGGTCCAGCGCCAGAAAAGGCCCGCGCGCTCCGAGGCCGTGCCGCGATCGACGATCTGCTCGATCTCGCGCTCGCCGCCATAGCGACCCACCGCGAGGATGGTGGCGCCGTGCATCGCGAACAGCAGCACCGAACCGTAGAGAAAGACGATCGACAGCGCATGGAACGGGTTGTAGAACAGGTTCCCGTGCCGCAGCGACAGCGCCGACACCCAGTCGAGGTGGGGAAAGATGCCGAACGGAACCGCTTCCGACCAGTTGCCCATCAGCAGCGGGCGGAAGAAGCCGCACACCAGGTACAGCCAGATCGCCGCGGCGAAGGCCCACGCGATGTGGGTGCCCAGGCCCAGCTGGCGCGCCCTCCGGTAGGTACGTGCCCACCACAGGAGCAGCGACACCGTCAGCAGGAAGCCGGTGATGATCCACCAGCCGCCCTGCGCCAGCGGCGGGATGCTCAGTCCGTACGCCGGAGGGGGTGGTTCGAGCGCCAGCCAGAACAGCTGGCGCAGCAGCTCGATGGGACTGAAGTCCACCGACGCCAGCATGTTGAAGCCGATGATGTTGAAGGCGAGCGTGCCGAACACCAGCGACGCCACGCCCAGCCCGCCGAGATAGACCGGTCCGATCTGGGCGTTGCCCAGCCGGCCGAGCAGGTGCCAGACGAACGGCTGGCCGCTGCGCTTCCAGTCGCCGCTCGGCAACTCGACCCCGTCGTGCAGCGGACC
>Ga0315900_10011202_pt1 | contig 11132 bp, 15 predicted proteins | sample LakEriMetagenome_FD_203521 | JGI IMG/M metagenome (GOLD analysis project Ga0315900, IMG submission 203521) | Freshwater fungal communities from buoy surface, Lake Erie, Ohio, United States - Buoy 12 MA114 | ecosystem: Environmental > Aquatic > Freshwater > Lake > Lake biofilm | place: USA: Lake...
CCTTGATGTATCCCAAGTGCATGTTATTTTTGCCTCTATCATGGCATCCCCCTAAAAAGGCAAATCAGAATCAAAGTCATCCGGCAAGGCAGGGGACGAATTGTCACCCCCCTTTTTATCCCATTCCTTTGCCTTTTTAAGCAAGAGCGTCATGGGTGGCGACCAAAGTTTTACCACGAATCCATCACCGTTACGCATGGGGAAGGCAACGCCAACCTTATTAAACGCGGTTTTCTTTTCCCCGTTTTTTTCGTAGTCCTCGGTGATTAGCAGGTCATATTTATCAGTCATTGGTTTCCTCGTTGGTTGGTTTTGATTAATCTTATGGCTCTCTTCCCTAATCCCAAAGGAATAGAAACCGCATCATTGATAGACCATCCCCTTGTAATTCTTTTAGCGGTTGGTCTGTATTTTAATCCGTGTCTCCTGCAATACTCTTTTAAGCACACGGTCTCATCACTATCTTTAATATAATTGCAAAATCTTCTATTAGCGGCTTGTGCATTTCTATCAGCCCAAATGCAGTTTTCTTTAGAGTAGGATTTATTGTTATCAACCCTTTCTAATGTTTGTCCCTTTTGCGGAAACCCCATGTCATTATAAAATGAATAAAAATTATGCCACGCCTCGTCTACTAAAATCCCGCGCCCGCCATAGTTTTGAAAGCTCTTATCGTTTTTGTTGTAGCATCTACCCTTCATTGCAGACCATATGTAATATAGCCTTTGCAATTGCGGATTGCTTCTGATAGATTTGTTTCCAGCCACGGCATGCTCCTTTGCTTGTGGTTAGGGCGGGCTAGCGCGACAACGCTAGTTCGCCCGAAAATAATACAATTGTAGCGCATTAGCAATATCTTTCTTTTAGCTCTTTAAGTTTTGTATCAAGTTCAAAAAGAAACTTGACCACCTCTTGTTCAATTTCCTTAATTGTGTCATCGCACCTAAAAACTCTCTTTATCTTTAATTGCATACTAGTGGGAACGCGGCAATCAAAAAGGGTATAATCGCACCATTGCCTTCCGGTGCAGGCCATTTGCCACTGCATTTGATAAATGTGCTTTTGTTCAATTTTTTCATTTAACAGAAAATCAATGTGATTCGCTGTGTTCTTGCACTTCACCTCTATCAGACCATCATCACCGATTAAACCATCAGGCGAGGCACCGGCCTCGGTGATTTCAGGGTGAAGCATAAACCCAACATTCACAACCTGATTTCCTGTTTCTAATTCATAGAAGGCCTTGGCTTGTGGTTCCGTATTGATTCCATGCAACATTGCCTCACTTTGATAAGTTTCAGTCGGTCTGCCGGTAAGTCGCTCAATGAGCAGGTCGCTCATGTAGTTATCACGGCTGGCAGAATAGCCTGACTTTGTGCGCGCCATAATCGCGTGAATCATAGAAGCGCCAACTTTGCCACATCTGGCCTGAAGCCATGCCTCGCGTTCTTCTGGTGTCATTACTGCCCCGATCTTTCTTTTAGCCTTGCAACAGCATTTTGGTATTGTGCAGGGGACAGGTCTGTTAGTTTTGATACATTATAGGCTTGAAGAAGTTTAGACTTGTCCATTTTTGCCGCTTCAAGCCATTCAACCAGACTGGCTTCTTGCTCTTTAGTCAGGCGCGCCGCGACTTCGTGTGTTGTTGAATCTGCGTCGTTATCCCCTTCCGTTGGAATGCAAAATGTTTGAAGGCAAGCATATTTATAAGCGGCAGACATGGCCTTGTTTGTGGATTTGTCACCAGAATCCATTGCTTCACCAATAACTGTAATGGTGTGCGTCGTGCCATCGTGCGACGAAACAAATGTATAATCCATAGTTAAAATGGTATAAAACAACGTCCCACCCTTGGCCGTGGTTTTTTCGCTTACGTCCCTTGCCGTGACTTTGGGCAAAATACAAAGGCCGTATTTGGCCAATTTGTTAGACAGGGCAGAATAAACATCGTCAATTCCACGAAAGTTATAACCTTGTTGCAGGTTTTTTTTGTCTTTAGATATTCCTTCTTTTGCTAGCTCACCGGTGATGGCTGCGATTAATTGATACACATTTCCAGTTATTTTTTGCTGTTCTTTTTCTTCTGTTTTTTGATCTGTCATGCCTGATTCTCCGTGTTGTTGGCTGTATTGATAATAACAATCTAGCCAGTATTGTCAACACAATAATTTTAATTATTGACAGAATCTTGGTAAATGTTATTTTGTAATGGCTAGGCTCGCTTTTTCATTCTCCGTGATCTGCACCACAGAGCCTAGCGCCTTTCCCCTATTTACTTTTTAACAGAATCATATAAATTAGCTGTTGGGGTGATTCTGGACTTCCAAATTGCCTCGCCATAATTTCCTGTGAGTTATGGTGACCCCTACAATTATCACAGGATGCGTTTGGAAGCGCATGGAGGCACAGGTGAAAAAACTACGATACACACGAGCAGTTATTCTGGCATGGCTCTCAAAAAACCCAGGATTCCACCCAAAGAGTGTTATAAAGTCCGCAACCGGATTTCACAAGAATTGCGTGAAAAAAGCACTTTATGAGCTTCTTCTTTTGGGATTGGTCGTAAAGGAAAAAACAGAGTCTTGCACCCTTTATTCATTTGGGGGTGCGCAATGAAATACTATAGTTTTCACATTGGCGACTACGCAAAGAAAACAGGTCACCTTACAGAATCAGAGGATTTGGCTTATAGGCGGCTTCTTGATTATTACTACGACAACGAACTTCCAATACAAAACGACCCAAAGGCAGTTGCACGACTGATTCGAATGGGAGATAAAACAGAAATTGTTGCATCTGTTTTGTCTGAATTTTTCTATCTGGGTGACGACAAGAACTGGCATCACAGCTACGCCGATAACCAGATTAGAACATACATTGCACAGAAAGAGGCTGGAGCACGTGGGGGGCGTTCTAAGAAAAACAATAGCTTAGTAACCCACCCTACTACCCCCCCTACAAATACCCTACAAGCAACCAGTAACCAAGAACCAGTAACCATAAACCATAAACCAATAACCAATAACCAGAGTTATATAAAACTAGCTAGGCCATTCACAGCCGAAGAGGTTAGGACAGCAAAGAAGGGGGAGGCGGGATATGACCCGCTTTTGATAGACTGCGATATTCTCCCTGACGGCTGGTATGATTTTGCCTATGAGGTTGGGCTAGACGATAAGGCTATTCTTGGAAAGTTTCGGTATATGCGGGACAGGAATCCGAAGCCATTATCGAGGGAACACTGGGTCAACATCGTAAGCTACAAGGGGGCTGGTCATGCAAAATCTATTTAACGAAGATGCTGAAAAATTGGTTTTGGGGGTTTTGTTGTCCGACAACGATTCGATAGACAGCGTTGCGGATATACTAAAATCAGAGCATTTTTATATCCCGATACACCAGAAGATTTATGACGCAATCAGATCTAGGGTTGTAAATCGGCAAAATGCTAGTGCTATGTCTCTTAGCCCATTTTTTTCTGACCCGTCAGAGCTTCCGCCTGATTACTTGCAAAGCTTGGCTGGTTCTTGCGCGACTTCGATAGGGGTTCGCGACACTGCCGAGATAATCATTGATTTTTTCAAACGCAGGAAAATACTGTTTGCTTGTGAGACAGCTGTAAAAGAAATTATTCCCGGTGCTTCGAGTTACGAGCTATCCTCCGATGCAATATCCGAATCACTTCAAGACACGCTTTACAGAATTTCGGAGAGTGCAGGCGCATTGAATGGGTTTGCGCCAGTTGAAGATGCAATTGATGAATTTTTGCAAGCAACCGAATCTGCTTACAAGTCAGAAAAGAAAATTATCGGTGTTCCAACTGGCATAATAAATCTTGACGAAAATCTTGGCGGCCTACATCCATCCGACTTGGTTATTTTGGCTGGTCGTCCCGGAATGGGCAAGACTGCCCTTGCTACAAACTTTGCCGTCAATGCCGTGAAGGATGGATATTCGGTCGGGTTCTTTTCTTTGGAAATGTCAAAATCCCAGCTATGGGGGAGAATTGTTGCGGCAGAGTGCAAGGTTCCTGCTGAGGATATGCGTAGGGGGATGATTAGTTCTGCTCAGATGGCTAGCATTGTTGAAACGTCTGGAAATATGAAAAAGCTTAGAATGTATGTTAACGACACGCCAGCTCAAAGCGTTTCGGCTGTTAGGGCGCAGGCCAAAAAGTTAAAGCGGCAGCGTGGTCTTGATTTGATAGTGATTGATTATTTACAGCTTATGTCCGGGGATAAAAGATCAGAAAATCGCGTCAATGAAGTTTCGGAGATTACTAGGGGGCTCAAATGCTTGGCGAAGGAATTAAACGTCCCTGTTTTGGCTCTTTCACAGCTTTCACGCCAGACGGAGACACGGGTAAATAAACGCCCACTTCTTGGTGATTTGCGCGAATCAGGTTCTATTGAGCAGGACGCGGACGTGGTGATGTTTGTTTTTCGCGAGGAATATTACCTGCAGGGGAACAAGCCTAGCATTGGCGCAGAGGAAACAGACGAAAGATACCGCAGGAGAGTTTCGGAGTGGGAAGATAAAATCAGCGCGTCCAGAGGGACAGCAGAAATCATCTTGGCCAAAAACCGTCACGGACCGATGGCGGATATTCAAACTGGCTTTGATGGCAAGTTCACAAGTTTCTACAACCTTCAACAACAAATTTACGGAGTCTAAGATGTACCCACACACAGCAGGATACGCCCCCGGGCGAGAAACCTCACAGGCAGCAGCCGAAACCGTCGATGCGGAAAGCCTGCTTGCCGAAGCCTTGGAGATTTTTAAATCAGGCTGGGAAGGGACAGACTGGCAACTTTGCAAAGAGATGGGTTACGCCTACGAATCAGTACAGCCACGCCGAAGCCAACTAACGACGCAAGGGCTGGTTACGGATACCGGAAGGCGGTCAAATTGCAGCCGCAGCGGCAAGTCGGTTGTGGTATGGGGCATAAATAGGCACAGAAATCAAAAATTAGGGGGTCTGGAAGCTCCAAATGGCAAAAAGGTGGCCGCGAGTACGGTTGAGGAAAAGAGCGACACAGCACCCCTTAAAATCGATTTGCTAAATGCGCATGAAAAATGGGTTCCGGGTGCGGTTAAAAACACTGATAATCTGGAATATTGGAAAAGCAAGGCTGATAAATATGCTCGGGCTTTAGGCATGATCTCGGTTTCGTATAGCCTGGACGAGGCAAAATCCATAGCAAAACAGGGGTTAAAATAATTTAAAAAAGTTGTTGACAATACCGATTAGGCATGGCATATTGGGGACATAGGGCAAACAGCCCGCCAACAACAGGAGATGAAAATGAAAACCATTACAGCAACACTAGCATTGATCCTTGGCCTCGCCATTGGTGGCTTCGCAGGCAACTACTACGGCAAAGCCCAAGTCCTTGAGCGCATGGTTATGCAAACAACCGATGCAATGGGTAACATCAATTGACACCCGCTCAATTCAAAACCATCCGCCACAAGCTAGGCCTCTCTATATCCCAAATGGCTAACGCTATAGGGGTAGAGGAGCGCACAATCAGGCGATACGAATTAGGCGACAGGGAAATCGGCAAGCCGGTGCAAATACTGCTTGAATATATTATTCGGCATGGTATAATCTCAAGTCATGGACATTCAGCTATTCATCCCCAAGACACTCGTAGAGTGGACAAATCCAACGACTGCGACGCGCTTATCGCTGGGCGCACTCACACAAGCAAAGTATAATTCTGTATATATTAACAACCTTTCATCCGGTTCAGTGCGTGTTAAATGGGGTGATGGAACTGTTGTTGCCACAAGCACAGATTTGCTGATTGGTTCTGGGCAATGCATGTCATTTGGCCTTGCATCAGATGAGGCAGCTCCCACTCACTTGTCAGTCCTTGGCGTGTCCACGCCTATTGGCATAATTCAGGCTGGCATTAGCCGGGGTGCTTAATGGCTGGCGGTAGGCCATCAATTTACACGCAAGAGCTAGGGGACAAGATTTGCAACCTTATCGCTCAGGGCAGTAATCTTCATAGGCTTGAGAAGCTAGATGACATGCCATGTGGCCATACATTTTTTAAATGGCTAAGGGAAAATCAAGAGTTTTCACAGAAGTACGCGCAAGCTGTCACCGAAAGAGCACACCATCGCTTTGATAAAATCGACGAAGTTATCGACGAAGCGCGTGCAGGTGCGGTTGATCCTCAAATTGCCAAGCTTCAAATTGATACGATGAAATGGCAAGTGGGCAAAGAGGACAGTAAGCGTTACGGCGATAGGCAGCAGATCGACCAGAATATCATTTTTTCACAAATGGGCGATGTTAAAGTGAACGGCGAGACATTGGATTTTGGCGATTAATGGATGTCACGCTTCCAGAGCTGCTTAACTGCCCGCCTAAGCTGCTGCCAGTCATCACGAAATTCAAGGATTACAATTATTTTCTGATTGAGGGTGGGCGGTCATCGGGCAAAACCGTATTTGCATCCCGTCTTTGCCTTTATCTTGCTGATAAGGGCATACGAAAGAATATTATTTGCGGCCGTGATGCGGCTGTTCGGCTTGATGAGTCATCTCACAAGGTTGTTAAAGAGGCGGTGGAAGAATTTAAATTGCCGTTTACGGTTCAAGAGAGTGTGATTAAACATAAGATTAATAATTCCGTTATTTCATTCCGTGGGTTTAACCAGATAGCTGGCCAGTCAAACGCCAGGGCGATTGCCGGAGTTGATTTAATTTGGCTGGATGAGGCACAGCAGATCGGCGCTGTGACCATGAAGGATTTGCAAAATACGCTTGTGCGTTTCCCTAAGTGCAAGGTTATCATTACGATGAACCGATATATGAGGGATGATCCGGCCTTTCAGCTTTACTATGGGCGGCCTGATACGCTTCACATACAGATAAATTACAATGAAAATCCCTTTAATGGTTCAAGGGTGTTTGAAGAGGCTGAGGCTTGCAGGCTGCGAAGTGAACGTGAGTATAACCATGACTGGCTAGGACAGCCGTTAGAGGCCGCCGATGATTATCTATTTAGCTACGACAAGCTTCATGCCGCGTTCGACATTGAGCCATTTGGTGAAGTGTACGGTCGCCAGCGCGTTGTTGCGGTTGACCTTGCTGCACAAGGGAACGACAGGTGTGTTGCTGTTGTTATGGACAGGGAAAGCAATCAGCATTGGCGCGTGAGTGAGCGCATTTCATGGGATGGCGACAACACCAACCACGTGCTGGGCAAGATTATTGAAATAGTTGGCAGGACAAGGCCAACCATTGCAACGGTTGATTGCGGCGGTATGGGCGGCCAGCAAATTCATAGCTTGTTAACCGACATGGGGTTGGATTTTAAACGCTTTGATGGCGCAAGCACGCAAGGCATTGATGCTGTTCACTTTGCCAATGCGCGGGCTGAGGGGTATCATCTGCTAAAGGACTGGATAGATGAGGGCAGGATTTGTCTGCACCGCAAGGATGCCGAGATTGTAAAACAACTGGAGAAGATCCGTTTTAAATATGCTCAGTCTGGTAAGCGTCTTATTCAACCAAAGCTAGACATGAAAAAAGAATTAGGATATAGTCCTGATGATGCGGATGCTTTAATGATGGCCGTCTGGGCTAGTGTTAAGTATCTAGGCAAATCAGCGCCGCTCTTGCAATCGCAGAGCGGACAAGTCAAGCGCATAAATCGGAGGCGATAATGGGTGGTTTTATTGGTGGGGCAAAGGCACCTGCGGTTCAAACAGCAGCGCCGCAAGATGTAGAGGCGGACAAGAAAAAGGCGAAAAAGTCTCGCCAAGCGTTGTTGGAAACAGAGGGCGGTATTCAGGGGCAAGAGCTAGCGCCTGATGATGTTGCCAAGCGTGAAACGCTTCTAGGTAACTAGATGAAAGACTACGATAATATTTATCAGCTCTACACGGCGCTTAAATCTGAACGTGAGCAAGCAAAGCCGTTGTGGGATGAGATTGCAAAATACGTTGGTATCTCGGTTGATGTTGATTATCAGTGGCATAAAAACCAGTCCAGTAAATCAGCACAGCTTGATTTGCGTGTCGATGATCCAAGCCCTGCGCTGGCGGTTAATCAGTTTGGGGATTATTTGCTGGGTATCATGTGGGGTACCGGTGACAAGGCTTTGTCATTAGTGCCTAGCCGTGAGGTGACTGATCTTGTTGATGCCAGTGTTGTTCAAGCTTGGTACGATTTTGCAACTGAGCAGCTGCTTCGACATATGAACCACGCTGATGCTGGGTTAAATAACGCGCTTCGGCCCTATGCTTATGACCAAGCCGCGTTTGGTACGAGTGGCATTGGCGTTTTTATTAATGACGATTTTAAAAACAATGTCGCAGAAAATGCATTGATATTTCGCAATTACGGCGTTGACAACATGTGCATTGATGAGGGTAAATCTGGCGCGGTTGATTATGTTTTTGTAACGTATCATTGGAAAACCAATCGGATTGTTGGCGAGTTTTGCACAAAGAATGGTGTGATTGACAAAGGTTTAGTCGGTACACTGCCAAAGGTTATTCAGGATGCATGGGGTAAAGGTGACTATAATCAGTCATTTCCTTTGGTCTTTGGTATGCTGCCGCGTACTGATTTTGATCCTAAGCTGAAAGGCAAGCGCGGGACTAAATTCCGTGGTGTTTGGTTTATGGATGGTGAAGGCAAGATATTTAAAGAAGAAGATTACAAGGAAAAGCCCATTGCGGTCTGCCGTCAGATTAAGGTTCGTGGTGAAGTTTATGGCCGTTCGTCTGGCACAATGATGATTTCATCCATTCGTATGGTAAATTATATCGTTGGTGATACGGTTGAGATATTGGAAAAGATGGCGCGGCCAGCCTTAGGTGTACTAAATAACGCTGTATTTGGTGATAGTGTGCTTGATACGTCGTCTAACGGCCTGACCGTGTTCAATCAACAATTAGCTTCTGGGCAGAATCCCGTGTTTCCCCTTATGGATGTGGGCGATCCTAGCGCATTAATCCAATATTTAATCCCATATTTAAATGAGAAAATAGCTACCGCATTTAAGATTGATACGCTTTTGGACTTTTCCACCGCCAAAGAGATGACTGCAACGGAGAGTTTGCAGCGTTATGCTATCCGTGGGAAGTCATTGGCTGGCATGTTGCAACAGCAAAAGAGTGAATTGTGGGCGCATACGACACGGCGCGCCACAAGCATGTTATTAGACTTAGGCGAGTTAGGTATTAATGCGCGGATGTTCCCGGACATTGCCCGTAACTTATCTGCTCGGGGCATGGGTGCGAGAATTATCCCGGATGAAGTATTGCAAATTATGGAATTTGGCAAGCCGTGGTATGAGGTGCGCTTTAACAATGAGATGGAAAAGCTGACGCGAACTGAATCTGTTCAGAATTTAACGCAGGTTTTGCAGGCCATTGGGGCAATTGGTTCTATGTATCCGCAAATCATCGAGGCTGTGGATTGGTATAAGCTTCTAGAGGATATTAACGATAACTTGGATGCAAATAACCAGATACTGATTGGTGCCAAAGCATTTAAAGAGAAGCTGATGGCTGCCGCACAACAGCAACAGGCCATGCTTGCTGCTCAGGCTGGCATGATGGCGGCTGATGCTGGAAGCAAGGCGGCTCAGGCTAATAAGAATAACGCGGAGGCTGCGCGTGTCTGATACGGTATCGGCTTTATTAAAAGCAAAGGAAATGGCTGATGATAACAAGAGAAAGGCGGAAGCGTTTACTGAAGAATATCGCTCTGCTATCAATAATGTGGTTAGTAGCCCTGATGGCCAGTTGGTATTTAAGCAGTTAATGATTTTCTGTGAGGCGCTGAGGGTTGAAAAATCATTAGATGCCGCCAAGATATTGACTCACAATGCAAAACGTGATGTTTATATGACAGCTATCAGGGAATACCTGAATAGGGAAAACAAAATCCTGCTGGAGGGATAATGGAAAACACGGAAACGGCTGATGCCCCCGTAGAAGAAGTAGTTACAGATGTTGCCACTGAAGTTATTGAGCAACCAACCGCGGAATTTAATATTCCTGACGCTTACAAAGACAAGCCGTGGGTGCAAAAGATTAAGGGTCAAGATGACCTGTGGAAGCAGTTAGATCATACGCAATCTTTAATCGGCAAAAAGCACGTTGTGCCTGACTTTGACAAGGCAACGCCCGAAGAATTAGAGGCTTTCTTTTCCAATGTCCGGCCTAGCGATAAGGACAAATATGCTGAAACGCTAGATTTTGGCGAGATAGACGACGATTCAAGGGGGTTTTTTACTGACCTTTTGCACAAAAGCGCAGTGCCGCCTAAGCTGGCGAATGAGATGATTAAGGCCTATCATGAGCGCATTGAGGCACAAAAAGCTGGATTGTATGACACTGATAATTTTATGGGTGTGCTAGAGCGTAGCTTCGGGCAAGGCTATAAAGAAAAAGCTGGACACCTTGCAAAATCCATCAAGGGCACGCTGAGTGCCGACGATCAGGCGCTGCTTGAGCAGATGCCCAATGAGTTTGTTGGGCTTGTATATCGTTTGACTGATAGCTATGTCCAACAGTATGGGGCAAAAGAGGGTGAGTCTGCCGCTGGAAAGGCGAGCACTGTAAACACTGACTATGATGCGCAGTGGAAAGCTAAGTTTCAAGAGATACAAGACATTGACAAACGGCCGCACACGGCTGAACAGAAATCCAAATTGGTTAATGAGTTGGCTGAAATTAACATGAAAAGAGGCACAAAATGAGAGCATTAAAAGTTACCTTGTCTGGTTCCTACCGCGATGGCCGCAAGGATGTCCATGATTACGTTGTTGATGGTGTTGTACCTTACAACGATTCAGACGTGGTCGAGATGCACTTGCAAAACCGTTTTGCGGTCAAATGGATTAAGGAAAGCGGCAAGTATCCTAATTCTGTCCGTCAGTTGCGCACCACTTATGTGGATGACATGGACGAAATTGATGCCGAGTTTAGTTTTATGGGCAAAGATATTCGATCTATGTCCTTTGATGAATTGCAGGATTTAAGCGTAGCTAAAGATTTGCGGTCTGTTCCTGCCGAAAAGGGTGACTTGCGCGAGGCACGGACACGGGCTTATGCTGAGTATGCCGAGAAGGTATTGGGGCGTTCCGTTCAATGGCG
>Ga0315900_10011203_pt1 | contig 11132 bp, 13 predicted proteins | sample LakEriMetagenome_FD_203521 | JGI IMG/M metagenome (GOLD analysis project Ga0315900, IMG submission 203521) | Freshwater fungal communities from buoy surface, Lake Erie, Ohio, United States - Buoy 12 MA114 | ecosystem: Environmental > Aquatic > Freshwater > Lake > Lake biofilm | place: USA: Lake...
CGCCGACATCATTAAAATGGCGATGATTAAAGTCGAGCAGGCGTTAGCAGGCAGTGACGCCCGCATGCTGCTTCAGGTGCATGACGAACTGGTGCTGGAAGCACCGGAGGCAAATGCCAAAATGGTTGCTGAGAAAGTGAAAAACATCATGCAGTCTGTTGCGCATCTCTCGGTTCCACTGCTGGTAGAAACCGGCGTGGGAGATGATTGGGGAAGTATTCATTAATCACAGCATTTTTCTTAATACCAATTGATGGCAAGTAGTACTGTAATATTTCGTAATATGCCTTGATATTGGTTTCGTTATCTTTTAAGACTCAGCTTTCTTTTTGATTACAGACGATTTTTGTATTTATTTTGTTTTTTTTTAGAAAGGGATAGAGCCTGTGAGTTCTTTCCGTGAGAAGCTGAGGCCTGTGGTGCTTTCCGGTAGGGAAGTGCTCCCTATTGTGGAGGGTGGTAAGGGTATTGGCGCAACCAACGGCCAGTCGTCCGGTGCATTTGCGGCGGCAGGAGCGGTTGGAACCTTTTCAGGCGTTAATGCGGATAGCTATGACGCTAACGGCAATCGCATCCCACAAGTTTACAAGAATAAAACCCGCAAAGATCGCCACGAAGAGCTTATTGCCTTTGGTATCGCGGGCGGCGTGACACAGGCAAAAATCGCTCACGAAGTATCCGGCGGCAAGGGCCGCATTCATATGAATATATTATGGGAGATGGGCGGAGCAGAGCGCATTCTCACGGGAATCCTCGATCAAACCAAGGGCATGGTCCACGGTGTGACGTGTGGTGCGGGCATGCCCTATAAGCTTGCAGAAATTGCCGCGAAATATAACATCTATTATCATCCGATCGTTTCCTCCATGCGCGCGTTTCGTGCCTTGTGGATTCGTTCGTACCAGAAGCATAAAGACCTGCTTGGCAGCGTCGTATATGAAGACCCTTGGCTTGCAGGCGGTCACAACGGGCTTTCTAATAGCGAAGACCCCAAAAAACCACAGGACCCATATCCTCGCGTAGCCGAAATTCGTAAATATATGAATGAGATCGGACTGCAGAATGTACCCATTATCATGGCAGGTGGTGCATGGCATCTGAAGGACTGGGAACACTGGCTGGATAATCCCGAAATTGGACCGATCGCATTTCAGTTCGGTACGCGCCCATTGCTTACAAAAGAAAGTCCCGTAAGCGAAGTATGGAAGAAAAAATTACTCACACTGAATAAAGGGGATGTCTATCTCAATCGCTTCTCGCCAACCGGATTTTATTCCTCGGCGGTGGAGAACGATTTTATACGGGAACTGATTGCCCGCAATGAACGACAGATCACCTATCGCAGTGCGCCGGAAGAGTTGTTTGCGGAGCCCTTTCCGCTAGGCCCACGTGGGCGCCCTGTTTATGTTGATCCTGATGAGAAGGCAAAAGCCGAAAAATGGATGTCGGATGGTTTTACTGAGGCAATGAAAACCCCGGACTCCACGCTGATTTTTGTTACGAAAGAAAAAGCCAATCAGATTCTGGTGGATCAGATCGAGTGCATGGGATGCCTCAGCCATTGCCGTTTCAGCAACTGGAAGGATCATGACGATTACACTACTGGGAAAAAAGCGGATCCAAGAAGCTACTGTATACAGAAGACACTCCAGCACGCAATTCATGGAACCGACATGGACAACGAATTGATGTTCTCCGGGCATAATGCGTATAAATTCAAAAATGACCCGTTTTATGCTAACGGTTTCATTCCGACGGTTGAGCAGTTGGTAAACCGAATCATGGATGGTCAGTAGGGCTATTGGTATTAGCGCACTGTTTTGTTACCTTTTTTCCTGTACCATCTAGTTTAGAGTAATTGTAAATTGTTCTTGTAATGCGCTCCCGTTTTAGCCAGACTATACCTTAGGTTGTGTTTTTATAATTAAATTGAAGATGCTTTTGGAGTAGTTGGAAATGAAGCGGCTTAAAGAAAAATATTCGATGATAACGGAAAAACTTATCTTGGCCGGGTTGCGTCCTACCCGTCAAAGAATACTGCTTGGTTCGCTCTTGTTTGGCGATGCATGTCGCCATGTGACGGCAGAAATGCTGCACCGCGAATCGAAAGAAGAGAATATCAATGTTTCACTTGCGACGGTATACAACACGCTGCATCAGTTCACGGAAGCCGGATTGCTTCGTGAAGTCGCCATTGAAGATGGCAAAGCCTACTTCGATACCAATACGGAGCCGCATTACCACTTTCTCAACGAAGACACGGGATGCTTGATTGACATTCCAGCTGATCATATCAATCTTGGAGTACTCCCACAGGTACCCGCAGGCATGGTAATGAACAGTGTTGATGTCGTGATTCGTGTGAAATCTGCGTAAGCCACAGGCTGCGTTAATCTTCGAATTCCTCTTTTGGGTACACCCCCCATATATGCGCCTTGGGAAGCCAACCTTTGCGGCTATCGATCTGAACACGGCACCAGTCTTTCTGACATTCGATCAGTTGCCCCATTACACCGGGTTCGGCGCGAAGTATCGCGGCAGCATTTTGTTCTGGTGCGCGCCTCATGGTTCTCACGTCGCCGGTAACTAGCACCATCCGCTTGCCTTGTAACATCCCCTTATTGACCCAACCGATCGCACCTTCATGATCACGGATCTCGCGCCATTGATCGAATTCCTGAATAATCTCCACCGGATAGTTTTCTTTCTTAAACACCCAGCTGATGGGGTAGCGGGTGCCCGGTCCAACCCGCACGTTGATTTCATCCGACTTGAGAGAGACAAAACGCGGCAGTGCGAGTTTTTTATCATCATCCGTTTCACTGGAAAATGCGGGCACAGTGAACAGCAGGCAAGCGCAAACCAACCCTATGGTTTTAGGAATGGAAAGGTTTAGTCGAATGACGCGGTGCAACATGGCTTTTCCTTGCAATCTACGGGCTATACGTGCATCAACACGTTTACGTGTTGTCTAACATTCTTCAAGAAAAAATGCATGCGCAAACCGATCGTTGTCGTTACACGAACGCTACCGGAATCCATCGAGTCTAGGCTTAAAGCATTGTGCGAGGTAACGCTCAATACCGATAACCATGCATTCACACGCGTGGAATTGGAGCAGGCGGTTGCTCGTGCGGAAGTGCTGGTTCCAACTGTAACGGATACGATCGATGCAAACCTCATCGCAAAGGCGGGAGAACAGCTCAAGCTGATTGCAAATTTCGGTGCAGGTATCGATCATATCGACCTTGTAGCGGCAAAGGCCAAAGGCATAACCGTGACCAATACGCCAAGTGTGCTTACCGAAGATACGGCGGATGTTGCGATGGCGCTCATACTCGCAACTCCAAGACGGCTTTCCGAAGGTGCGCAACTGGTGCGGGCTGGAGGGTGGAAAGGCTGGAGCCCGACCTTTATGCTCGGATACCGCTTGGGTGGTAAGACCCTCGGTATCATTGGTCTTGGGCGCATCGGGCAAGCGGTTGCGAGGCGCGCAAAAGCATTTGGCTTGTCCGTAATCTATCATAACCGTAAACCGCTACACCCTTCGGTGGAGCAGGAGCTAAGCGCAACCTATGTATCGCTGGATGAGTTGCTTACGCGAAGCGACATCGTTTCCCTGCATTGCCCACACACCAAGGATACACACCATATGATTTCTTCTGCGCGGCTGCGCCAGATGAAGCCTGCAAGTTATATCGTAAATGTGTCGCGCGGTGCGCTGATTGACGAGCCTGCGCTCATTGCCGCATTGAAACAAGGAGCGATTGCGGGTGCCGGGTTAGATGTGTTTGAGCACGAACCGCAGATTTCACCTGAGCTTACAACGCTATCCAATGTTGTGCTTACACCGCATTTAAGTTCGGCAACGGTGGAGGCGCGTATCGAAATGGGGGAAAAAGTGCTGATCAATATCCGCAGTTTTGTGGATGGCCATAGGCCTCCGGACCGCGTGCTTATGTAATTCTTAACATTGGCCTTTAAGATTCTTTACAGGAGTACATGATGGAATATCCACGCTATGCCCGCGCGTCGATTCTTGCAACCATACCGGTGATCGTTGCGTGGTACATCCTGAAAGAAATGTTATCGTTAACATACAGAGTAACAAACGATACATATACCCACTATACCCAACAAATTACATAGTTTAGCTCTACATAGATGGGGCTATATCACGAAAATTCAAGACTATATGATATAAATCATATAAAACAACGAGTTAATATAGATTTGGTGCATTTTTGCGCGAGGGCATCGTAGCGAAGTAAAACACCAGAAAGCCCTTCCTCAAGACCGAGCAGCTCTTTAATAATTTCAACCGCCTGCATGGAGCCCAGTATGCCGCACACGGCACCGATCACTCCGGTTTCCGTGCAGTTATTTGCTTCCGGGGGTATCTCCGGCACAAAGCAGCGATAACTCGGATGCGGTTCGCCCAGATAGGGTTTAAATGTCGAGAGTTGGCCTTCGAATCCTTTTACAGCGGCTGATACCAGAGTCTTTTGCTGCGCTGCACAAGCGTCCGCGACGATAAAGCGCGTTTCAAAATTATCGCAGCCGTCTGCCACAATATCATAATTCGATATGATCTCCGCGATGTTTGCTGCATTCAGATCATACGCGTAGGTGGTAATCTTCACATCTGGATTCAATTCCTCAACGCGGTCGCGCGCCGCTTCTACTTTCAGCCTGCTGATATCTCCCTGCTCAAAAAGAATTTGCCGTTGCAGGTTTGATAACTCCACCCGGTCACCGTCAGCTATTCCAATATGACCAACTCCGGCAGCGGCAAGATAGGAAATGGTCGCGGAGCCAAGCCCACCAGCACCCACAACCAAGACCCGGGATGAGAGCAGTTTCTGCTGTCCGGCTTCCCCAATAGAAGGCAACAGGATATTGCGGGAGTAACGGCGGAGCTGGTCTTGAGATAACATGTTCAGTGCGAATCTGATGGACAACAGCTTCCACACAGCCCTTGCAGCTCAACAATTTCCTTTTCCATATGAAAGTGCTTTTCTTTTAGAAGGTAATCAATGGAATTTAAAATATTCGAATCACACAATTCGGAAACCGTTTTACATTCCTTGCAAATGGTAAATTGAGGCAGGTGTCCTTCATTGTTTTGCCTGCAGGCAACATAACCATTAACGGATTCCAGACGATGAATGTGATGCAATTCTAGAAGCTTTTCCAGTGCGCGATATACAGTCGGGGCGGCCTTAACTCCACGATCTTTCATATGTGCAAGTATCTCGTAAGCGGTGAAATACTCTGAATTACTTGCTAGTAGAGCAAGTATTTCTTTTCCGTGCACTGATAACATATTGCTTTTCTTGCGCATTTTTTTGTTCAGTCGATATATTATATTAATGTTACAATGTAACATTAATGTTTTTGTGTTCTAATCTATATGTTACTATCTCTAGCAATACATATACATATAACTGTTTTAAAATATGAACGCAATCGACCCCAAAAAGGTAGAAGAACAAAAAACCGCGGAGCAGCGGGCAGAGGATATTGCGTACACGATCAATCATTCGCTTGCCTGTACTACAACTGATCTCATATTGAATCCTCTCATCAGTGCCGCAACCGAAGGTATGATAAAGCGTATTGGTGGGTGTGGACATGACCATTCAAAAGATTCACATGGACACACAGATCATCACGATCATCATGAACATGGGCCAAACTGCAATCACGGTCATCACGATCATTCACATCACGATCATGCGCACGAAGATAAGCGAAGTTTCGGAGAGAAATGGGATGCGCTCAAGAAAAATGCATTTACTGCCGAATGGTGGAAAAATATTGGTCAGGCCCTGAAAGGAAGTGTTACACGGGAGCGTTTGAAAGAGTGGTTTAAGTCCGAGGTGATCGGAGATTTCGGTGCGGTAATTCCAACGATTGCATTGCAACGCTATGCCCCATCTTTCATGCATGGTGTCCGTCAGCTATTGGAGCCTGTCCTAAAACCGTTATTTGCCATTGGCGCAGAACGTGCCACGAAGAAATGGGCAAATGAGAATGGTATCGAGAAAGACAGCAACGAGTATAAAACGCACAAGGCGGCTGTACTAGAACACGAGATGAGTCACTTGCCGCAGGCAGCAGTATGGACCGCAATTTCCATGGCGATCAGCATTGCCGTTAACTGGCATGGCGACAAAAGCGCAGACAAAAAGCTATCGAGCAAAGTCTATGCGGCTCTTACGGGCAATACCATAACGGCAGGGTTGGTTGTAGCGGCGCGCGCGTTTGCGCCCGGCACGGTCAGAAGCTGGGATCAGGCGGTGAGTGGCAGCGTGATTACCCCCACCACCAAGTTCATCGGTAAGGCGTTCGGTGTAACCGAAAGCGACGTGGACCGTATGGTCAGGCGCGATACGGAATTGAACCAAGGCTTTGCCACTAAGCTGAACCGTACTCCTGAAGCAAGCTGGACGCAACGCGCAGGCGAAACGACCACGAGTGAAATCGGTGTTGCGTGAAGCCTTACTCAGCAAACAAGTCCGTTGAAATGTAACGCTCAGCGGTAGATGCCACAATCACCACGATAGTCTTACCTTTCATCTCGGGACGTGCGGCCACTTCCAACGCGGCAGCGATGGTCGCGCCAGACGAAATACCGGTAGGGATTCCCTCGAGTTTTGCCATCTTGCGGGCGGTCGCGAATGCGGTTTCGTTGCCAATAGTGATGATCTCATCCACCATATCTTTTTGCAAAATATCGGGTATGAATCCTGCGCCGATACCCTGAATTTTATGAGGTCCGGGCTTGCCACCTGAAAGCACGGGGCTGTCTTCCGGCTCTACGGCGATAATCTTAACCGAAGGTTTTTTGGACTTCAGCACCTGTGCCGTGCCGGTGATCGTGCCGCCGGTACCAACACCTGCGATAAACACATCCACTTTGCCGGCGGTATCGTTCCAGATTTCCAACGCGGTCGTACGGCGGTGGATTTCCGGGTTCGCGGCATTTTTAAACTGCTGGAGCATGATTGCATCGGGATTCTGGGAAAGAATCTCCTCGGCTTTCTCAATTGCGCCGCGCATCCCTTTTGCAGCGGGTGTGAGTTCCAGCTGTGCGCCAAGAAACTTAAGCATTTTGCGACGCTCAATGGACATGCTTTCCGGCATGGTCAAAATCAGCGGGTATCCTTTGGCGGCGCACACGAATGCCAGCGCAATACCCGTATTTCCGGAAGTGGGTTCCACCAGCACGGTTTTTTCCTTAATTGCTCCGGCCGCTTCAGCGGCTTCCACCATTGAGAGCGCGATACGGTCTTTAACAGACGACAGCGGATTAAAGAATTCAAGCTTTGCCAGTATATCGGCGACGGCACCGGCTTCTTTCGCGATACGATCCAGTCGCACCATGGGAGTATTCCCGATGGTCTCTAGAATGCTGTTGTATATTCGATTGCGGCCTGGTGCATCGAGTGTAACCGGGTCAATTTTGTGTGCGGTGGCGGTCATATATTCCTCCTAAATAGTGAAATCGAGTTTTTCTTCGGACGCTTTGCGAATCTGCTGTGCTTCTGCTTTTTCACATAAATCCGCGATACTGATCTGTTTTAGCTGACTCATGGCCTGTGCGTTCATCTGGTCCCACAAGGGCTGCACAATACGAATTCCAAGCGGGGTAGAAGGTACACTGATCGAATCCGGGTCTTCTGCATCCGCTTTCTGAAGTATTTCACAAATTTCACCCAGTGAAATACGGCGGCGTTCGCGTGCGAGAAGATACCCGCCTCTGGGGCCCCGTATGCTGCGTAGGATTCCAGCCCTTACCAAACGCTGCATCATCTGTTCAAGATAGCGTGGTGGCAGCTTCTGCTTATCTGCTATTTCCTTGCTGCTCACCGGGGATGTGCTGGCGTTATAAGCCACATACATTACCGCTTCGACCGCAAAGAAAAGTTTACGTGATAAAGAGATCATAAGGAGTCATCCCGAACTTGTTTCGGGATCTTGGGCAAATTGACTTGCAAGATCCATCCAATTTGGATTTTGGGATTCGATAAGGTTTATTTTCCATTCGCGATGCCAGTTTTTTAACTGTTTTTCTCGCGCAATAGCATCTTCTATCGAAAACGTTTCTTCCAGATAAACCAGTTTATCCAGATTGTATCGCGCCGTAAAACCGTTATTTTCCGCCGGCTTCTTATGTTGAAACACCCGTTGCTCAATATTGCTTGTTACGCCGATGTAGAGGACACCTTTGGGCTTGTTAGACATGATATACACGTAACCGGCCATTATGCGGATTTACGAGATCCTGAAACAAGTTCAGGATGACTAGAAGTGGTACCGGTGGAGCCGAATCCACCTTCACCACGCGCGCTGGTTTCGAGTGATTCCACCTGCGTCCATTCGGCACGGGTATAGGGTGCAATAATCATCTGTGCGATGCGCATACCGCGAGTAATGGTGAAAGGCTCTTGTCCGTGGTTAATCAGAATAACACCCACTTCACCTCGGTAATCTGCGTCGATGGTGCCGGGTGAATTGAGCACCGTGACGCCGTTCTTGAATGCAAGCCCGGAGCGTGGGCGAACCTGTGCCTCAAAGCCTTTCGGCAATGCGATGCTGATACCGGTGGGGATGAGCTTGCGTTCTCCTTGTTTCAGAACGGTATCATCAGAGATTGCAGCAAGCAGGTCCATACCTGCGCTGTCTTCGGTTGCATAAGCGGGCAGGGCGAGATCGCTGCCATGCGGAAGAATTTTGATGGGTATGGATGTCATCGTGGATTCCTATTTTTTAGTACGTTTTTCTGGTTTGCCTGAACGGCTGGTTTCAAAATACGTTGCAATTCTGGTTACCAGTTTCTGAGCGAGCTCCTGCTTGCTGACATTACCCAGATGCTCGGTTTTGCGTGCACTAATAAAGTGTGCATCGGTATTGTTCTTTCCGAATACTTTTCCCTCGGAGACATCGTTCGCGATAATCCAGTCGCAGTTTTTTGCGGTTAGCTTTTCTTTTGCATATTTAACGACGTTCTCGGTTTCGGCTGCGAACCCAATGACCAGTTTTGGGCGGTCTTTTTTGCGTGTGGCGATCGTTTTTAAAATATCTGGATTCTGTATGACCTGAATATCCGGAGGGGATGTATTGGCGCGTTTCTTTAATTTACGGGTAGATACGGTTTTCGCACGCCAGTCTGCCACTGCCGCTGTGAATACGGCAATATCAACGGGCAGAGAATCCTGACATTCCTCCAGCATCTGCGCGGCGGTTTCCACATGCGTCACGTCGATCCCGTCGGGAATAGGTTCTGCGATTGGTCCGGTGACGAGATGTACCTGCGCGCCTTGAGCGGCAAGCTCAGCAGCAATGGCGATACCTTGCTTGCCGGACGAACGATTGCCGATGAAGCGCACCGGATCAATCGGTTCAAATGTTGGGCCGCTGGTAACTAACGCGTGCAGCCCTTTAAGGGGTTTTTCTCCGTGCAGAAAATGTAATATGGCCGCAATCAGTGTTTCGGTTTCCGCAAGCCTACCAGTGCCAGTTTCCCCGCAGGCGAGTTCGCCCGTGGCAGGCTCGATTACAGTTATGCCATCCTGTTTCAATTGTTTCAGGTTGCGCTGCACGGCATGGTTGGACCACATCATCGCGTTCATGGCTGGTGCCACGATTACGGGCTTATCCGTCGCAAGTAATGCGGTGGTTGCGAGATCGTCGGCAAGCCCTGAGGCCATCTTTGCAAGGATATTTGCGCTGGCCGGTGCGACCACAACGAGATCCGATTCGCGTGACAGGCGGATATGCCCCATCTCGCTTTCGTCTTTCAGCGACCACAGATCGGTATAGACGGGGTTGCCACTAATGGAAGCGACCGAGAGGGGGGTAATGAACTTAGCCCCTCCATCCGTCAGAATACAATTCACGTGCACGCCATGATCCTGCAGGCGGCGGATTAGCTCCAGCGACTTATAGGCAGCAATACTGCCGCTGATGATTAAGAGAATGCTTTTTTGTTCAGTCATTTGTGAAATATATAATTTTGCAAATTATTGGTGTAATATAGGGGGTATTCATACTATTTCAAGCACTGATTATCAGTGCGTCACCAGATAGGTAGCCACGCTGGCAGCCAGAGCCACCCACGCGAATAGCTGCCAGTCGCGATGGATACGCCGATGCGTTCGGGCAGAGGCTTTGGTCATATTCTCCTCCAGCGTCACGGCGCGCGTGTGTAGTTCATCCAGCGTACGATCCAGTTTAATGAGAACGCTGGGGAATTTTTTGAGAATGGTCATGCCGTCAAACACGGTATCCTGAATCTTGGATTTCACACCCAGATTCTCCCTGGCCCACACTTCGATGAGGGGCTTGGCGATTTCCCACATATTGATATTGGGGTTCATCATGCGTCCTACGCCTTCGGTCACCATCATGGTTTTCTGCAGAAGCAGCAGGTGTGGCTGCGTTTCCATCTTGAACATTTCGGCGGTTTTCATGAGCTGACCCAGTAAGCGCGCTACTGAAATTTCGTTAAGGCTTTTTCCGATGATGGGTTTGGTAAGTGCCATCATTGCCTGTGCGAACTGATCGAGCGGTGTGTTTGCCGGAACGTAACCGGCATCCAGATGCACCTGTGCCAGATATTTATAATCCTCGGTGAGGAATCCCCTTAGAATTTGCGCAAGGAAAATCCGGCTCTGGCGATCGAGCCTTCCCATAATACCGAAATCAATCGCGCCAATCTGACCGTCTTTCAGAATAAACAGGTTGCCGGGGTGCAGGTCTGCATGAAAGTAGCCGTCTCGGAACACCTGATTAAACAGGCTGATGGAGGCATGCTTCAAAATCTCGTTAGGATCATGGCCTTCAGCTTTGATGCGCTCAATATCGTTCACCGGAATCCCGAAGAATCGCTCGGTAGTCAGTACGCGGTGCGAGGTCAGGTTCCAATGCACCTCCGGCACCACAAAGCCGATGTCATGCTTCAGATTTTCTCGCAGCTCAACAGCGGCACTCGCCTCGAAACGCATATCCAGTTCGAATTTGATCGCATCGCGAAACAGTTCCACCACTTCGACCGGTTTCAGTCTCCGGTAATCGGGCAGGGACCGTTCGAAAAGACTTGCCAGCCAGAAGAACAATTCCATGTC
>Ga0315900_10011204_pt1 | contig 11130 bp, 24 predicted proteins | sample LakEriMetagenome_FD_203521 | JGI IMG/M metagenome (GOLD analysis project Ga0315900, IMG submission 203521) | Freshwater fungal communities from buoy surface, Lake Erie, Ohio, United States - Buoy 12 MA114 | ecosystem: Environmental > Aquatic > Freshwater > Lake > Lake biofilm | place: USA: Lake...
ACTGATACCACTACTGTAATGATGAGGTCTGTATCGCATCTATCTGGTCACTCACAAGTGACAGTCGAAGCAAACCTATCTACCGATAGTAAGTATTACAATGCACACTTAGACAAACTTTCACACATCAAGTGGGTCTTTGATTCTTCTCCAAACATTGATGACTTGGAGTTAGAGATCAGGGCCTACGTTGAACTCTATGGACAGCCACCTGAGTTGATAGTCATTGATAACCTAATGAATATCACCGCTGAGACGGACAACGAATGGGCAGGACTTAGAGCAATTATGATGGAGCTTCACGATATGGCACGCAAGACTGAGGCCTGTGTGATGGTGCTCCACCACGTATCAGAACAGTCAGAGTATGGGTCACCTAGTAACCCACCTCATCGCAGAGCAATTCACGGAAAGGTCAGTCAGTTACCTGCACTGATACTTACACTGGGTTATGACCCAGGACAAGGAGTGCTCAAGGTAGCACCGGTAAAGAATCGGTTTGGAGAACACACTGCTGACGGAAGCAAGTTTGCACAGCTACTGGTAAACTACGCAGCAGTACAGATCTCAGATCAAAATGAGTTCGGTTGGATGTTAAGAAGAGATACGATTGCAGGATACCAAGGAGGGTACAATGTCTAAGGATGAGCAGATGCACCACGTGCCAGAAAAAAACAAAAGAGAAAAGACAGAAGTTTCAGAACTAAAGAATACTTACCGAGAGAATCTTAGGATTGATGCAGTGCGTGATGCTACCAATGGCTTGCGTGCAGATATTGATGCACTCAAGGTAGACCTAACCAACTTCGTTGGTGCGCTATTGCAATCTGGTATTGTCGAGTTAGTTAAAGATGAAGAAGGCAACATCATCTATAAGATCAACAAGGTTGTATTGGTAGATGAGTCAGTACAACAAGACTAAAGGTTCTCAGTTTGAGACAGATGTAATGAAGTGGCTTCGACGTGCTGGAGTCATAGCAGAACGTTTGACTAAAGCTGGGGCAAAGGATGAGGGCGACATCGTAACTGTTATCGCAGGAGAAACCTATATCCTTGAACTCAAGAACAGGGCAACCCTTTCCTTGCCTGAGTTCTGGAGAGAAGCACAAGTTGAGGCGCTTAACTATGCTAAGGCTAGAGGTATTGGGGAAGTCCCTCTTTCTTATGTAATAGTTAAGCGTCGCAACGCATCAATAGATCAAGCCTGGGTCATTCAGGACCTAGCCCAATGGATAAAGGAGAAACAAATGCCAGTACCAGGTGGAGAAATTACAACATCAGAGATACTAAAGCCAGTAGAAGAAGTAGTTGAAGTTTCAACTACCGAAGAGGATGAAGATGATTTGCCAAAACTGTAGAACAGCAGGCGATGAGAACACAGTAGCTGAATACAAACGTGCCACTAAGTTTCATAAGAAGTGCGATGACAAGGGGTGTGTATGCCAGCACAAGACTGGTCCAGGGTACGTAAAGCGGGCAGGTACAAAGGTGCCGTTGATGCAAACACAATCCCCATAGCAGCAATTGTTTCGCACTTCGGAGGTGAAGTACGTGAAGGCAAGAGTGCTTCGGTTCGTTGCTGTTTACATAGTGACAGTAGACGTTCAGCAGTTATCAATACTTATGACAATTTATATTTCTGCCATACCTGCGGTAAAGGTGGCAACGCAGCTAACTTAGTGTGCATACTAGAGAACTTGGAGTTTAACGATGGCCTCAAACGTGCAGTCGAAATTGCTGCTGGAAGCGGCGCAACAATACGCCCAGGCAATAAGTCCAGAGGCTCTAGCCGTACTCGAAGGACGTGGGATCTCTGAAGAGACAGCGGGACTGTTTCAGTTAGGGACTATTACCAATCCAATCAATGGTCACGAGATGTATCAAGGGTGGCTATCCATCCCATACATCACCGCATCTGGTGGTTGTGTTGGCTTTAAGTTTAGAAGATTAGATGATGCCAAGCCTAAGTATGGATCTCCTACTGGGCAGAAGGCACACCTGTATAACGTATGTGACATCACCGTTGACTCACCACACATCGTTGTATGTGAAGGTGAACTAGATGCGATAGTTACTAGCGGTGAGCTTGGTATCCCTGCCGTGGGTGTACCTGGTGTTGCTGCTTGGAAGCCACACTTTCCCAAACTATTTGCGGGGTACGAAACTATCTTTGTTGTTGGAGACAATGACATCAAAGAGGATGGGTCTAACCCAGGTGCTGAGTTTGCTAAGCGCGTGGCGAACGAGGTAATGAACTCACAAATTGTTACACTACCCCCAGGTATGGACATCAATGATTACTACTTGGCTAATGGAATTGATGCTACAAGAAAGTTACTGATAGGGGAGTCAAATGTATGACGATGACAAGAAGCGAGTGGGACACGATGGTACAGACTTTGCAGCATATGGGCTTCCAGATCCTAGAGATCAATATGGAAACCGAGACTATACTCCTTCGGCCTATGCCGACAAGGTAGATGCGGCTTTCATTGCAGATGTCTGGCGTATTATGGACCAAGCTGGCAACCTATTGGTGCGTAAGCATCACGACTACGGCCCAAAGAACATTGCTCACTCACCAGGTGGACCACTTAATGGTTTGCGTGTACGTATGTGGGACAAGATAGCACGCATCAATAACTTACTTGACTCTGGCGTTAAGCCAAGCAATGAGTCATTGCGTGATTCATTCGTAGACTTACTCAACTACTCAGCTATTGCAATGATGGTACTAGATGGCGTATGGCCAGAGGTTGAAAGTGAGTGAAGGGTTTTACAAAACTGATACCTTCAAAACCTCCAACGATGATACGTGGACTACACCACGAGCTTTCTTCGACAGATACAACGACACGTTTCGTTTTTCTTTGGACGCAGCAGCATTGCAATCATCCACTCTTGTTCCCGATAATTGGTACGGCCCAGACCATCCTGTTCCAGCGCGTCAGGACGCATTTCATAATGACTGGGCTAGCGATAGTAACGGTGGGACCGTGTGGCTTAACCCACCATACGGAAGGACAATCAAAGATTGGGTTGCTAAAGCAGAAGCTGAGAGCAAGAAGGGTTGCACCGTGGTACTACTGGTTCCCTCCCGAACTGACACTTCCTGGTGGCACGAGCATTGCATTGCGTATGAAATCGAATTCATTAGAGGTCGTCTCAAGTTTGGGAACCAACCTAATTCCGCTCCGTTCCCATCGGCAGTCGTGGTGATGCGATGACTGAGCTACACCCAGTAATCTATGACCTAGTGCCTAGTGTTGCTAACACTATCCACCGTAGGTATAAAGCCTACGTAGAAAAGGATGATGTAAAGCAGGAACTGGTTGCTTGGGCTATGACTAGGGCAGAAGATCACATAGTGGATTTAATGGAACCTGTTGAAGAAAGACGTAGGCACAACGAGCAACGCATTGCGTGGCAGATGAAGCGTGCAGGAGAACGCTATGCACGCAAGGAGAAGGCTGCAAAGTCTGGCTATCAGACTAATGATGAAGCCTACTACGAGTCAGCTACGCTTGGTCAGTTGCTACCCTTTGTTATTGCATCAGTCATAGATGGCACAGTATTAGAGCAAGCACAAGAGATGATTAGAGATGGGCAACCTAAAGGTTCATCATCTCCGGCAGAAGGTGGCAACCTACTTGCTAACCTCATTGACATCAAGAAAGGTTTTCTGAAACTAGACCAAGAGGACCAGGCTATCTTACGTATGCGCCATCACGAGAGCTTTACCCTGCAACAGATAGCACAGGTACTAGAGTGCGCTATCTCTACCGCAGATCGTAGATGTGCTCAGGCTTTGCGTAGGTTGCAGGATAATCTAGGTGGTGTCTCACCTTGGCAATGAACATTATTTATAACGAAGATTGTTTAGATACTATGAAGCGTATGCCTGATAATTTCATAGACCTAACTATTACATCTCCACCCTATGATGATCTAAGAATTTACAATGGTTACTCATTTGATTTTCAATCTGTTGCCTTTGATTTGTTCAGGGTAACCAAGCAAGGTGGCGTGGTGGTATGGATAGTAGGTGACTCCACTATTAAAGGCAGTGAGTCCGGTACTTCATTTCGTCAGGCGCTAGGTTTGAAAGAGGTTGGGTTCAACTTGCACGATACTATGATCTGGCGCAAGACAAATCCTATGCCTAAGTTTAAGCACAAGCGTTACTTTGATGTCTTTGAATATATGTTTATCCTATCTAAAGGCCAACCCAAAACCTTTAATCCTTTGCTTCAGCCAAACAAAAGAGCTGGTGAACTCTATGATTACACAGCTAAACTAAAAACAACAGGCAAAGTTAGAATCAAGAAAACATTTAACATCAATGATGAGCGGTACAAGGATAACATTTGGGAGTGTGCCGTTGCTAAGAATGAGACTGACCATCCAGCGGTATTCCCTGAGTCTTTAATTGCAGACCACATAACATCGTGGAGCAATGAAGGTGACATAGTTTACGATCCATTTATGGGGTCAGGTACCACGGCTTTAGCGGCACGTTCTCTTGGTCGCACCTACATAGGTAGTGAGATAAGCCAAGAGTATTGTTTAATTGCTGAAGGGAGATTGTCTTGAACGAAGAGTTATTGTTTACCTTTTTGCGAGATGGTTTCTATTCAGACTTAGAGAAAGCACCAGGTATCTATGATGCCTTTGACTGTATCTCTAAGCAAGCAGGTCATTACATAGAGTTAAAGTGTAGACATACCCACTATCCCACGTTACTGATAGAGGAGATGAAGTATCGCAAGCTGATAACGCAGGCTGCAGAGCGAGATCTCATCCCCTATTACATCAACTCGACACCGCAAGGTGTCTTTTCTTTTGACCTGATGGATGTACCAGAACCTGAGTGGTTTAACCATTGGATGCCAGCAACCACAGAGTTTGCTCGTTCTAATAAGGTCAGTAAGTTAGTAGGTTATCTACCCATAGAGGAAGCGGTGCAGCTCTAATGCAGTACGACTATCGTTGCCCTGATTGCAACAGTGTATTAACTATTGAACGTAGTATCCACGAGGAACCACGTGAGCCATCCTGCTTTGACTGCCACATCCCAATGGTACGTAAGTGGGACTCTCCCGCTATTACCTTTAAGGGCAAAGGCTTCTACTCCAACGGAGGGTAAAGCAAAACCCCACCAGCGAACGGACTGATGGGGCTTTGTTGCTAGCGGAAAGGGTTAGAAACGCTCAGCAAGATTAGTCTAACATAAGTATTAGTTGTTTACCTATTTCCCACGTGTAACGTGGTGGAATTGCTTCTACTAATTCTCCCCAGATCATCCAATCAATTCCCATTGCTTCGCGTGCTTGCTCAATACTCTTTGCAGTATGTCCACCTTTAGGTATCTCATCACGCATAGATCCATAGATACCTATTGGCTTTCCTTGCTTCTTGTGGTCACATACTGAACCTATTAGTTGCACGTTTGATTCAAAGAGTCTATGTCTGCGTACCGTCAGATCAAAAGATGAACCACAAAACTGTACTGGGTTAATCAATGGCGCACCTGGTACATTCTCAATCACATAAGGCTTACCACTAGCAATCAATGCCTCTCGTGTCTGAGGTATGAGATCTACTTTGTCCGTGCTCTTACCCTGAGCATTGCGTAGATGCTGAGTGCGTGAGTGTGTCTGACACGGTGGGCTAGCTGCAATCACATCAAAGGTACGCAAGTAATCTAGGTCTTGCAGTATCTCTAAACAATCTGCTTGTATAAAAGTAAACGGGTAACGCTTCTGCTTCTTAATATCAATACCGGTAACCTCAAAGCCAGCATCAGCGTATCCTTTGCTCGCTCCTCCAGCCTTACAGTAAAGATCAAGTAGTCTCATCAGTACCAACCTCGTCTATCGGAGTGTCCAAGAGCGCGGCACACACTCCCTCCATAGCGATGATTAAGGTATCGTAAACCGTGAAGGACTTGAAGTTCAGGTTGTCCACTACGCTCTCCAAGGAGCTGAGCAATTCCAAAAGCCGAGCTTCTTGGTTTGCCCGAAGCGTCTCTTGGGCGAGCCAAGTGGTCGAAGCGGGATTCACGGGTCCATAAGGTGACAAGACATCTGATCTGGTCTTGATTGTAGCCGAGTGCTCGTGCGTAACTAACTGCAAGTGCCTTGTTCTCACGCTTCTCCTCCATTGTCGCCTTCGTCCTCTCCCGCATCTGCGGGATCTCCAAAGGGTGGTGTGTTGTTCGCTCTGGTGTGAATACCCACAGTAAGCCTACTATTACTATCAATGATCCAAGTCTTGCCCTCTTGCTCATCAAAACTCCTTTGTTCATCAAGCAGCTGCTTGTATGTGTCTGGATACAGGTGAGCTAAGCGCACTAACGCTTTGTCTCTTGCCCGTCTATAATTACGGTAGTGGATAGATTGTTTCCCGCTTACCTGTCTACTCTCCATTGATCTTGTCCTCCCACACTATAAGTACATAGACTACCAGCATTACCGCAGCTATCCCTAACCAGTACATCATAAGCTCGCTGCCCTTACTATCTCGGTGATGTCTAGGGTTTGCCCTACTAGGTGAGCGTCCTCTTCATCACTATCCCACGCAGAGACCAGCACTCTACTGCCACTAGGTGCAAGGCTTAGCCATTGTATACACTGCTCAGCGTTAGCCCCGCCCCAAGTGTTATCACCATCAGGCTCTACCACTTCATAGAATAGAATCAGCTCAGACTTACGCGGGTGTATGGTGTAGATGTTACTCATTGCCAGCCTCCTCCACTACAGAGCAAGGATACGGCACATAGTTAGTAAAGGTGCTACACTCCGTGCATAGTCCATAACTAGATTGATGCAGCTCAAGATCTTCTCTGCCTTGTGGGTAGTGCGCCAGCGTTATGTATTCTTTACTCACTGTCCTCCTCCTCGAACCCGAACAGTTGCGACAGGGCTGAGTTAGCCCTGCGTAGATTAGCAATGGCTCTTGCTATCTCCTCCTGCTGAAGATCTATCTCGGCTTGATTAAGGCATAGGTCTGCCTTAGCCTGTAAGTATTCTTTATTCATCGCTATCCCCCTCCTGTTTGTAATCGTTATAGCCTGTACCGTCATCTCCGTTATCTTGCCGATCTAGTAACCACTCTTTCATTTTACTCATTACTCTCTCCCTCTTTCGCTAAGTCTGTGCATAATTCACAGGTATTTTGTCCGTTAATTACTTGTAAAACTTCATAGCCTGTATCTCCACACCAAGCGCAGCTATAGGTCATTGCCCTCTCCCTCGTTAGTGGGTAGTACTCTACCCTTCCACTGGCTTTCGATTATCTCAACCTGGTCCTCGTGTCCTAATAGCGTGCTCCAGTCCCACGCTCTCGGATCTCCGTCATAGGTCTCTATCTCCAGCGTTACTAGGTAGCGGTCTTTCATTGCTTGCCCTCTCCCTCAATTATAGTCAGCGTGTAGCCTCGATCCAGCCCCTCTATGTAAGCGTCTAACACCGCAAGAGCTGTTGCATAATCCCATTGAACGGGTGTTTTAATTATTATGCTCATTACTTGCCCTCTCTCTCTTTCATAATCTGCGGTAGGTTTAGTAACCGTCTAACCTGAGCCAATTGATCTAGTCTGCCTTGGTAATAGTTGCGGTCATTACTCTCCGTACCGGTACTAAGTCTCTCTAGCACCCACTCGGCTTCAACATTTAAGAATTGCTCCAACTCTTTCATTTACTTACCCTCTCTCTAGTAATTTAATAGCCAGGTTTAGAGCTTCGGTAGCTCTCGCCCTCTCCTGCTCGATAGTCTCCTTACTAAAGCGCGGCGCGGTGCTGGCATCGAAAGACTTTTGTATGATGTTTAGATAGTTGATCGCCTCTTTTGTGTTCATTGCTTAGCCTCCTCTCCCACAATAATTACCTTATCGCTTTCGTATCGCTGACAGTATGCTTTTGCTACCGCGAAAGAGCTAAAGATTAGGCGAAAGTCTGTCTCAATGTTAAACATCATACGCCCCGCTCTCCACTCTCCAGGCTTGATACGGTAAGCGTAATACTGTCCGTTTACTGTCTCCCTCAATTGTGTACCTGTAATGCTTGCGCCCTTCCACTCTAGCGTTACCGCCGATTTAGTTGCGTACATAATTAACCCCTTTACTTAGTAAACCCCGGCTAGGTACCGGCTCCCTCTCCCTTACCCGTAAGCAAGGGAGGAGAGTCACCCACCTAGAGACCTACACACTCCGACATTGATCCGATACACCACCCCAAAAGGTCGGCATTAGGTGAGCCGATACCTACCCACCACCAGGAGCCAGACACCCACACAATTAGGGCAAGGCCTAGCGCTATTGCTAGCGCCCTGACCCTTTTACCTCGCTTAGTTAGTCTCATTAGATCCACTCCTGTTTTAATAAGTAGCCAGGGTCTCCCTCTAGGTTGAGGTCACGAAAGAGAAAAGCTGAAAGTGAATAGACGGCGTGGAAGCCCATATCCATACCGCAGCCACTAACACGCATAACCCGAGACCCGTTTACATCGACTAGGGAATAGTCAAGGGCTTTTGCGGCGTGGTAAGTGATGTTACACAGTTGCCCGTCAATTACTACATAAAGGGACATAGTGCGAGACATACCGCTAGAAGATACGCTCCTAACTACGGTATAAACCTTATCGCCTGGCTTTAGGTAGTAAGATAGGAGGCGCTCTTTAGACTCCTCGCGGTCTGCTCTTTTCTGTGATGCCTTGCTCATAGTTGCGTTCATTTAGTTATTCTCCTTAGTTAGTTGGCAGTTGGTACAGGTAAAAGATTGGTGAACATCGCTATCGTTAAAGGTAGAGCCCTGGTCTGCGGTGAATTGATCGCCGCAAGATCCGCAAGAATAAAGGTTCATTTATTTATTCTCTTTTCTTGTACATACTTTGCACATACCGGCTTTGCGTAATTGCGTATCTATTCCACATCTAGGACATTTCATTACTTTGCCTCCGTTTTATACCCGCACTTAGGACACTCTTGATAGTGCTTAAATGGTTTACAGCTAATGATCGTATTGCCATACATATCGGCATTGCACTTTGGACAGTTCATTTATTTATCTCCTATCGATTCATTGACGGGGTTATTGCCCAAAGGCGGGCACACTCTTTGCAGATTCCACGGCCTTGCTTTGGATCAAGAATTGCGACTAGGTTCATCGCCTTTTCGATTTCGCCATCGTTGATCATTGCTTCGATCTTTGTATTGTGTTGATCGCAAGTCCATACACGACCTTTGTAATTCGTAGCGTTCATTTATTGCTCCTCATCGGATCTATTCGGTAGGTGTATCCGATAGGGCTAACCATACACGACTATGCCCCATAATCAACACTCAGCTTGGTCATAGTTTTACGGTGACTAGTCATTTATTAGTTAGACATTTACGGGCTAATTGTCCACAGAGCTGCAAGGGCTGCGAGATCTCGGACAAGGACAGGAGACCAGACAAAGACCAAAGACCAAGGACCAGAGACAGGACAGGGCAAAGAGATCGCTGAGATCGGTTAGTGAATAGCTGCAAGGGTTAATGGTTAGAGGTGCCAGAGCGGTAGCAAGCCCCAGCCTTTTCTATGAAAAGTTATCCACAGCTTTATCCACAGGCAGGGCAGGGCTGGGGATAACCTGGTCAGACCAGACAGGCCGACCCCCCCTTGTTGAATCTGACCGACTGTGTCCTGTTACTCCCCAACAAAAAATATTTGCTAAAGTGAAAGCTGCGATCTAGCCTCTGACCTGCGGTTATATATACTGTGATGAAGGTCACATTCTAAAAACGGGAAATCAAGTAAATTTTCTGCCTTATATATAGTAAGGGGCTTTAATAGGAAAGACCCTGAGCAGAAGGCGGTTGGCCTCTTACGAGGCCCCTAGGCCGAGTTCAGTCTTACCCCTCAGTTCGCTGTAGCTCCTTCGGGCGTTAAGCCCGACCTGCCCAGTACTTTTAGTGGGGATAGGTCTATCTACTGGTAGATGAAACCTTCCTCGCCTAGTATAAAGAAGATCCGATTCCGGCCCGTCCCCAATAAATTTTAGGAGATCACGTGGCTGACAATAGTGCCGACATCGCCAAGAGAATCATCCTTGGCTGTGTAGCTGAAGGTATGACCATCGAGCAGGCTTGTGCCTCAGCTGGTAAATCCATTAAGACTTACGAGTACTACCGACGTACCGATAAGGTCTTTACAGACAAGGTTGACCGAACACGGCTAGGCCTGAAGGACAAGTCCTTTGCCTCCGGTGATGTTCACGACTTAACCTTTGCCGAGTTCCGCGAAAAGTTCCTGCACTCTAAGACCTTCCCACACCAGCAAAACCTGGTAGATATGATTGAAGGCCGCGAACCTGGTTGGCTACACCCTTCTATGAAGTATGAGCCAGGGCTTGCATCTAATAGAATTTTATTGAACATCCCGCCCAACCACGCCAAGTCAATTACGATCACGGTGGACTATGTAACCTGGCAGGTAGTACGTAACCCCAACTTTAGAGTTTTGATTGTTTCCCAAACCCAGCAGTTAGCTGCCGACTTTCTCTACGCCATCAAGCAACGCCTGACTCATCCGATGTATGAATCACTCCAACAGGCTTACGCTGCTGGCGTAGGGTTTAATTCTAAGTCAGCCTCGTGGCAAGCCACCCGCGTCACCTTTGGTTCCGAGCTACGTGAGTCTAGTGAAAAAGATCCAAACATCGAAGCCATTGGTATCGGCGGTCAAATCTACGGTAAGCGTGCAGATATGATTATCGTAGATGACGCTGTTACCTTAAAGAACGCTAACGAGTTTGAGAAGCAAATTCGCTGGTTAACCCAGGACGTACGCTCACGTTTGAACCCTACAGGCAAACTTGTAGTAATCGGTACTAGAGTTTCTGCTATGGACCTATACCGCGAACTACGCAACGAAGACCGCTACCCTGGTGGACTGGTCCCGTGGAAGTACTTGGCAATGCCTGCGCTTTTGACTACGCACGAAGACCCTGAGAAATGGGAAACCCTCTGGCCCGCTAGCGATGCCCCGTTCGATGGTCAGATGGAATCTGACAAGAACGAAGACGGCCTCTACCCTAGATGGAATGGTCGCAACCTTTACAATGAACGCCAAGCTATGGATGCAAGTACCTGG
>Ga0315900_10011206_pt1 | contig 11129 bp, 15 predicted proteins | sample LakEriMetagenome_FD_203521 | JGI IMG/M metagenome (GOLD analysis project Ga0315900, IMG submission 203521) | Freshwater fungal communities from buoy surface, Lake Erie, Ohio, United States - Buoy 12 MA114 | ecosystem: Environmental > Aquatic > Freshwater > Lake > Lake biofilm | place: USA: Lake...
AGTAACTTTGAAGGATGATAAACAACATTCTTGTAGCGGGTGCGACTGCAAGTGCACTTGCTTCTGTATTTTTTGTGATTGCCCCATCGGTTCGAAAGATTCGTTCTATGATGGAATGGTTGGAAAAGTTTCGAAGGGACTGGGAAGGCGAGCCTGGTGGTCCAGGTAGAGATGCTGTTCCTGGGGTTATGGAAAGACTTAACAGACTTGACGGTGAGTTAAGTAATAATGGTGGTTCCTCTATGAAGGACTCCATTGACAGAATTGAAAAAGCATTGGGGACTAAATGAGTTTACATAGAAGACAGAAACATCCAGAGTATGTTGAAGGATGTTTTGGTTGTAAGGCTTCAACATTAGATTTGAATCCTGGAGAAGCAAACTCCAGGCTGACTATGTCAGCAAAAAAATGGGATAATGAACTTGCGTTATATCGTCAGGCTAGGTCTCAGGGTATTCAACCTGATAGCACTAAAACTAAGGATATACGTAAGGCAATAGATATATCAAACAAAACTAGCAGAGCATACGGAGCATAACATGTACGGTAATAAAAAAATGGCTAAAGGTAAGAAAATGATGGATATGAAAAAAGCAGATATGAAAAAGAAAGCCGTTGTTAAAATGAAGAAAATGGGAAAGAAGAAATAATATGTGTTCAACTTGTGGATGCAACTATCCAAATGTAGACCATGCTATGGCTAACAGCAAAGGTGATAACCCAATGGGTATGCCAATTGCACCTAAGCCATCAAGCATTACTAAAGCAACTCCAAAGAAACCAAAGAAGTAATTATGAAGCCAAAAGACTCACGTTTAAAGCGTGCTGGAGTCTCTGGCTATAACAAGCCAAAGCGGACCCCTAGCCATCCAACTAAGTCACACGTTGTTGTTGCTAAGTCTGGTTCACAGGTTAAGACAATCCGCTTTGGACAACAAGGTGTTAGTGGGGACAGAACTCCTACAGCACGTCAAAAATCTTTTAAAGCACGTCACGCAAAAAATATTGCTAAAGGCAAAATGAGTGCCGCTTATTGGGCAGACAAGGTGAAGTGGTGAAGAAGAAAGCATTTTGGGATAAGAAGAACCCTAAGAAAACTTCTAAAAAATTAACTCCAGCACAGATTAAAAGTGCTAAGGCTCGTGCTAAGGCTGCTGGTAGAAAGTATCCAAACCTAGTTGATAACGCTGCTATAGCAAGGAAATCTAAGTGACTACATATAATGATATGGTTGAAGAGGTTTTAATTAACCTTGAAGGTTTTACTCTTCGCCAAGATAGAACAACATATTTAACTTCTGGTATTGATAATAATGATTTAACTCTTGCTCTTGCAAGTGGTGACAATATTGGTAAAGGCATTATTGAAATTGAAGATGAACTTTTACATATTGATTCTGTTGACCGTTCTGACCGTTCTGCTGTTGTCTCACCTTTTGGTAGAGGCTATCGTGGTTCAACTGCAGCAGCACATACTTTAAATACTAAAGTTACTTTTTCTCCTTCTTTCCCACGCTTGTCTGTTAAGCGTGCTATTAACGATACTATTCGTGCAGTTTACCCAAACATTTTTGGTGTAGCATCAACAACTTTTACATACAATGCTGCACAAACAACTTACTCTTTACCTGCTGGTGCTGAAACAGTGTTGGCAGTTTCTTGGGATTCTGTTGGTCCTTCAGGTGAATGGATTCCTGTTCGTCGTTGGAGACAAGACCCTACTGCTGCAACATCAGAATATGCTACAAATAACACAATAAGTATTTATGATGCACCTGTTCCTGGTAGAACTATTCAAGTTATTTATACTAAGGAACCTACTGCTTTGTCTTCTGGTTCTGATGTGTTTACCAGTGTTACTGGTTTACCTGCGTCTGCTAGAGATGTAATTATTTATGGTGCTTCTTATCGTATGATTTCTTTCATTGACCCAGGTCGTTTGTCATTCACTTCTCCAGAGGCAGACCAGAATGATACGACTAGACAGTTTGGTTCTGGTACAAATACTGCAAGATATTTGTTGGCTTTGTATCAACAACGTTTGCAAGAAGAGTCACAGAAGTTAAATGGTAAGTATCCTGTCCGCGTCCACTACACAATATAAGGTAAATTAATGTCCAGAAAATATTCCAGCGTTTCTCTTGAAACTGAAGTTGTTGGTTCTTTAACCACATCTGCAACATCTGTTGTTGTTGCTAATGCAACTAACCTTCTTGGTGGTATTAACCCAGCATCCATCACATCAACTGATGACTTCATCATTGTTATTAACCCTGAAACATCTTCAGAAGAAATTGTTAGGGTAACTGCTGTTACTTCTAATACTTTGACTGTTGTTCGTGGTTATGATGGTTCTACTGGTAAGACTCATACTTCTGGTGCCAAGGTTCGCCATATGGCTATCGGTGAGGATATGCGTAATGCTGCAGCCCACATTGAATCTACAACTGGTCACGGTGCTACTGGTGCTGTGGTTGGTACAACTAATACCCAAACTTTAACTAATAAAACTATTAGTGCTGCAAGTAATACTATTAGTGATATTGCTAATGCTAACATTTCCGCTTCTGCTGGAATTGTTGATACTAAGTTAAATACTATTTCTACAGCGAATAAGGTTCAGAACTCTGCTACTACTGCTACTTCAAGTAACTCTGGTTCAGCAATTGTTTCTCGTGATTCTTCAGGTAACTTTAGTGCAGGAACTATTACTGCTGCTTTAACAGGTAACGTAACTGGTAATGCTTCTACTGCTACTACTCTTGCTACTGGTAGAGATTTTCAAATCGTTGGCGATGTTGAAGCATCTGCCCAATCTTTCAATGGTTCAGGTAATGTTAACTTAACAACACAGATTGCTGCTGGTGTTATCGTTAACGCAGACGTTAATGCTTCTGCTGCAATTGATAAGACTAAGATTTCTGGTACAGCAATTACTGCTGCAGATACTGGCACTGTTACTAACACAATGTTGGCTGGTTCAATTGCCAACAGTAAACTAGCAACTGACCCTTTGGCTCGTGCTAACCACACTGGTACACAGACTGCTTCTACTATTTCAGATTTTGATACACAGGTTCGTACTTCTAAAGTAACTGACCTTGCTGCACCTACTGGTTCATTCTCAATGAACTCACAAAAAATTACTAACCTTGCAACAGCAACAACAAGTACTGATGCTATTAACAAAGATTATGTTGATAGTAAAATTGGTGCTGTTAGTGGTATTGCTTCACTTGATTCTTCAGGTAAAGTTCCTTCTTCACAACTGCCTTCTATTGCTTTGCATCAAACAAGTGTTGTTAACTCACAGGCTGCGATGCTTGCTTTAACTGCTGATGCTGGTGATATTGCTGTTCGTACTGATGTAAGTAAAACTTTTGTTCTTACAGCATCTCCTGCTTCTACTCTTGGTAACTGGCAGGAACTGTTAACTAGTGATTCTGTTACTTCTGTTGATGGTCAAACAGGTGTTGTTGATTTGTCTGGTAATTATGTTAATGTTACTGGCGATACAATGTCTGGTGCCCTCGCTATGGGTAACAACAAGATTACTGGTCTTGGTACACCAACTAACTCTGCTGATGCTGCAACTAAGAACTATGTTGACACTACAGTTATTGCACCAAGTAATTTAACTGGTCCTATTACTTCTGTTGGTTCAGCAACTTCTGTTGCTTCACAGACTGGTACTGGTTCAACTTTTGTTATGCAAGCCAGCCCAACTCTTACCACACCTAACATTGGTGCTGCTACTGCAACATCTATTAACGGTACTACTATTCCAAGTACTGCAACCTTGGTTACAACTGCTGATACTACTTTACTTGTTCCAAGTCAAACAGGTCACAATGGTAAAGTTTTAACAACTAACGGTACTGCTTCTTCTTGGGGTAACGCTGGTTCAGCAACTTATTATCAAACTTCAGCCCCTACAGCGACTGCTGTTGGTGAGTTGTGGGTTGACTCTGATGCAACAGCATCAATTTTAAATACTAACGATTTTGTTCAAAAGACAAATATTTACTCAGAAGCAATTCATCCGTTTATGACGATGGGAGCGTAAGGAAAAACAATGGCAACAACATATAAGGTGCTTGCACAGTCAGCACCATCAGCAACAACCAACACAGATATTTACACTGTTGGTGCAAGTAAACAAACAATCATTTCAACTATCACAGTATGTAACCGTTCGGCTACTGCTGCAACATATCGTATCGCTGTAAGACCTGATGGGGCTGCTTTGGCTAATCAGCATTATATTGCTTACGGTACTACTGCTCCTGCTAATGACACTATTGCGTTAACTTTCGGTATGACTGTTGATGCTTCTGATGTTGTTACAGTTTACGCTTCTTCAGGTGATTTGAGTTTTACTCTATTCGGAAGTGAGATTGCATAGTGGCTGTTTCTCGTTTTAATCCTTCTGACCCTGACACAGGGTTAAGACAAATAGTTCCAGCATCTGTAGCAGTTGGTAGTGGTTCTGGGTCTGTTAACGGTAATGGCACTGTTGAATTTAGTGGTGCTTCTTCTATTAGTTTAAATGATTGTTTTTCTTCAAACTATAGAGACTATCGTATTATTGTTAATTATATTGGTGGTCAAACTTCTGGTTTTGGAACAAGAATAAGACTTAGGGTTTCTAATTCTGATAATTCAAACAACAGTTACAAAACTTCTGGATTTGGTATTGCTGATTTGACCAGTAATAATATTTATAAACTTCAATCAAATGGAAGTATTTCATATTTTGATGCAGGTTCAGCAAGTTCTAATGCATATTCTTTTATGAATTACGATATTTTTAATCCTTATGAAAGCCAAAAAACTACCTTTGCTGGAAACTGGTCTTATTTAGAAAATGATGGTCGTTGGTTTTGGAACTCAGAAGGTGGAATATTTGACGCAACAACTTCCTTTACTGGTTTTACATTATATACAGCAGCATCTACAGTTACTGGTTCTATTCAAGTCTATGGATATAGGAAATAATATATGGCTATTGGAAGATTAAATATTGGTTTAACAGGTGTGCAACCTGGTGGGTTGGCAAAGATTGTGCCTTCTTCTGTTGCTGTTGGTTCAGGTACTGGGTCTGTTGACAGTAACGGTAACGTTACTTTCAGTGGTGCATCAACGGTTTCATTAAATGATGTTTTTAGTGCAACTTATGATAATTATAAAATTGATGTAATTTACACAAGTGCTAGTGGTAACGCTGCAGATACTTTAAGACTTCGCGTTTCTGGTGCTGATAATTCAACAAGTAACTATAATTATTCAGGTATTTTTTTGAGAACAAATGCAACAACTATTCCTTATGGTAATACTTCCCAAACAAGTTTTGGTGATTTAGTAGCACATAGTACTAATGGAAATGAGGCTTTTAGTATAAATATGTATTCACCTTTTCTTGCTGAAAGAACAAAATACAATTGTGCAAGTATTGACCAAGACGGCACTTCTATTCTAAGTCATTTTCAGGCTGGCGTATTTGCTGCAACTACAAGTTTTACAGGATTTACTTTAATTTCTGGTTCAGGTACATTTACAGGAAAAATTAGAGTTTATGGATACAATTAAAGACATCACCCCTGAAGGTTCACTAGTACCAATCTACCTACAAGAACCATCAGAGGAAGAGTTAGCACAAAGACAAAAAGAACACGAACAACACCAACAAGAAGTTTTAAGATTAGCAAGTGTTCGTGAGTCCCTTATAAGTAAGTTAAAAAATGTTGGTTTAACTGATGAAGAAATCAGAATATTACTAGGAGCATAAATGGCTAAACAAACGTACGTGTACTCTGGAACCGAATGGGTTCCATTAGCATCAGAGGTAACTAACCTTACTGCTTACCAAACTAAGGCTTTGGCTCAGGCATCTAACCGTAATCTTATTATTAATGGTGCTATGCAGGTTGCTCAACGTGGTACTTCTGTTACTGGTATTACAACAAGTGATTATAGAACTGTTGATAGATTTAGGTTTGAACCATCATCTATGGGTACCTGGACTATGACTACTGAAAATGATGCACCTACAGGTTCAGGTTTTAGAAAGTCAGCAAAGGTTCTTTGTACTACAGCAGATGCTTCTCCTGCTGCTGGTGATTATATTCAATTGTATCAAGTAATTGAAGGACAAAATCTTCAACAAGTTAAAAAAGGTACTGCTGCTGCAGAACAATTAACTGTTTCTTTTTGGGTTAAATCAAATGTTACAGGTACATATATTGTTAATCTTGCTGATAATGATAACAGTAGAGAAGTAAGCAAATCATATACAATATCATCATCTGGAACTTGGGAATATAAAACAATAACATTTCCTGCAGATACTACTGGTGCTTTTGATAATGATAATAATGGTTCTTTAGTTATTACTTGGGGACTTGGTGCTGGAAGTAATTATACTACTGGCTCTTTGCAAACAACTTGGGGAACTAATACAGCCGCTAATCGTTTTGTTGGTCAAACTAACCTTGCATCAGCAACTAACAACTATTGGCAAATAACTGGTGTTCAACTTGAGGTTGGTGCTACTGCTACACCTTTTGAGTTTAAACCTTATGCACAAGATTTAGCAGAATGTCAAAGATATTATTACAGAAATACTCCAGGAAATCTTAACGGAAATTATTGCTTAGCACAAGTTAGAAGCACAACACAAGTTGAACCAGTAATACATTTTCCAGTTACTATGAGAACTGTACCAACATCTTTAGAATTTTCTAATTTAGCAATATTAAGAGCAGGTATTTCTGTTACTGCAATTACTGCAGCAACTTTACCTAGTGATGAAAGTACACCAAATTCTGCAAAAATTGCAGCAACAACTAATACAAGCGGTGCTTCTGCTGGTCAAGTTGTAACTGTTCAAAATAATAATAGTACTGCTGGTTATCTAGCATTTAGTGCGGAGTTATAATATGAATATACAAATAGTAGAAGTAACTAATATAAATGGTTTAGTAACTGAACACGTAATAATTGACAGAGGCAATGATGAGTTCACCTCTATGACAAAAGCACACTATGAAGAAATATACGGACCGATAGAAAAGGTTGAAGAATAATGGCAGCAGTACCAATATATGTTTGGAACGGAACAGCCTGGCAAGAAACAGGACCAGTCATTCCAGCATCACCAATCAAATACCAAGCAAGTGCCCCTTCTAGCCCCTCCACAGGCGATATTTGGGTGGATTCTGATGGGGATGTTACTTCTGGTTCAACCCAGTTACAACGTTTCCGTTTCGTGGCTTCTGGTGGCGAGACTAGTCTTTCTGGTAATGATGCTAATGGTGCCACTTTGGCTTACACGGCTGGTATGGAGCAAGTGGTTTTGAATGGTGCTGTGCTTGTTCGTGGTCACGATTACACGGCAACTAATGGTACTTCTATTACTGGTTTGTCTCCTGCTTTGGTGGCTAATGATGTTGTTGAAGTGTTTTCTTTTATGGCGTTTAATGTTGCTAATACTTATACCCAGTCACAAGTTGATGGGTTGTTGAATGACTATATGGGTATGAAATTAATTGTTCCCTCTTCTGTTGTTAATGGAACTATTAGTTCTAGTGGTGCTGTTACTTTTACTAGTGCTTCACCTGTTTCTTTAAATGATGTATTTAGTTCAACTTATGATAATTACAAAATTTTAATTAGATTAAATGCTTCATCAGTAACATCAAACGCTTTTTTTAGATTAAGAGTTTCAGGTGCAGATAACACTTCAGGTGTTTATTATTATATGGCTAATTATTTTTCTGCGAGTGGTACAAATGTCACAATAAATGCTAACAATGCAACTCAATGGAATTTGTTTCAAACTGGAACAACTGCTGCAAGTCATATTGATTTAACAATTTTTAATCCTTTTATTGCTCAAAAAACAACTGCTAGTGGTACTACAAGTGCAGCAAATGCAACAGTTGCTTTTGGTGGTGCTTGGGCTGGGGTTTGGGATGGAACTACTTCTTTTACAGGTTTCAGCATTATAGGTGAGAGTGGAAATCTTACTGGAAATGTACGCGTCTACGGCTACAAGAATTAAGGAGAAAACAAAATGACTAAGGCAAGAGATTTAGCATCAGGTGGTTTTGGTTTAGTTTTGGTTAAACCTTCTTCTGTTGTGAATGGTACGGATAATGGTAAGGGCACTGTAAGTTTCAGTGCTGCTTCTACTGTGTCGTTAAATGGTGTATTTAATTCAATTTATACAAACTACAAAATCATCATTGACTTTACTGGTTCAAGTGCAACAAGTGATGTTGTAATGAGAATGCGTGCTAATGGTTCAGACACAGCAGGCACAAGTTACAGATACCAAAGATTAAGAAATACTTCAACAACAGTTACAGGTCAAGCAGAAACCTCTGGTGTTGGAACTGATGAATGGTTTCTTGGTGAAAATGTTACTGGTGCTGATGCTGGTTCGGCTTTTTTTGATATAACAATACTTACTCCGAATGTTGCAAAATACACAACTTTTTATTCTATGAGCAGTAATTACAGTACGGCAAGTATTGGAATGTACACAGCAGGTGTTTTGCGTGATTCAACCCAATATGACGGATTTAGTTTTTATGCAATTTCTGGAACAATAACAGGTTCAGTTTCAGTTTACGGTTACAACAAATAAGATAAGGAACACCTAGTGGCTTTATCAAGCACAATCAGAACACTCCGTTCCAGAGACATAACAGACTCAATCCCATTCAACGTGGGACAACCCTCATATGTTTCTGACATTTGGACAAACACCACTGTTGCATACGATGTTGCAATCGGTGGTCTACCATTCTTTTATGGTATCAACAACGACAGACCATACGAACGCCAAACTGCACCATACAAAAAACAACAGTTTGATAACAGTAAAGAACCTGGTGAACAAACACTTGAGGGTTGGTGGATTAGAAGCCAATCATCTTTTCATCGTGGTGCAGGTATTACTTTCTTTGACCCTTCTGCTGGTGAAGAAGTTGATTACCGTTTCTCAGACTCTGAAGGTGTGGATGTTTGGACTAAAGGTCAAGTAACTTTGTTAAAGAAGGTTGAACCTGCACATCAAACTACTGGTGGTACTCGTGCTAATGGTAGACCTTGGCAGTTCCTTCGCTCAATCAAATGGCAAAACAATGGCAACACTTATAATGGTGTGCTTAGCCACGACGAGTTTGATGTTGACAAACTGTTTCCAACCATAACTGTTTCAATAAATAATAAAGCGTTAACTTCTAACGTTGCTACTTTGCAAACCACAGCAGCACATGGTTTTGCTGTTGGTATGGAAGTTGTTATTACAGGTGTTGATGCAACATTTAATGGTACTTATACTATTACAACTATTCCTACTTCTACTACTTTTACTTATGCTAAGACTGCAACTAACGTAACATCTACTGCAGTATCACCTGTTGGTACTGGAACAAGTAATGTTATTCATTTTATTGATTACAATGCTGGAACAGATGACCCTGTGTTTGCTATCTGTGATGATGGTACAACTGCTTTTTGGGTAACTAACGATACTGTTTCAGGTAAAATAGAAGTTAATAAGAAGGCTTTAACTGGTACTTCTGCTACTTCACCAACAGTAATGTTTACTTCTCCTGGTCTTACAGTAACTAATGCTGTCATTGAGTTCGTTAAAGAACGTCTAGTGATGTGTGCTAACAATGCTGTGTATGAGTTCTCTGGTTCAGCAACAGCGTTACCTACAGCACTTTATACTCATCCTTCAGCAGACCACGTTTATTCAAGTATCACAGCATCTGGTGCTGCTATCTACATTGCTGGATTTAATGGTATTCAGTCAACTATTCAAAAGTTTACATTAGCAACTAATGGAACTATGCCAACTTTGAACTCTGCTCAAGTTGCTGCTGAACTTCCTGCAGGTGAAGTTATTCACACAATTAAATACTATCTAGGTTATATGATGATAGGTACCTCTAAAGGTATTCGTGTGGCACAGGTATCTGTTGATGATGGTTCTATTGCTTATGGTCCTTTGGTTGCTGAAACAGAACAAGCAGTATTTGATTTCTGTTTCAGAGACAGGTTTGCTTACTGCACTACAAAAGTTAATGGTAAGTCTGGTCTTGTTCGTATTGATTTATCTGAGCAGATTAGTCCTCTTCGTTTTGCTTATGCTCACGATGTGTTCACTAATGATTCAACTAATACAACTACTGCTTGTGCTTTCCTTGGTGAAACTGACCGTATTACTTTCGCTGTTGCATCTAACTATGTGTATATGCAATCAGCCACAGAGTATGTGACTTCAGGTTATTTACAAACTGGTTACATTCGTTATGGAACTTTAGAACCTAAGAACTTTAAACGTGTACGTTGTCGTGGTGATTACGATAATGGTGGGTTGTTGATTGCACCTGTTGGTTCAGATGGAACAGTTTACGAAACTGCTATCTACAATTCAACTATTGGTACACCTGAAATTAATATCATTAACCCTCCTGGTTCACAAGAATATATTGGTATGAGATTTACTTTATCTTTATATGAAGACCCAACTGATATTAACTCAACTTTAGATACAACTGGTCCAATATTTAAGGGATACCAGTTACGTGCACTACCAGCAACACCAAGACAACACCTAATCCAATTACCTTTGTACTGTTATGACGTTGAAACAGACAGATACAACGTACAAGTTGGTTACGATGGTCGTTCTTGGGAACGCATACAAGCATTAGAAGATTTGGAATCAACAGGTGACGAAGTTATTTACCAAGATTTTACTACTGGTGAACAGATAACTGTTGTTATTGATTCTGTTGGTTTCCAAAGAGCAACACCACCATCTGGGGGCTTCTCAGGTTTTGGTGGAAATCTCACAGTTATAGTTAGGGAAGTTGGATAAATGTCATTACATGTATTAAAGAATGTTGTTACTCGCTCATTCGCTTTGTTTATTTCTTTTGCATTACCTTCAGTTGGAGTGGGTGCGTTCGCAGGTGTAGAACCTGTAAAAGCGGCAGCCATTGCGGGAGGATTAGCAGTTGCAGGAATCGTTACCGATTTGGCTAGAGAGTTCCTGAAAGATGGAGACCTCACATTGGCTGAAGTTGATGAAGTATTTAAGAAAGCATC
>Ga0315900_10011209_pt1 | contig 11127 bp, 16 predicted proteins | sample LakEriMetagenome_FD_203521 | JGI IMG/M metagenome (GOLD analysis project Ga0315900, IMG submission 203521) | Freshwater fungal communities from buoy surface, Lake Erie, Ohio, United States - Buoy 12 MA114 | ecosystem: Environmental > Aquatic > Freshwater > Lake > Lake biofilm | place: USA: Lake...
CCAGCCTGCCGCTGACCCTGGCACAGCGGCTGATCGACCTTGAACACTCCACACAGGCGCACCAGACCCTGGCAGCCACCCACAGCCTGCCCCTGGACATGGTCCAACAGCTGTTCGACAAGGGCGAGCACGTGCAGCGGGCACTGGTGCATGAGGATACCCGCAAGGATGTACTGCAGCTGGTGGTGGCGCAGGCCAGCCCGGACGTGCTGGTGGACCGTATGTGCTGGGTGGCACATGTGCACAGGCTCAAGCTGGTGCTGCGGGAGCACCCGGATGTGCAGGTGCGCATGGCCCTGGCGCGCGCCCTGGGCGACCACCGGCGCGACAGCGGCGGCACCCGCGAACTGCTGGCCGTGGACCCCGACAAGCGCGTGCGCATCGCCCTGCTCTCCAACCTGAGCAGGACCCGCATCGGTGAGCAGGCCGCCCGCGACCTGCTCTGCAACGACCCCGACCCCTCGGTGCGCTTCATGGCCGCATGGCGCCGCATGCTGTCCCAGGAGAAACGCGATGCCATGCTCCGCGACGAACGCCCCGGCCTGCGCTTCGCCGCACTGCGCTGCACCAGCCCGAGCGATGCCGAACTGCGACGCCTGCTGGAGGACCCCTACCCCAGGATCCGCCGCATGGCCGCTGACGAGATGGCGGGGCGGGACAGCATCTTCTCCCACCGCACCACCGGCATCCAGCACGTGACCGCCTACCGGATACGGGGGCACAGCCGCACATGGGAGCGCAACTGGTCCCTGGCCAGCACGGACCGGCACGTGCCCGTGCGCCGCATCGCGGCCGACGTGCACGACCTGCCCCTGCCCGTGCTGGAGCGCCTGCTGAACGACTCCGATGCCGAAGTGCGCGAACGACTGCTGGCCCGCCCCGTGTGGGCCACCCGGAACGCCGCCGTGCAGCGCCACCTGCGCCTGCGACTGCCCTCGCTGCGCGCCCTTGACCGCTGCACCCCCTATGTGCGGGCCCTGTTCGCCACCTTCAGCAGCACCCCCGCCACCACCCAGGAGCGCCTCGCCGGCGACCGCCACTGGTTCGTGCGGGCCCGCCTGGCCTACAACGCCACCGTCTCCGACGCCCTCCTGGACCGCCTGGCCCAGGACCCCGACCCGCTGGTGGCCGCTGCCGCCAACCGCGCCAAGGGCCGCCGTCCCGCCCGACCCACCAACACGAACACCAACAACTGAACATCCATCCGACCATGAGCAACCTCCTTTCCATCGCCCAGCTCACCGGGCAGCTCGAGAAACTCCTGCACATCCCCCAGGCCCCCTGCGCCATGATCTGGGGGCCGCCCGGCGTGGGCAAGTCCAGCGCCGTGCGTGCGGTGGCCGAACGCCACGGCATGGCCGTGACAGACCTGCGCCTGGGCCAGCTGGCCCCCACCGACCTGCGGGGGCTGCCCGTGCCCGACACCGCCACCGGCACCGCCGCATGGTACCCGCCCGCCTTCCTGCCCCGCACCGGCCGCGGCATCCTCTTCCTCGATGAACTGAACCTGGCCCCGCCCGCCATGCAGGGCCTTGCCCAGCAGCTGGTGCTGGACCGCCGCGTGGGCGACTACGTGGTGCCCGATGGCTGGGTGGTGTGGGCGGCGGGCAACCGCAAGGAGGACCGCGCCTCGGTGTTCGACATGCCGGCACCGGTGGCCAACCGCTTCGTGCACTTCGAGGTGGGTGCCGAGATCGACGCGTTCCGCAGCTGGGCCCTGGAGGCCGGCATCGACGCGCAGCTGGTGGCCTTCCTGCTCTTCCGGCCGGACCTGCTGCACAAGCTGGACCCCAACAGCCCCGCATGGCCCAGCCCCCGCTCCTGGGCCATGGCCCACCAACTGATGCGCGCCGGGCTTCCCATCGACGGGGCAGTGGGTGCGGGCGCCGCAGGGGAGTTCGCCGCCTTCCAGCGCCTGTGCGAACGACTGCCCGATGTGGATGCCATCCTGGAGGGCAAGGGTGCCAAGGTGGCCTTCCCGGAGGAGGCCTCCCAACGCTACGCCACCATCATCGCACTGGCCATGCGCCCGGGCGACCCGGCCACCATGCGCGCGGCCGCCGGGTGGGTGGCCGCCACCACCGGTCCGGAATGGTGCCGCCTGTTCACCCTCTGCGCCTGGGAACGCGCCCAGCGCGAAGGACTTGCCGGTGTGGTGGCCCAGGTGTTCACCCAGGAGCGCAAGCTGGCCAAATACATGCTGCCCCATGCCGCCTGAGCAGCTCCTGCACCAACGCCTCTCCGAGGCCCGCTTCCTGCTGCAGCGCACCGAACCCTTCTTCGGCAGCCTGCTCATGCACCTGGACGTGGTGGAGACCACCACCGTGCCCACGGCCGCCACCGACGGCCAGCGCATGTTCTTCAACCCCGACTTCGCCGCGGGACTGACCGAACCCGAACTGCGCGGGGTGCTCCTGCATGAGCTGCTGCACGCCGCCCTGGAGCATGTGGGCCGACGCAGGCACCGCGACCCCCTGCGCTGGAACATCGCTGCGGACATCGTGGTGAACGGCATCGTCGTCCGTTCCGAGCAGGTGGAGCTGCCCGCAGGCACCGTGCGGGACATCCGGCTGGAGGACAAGAACGTGGAGGAGGTGTACGAACTGCTGGGGGACGAACGCTTCAAACGCCTCCAACACCTCCCGGTGCGGTGGCACGACCTGCTGCCCGCTGCCACCGACAGCGAGGTGAACTGGCCCCATACCATGAGCGCCGTGCGGCAGGCATTGGAGATGCAGGGCCGCAGGGCCGGTGACCGCACCAGGGCCGAGGAGCGCATCCTGCAGCTGCTGGGACAGCCCTCCGTGGACTGGCGCACCGTGCTGTGGCGCCACGCCGTGCGCACGCCCGTGGACTACAACGGCTTCGACCGGCGCCAGGTGTACCGGGGCCTCTACACCGAGGAGCTCCAAGCGGAGGAGGTGGAACTGGCCATTGCCGTGGACACCAGCGGCTCCGTGGACAATGCCCAGCTGGGCCGGTTCATGGCCGAGGTGCGTGGCATCCTGGCCAGCTACCCCAGCGTGAAGGGAGAGCTCTGGTATGCCGATACCGGGCTGTATGGCCCGTTCGACCCGCAGGACGAGGTGCGGGACGCCAAGCCCCGGGGTGGTGGCGGCACCAGCTTCGTTCCCTTCTGCAACCATGTTCGGGAACGGCCCGGCACCCTGGCCATCTACCTCACCGATGGCTACGGCAACTTCCCCAAGCAGCCCCCGCCCAACCCTCTGCTCTGGGTGGTGCTGCCCGGCGGCCTCGAGAACCGGCAATTCCCCTTCGGCGAGGTGGTGCGCATGGTGGACCGCTGACCTGACCCACGACATGTTCTGACGGATACACACCCCCATCTTGCCTGCACTCCCATGAAGACACCTACAACCCCAGACCAGCCCAGGAACGCCCTCCACGGTCAGTTGCTCATGGACGCCTTCTCCATCGCCTGCGAGGATCTTGGCGCCCTGCAGCCCGAATGCATCCGCATCCCGGATGGCAACAACCTGCTGCTGCGAGCTGCCTGGCCCGACCAGCTGGTGGACCGGACCATCCTCTCGCCCGGCATCGACCTGCTGATGCCTGCCGAAGGAACCCGTGTCCCCTGGACCCTGGGCGCCTCCATCACGATCACCGAGACCGGGGATACCTTCCATTTGCCCACCAGCACGGGTCCCATCCGTAGCGGCCAGCTCGCCCCCCGGGTAAAGGAGGCACTTGACGCACAAGCACGCATCCTCGCCCAAGTGGAACTGCTGGCGGGAAACAGGCTGTCCGAGGATGACTCGAAGGCCTTGTTGACGGGCCTCTTCCTGCGCGGCTTCGGACTGGAGATGCAGGAGGTGCTCACCCCGGCTATGCACAAGGAGCTCACCACCCTGAATGGCTCCTTTGAGGAGGCCCTGCTGATGCAGGGCATCACCTGGTGGGGCCTTTTCGCCGGCATGCTGCAGTTCACCAACCGCCGGGCCCGCCGGCGCAGCCCGCGCCACACCTACATCATGGCTGGCAAAGGGTGCCGGCTGAACATGGTCTTCTTCGACGTGCTGAACGAACATGCCGCCCGGTGCACCGCAACGGTCCTGCAGTACTGAACGAGGTCCCACACGCACGTACGTACGTAGGTCCCTGCATTATGCGCCCGCAGGTTTCGCCCGCAGGCGCGCTTTTATGGGGGGCGGTCCGGCCGGTCGCCACCCCGACCCACAACAACCAACACCCGTACGACCATGAAGAACGAGAAGAAGAACAGGAAAAGCCCCGTCGCCACCACCGCCCACATCTACATCCTGCTGGACCGTTCGGGCTCCATGGCGGGCATCGCCGCCGACGTCATCGGTGGCTTCAACACCTTCCTCGATGAACAGCGTGCCGCCGGGCCGGACGCACGCATCACCCTGGTTCAGTTCGACAGCCAGGATGCGCATGAGGTGATCCTCAACGGAGCCCCCATCGCCGAGGCCACCCACCTGAACAGGAGCATCTTCAGCCCCCGTGGCGGCACCCCGCTGCTGGATGCCACCGCCCGCCTGATCGCCCTGGCCGATGCCGCAGCCACCGCGCGACAGAACGCCGGACTGCCCCCCGAACAGGTGGTGTTCGTGAGCATCACCGACGGCGGGGAGAACAGCAGCACCACACACACCCTGCCCCAGGTGCGCGCCCTCATCGACGAGCGCACCAAGCAGGGCTGGCTCTTCGTGTTCCTGAGCGCCGCGCTGGATGCCTACGGCGAGGCCGGCTCCTTGGGGGTGCAGCGCATGAACACCCGCACCTTCAGCCACGACAGCAAGGGCACCGGCATGGCCATGGCCTCCATCTCCCACAACATGCTGCGGCTGCGCAGGGAGTTCGCCGCCTCACGCGTGGTCCCGAACTTCTTCGAGGAGGACCAGAACACTGGCGGCCAGCAGTGAATGCACGGCCCCTCACCCCGGAGCAAAGGGCTTCGGGAGTGAGGGGTTGAACCCACTGCACGCTGGCTGCAGCAGCCCCCACGAGACTTGCATCCAAAGCACCCATGGAACTCGTTCTCCACATCCCCCATTCCTCCACCGCCATCCCCGACCGCAGCGGGTATGTGGTGGATGACCTTGTACTCCAGCGCGAGCTGCGCCTGCTCACCGACTGGCACACCTATCACCTCTACGCCAACGACCATGATACGGCCGTGGTGGCGCCCTTCTCCCGTCTCTTCTGCGATGCCGAACGCTTCCCGGACGATGCCCGGGAGGTGATGGCCGCAAAGGGCATGGGCGTGCTGTACACCCACACGGACAGCGGCCTGCCCATGCGCACCGTGGACGCGGAACTGCGCGAACGCATCCTGCGCAACTGGTACACACCGCACCACGACCGCCTCCGCGCCGCCGTAGAGGAGCAGCTGCACCGGCATGGCACCGCGCTCATCGTGGACTGCCATTCGTATCCCGATGAACCCCTGCAGCGCGACCTTGACCGCACGCCCGGACGACCCGCCTTCAGCATCGGCACGGACCCGCTGCACACCCCACCCGCCCTCATCGAGTCCTCGGTCGCGTACTTCGCCGCGCACGGCCACACCCTGGCCATCGACCGGCCCTACCGCGGCACGCTGGTACCCATGCCTTGGTACGGCACCGAGCCGCGCGTACGCTCCATCATGCTGGAGGTGAACCGGAAGCTGTACCTGGAACCCGGGAGCTCCGACCGCAGTGCCGGCTACGCGCGGACACGAGAGCTGGTGCAGGGGTGGCTGGGGTGTTTGAGGAGCGCACCTGGTCCCGCCTGAATGCCAAGGCATTGGCAACGCGAACGAAATGGACCGGGTTAGTATGGGTCCTTTTCCGAAAGGTCGGAGCGGCCCCTCGCATCTGCGCAGCGGAAGCATTCACACCGAAACATCACAAGTCGCTCACAGAAGGTTCCAGACACTTTTAAAGCAGCCCTTGTACCTCCACCCCATGCCCCCCACCCTCACCCCCGAGCAGGCCATCCGCGCCTTTGCCACCACCCTCAACACCTTGGATCCGGTGCACCTTGAAGCGCTCCTGGCGGACGACTTCCACTATGCGTCGCAATGGGTCTTCCAGGAGATCACCTCGAAGGCCGATTACCTGACCTACCTGCGCGGCAAGCTGGAGACCATCCGCCGCTCGGATAGCCCGGTGTTCGCCGAGCTCGGACGCGTGGTGGCGTATGGGGCCGACCGCCCCTGTGTGGTGGTGGCGCAGGGCAGCAGGGAGCAGCTGGAGGCCCTCGCGCTGGTGGAGGTGGCCGATGGCCTTATCCGCCGTATCGACCTGTGCGCCGTGCCGCCCCCACAGGCCGCAGAACGCAGCGGAGAGTATCCGGGCCTCGGGTGAAGGAGCATCGCTTCGCCGGTTGCCTGCACGGTGCCTTCAGCACCCACCATGCCGCTCCGCAACCTCTTCCGTCCGGGTAAGTTCACCTCCTCTCCTTCCACCCCATGCTCATCGGCCCACCCACACCCCACAACTGCCCACACTGCAACACCCTGCACCAGCTTAAGGGCTACCTGAGCGGGAACAGCTTCAGCGCCATCACCTGGTCCGACGGCCATACCCACATGCCCCATGCACCCAAGGAGGTACATGCGGGCCGTTGCGCGGCGTGCAAGGCCATTATCTGGCACGATGAGCTGGCGAGCCAACCGCCACCCGACATCCCGGTGGACGACGATACCTATGAGCTCCCTGGGGTGCCCTGGTTGCGCCAGCTCGGCCCGCGGGAGTTGGTGGAGGCCGTGGCCAAGGGTGAGTGGCGCAACGTGGACGACGAGCAGTACCTGCGCCTCAAGCTCTGGCACGCGATGAACCATCCGCTGCGCCAGAAGCAAATGTGGTGGTGGCCGCCCGAGGACGTGTTCTCCCCGGAGGAACGCACCGGGTTGTACACCGCCAACGCCGATGCGCTCGATGCGCTCATGGCCAAGCAGCCGGCCAGCGCAGGGAGCCTGCTGATGCGTGCAGACCTGCGCCGCATGACCGGGCGCTTCGACGAGGCCCGGGCGATGCTGGAACAGGTGACCGATGAAGCACTGCTGGCCCGGCTTTCCGTGGTGCGCGAAGGGTACGCCCAACGCTCCACGCTGCCCCTGCCGCTGGTGGACCCCAAGCCGCAAACCATACCCGTTCCGCAGCCCGATAGAGGATGGCGCACCTGGCCGGGGCGCCTTTTCCTGTGGTATGTGCTGCGCCGCTGGTGAACGGGAGGCTCATGGGCATCCCGCGACCTTGCGGATCACATTTGTGGTAGTGATATGAAAGGCGCGGTCAGCCCTCAGGATGTCAGGTGGTCGCGACCGGGAATGGGACAACCTGATGAGCGTTCCATTTCGTGCATTCTTGGCAAGGGCCTAACTTTGATAACCGCCCCATGAAAACACCCGACATCAATACGGTCATCGCGCAGTTTGACGCCCTTCCCATGGAAGAGAAGGAAGTGGCGGCGGCGATCATCCGCAAGGCCTATGCTGAGGCCTCACGGGAGGCCCTGTTGCGACGGGCAAAGGCAGCAGGGCGCAACCTCCGGAGCGGCAAGGTGCGCAAGGGATCCGTGGCACAGTTGCGCAAGGACCTGGAGGGATGATACAACTGGTCTGGGATGCGGGTTTCTAGCGCGCTTAGAAGAAGCGCATCAGTTCCGATGCGCTCCTGAAGCGGCGGTTCTGGGATGCGTTGGAGCAATTTGAAGGCGACCCCTTCTCCCCTGAACTACGCACCCACCCGCTCACAGGCAAGCTCCACGGGCTCCATGCGTTCAGCGTGGATGCCGATTGCCGGGTGGTGTTACGGTTCATCAAGGCGAACGCCAAGGTGCTCTTGATCGATATCGGCACGCACGAGGAGGTCTATTGAGCGGTTGCTCAGTGGAAAGGCGAGCATTTGCGCACAAGGCACCCTGCCGGCATGAGCCGGTATCCCGCTCACATCATCCCATTGGCACCAGCTTGTCGGACGGGTTCTCGTCGATGAGCAGCTTGGATCCGCCGCAGTCCCTTGTCATCGTGGAGGTGGCCGACGGCCTTGTCCGCCGTATCGACCTGTGCGCCGTACCACCCACACCGCATAGCCGCCCAGCCCCGCGGTGAATACCCCGGCCTCGGGTGCACGATCGCTTGCCCGCCAATGGGCCGCCCGATACTCACCCCCACCACACCGCGTAGCCGCGCTTGCGCAACCGCTCGGCCAAGCGCTTCTCCGCAGCCAATGCCTCGGCGTGCGTGGCGATCCCCTGGTAGTTCGCGTACAGCCGCCTGCGCAGCCGGATGCCGAACTGACGCACATACCGGTTCGCCTTGTAGCCGCGCTTGTGCTGGTCGAACCGCTCCTCGGCGGTGCGCCCCGTCATCCCCACGTAAACACAGGGCTTGTCGGCCCGGGCATCGGGGTTCTTCTCCATGAAGCGCTTGCGCGTGCGCAGCATGGGATCCAGCTCAATGACATAAAGGGTGTATGGCATGGAAATATGCTTAATATTACTTGAAGTAACAGGCGAATATCCGTACCTTTAAAGGGTATTCAAAACCCGTTCAAGAAGACCATAAAAAGCCAACTCAAGTCCTTTTCAAAAACCACTCAATCAACCGATACCATGACACACGATCCCGGTAAAAAAGCCACCGAACAGGAACCGCAGCTGCCGGAGGCTGACATGCCCGCCAACAGCACACCTGCGGAGGCCGTTGACCTCAGTGATCTCATGGCGCACGCCACCTGCGAGTTCTTCGACAGGCTCTTCGCCGACGACCCCGATGTGGGGAGCTACAAGATCTGACCGAAGCCCGCACCATGACCAAGACCCGCAAGAGCCGCACATCAGCGAACAGCACGGACAAAATGGTGGTGCTGCACCTGCCGCAACACCTGCGCGACAAGGCCCATGAACTGGCCCGCTTCAACGACAGGCCCATGAAGCTGTTCCTGGAGTACGCCCTGTGCGAGTGGCTCACCAAGCAGCCCGCACCACAGTGGAAGCAGTACGAACCACCCCGGCACGAGATCCTGAAGATGATGGAGGAGGACATCGAGCGCAGGAAGAAGCGCGCGGAGCGCGCCAGCAAACGTGCCCGTGAAGCCGCGGGCATCATCGACCCGAAGGAGTAAAGGGGCTTCCAGCGCGCACTGAGGTGCGCGAAGGGTGGCTGCGAGAACCACCGCCGCCGTATCTTTGCCCCAGCATCACGAGCGCGTCCGTCGCAAGACGGCGCCACCAACCGAGTGACGACACCACGGTGGTGAACAGGATGCGGACCAAGAGAGGTCAAAAATGTCGGAGAACCGCACATATCCTCTGTCCGCCGGAACCCGCAAGGGGCTCCGTGATGCTTCCGTACGCACGGCTCGCATCACCGCCCCGCCACACGGCACCCCGGCACCGATGCATGGCCCCGGCCCCCGGGCGGGAGTTGGCCGCGCGTACGCCCCGTACACGCGAACCGATTCCACACGACCATGCATACCCTGACCGCGAACCTGCCCGCACAACTGCTGCTGATCCTCACCTGGGTGGTGGCGGTGAACACTTCCCTGGTGCTCCTGCTGCAACTGTTGAACATCGCCGTGGTGCGCTACAAGGGCCGCGGCGAGGCCCAGTTCAATGTACTGAACGCACTGGTGGCGCTGGGCTGCTACTGGCTCCTGTTGCAGGGGTGAGCGCGTGCAACGGTACCCCGCTGGGCCACTAACCCAATGGGCGGGCCTTGCGGCCACGGCGGTTGTCCTGACTTCCGGCGGCGGCTGGCCGGGCATCGTACGCCACTATCTTTGATGCATGCTGCGTGAGCTCATCTCCAGCGACCCGGAGGGGTTCAAGCGCCTGTGCGAGGAGCACCAGGTGGCTACACTGCATGCCTTCGGTTCATCGGTGCACGGGCCGTTCAGGTCCAATAGCGATGTGGACCTGGTGGTTGACCTGAAGGCACGCGACCCCCTCACCTTCGGCGAACTGATGCTTGACCTGTGGGATGGGCTGGAGGCCTTTTTAGGCCGCCGGGTGGACCTGCTGACCATGCGGTCTGTGAAGAACCCGGTGATGCGCGAGGTGATCGAACGGACCAAGGTTCTCGTTTACGATGGAGAACAAGCGCAAGTACTGGTCTGATATCCTGCTCGCCTTGGATGCCATCGACATCCATTTGCAAGGCATCACCACCTATGAGCAGTACGCCGCATCGATCACGGTAAAGGATGCCGTGGAACGCCGGCTGATCATCATTGGGGAGGCCGTCAATAAGTTGATGTTGATCGACCCTGATGAACCGATCGAGGACGGACAGAAGATCCGTGCCTTCCGGAACCGCTTGGTGCATTCCTATGATGCCACGGACGATACGACGGTGTGGGCGATCCTTCGAAATCACCTGGCGCCACTGAGGCAACTGGCGAACGACCGGGCAGAATGAGCACCATGATGATGCGGCCCACCGGCGCCAACAGTTACATGGGCAAGCGGGCGCTAGCCAGCTGCTGGTTCCTGTTGCAGGGGTGAGCGCGTGCAACGGCACCCCGCTGGGCTCCCGTTGGCCACTTACCTACCCCATGGCCAGGCTTCTGTTCCGGTAGCGCACATCGTCCGTCACCTCCGCACCGAACCACGCGGGCGGCAGGAAGGATGCGGCAGCATCGGCATCGGCGAACTCCACCTCGGCGATCGCCAGCGGCGCCAGACGGCCCTGGTAGCGGTCAAGCTCAATGGTGTGGCCCGCGTGCTGCAGGGTATGCCGCACAGAAATGGATAGGCTGATCTGTACATATGGACGTAACAACATACATTTGCCCCAGCATCACGAGCGCGTCCGTCGCAAGACGGCGCCACCAACCGAGTGACGACACCACGGTGGTGAACAGGATGCGGACCAGGAGAGGTCAAAAATGTCGGTGAACCGCACATCCCCTCTGTCCGCCGGAACCCGCAAGGGCCTCCGTGATGCTTCCGTACGCACGGCTCGCATCACCGCCCCGCCACACGGCACTCCGGCACCGATGCATGGCCCCAGCCCCCGGGCGGGAGTTGGCCGCGCGTACGCCCCACACGCGCAAACCAATTCCACACACCCATGCATCATTCCCCAGCCGCGGTAACCGGAGCCCACCGCACCTCCACCCTCTTCACCTCCGAGTCCGTTACCGAGGG
>Ga0315900_10011210_pt1 | contig 11127 bp, 7 predicted proteins | sample LakEriMetagenome_FD_203521 | JGI IMG/M metagenome (GOLD analysis project Ga0315900, IMG submission 203521) | Freshwater fungal communities from buoy surface, Lake Erie, Ohio, United States - Buoy 12 MA114 | ecosystem: Environmental > Aquatic > Freshwater > Lake > Lake biofilm | place: USA: Lake...
GGCTCATCACGCTCGTGCCCCATCGCGGTCCGGCGGTGGCCGAGATCACGTGGGAGCAGGCCGAGGAAATCTACGGGGTACGCGCGATGCTCGAGGGCGAGGCGGCCGCCCATGCCGCCGCCCGGATCGAAGCGGCGGGGCTCGCGCGCATGCGCCGCGCGTTGCGCGCGTTCGAGCGCGCGGTGGCCGACGGCGATGCCCGTGGCCGGCTCGCCGCGACCGCCGGCTTCTACGACGCGATGCTCGAGGGCTCGGGCGACCGCATCGTGCCGGAGTTGCTGGCCGGACTGGTCGCACGCATCAACTGGCTGCGCGCGCGCTCGATGCGCGGCGCTGGCCGCGCGCGGGTCAGCGCGCTCGAACTGCGCCGCCTGCTGCGGGCGATCGAGGCGCGCGACCCCGAGGCTGCGCGGGCAGCCGCCGTCGCGCACGTGCGGGCCGCGTGCGCGGCCGCGCGGGCGGCCTACCTCGACGAGGACGAGCGGCCGGGCGATGCCGGTCTCCCGCCGGCGTCCCTCGCAGGCACGGCCCGTGCATGGGTGGGCCGCGAATCCGCAGCATCCCCGCCACGCAGTTCGACCCCCGAAGGAGCGCTCGCGATGAACAGTCCCGTGGAAGGCCCGACCGCAGCGGTCGGCAGTCGCCGGCACGGCCGCAGGTCCCGCCCGCCCGCTGCCGGCCGATCCGCGCTGGCCGCAGGGCTGGTCGCGGCGCTCGCCGCCGGCCTTGCCCCCCGGCTGGAGGCGCAGGAGTGGCCGCAGCGACCGCTGCGCATCCTCGTGCCCTTCGCCGCCGGCGGCAACACCGATGGCATCGCGCGCATCACCGCCGAGTGGCTGACCACGCGCATGGGGCAGCCGGTGCTGGTGGACAACCGGCCGGGCGCGAGCGGCAGCATCGCCACCGAGGCCGTGGCGCGCTCGCAGCCCGACGGCTACACGCTGCTGATCGGCACGCCGACCCAGCTCGCCATCTTCCCGGCGATGGCCAGGACGCCCTACGATCCGTCGCGCGACTTCGCGCCGATGTCGATCATCGGCACCAACCCGTACGCGCTGGCGGTCCACCCGTCGATGCCGGTGAAGAACCTGAAGGAACTGGTGGCCCTCGCCCGCCAGCGCCCGGGCCAGATTCCCTATGGCTCGGCGGGCAACGGCGCGGGCACGCACCTGGTGATGGCGATGTTCCTCGCCCGATCGGGCGTCCAGATGAACCACATCCCGTACAAGGGGGGCGCGGTGGCGACGGCCGAACTGCTGGGCGGCCAGGTGGCGGCCTACTTCGGCAACATCGGCGAGATCGTTCCGCACGCGAAGACCGGACGGGTGCGCGCGCTGGCGGTCTCGAGCCTGCGTCGCTCCAGCCAGCTGCCCGAGGTGCCGACGGTGGCCGAACAGGGCTATCCGGGCTTCGACGCCTTCACCTGGAACGGGCTGCTCGGGCCGGCGAAGACCCCGCCCGCCGTGGTCAACCGCATCGCGGCCGAAGTGGCCGCTGCGGTGCGCGATCCCGCAGTCGCGCGTCGGCTGGAGGCGATCACGGTCGATCCGCTGGGCAATACGCCCGCCGAGTTCGCCAAGGTGCTGGCCGAGTCGATCCGGGTCTACGCGGACGCGGTGAAGGTGAGCGGAGCGAAGGCGGAGTAGCGCCCCGGCGCGCGCGGGTGCGTGCTTCGCACCGGTTCGGGGCGCGCCGCGGGTTCGGCGGCCCCCCGGGGAGGCCGTCGCCCGGCCTTCGGCCAATCCGTCGCGGCACGCGGTGCCCTTCGCCCGCCGATCGCGCGGCGGCATCCGCAGCCGGTCCGACCGCCGCTAGATCGGCAGCGCGATCGCTTCGAAGGCGGCGTCGCAGTCGACGAGATCGACGCGCTTCAACACGATGCGCAACCGCCCGTCGACCACCCGCAGCCAGTGCCACTGGCGCGCCGCGAACAGGCGCTGGGCGTCGAGCCTGCACTCGGCCATCATCACCGAGGACTGCACCAGCAGGTCGGCCGCCGGCAGCCAGGGCTCGGTGCGCATCGGCTCGAGCGTGATGCTGCCCACCAGGTGGACGGTGCGCGAGGGCGGCGTCTGCACGTGTATCAGCGGGTGCTCGAGGCGTTCGATGCGGTTGCCCATGAGTTCGCGGTCGTCGTAGAAGAGCGACACGCGGCCGTGGGGCGTGGGCTGGTTCGGCTCCGCCGGCACCCAGTAGGCGCCGTCGTCGGTGAAGAGCGCGAGCCAGTCGCGGAACCGCCGGTCATCGAGCAGCCGGGCCTCGTCGATCACGAACCGTTCGCAGGCCTCGCGGCCGATGCCACGGGTGGCGGCCGGGACGTCCATCGCTCAGGCCTCCCGCATCAGGTCGAGCCACGCGCGGAACTGCGCGCGCACCAGCAACTCGCCGGTGGAGGGCGCGCAGCGCGTGCCCGGCTCATCGCCCGGTTCGTCGGCATCCAGGCCGCGCGAGATGTCGACCCAGTCGCCCTGGCGGCTGGCCAGCCCCGCCTGCTGCCGCGCGAAGGCCTCGATGTCGTCGGACTGCACGAACGAGGCGGCGGCGTGGGTGACGTTGAGCAGGCGGGTATTGCGCACGTTGATCGCCTCGGGTGCCCCGACCAGGCGGATCGGGTAGACGTTGACCTCGGTGAGATCGACGGCCAGGGGCCTGATCACCCGGATGTGCATGTTCAGGCCCATGAACGATGCATTCGGGTAGAGCATGGAGTTGTGCATCCGCGGGGTGAGGATCTGCTCGGCCCGCTCGCGTCCGACCGCCGCGTCGAGCGCCTGCCGGTACTCGTTCCATGCGGGGCTCGAGCGCGAGCCCTCGTCGAGTTCGGTGTTGCTGGTCCATCCGTGGCCATGGCCGACGTCGTGGCCTCGCCGGCGCTTCCAGCTGGCGGCGGTCCGCTGCCCGTCGACCACCTTTGCGCCCTCGGCATCGCCCTCGCGCCGGGAGAACTGCACGCCCTTGCGGTTGACCGTGGACGCGTGGCTGAACGGCACATGGTAGGAGTCGATCACGTTCTCGACCTGCATCTTCCAGTTGCCGCGGAACCGGTAGCGGTGCACGCCGACATCGAGCGCGATTTCCCCGGCCGGCGCGCGGTCGACGATGTCGTCGATGTTGCGCCTCATCGGGGCGATCCACTCGTCGAAGGTCGGCAGGCCGCCGCCCTCGGGGGCCAGGCTGGCGAACACGAAGCCGCGGTAGGTGCCGGTGCGCGCGGCGGTGGCGAGGTTGAAGTCGCAGGTCCGGAAGCCGGGGGCGCAGCCCTCGTCGATGGGCACCCGGGCGAGCGCGCCATCGGTGTCGTAGGTCCAGCCGTGGTAGAGGCAGACCAGGCGCGGGCGGTTGCCGCTGCGCTCGGCGAGCAGCTTCACGCCGCGGTGGGTGCAGCGGTTGAGCAGCACCCGTATCGTTCCGTCCTGATGACGGATCAGGATCACCGGCTGCCGCCCGAGTTCGGTGGTGATGAAGTCGCCCGGCGAGGGCACCTGCGAGGCGTGGCCGACGTACAGCCACGATCGGCCGAAGAGGCGCGCCATCTCGAGCTCGAAGATCTCCGGGTCGGTGTAGACGCGGCGATGCACGCGCCCGGGCTGGACCAGCGCGGCCAGGCTGCGGGTGTCGGTTGAACCGTCGGGCATGGGTGCTCCTGTGCAGTGCGAGTCGGGCGGTTGCGCCCGCGCGATGCGGCCCGCGGGGCTCGATCGCGATCCGCAGCAAGGCTATGCCAGCCTCTGTCGAGCGTCAAACCGCGGTGCCACGGTGTGATCACGCGCGGCTGACGCGCGCGTCCGGTCGGCGGCGCTGACGCCGCCGCCCCCGCGCGAGGGGGGCGGGGGCGCGGCGCCGATCGGCCCGGGGAGCCTGTACGCGGCGGCGACCGCGTCGGGTCATCGTCGCGGTTGTGGGAGTATCGCGAGGTGGCGGATGTCCGCCCGCGCGCGCAGCACGCAGGTCCCCGGATTCGCGCCAGGGGCGGCAGGTCGCCTCCACGCGGCCTCGCGCCTCGCGGCGGCAGGATTCTTGCTAGCCTGTCCGGTCGGCTGCGACGCACGGCCCTGTGCGCCGTGCCTGCCCGCCCCGGGTCGCGGCCGACTTCCGCAGTCCATCCCAGAAGGAGTCGCTGATGCACCGCTCGCCCCCTGACAAGGCATCGTCCCGATCGACCCTTGCGGTGGCCGTCATCGGCCTGGCCGCCGCGTGCCTGCCCACGCTGGTGCACGCCCAGTCCCCGGGCACCTGGCCGGTGCGGCCGATCCGCATGATGCTGGGCTTCGCGCCCGGCGGTCCGGCCGACATCGTCGGGCGCACGATCGCGCCCAAGCTCACCGAACTCCTCGGCCAGCAGGTGATCATCGAGAACCGTGGCGGCGCCGGCGGCACGGTCGCCACCGAACTGGTCGCCCGATCCACCCCGGACGGCTACACCCTGACGCTGGCCAGCCAGAGCAGCTACGTCTTCGCGCCCTGGCTCTACCCGAAGCTGGGCTACGATCCGGTCAAGGACTTCGCGCCGATCTCCACCGTGGTGAACACGCCCTACGTGGTGGCGATCAATCCCCGCGTGCCCGCGAAGACCGTCGCCGACCTGGTGCGGCTGGGCAAGGGCAAGAAGGCGTTCCTCACGTTCGGCTCGTCCGGCCCCGGCGCCACCTCCCACATCGGCGGCGAACTGCTCGCCCAGGCGACCGGCATGCCGCTGCTGCACGTGCCCTACAAGGGGACCGGCCCGTCGCTCGCCGCACTCGTGGCCGGCGAGATCGACATCATGATCGCCGACCTCGGCCCGGTGCTCAACATGGTCAAGGACGGGCGGCTGCGCGTGCTGGCCGGATTCGGGGCGAAGCGCACCGGCGCGATGCCCGGTCTCCCGACCATGGCCGAGGCCGGCTTCAAGATGCATCCGCTCGACGGCCGCTTCGGCGTGATCGCGCCGGCGGGCGTCTCCAGGGACATCATCAACCGGCTGCATTCGGCCGTGGTGCAGACCACGAAGATGCCCGACGTCCGCCAGCGATTCGAGGCGCTGGGCTACGAGGTGGTCGGCGACACCCCCGAGCAGTACGCCCAGTCCATCCGCGTGGAACTGGAGGTCTTCGGCAAGCTCATCCGCGGAGCGGGGATCAAGCCCGAGTAGCGCGACCCCGTGCGGCGCGGGGCCGACTTGACAGCACGGCCTTGCGCAGTCACCCTGTGTGATCACAAGATGAGACAGGGCCGCGGCGGCGGTGCCGTCGATCGCCCGCCCCGGGCTTGACGGCTTGTCCGCCGGGGTGCATGCGCACGGAGTGGCAATGGGCAAGCATCACGGGTGGCAACGGGGCGGCACCAGGGGGCGGTCGTCCCGCTCCCGGGGGGGCGTGCGATGAGCCGCATCGCCGGCATCTCCACTACGCTGGTCCAGCTTCCCACCCGCCGGGAACACAAGTGGACCGGGCTCACCGAGCCGATCGGCCGCTACGTGCTGGTGCGCATGGTCGACGAGGACGGTCGCGAGGGCTGGGGCGAGGCGCCGGCGCTCAAGGACTGGGGGGGCGAGTTCGGACGCTACTTCGGCGAGTCCGCCGCCATCGTCGGCCTGGTGGTCGAGCGCTACCTGGCGCCAGCCCTCTCCGGGGCCGATGCCGGCAACTTCGCCGAACTGCACCAGCGCATGGATGCGGTGATCAAGGGCTATCCGTACGCCAAGGCGGCGGTGGAGTTCGCCGCCTACGACCTCACCGCGCGCAGGCTGGGGGTTCCGGTGCACGCGCTGCTCGGCGGTGCATCGCGGCGACGCGTTCCCGTCACGCACTCGATCGGCCTGCTGTCGGTGGACGACGCCGCGCGCGAGGCGGCCAAGGTGGCCGAGGAAGGCATCCGCACCCTCAAGATCAAGGTCGGCGTCGATCCCGCGCGCGACATCGCGGTGGTGCGCGCGGTGCGGGCCGCTGCCGGGAGCGCGGTCGAGCTCTGCGTGGACGCCAACGAAGGCTGGCGATCGCCCGGCGAGGCCATCCGCACGCTGCGCGAGATGGAGGCGGTCGGCCTCAAGTACGCGGAGCAGCCGGTGATGGGCATCGAGCGCATCGCCGAGGTGGCGCGCGCGATCGACACGCCCGTGATGGCCGACGAGAGCGCGTGGAACGCGCACGACGTGGTGCAGATCATCGAGCGGCGCGCCGCACAGATCGTCTCCATCTACACCACCAAGCCCGGAGGGCTGTACCGGGCCATGGAGGTGGCGGCGGTGTGCCGCGCCGCCGGCATCCTGTGCAACGTCAACGGTTCGGTGGAGACCGGCGTGGGCAACCTCGCGAACATCCACCTCGCCGCCGCGGCTCCGGCCGTCACGCTGTCCTGCGTGGTGCCGGTCTCCACGCCGGCCGAGGCGCAGCACGGGCAGATCGGCGGCATCTACTATCGCGACGACCTCATCGCCGAGCCGATGCGGCTGGTCGACGGCGCGATCGAGGTTCCCGACGGCCCGGGGATGGGCATCGAGGTGGACAGGGCGAAGATCGAGCGTTACCGCGTCCGCGACTGATCCGCGGCGCGCAGGAGGAGATCACATGAGGCAGGAGATCGTCGCGCGCCTGGTGCAGGCGATGCGCTCGCAGGGGCTGGATGCGGTGGTCACCGTGTCGCCCGAGAACTGGGGCTGGCTCAACGGGTTCGTGGTGCCCTCCCAGCCGCTGATGCGCCATCGCCATGCGATGTCGGTGGTCGCGGCCGACGGGCGCACCGCGCTGGTGGCCGTGGACATGGAGGAGACCACGGTGCGCAACCGCGCGCCCGACATGCCGCTCACCATCTGGAAGGAGTTCACCGACTCGCCGATGCTCGCGCTGGCCGGCGTGCTGGCCGAGCTGGGTGCGGCCTCGGGCCGCGTCGGCATCGAGATGGACTACCTGCCCGCGGGCGATCACGCGGCACTCGCACGCGCACTGCCGGGCGCGCGCATCGAGGGTTGCGAGGCATTGCTCGCCCGCCTGCGGCAGGGCAAGACCCCCGAGGAAATCGCGCTGATGCACCGGCTGTCGCGCATCGCCGACCAGGCGATCACCGACGCGCTGGCCTCGGTGCATCCGGGCGACTCCGAAATGGATATCGCCGCGGCGCTCACCCGCAACATCTACGCACTGGGCGCCGAGCAGTTCAAGCTGATGATCGTGGCCACCGGCGAGCGCAGCCAGTTGCCCAACGTCGGGCCGACCGAGCGCCGGCTCGCGCCGCGCGACGTCTGCCGGGTGGAGATCTTCTCGGTCATCGGCGGCTACCAGGCCGGGGTATGCCGCACGGCCGTGGTGGTCGAGCCGCCCGACCACGCCGAGCGCATCTGGCAGCACCTGGTGGAGTGCAAGTACCTGCTGCTCGACATGATCCGCCCGGGCGTGAGTTGCCGTGCCGTGTACCGCGCGTTCATCGACAAGCTCACGCAGATGGATCTCGCCCCGATCTCCTTCGTCGGCCACGGCATCGGCCTGCACCTGCACGAGGAACCCTACCTCGGCAACAACCCGATCATCGGTCGCGACGTCGACCAGGCCATCGACGAGGGCATGGTGTTCAGCGTCGAGCCGCTGTGCTATCGCACCGGGCATGGCTACGGGATGCAGCTGAAGGACATGATCCGCGTCACCGCGACCGGCTGCGAGCTGCTCTCCGACTACGCGAACACCGACCGGCTGCAGGTCGTCGCCTGACGAGGCGCGGCCTGGCCGGCGCCGCGACGACGCCCCCGGGGGGCGGTGTCCGCCCGCACGGCCCTCCCTCCAAGGGCGGGCCGCGGGGCCTGTCGATGAGTCAGAACGGGAAGGGCGGCAGGCGCGGCTCGCGGCCGGGGGGCAGCCCGGTACGGGCAACGTTGAGCACCATGGCCAGCGCCGAGTAGTAGCCGGCGATCACGACCAGCTCGACCACGCCCTGCTCGCCGAACACGCCCACCGCCTGGGCGTAGGTCGGGTCGCTTGCGCCGCCGGTGCGCAACACCTCGGAGAGCAGGTCGTGCAGGGCCGTCTCGTCGGCGGCCATCGCCGGGGGACGTCGGCCCTGCGCGATCGCCTCGATCACCTCGGGGGCGAGGCCGGCCTTGAGCGCGTGCGGTTCGTGGGCCTGCCATTCGTACTGTTGCGACATGTGGCGCGCCGCCATCAGCGTGGCCATCTCCGCGATGCGCCGGTCGAGCGGGCAGCGGTAGCGCAGGTATTCGCCGAGCGCCTGCAGCGGGCCGCAGACGCCGGGGCTGCGCAGCAGCGGCACGAACGGGCCGCGCACCTCGCCGCGAGGCCCGGCGGTGATGAGTGCGGCGACCGCGCGCTGCTCTTCGGTCATGGCCTCGGGCGGGATGCGTGGCAGGCGCTCGGGCGGACGTGTCGTGGCGGTTGTGTTCATCGGGATCTCCTCCTGGCAAGGGGCGGCCGCGTTCGCGGCCGATCGAGCGGACGCGGAGCCGGCCGATTGCGTGGTGCGCAGCGGCTGCGGCACCATCGGCGCCCCAGTCTAACCGTCCACGCTCCGGAGTGCCGCGATGAAGGTCGACCTCAATGGCATCGAAATCAACTACCGTATCGACGACCGCACCGGGGGACGCGGGCCCTGGCTCACGATGTCGCACTCGCTCGCCTGCGACCTGTCGATGTGGGACGAGCAGGCGGCGCTGCTCGCCCCCAGGTATCGCGTGCTGCGGTTCGACACCCGGGGGCACGGGCTGTCCTCGGCCCCGCCCTCGCCGTACACCCTGGAGGAGATGGCGGCCGACGTGCACGGGCTGTTCGCCCACCTGGGCATCACCCGCACCCACTGGGTCGGGCTGTCGATGGGGGGCATGATCGGCGAGACCTACGCGCTGGCCCACCCGGGCGTGTTCGAATCGATGGTGCTGGCGGACACGACCAGCCGTCGGCCCCCGGGCGCACTGGAGATGTGGGGCGCGCGCATCCGCGTCGCCCGCGAGCAGGGCATGGAGGGCGTGGTACCGAGCACGCTCGAGCGCTGGTTCACCGCGCCTTTCCGGCAGTCGCGTCCCGACGTGATGGAGCGCATCGCCGCCGGCATCCGGGCGACGCCGGTGGAGGGCTTCGCCGGCTGCTGCGAGGCGATCGCCCGCGTCGACCTGCTCGAGCGCCTTCCGGACATCCGCTGCCCGGTGCTCGTCATGGTGGGCGAGGAGGACCACGGCACGCCGCCGGAGATGGCACGGGCGATCCATGCCGCGTTGCCCGGCTCGACCCTGCGGATCATCCCCTCGGCCTCGCACCTCTCCAACATCGAGCAGCCGGAGCTGTTCAACCGCGCGCTGCTCGAGTTCCTCGAAGCGCACGCGCCAGCCGGTCGGGCGTGATCGGCAGGTCCGTCAGCGGCCCGATGCGGCTGCGCAGCGCATCGGCCACCGCGTTGGCGACGGCTGCGCCCACCCCTTCGATGCCCCCCTCGCCCACGCCCTTGACGCCCAGCGGGTTGAGCGTCGAGGGCGCCAGGTTGACCGCGTGCGCCTCCACGCCGGGGAACTCGGTGGCGGTGGCGATCAGGTAGTCGGCGAAGGTGCCGGTGAGCAGCTGGCCTTCGGCATCGTGCCGGAACTCCTCGAGCAGCGTGCCCGACAGGCCCTGCACCGAGGCCCCCAGCACCTGGCCATGCACGATCGCCGGATTCACCGGGTTGCCGCAGTCCTCCACGGTGACCAGGCGCCGGATCTCCACCTCGGCGGTCTCGGGGTCGACGAGCACGTGTGCGACCTGCGCGCCGTACTCGAAGGTGCAGACGCGGTTGTCGAAGCGCCCCTCGGCGGCGAGCGCTCGCGCCGCGGCCGGGTCACCCCCGGCCGCCCGGATCGCCAGCGAGGCGATCGAGAGCACGACCCGACCGTCGTCGCGCGCATGCACGCAGCCGGCGCGGTAGTCCAGCCGTTCCAGCGACAGTCGCGTCTCGCGCGCGGCGAGGTCGAGCAGTTGCGAGACCAGCGTGTCGGCCGCCACCCGCACCGCGTTGCCGCCCATCACCATGCTGCGGCCGTGGTAGGAGCCGTGTCCGTGCGTGGTGCCGGTGGTCGAGCCGTGCTGCACCCGGATGGCCGCAAAGGGCAGGCCGAGCGCATCGGCAGCCACCTGCGCGAACACGGTCTCGTGGCCCTGTCCGCTGGACGAGCAGCCGGTATGAACCAGGATTTCCGCGGGTCCGGTCACCTCGATGCGCGCGTATTCGGCCGGCCCCGCGCCCGTGCTGTCGACGAAGCAGGCCATGCCCACGCCGTGCAGTCGACCGTCCGGGTCGCCGCGACCGCGCAGCGGTGCGAGCGCGGGGTAGTCGAGCAGCGCGAGCGCGCGTTCGAGGACCGCGGGATAGTCGCCGCCGTCGTAGCTCGCCTCCTGTTCGTAGGGCACCAGGCGACCGATGGGCCAGGGCATGTCCTCGGGACGGATCAGGTTGCGACGTCGCACGTCGGCCGGGTCCAGGCCGAGGTCGGACGCCATCAGGTCGATCAGGCGCTCGCGGAAGAAGTTGGCCTCGTAGCGACCCGGGCCCCGGTAGGTGCCGGTCGGCGTGCGGTGGCTCAGCACGGCCAGCAGTTCGCAGGCGTAGTCGGGGATGTCGTAGGGGCCCGGGAGGAAACTGCCCGCCTTTGCCGGCGCGATCACGCCCGTGGTGCGAACCCACGCACCCATGTCCGCCACCACGCGTCCGCGCAGCGCGAGGATGCGTCCGTCCTCGCGGGCGGCGATCTCCAGTTCGCACTCCATCTCGCGGGCGTGGTTCATGGCGAGCAGGTTCTCGCGGCGATCCTCGATCCACTTCACCGGCCGGCCGCACAGGCGGGCAGCCGCCGGGATCAGCAGGTCCTCCGGATAGAACTCGCCGCGCGCGCCGAAGCTGCCACCGACATCCAGTTCGACGAGATCGACCTGCTCGCGGGCGAGGCCGAGCATCCGGGCGAGCGTGTCGCGGGCGAAGTGCGGGGACTTGGCGGCACCCCAGACGGTCAGGCGGTGCGCCGAGGCGTCCCATCGTGCCGACAGCCCGCGCGTCTCCAGCGGCACCGAGGAGTGCCGGTGGCATCGGAAGCGTTCGCGTCGGGTGTAGGCGGCCCTCGCGAACGCGGCCGCGGCGTCCCCCCGACCCGCGCTCCAGCGTGCGGCGATATTGTCGGGAACGGTG
>Ga0315900_10011212_pt1 | contig 11126 bp, 9 predicted proteins | sample LakEriMetagenome_FD_203521 | JGI IMG/M metagenome (GOLD analysis project Ga0315900, IMG submission 203521) | Freshwater fungal communities from buoy surface, Lake Erie, Ohio, United States - Buoy 12 MA114 | ecosystem: Environmental > Aquatic > Freshwater > Lake > Lake biofilm | place: USA: Lake...
CCGTACTGGTCGGCCGCGCCGCACCGCGGGCAGGCCCCCTTCACGAACCGGTCGGCGAGGAACACGCCCGCCTCCGGATCGAAGAGCTGCTGCACGTCGCGCGCGACGACGAGGCCGCGCTCGCGGAGCGCCCGCCAGATCGTGCCGCAGAGGCGGCGGTTGGCATCGCTGTCGGTGCTGCCGTAGTGGTCGAAGGCCACCTCGAAACCGGCGAAATCGGCGAGGTGGTCGTCGCGCATGGCCGCGATCAACTCCCGCTCCGAGCGCCCCTCGGCACGGGCGCGGATCATGATCGCGGTGCCGTGCGTGTCGTCGGCGCAGAGGTAGATGCAGTCGTGGCCCCGGAGCTTCTGGAATCGGACGAAGATGTCGGTCTGCACGTACTCCACGAGATGGCCGAGGTGGATCCGGCCGTTGGCGTAGGGCAGCGCCGAGGTGACGAGGATCCGGCGGCGGGGCGTGGCGTGCATGGGGGACCGTGCGGAGGGCGGAGCGGGGAAGGCGCGATTGTAGGAGCCCGATCGCCGTGGCGATACCGCGCGGAAGTGGGAAAGGAGGGCGGGGAACGGTGCTCCGCCCGGACCGCACCGACGCTGAAAATGACCTTGCCCGCGGCGCCCGCCGCCGGCACTATCCCGCCGCTTCCGCGGCCGCGGGAGCCTGCACGAGTGCCCCTGTCCGCCCGCCGATGACGGAGCTCCGGATGAAGTCGTTCCTCCGTGCCGCCGCATGGCTGGTGTGCGCCCTGCAGGCGGCCGACGCGGCGCCTCCCGGGGCGCCCGCCGCGCTCGCCCCGACCGACGTCGTGCTCCTCGACTTCTCCGCCTCCTGGTGCGGCCCCTGCCGGTCGATGGAGCCGCTCGTCGCCGAGGTCGCCGCCGCCGGGTGGCACGTGCGCCGCGTCGACGTCGACCGGGAGGGGGATCTGGTGCGGCGCTTCGGCGTCACCGGCGTCCCCTGCTACGTCCTCCTCGTGAAGGGCCAGGAGATCGATCGCATCAACGGCGCGACGACGCGCGTCGAACTGGAACGCCTGCTCGCCAAGAGCCGGCCGGCGGCGCCGGATGCCGTGGCCGCCGGCGCGCCGGCCGCCGCCGCGGCGCCGCCCCTGCCGCCGCTTCCCGGGATTCCCGTGCCGGGGCGCCCGGCGCCCGCGCCGCTGGCGATGGAAGGGGGGGGACGATTGCCGCCGCAGGTGCCCGCGACCGTCGTGGGGAACACGCCCCCCCCCACGCCGACGCGCCCGGTCGCCGAGGGATTCGCCGGTCGGTCCGGGTCGTCCCAGGCACCGCGGGATCCGCGCCCCGTGGCGGAGACGGCGACCGGAGACGATCCTGCCGCCCATGCCCTCCGCTCGAGACTCCTCGCCGCCAGCGCGCGGCTCCGGGTGGAGGGGGGGGGCGGCGTGTCGCTCGGCACCGGCACGGTGATCGACTGCCGGCAGGGGGAGGCGCTGATCCTCACCTGCGGCCACATCTTCCGCGACTCCGCCGGGAAGGGACGCGTGGAGGTCGACCTCTTCGGCCCCGGCGCCGAACGCGGCCTCGCCGGACAGGTCATCGCCTGGGACCTGAAGCGGGACTTGGCGCTCGTGAGCATCTTCACCGACGCCGCCATCGACGCCATCCGCGTGGGGGGAGTCGATCGCGGCGCCGCCCCCGGTGACCCGGTGCTGACGGTGGGTTGCGACGGCGGCCAGGATCCGACGATCCGCTCGAGCCGCATCACCGCGGTGGACAAATACCTCGGCCCCGCCAACGTGCAGGTGGCCGGACAGCCGGTCCAGGGGCGCAGCGGCGGCGGCCTCTTCGGCACCGACGGCACCCTCATCGGCGTCTGCAACGCCGCCGATCCCACCGACGACGAGGGCCTCTTCGCCGCGCTGCCCGCGATCCACGATCAGCTCGACGAGGCGGGATTGGCGTTCGTCTACCGCAGCGCCTACCCGAGCAACGCGGTCGCCGCGGCGCTGGCCTCCGACATCCCGGCGATGCCGGCGGAGATGCCGAACATCGCCATCGACCGGCGCGACAGGGCGGGCGCGCTGCCCACGGCGTCGACCGAGGCCGACGCGGGCCCGGGGGCGAACGCGGGCGAGCAGGCGCTCCTCGACCAGATCCGCCGCCACGGCGGTCGGGCCGAGGTGATCTGCATCGTGCGTCCGCACGGTGCACCGCAGGACGCGAGCGAGGTCTACGTCCTCCAGGGATCGAGCCGCGAGTTCGTCGAGCAGCTCTCGCGGACCCACGGGGGCCGGCCCGCTCCGGCACCGTTGCCCCCCGCCGCCGCCGCCGCGATCGGGGCGGCACCGGCGCCCGCGGCATCACGGTGATGCCGCGACGATGATCCAATTCCTCGTCCGCCACGGTCAGAGCCTGTCGAACGTCGAGGAGCGGGTGCAGGGCCAGGAGGACGTGGGGCTCTCGCCGCTCGGCCACGCGCAGGCGGCGCGGGTCGCGGCGTGGGCCGCCGCGGTCACCCCCCGGGTCGGGATCTCCGAGATCTGGTCGAGCCCGCTCTCCCGGGCCCGCGACACCGCCGCGGCCGTGGCCGCGGCCCTCGGCCTCCCGGTGCGGATCGACGACGACCTCCGCGAGATCCATGCGGGCGTCTTCCAGGGGCATCTGTGGTCCGAACTCGAGACCCGCTTCCCGGAGGAGGTGGCGCGGTGGCGCGGCGGCGACGTCGACTACCGCATCCCCGGCGGCGAGTCGCGGGCCGATCTCGCCGTCCGCGGCCGCGCGGCCCTCGAGCGTCTCGCCGGCCGTGACGCCGACGCGATGATCGTCGTGGCCCACGGCGGCATGCTCACCGCGGCGCTCGGCGGTCTCGTCGGCCGGACGCATCCGCTCCTCGCCGCGGCGGCGACGCGTCCCTTCACCCGATTCCCCGCCCTGGACAACGCGTCGGTCTCGGAACTGGTATGGCCCGGGCCCGAGTTGCGTCGTTTCAACGACACCGACCACCTCCGCGGGTGAGCGTCCGCGGATGCCCGCCCGTGCGGCGTCACTTCGCCGGCAGCACCGTCACGGTGACCGGGTTGGCGTTCACCATGTTCGCGGTGCCGAAGCCGGCCCGGCCGGTGGCGCGGATCTGCACGAGGCCCTCGCCGAGGACCTCGGCGGGAACCTCGACCGCGGCCTCCGCGCCGGCGGTGCGGCCGATGACACGGCCGTTGCAGAACAGCGTCACCCCCTCGAGCCCCTTTCCGGCGACGCTCACGCGCACCTTGCCGTCGGCCCTGACGGAGTCGGGATGGACGCCGAGGGAGAGTGTCCGCCCGTGATTCGACGCGGTGAAGGGCACGACGAGCCGGCCCTGGGTCTCGACCGACGAGGAGGCGATCCCCACGACGCGCAGCTCGTGATGGCCGTCGGAGAGCGCGGCGGTGTCGAGGAGGTGACGCTCCCCGTCGGCGCACTGCCCGCTCCGCATGCCGTCGACGAAGAACTCGAACCGATCGACGACGAGCGGCCCGCCGTCCGGCGTCGTGGCCCCATCCGGCATGACGCCGCGTGGATCGATCTCCACCGTGCCGCTCAACACCCGTCCCGCCTCGAGCGGGCGGTCGTCGGGCTGGGTGGTGGCCAGGATCTCCGGGATGGTGGCCCAGGGTTGGCAGAGCGGATCGCCCACGACGAGGAGCTGGTAGGGCACCTGGAGCGACTGGTAGAAGGCCTCCGCGAGGCACGCGCCGCGGGCGTAGTGGACCTGGATGCCGGGATGGGGGAACTTCTCCTGCAGCGCGTAGGGCTCGATCACCGTGCCGCTCGAGCCAGCGGCGCCGGCGCGGATGAACTCGGAGAGCGGGGTCTGCCCCGCCCCCTCCGAGAAGACGCCGCCGAAGCTCGTCAGGTTCTCGCAGATCGCCCCGGGCACGACCGTGCTCCCCGAGCCCGACCAGGAGAACTCGGGCGATCCGGACATCAGGCCGGCGACGTCCCGCTTCCGTGACGGCAGCACCCCCTCGTAGAGCTCCGCCCGCACCCCCAGACCCTTGAGGGCACGGACGACGGCGGGGAAGGAGGGGCTGCGGGTCTTGGTGCGGACGTCCCCGTTGGTGGCGAAGTAGACCGTCCCCAACGGCTTGCGGCCGTCGGCCGCCGCCGACGCGGCGAGACCGGTGACGATCTCCGACGGTGCGTTCCCGCGTCCGGCCGTGACGCCGAGCATCGTCGCCAGGTAGTAGCGGGGACCTCCGGCCTCGAGCACCTCTCCGGATGAACCCCACCCGTACCAGTTGCGGAAGCCCTGCGTCCGCACCGGCACGCCGGCGTCGTCGAGCGGGCGCCAGTAGCGGTTGGCGGCCTTCTCCAGGTAGGTCGGCTGCCCGGACTGCACCGCGGCGTAGTGCAGCGTCAGCCCGGTCAGCGACGCCGACGGGAACTGGTCGTGACCGACGAGCGGCGGCGGGAGTTCGGCGGAGAAGTCGATCCGCCAGGGGAAGTCGGTGGAGTAGACGATCTGGTCGATCTGCGACGAGAGCCTCCTCCCGTCGATGGCCCGGAGGATCGGGGCGAGGATCTCCTCACGGAAGGTGGCGATGGGCACCGCCTCGAGGCTCCCCTCCCAGGGCAGCATGAAGACGTTGATCGGCGCCACGTTGCGCAGCGCGATCCACGCGTTCGCCACGGCGACGCTCGAGCGGCTCTTCGGATTGACGACGAGGAAGACGTTCTCGGGACCGCCCCCCGCCCGGGCCGGCACCGCGGCGGAGAACCAAGCGAGGGCCGCCGCGAGCGTGCCGAAAAGGACGTTTCGATTCGACATGGATTCCCTCCCGCGGTCGCGTTCCCCGTGCATGACGCAATCCAATCGTAGCCCTCGTTCCCGCGCCGCTCCACAGGCGCGCTTCCGCCCCGCGGACGGCGACGGACCGGCCGAAACCAGCCTGGGTGATCCGGCCGTGCGAGCGGTAGACTCGATCGGACGTCGGGCGGTGGCCCCGGACGGCTGCCCCCTCCGTCATCCACGCCGAGCGTTCCGGAGCGCTTTCCCCATGCCGCATCCCATTCGCCCGGTCGGTCGGCTCGCCGTCGCCGCGGCGCTCCTCCTCGCCGCCACGGCGCACGCCGAGGATCCCCCCGCGGCCGGGTCGGCGTTCTCCGGCGAACGCGCCATGGGGCACCTCGAGGCGATCGTGGCCCTCGGGCCGCGCGTCAGCGGCTCGCCGGCGATGGGCAGGCAACGCGACCTCGTGATCGAGCACTTCCGCGCCGCGGGGGGCACGGTGACGCGGCAGGGCTTCCAGATCCGCGACCGGCGCACCGGGAAACCGGTGGCGATGGAGAACGTCGTCGTGGAGTGGCATCCGGAGCGGACCGACCGCATCCTCCTCGGGGCGCACTACGACACGCGTCCATTCCCCGACCGCGATCCGGTCGAGCCGCGCGGCACGTTCGTCGGCGCCAACGACGGGGCCAGCGGCGTGGCCCTGCTCATGGAACTCGCCGGCGCCATGCCGGGGCTCGACGGGCCGGTCGGCGTCGATTTCGTCCTCTTCGACGCCGAGGAATACGTCTTCGGTCCGCGTGATCCCTACTTTCTCGGTTCGACCCACTTCGCCCGCCAGTACGCCGCCGGACGCGCCTCCGGGGACGTCGCGCACCGCTACCGCTCCGGGCTCGTCCTCGACATGGTCGCCGACGCGGACCTGGCGATCTGGCAGGAGGTCAACAGCGTCACCTGGCCCGACACGCGGCCGGTGGTGGAGTCGCTGTGGGCCGTCGCGGCGCGGATGGGGGTGCGCCAGTTCGTGGGCCGGCCCCGGCACACCGTCGAGGACGATCACGTGCCGCTGCGGAACATCGGCCGCATCCCGGTCGCTGACGTGATCGACTTCGACTACCCCGCCTGGCACACCACGCGCGACACCGCCGACGCCTGCTCCGGCGAATCGCTCGGTGCGGTGGGGAGCGTGGTCCTCCAGTGGCTCCGCGAGCAGCGGTGAGCGTCCCCGTGGAACACGCCGACGGCGGGGCGACGCCCGCGGCACGCCTCTCGGTTCCCGACATCGGTCTCGCCGGTGTGCCGGTGGTGCTGTCGCTGTGGCTCGTGCCGGAGGGGAGCCCGGTCGTGGAGGGTGACCGGGTGGCGGAGCTCCTCGCCGGCGGCGTGACGATCGATCTGGAGGCGCCGGTGAGCGGCCGCCTCGCGCGGACGCTCGTCGACGAGGACGACGTGGTGATGCCGGGGGTGGTGCTCGCCGAGTTCACCGCGGAGCCGGACGGCGACGGGACCGGGGAGGACGGGTGATGGGCCTTCCCCCCCGGGCCGAGTCCGTCCGCGACGATCGTCGACTGCTGCGCCGCGCCCTCGCCGGTGCGGTGACGATGTTCCTCGTCCAGCCGCCGGCCGACCTGTGGGCGGCGGCCTGCCTGGCACCGGTGCCGTGGCTGCTCGTGGCCCGGGACGGCGTCGGGGCGGCGCGGCGGCCGTGGCGCGTGCTCTGGCTCGCGGGGTTCCTCCACTGGCTCCTCGCCATCCATTGGCTCCGCCTCCCGCATCCGGCCACGTCGATCGGGTGGGTCGCGCTCTCCGCCTGGCTCGGCGCCTTCCTCCCCCTCTTCGTGTGGGCGACGCGGCGGCTCGTCGAGCGGCACGGGTGGGCGCTGGTCGCCGCCGCGCCGGTGGCGTGGGCCGGCTGCGAGCAACTGCGGGGCACGCTCCTCGGCGGTTTCACGCTCGGCTCCCTCGGGCACACGCAGTGGCGTTTCACGACGCTCGTGCAGGCGGCCGACGTCGTGGGGGACGTCGGCGTGGGGGCGATCCTCGTGCTCGTCGCCGCGGCGCTGGTGGTCGTCGCGGGCGAGGCGGGCGCCGCTCGCCCGTCGCGCCGCCGCGCGACGGCGGCGGCGACGACGGCGATCGCCGTCGTCGCCATCGTGCTCGCCTACGGCACGTGGCGGCTGCGGTCCGCCCCGGACGACCCGCGCTCCCTCGACATCCTCCTCGTGCAGGGTTCGATCGACACCGAACTCAAGCACGACCCCGAGGCGGCCGGGCAGGTGCTCGGGGAATACGACGGCCTCACGCGCGGCGCGCTCGGCACGGGCCCGCGGCCGCACTTGGTGGTGTGGCCGGAGACGATGTGGCGCTGGCCGGTGATCTCGATCGAGCCCGACTACGAGCTCCCCGCGGAGGTGGTCGACCGCGTGCTCGGGCCGCGCGGGGGCGACGGCTCCTCCGCCACGGGCGTGGAGTCGGAGGGGGCGCGGCAGGCGCGCTGCCGGGCGATCCTCGAGCAGGACCGGATCGATCCGCTCGCCGCGCATGCCCGACGCTACGGCACCACGTGGCTGGTGGGGGTCGATCGCCAGGTGGTGTCACGGCGGGGGAGATTCGACGCCTTCCACTTCAACGCCGCCCTGTTCCTCGATGCGGCCGGGACGCCGATCGCCTGCTACGACAAGATGGTGCCGGTGACGTTCGGCGAGACGGTGCCCTTCGCCGAGACGTTCCCCCTCCTCTACCGTCTGTCGCCGCTGGCCGCCGGACTGACCCCGGGGGACGGCCCGGTGGCGGTGACGGTGGGGGGGCTCCGGGTCGCCCCGACGATCTGCTACGAGAGCGCCCTTCCCGGGGCGGTCCGCGCCGTGGTGCGCGGCCTGGAGGCCTCCGGCGAGCGTCCGGACATCCTCGTGAACCTCACCAACGACGGCTGGTTCTGGGGGTCGAGCGAACTCGACATGCATCTGGCCGCCGGCATCTTCCGCGCCGTCGAGGCACGGACGCCGCTGGCCATCGCCGCCAACACCGGGTTCTCGGCCGCGATCGACGGCTGCGGCAGGCTCCTGGCCCGCGGGCCACGCCGCGCCACCGGCACGATCCGGCAGCGGCTCCGCCCCGACGGCCGCGCGAGCCCCATGATCGCCCTCGGGCCCGTGCCGACGGTCACCTGCGCCGGGCTCGTGACCCTCCTGCTCGGCATCGCCGGGCTGGAAACGTCCCTTTTCCGCGGTTCCCGCGCCGGCCGGCGGACCCTGACGCCTGCCCCGACCCTGCCGCCGAGGACCGGCGGCGGCGACGGGGTGCAGGTTCGTTGACCCCCGTGCCGATGCAGGAATATCCTGAAAAATCCGGGGTACCGGTGCGGGGGGAACCCGCACCCGCCACGCCCCCGGACCGAGGAGGGCCCGCAGGCACGCCATGAACACCATCGGCAAGATCTTCGTGTTCGCGCTGTTCGTCATGAGCCTCGTGTTCATGAGCTTCGCCGTGGCCCTCTACTCCACGCACACCAACTGGCGCGACGAGATCATGCGCACCCGGGAGCAGGTCCGGGGCACCCAGTCGCTCGGGTACAAGGCGCAGCTCGAGGAGGTGAAGAAGGAGCGGGCCACGCTCACGGCGGAGATCAGCAAGCTCCAGGCCGAGGTGGCCGCCTCCGAGGCGGCCCGGGACCAGGTCGTGGCGAAGATCCAGACGGCGCTCGAGGAGAAGAACAAGGATCTCGAGGTCCTCCGCAAGGAGAAGGAAGCGCGGGAACTGGAGCGCGAGAAGGCCCAGGCCGAACTGGCCGCGGCCCGCCTCGAGCTCGAGGCCGCCTCGAAGGTGGTGGCCGACCTGCGGGCCGAGGTGCGCACCCAGCAGGACAAGGTCGACGAGCAGGTCGACCGCGCGGCGAAGCTCGCCTCCGAACTCCACGAGAAGGAGTCGTTCCTGGCGATCGCCGGCGAGCGAAAGGCGCAGCTCGAGAAGCAGGTCGCCAACGCCCGTCTCCTCCTCCAGCAGAGCGGGCTCTCGATCGACAATCTCCCCCGCGACTCGGTGCCGCGGATCGACGGCGTCGTGACCAACGTCGTCGACGACTCGATCGAGCTCTCGCTCGGAGGCGACGACGGCATCCAGGCCGGGCACGAACTCGACGTCTACCGCAACGACCAGTACCTCGGCCGCGTCCGCGTCGTGAGCATCAAGCCCGACAAGGCGGTCGCCGTGATCCTCCGCGACTTCGTCCGCGGCCCGATCCAGCGTGGCGACCGTGTCGCCACCCGGCTGCGGGCCTGAACGTCCCTGCACGCGGGCCGCGAGGCACCGCTCGAAGAACACCGCCACAGACCGCCGCACGCTGTCGCCCCCCAGCGGGGCAATCGGGCCCCTCACCGAGGGGCCGTGAGGAGTGACGCCCGCCATGGCCAACGATTCCACCCGCCCGCCGATGAACGTCTACACGGCGATGCTCGTGCTCTCGTTCATCGCCCTGGCGATCGGCTGCATCTTCCTGGCGCTGAACCTGAACCTCTACAAGTTCGAGATCGTGCCGAACGTGCCCCGGCCCTGACCGGGCCTTCGTGCCGACTCGGCCGGTCCGCCCATGGTGTTCTCCTGGCTGCGTGAACGGCGCCGCCGCGCGGCTCGCCGCCGGCCGTTCTCCCCCGGGACCGAGGAGACGCTCCTCCGTGTCTGCCGGCAGGGCGCCTGGCTGTCTCCCGACGAGGGGCGGGCGTGGCGCGAATGGATCGCGGTGTTCCTCGACGAGAAACGCTTCGAGGGGTGCGGGGGTCAGGCGATCGACGACGAGGTACGGCTCTCGGTCGCCGGCCAGGCGGGGCTCGTGGTGCTCGGCTTCCCGGGGGAGCACTTCGACAGGCTGCGGTCGGTGCTCGTGCACGCCGGTGACTGGTCGGGGAGGAAGGCCGTGGCCCTCGAGGGGGGCGCCCACCTGGAATGGCGCGAGCGGCGGCTCGGCCAGGCGTGGACGGAGGGGAGCGTGATGCTCTCCTGGCCGGCGGTGCGGCGCGGGGGCCGGCTCCAGGATGGCCCGCGTTCGGTGGTGATCCACGAGTTCGCCCATCTCGTGGACGCCCTCGACGGCACGTTCGACGGGCTCCCCCCGTTGCCGGGGGGCGTCCAGCAAGCCGGCTGGAGGGCGCAACTCGCGGCCTGCCGGGAACGGTACGAGGAGGCCCTCGACGAGGGGAGGAGCGTGGCGCTCGACGACTACGCGGCGGAGGATCGGGTGGAGTTCTTCGCCGTGGCGAGCGAGTGCTTCTTCCAGGATCCCCACCTGCTCGCGCGCCACGACGCCGATCTCTACGCGCTCCTGGCCGCCAGCTACCGCCAGGACCCCCGCGCCCGCGTGCCGATGTCGGCCCTGCGGGGGCGGTGAGGGGGCGGGGGTCAGGAATCGCGGGCCTCGAACGGATCGGCCCCGGGTGCCTCGTCACCGAAGCCGTCGGTGTCCCCCGCGTCCTCCGGGGTGTCCATGCCGGAGTCGTCGTCCATGCCGGAGTCGTCCATGCCGGCGTCGTCAGCGGCGTCGGCCTCCCCGGCAGGGGCTTCGTCGAAGAGATCGTCGCCACGCAGGTGGGCCGGCGGATCGGGCTCGACGGTCGCCGGACGGGCGGGCGCCTTCTCCTCCCCCTCTTCCGGTCGCGGCAGCGGTTCGAGGTCGGCCCAGGCCTTCGGCGCCCCGGCGCCCCGGGCCTTCAGGCAGACGATCGTGCCGGAGTCGGCGGCCAGGATGAGGCGGTCGGTCGCATGGTTCACCACCATCCGGGTGAACGGACCGAAGGCGTAGCAGGAGATCGGCTCGCCGGTGGCCAGATCGAAGCTCGAGAGGTGGCTCGTGCGGTCCTCGACCCAGATCCGGTCCGCCGCCACGGCGAGGATCCGCCCCGGGCAACGGTTGGCCCAGAGGAGATCCCCGTTCTCGGTGGAATAGCAGCGCAGGCCGTCGTCCCCCAGCGACACGATGACCCGATCGCCGGCCACGAACGGCCCGTCCTCCTCCGGCTGCCCGTCGAGGAGGACCCGCCAGGCGAGCCGCAGTTCGGAGCCGGCCTCGAGGGAGTCGATGCGGGCCAGGTCACGGGCGCGGGTGGCGGCGAAGATGGCGGCGCCGCGGGTCGCGAGGGGGCCGGCCTGCGGGCTGTCGAGGCGGAACTCCTCCCGCTGCCAGTCGCGGTCCCCCTGCTGGAGCGAGACGATCGTGCCGTCGCGCGTCGTCCAGAGCACGCCCTCCCCGAAGGGGATCATCGCCCGTTCGATGGTGCCGCCGCCGTTGAGCTGCATCGGTTCGAGGCTCTCGGTGGCGTCCATGCGGGCTCGCTTCTCGGCGTCGGAGAGTTGCGAGACCGGCTTGCCCTTGCCCGTCTTATCGGCCGTGGCCGAGCCGGGCCGGC
>Ga0315900_10011215_pt1 | contig 11123 bp, 10 predicted proteins | sample LakEriMetagenome_FD_203521 | JGI IMG/M metagenome (GOLD analysis project Ga0315900, IMG submission 203521) | Freshwater fungal communities from buoy surface, Lake Erie, Ohio, United States - Buoy 12 MA114 | ecosystem: Environmental > Aquatic > Freshwater > Lake > Lake biofilm | place: USA: Lake...
AGGGAAGAGTCCCATCCCGCACCGGAGCGGTGCCGCCTGCGACCCTGATCTCGTCTCCCGTGCGCAGCAGGCCGCCACCCAAGCCCGATGGCGCATGGGTCGCAAGCGAGCCGAACCAGCGCGCGCCTTCGACCACTCCGGCTAGGACAAGGTAGCACCAGCTGCCCCAGAACCCCGGCCGGACCGTCATCCGCTCGCCTGCCCTGATGATGCCAGCGTGCCAAGAGCCGGCCTGCGTTCCAGCCCGCTCGACGATGAAACCGCCGCCCGCGACGGCATATCCTGCGGACCCCGCGACGCAGTCGAGCACGAGTCCCCCGCGCGAGATCTCGATCCCTGTCGTCCCGCCTGCCGCCGCGCAGGCCATCGCAAAGGCACCCCGGTCCATCGGGCCTGAGCGGGGAACGCCAAAGCGCATCGCGCCCGCGCGCCCGATATCCTGCAGGCTGACCTGCGGCCCGGCCGCGACCACGCGCAGGACCGCGTTCACGGTTTCGTCCGACGAAAGCGCACGCGGTCGCCCACCGCGAAGAGCATCCCCTCGGGGCGCAGGATCGTGACCGGGGACCGTCCGATCACCCACCAGCCTGTCGGCATGGTCAGCGTAGTGACGATGCATTGCCCGCCCGCCACGATCACTGATCCTGCCGGCACGCCACGCACCGGCGCTTCCTTGCGCGGCAGTTGGATCGGCTCGGGCACGCCGCCGAGATAGGCATAGCCCGGGGCGAAACCGTAGAGATAGACCGAATAGTCAGCCGAAAGATGGGTCGCGATCACCGTCTCGGGACTGAGCCCGGTGCGGCGCGCGACCTCGGCCAGGTCCGGTCCGTCATAGACGACATCGACCAGATGCGCGGTGCCTGCGGAACGCTCGGCCTGCATGCGTCCGAGCCGGGTCCGTACGCCTGCCGCGACCGCTGCATGATCGGTCAACAGCGGATCGAAGAGGACGAGGAGGTTTACATAGGCCGGCACCGTCTCCATCTGGCCGGGCAGGGGGTCGGCAGCCAGCACCCGGTCGAGCCCGAGGACCGCCGCATGCACGCCGTCGGACAGCGCTTCGGCATATTCGACGAGCAGGCCGCAATCCGACACCGGGCGAAGGCGCGGCACCTCAGCCAAGGAAGGGTCCCAGCGTCACGCCTTCGGCCGTGAGCTGCGCGCGCAAGTCGCGCGCCATGGCCACGGCGCCCGCCGTGTCGGAATGCACGCAGACCGAGGCTGCGGCAAGCCGCACTGTCCCGCCATCGAGACAGGGCATCTCGCCAGAGCGCAGGAAGGCGAGCATCCGCGCGACAGCAGTCCCGGCATCGTGGATCACCGCGCCCGGGCGGGACCGTGGCACGAGCCGCCCGGTGGGCAGATAGGCCCGGTCGGCAAAGACCTCGGGGAAGACCGGGACGCTTGCCGCCCGGCAAGCCGTTTCCAGCGCTGTGCCCGAAATCGCGAGCACTGGCAGCGCCATTGCGCGCGCTACCCCGGCGATGGCTGATGCCACGTCCGCATCGTCGGCGGCGAGGTTGCCGAGCGCCCCATGCGGCTTGACATAGGCCAGGTGCACGCGCGCCATCACCGCGATGCCCGCCAGCGCACCCACCTGGGCCGCCACCATCCGGGCAATCTCGTCGGGCGCCATCGGGATCACCCGGCGGCCGAAGCCCTCGCGGTCGGGATAGCCCGGATGCGCGCCGACGGTGACGCCCCGGTCGCGCGCCAGGCAAAGCGTGCGGAACATCGTCTCGGGGTCGCTCGCATGGCCACCGCAGGCGACATTCGCGCTTGTCACGATTCCGAGCATGGCGGCATCGTCGCCCATCGCCCAAGGGCCGAACCCCTCGCCCAGATCGGAGTTGAGATCGATCTTCATTCCACCGCTCCGATGAAATCCAGCGTCATCCGCACCGCCTCTTCTGCCGCCGCCGCGTCGAAGGTCAAGGTGGAGAAGAGCGCCTTTTCCGCCTGGTCAAAGCCATGCGTGACCCCTGGGATCGACACCGTCCCGACGTCGCGCCCCGCGGCCGCCATGCGGGCGGCGAGTGCGGCGCAATCGGTCTCGTCGGCGATGCTGTCGCCCTCGACCAGGAGCATCAGCATGGGGATATCCGCCTGCCAGCCCTTGCCGGCCACGACCGACGGAAAACCGCAATAGGGATAGTAGAGAACCGCCTGCGTGACGCCTGCGAGTGTCGCCTCGGGGCTGCCGCCCGGCCATTCGGTCAGGCCCCAGGGGCGTTCGCCCGTCCCCGCGAGCGCCAGGAGATCGAGCACCGCCCATCCCCCGTGCGAGGCGCCGACGAGTGCGATCCGGTCAGGGTCGACCCCCGGCAGCGCGCGGGCGTCGGCGATGGCGACGGCCACGTCGGCGGCGCGCTCGGCCCCCGGCAGGGTGACGCCGGAACAGACGAACCGCCAGACCTCGGCGCGGTCCATGCCGCGGGGGGCGTGGCTGTCGACGATCACTGCGCCCCAGCCTTGGGTGACGAGCGCGGCGGCCAGACGGTCGAGATTGTCCTTCGGACCGTCGCAGCCCGAAAAAAGAAGTGCCACCGGAAACGGGCCCTCGCGCTCGGGCATGGTCACCCGGTAGAAGGGCGAGAGCAGCGCGGAAAGGTCGGCCGGGGTCCGCTTGCCTGCCATGAGGCCGCGATGGGTGGCGACCGTGTTGCAGCCGAAAAGACCCAGAAGGAGGGCCATGACGCCCGCCCCGATCAGCCACCAGCGCCAGCGTGCCAGGAATGCCCGCATTCCGCCCTGCCTCATGCCCCCGTCCGGCTGCAACTGCGCCCTAGGGTTTGTGAACGCACCCCATCGGCCCAGCAATGCCGCGCGCCAAGAATCTTTGGCGGTCCTGTGCCGGATCAGCCGCCAAGCGCCATACCGATGCGCTTGAGGACTTCGGGCAGCAGCGTCGGACTGTTCTGCGCGGCGCGGACTGCTGTCTTGAGCTGGGTCTTCAGTTTGTCGTCGATCGAGGAGACGTCGATCGCGCCGACCACGGCATCGAGGTTGAAGTTCGCCGGGTCGAGCAACTGGTCGAGAGGCACGGCTTCCGCCGCCTGCTCTACAGTCTCGGTCACTGCCTCGGTCGCGGCGGCTGCGGCGTCGCTTGCCGCTTCGGTCGCGCCTTCCACGGCCTCGGTTGCGGCGTCGGTCGCGGCAGCGGCGGCGTCCGTTACGGCCTCGGCCGCCCCTTCCACGGCTTCCGTTGCGGCGGCTGCCGCATCGCTTGCCACTTCGGTCGCGCCATCCACGGCTTGGGCCGCGGTGTCGGCCACTGCAGCGGCAGCGTCAATCGCCGCCTCGGTTGCCCCTTCGACGGCCTCGGTCGCGGCGTCGGCCGCACCCTCCACTGCTTCGGTCACAACAGAGGAAGCATCACTTGCCGCCTCTGTCGCCCCCTCTACGACTTCGGTTGCGGTTTCGGTGGCAGCTTCGGCAACCGCTGCCGCATCGGCTTCGGCCTGGGCCGCTGCTTCGGCTGCGGCAGTCTCTGCGGCGGCTGCGGCCTCTGCTGCAGCCGCCTCTTCGGCTGCCGCGGCCTCTGCCGCAGCGCGTTTGGCCTGCTGGTCGGAATAATACCACCAGCCGCCGAAGACGATCGCCGCAATCAGGGCGATGATGGCTATCGTACGGGTCATCTCATCTTCCTCCGGGGGTCGGTCAGGCCCTCTGCGGCCCGCTTTCGGGCGTCGTATGTCAGAACCCCGGGCCGAAGAAAAGTGACTAGCCCGATCTCTGCCGGTGACAGATGGGCTGCAGACGTTTTGCGGGTTGAACCGCAGACGCGGCGGACGTAGTTTCCCCCTCCATGACCAATTGCCGAAAGGACCATTGCCATAGGACGCAGACCCCATAACGCACCGCCGGTGCGTGAAACCGGACCACGGATCAACGAACGCATCAGAGGCGGAGAGATTCGCCTGATAGGTGCCAATGGCGAGAATATCGGTGTCGTCTCGCCTGACCGTGCCCTCTACCTCGCCGAGGAAGCGGGGCTCGATCTGGTCGAAATCTCACCCTCTGCCGTGCCGCCTGTCTGCAAGATCATGGACTACGGCAAGTACAAGTACGAGACACAGAAGAAGGAAGCCGAGGCGCGCAAGAACCAGAAGATCATCGAAATCAAGGAGATCAAGTTCCGCCCTGGAACCGATACCCATGACTATGAGGTCAAGATGCGCTCGGTCTTCAAGTTCCTCGAGGAAGGCGACAAGGTGAAGATCACCCTGCGCTTCCGTGGGCGTGAGATGGCGCATATGGAGTTGGGCAAGGCCCTGCTCGACCGCATCGCCGATGACGTGAAGGCCTCGGGCAAGATCGAGAGTTTCCCGCGTCTCGAAGGCCGGCAGATGGTGATGATGATCGCGCCGGCCAAATAGGCACAGTGGCGGGATCGCTATGGACTGTTGCGGTCGCTCGCGGATACGGGCGACCTGTCTCCGTCTGTTTGCTAAGATTTTGCCTTCAGCTCTGACGCAAGGCCCGTGCAGTCATCATCGTTTTGGGCCGAAAGTATTTCCCTTATGGCCTCGGCATCGGACAAGGAAGAATTCTCCGGAAGGCCTTCTGCGTTCAGCGTGTCGAATGTGTCGCGGCAGGCCTGCAACCGGATTCCGTCTCCAAAGCCGTAACTGTCAAGCCAGGCAAGGCACCTCTGTCTGTCGCCCGTGGACACGACCGCTGTGAAATCGTTCGTGTCACCGCCGATGCCGCCGTCGACCAGCCCGAAGACCACGAGAGATTCGAGCGCAGCGCAGGCTGTCGGCTTGCCGGTCAGTGCCCAGGGATCAGCCATCGCCGAGGCGGCGAGGATCATGATCCCCGCCGCAATCGGAGTAACCTTCATGCCGCGGTCACGGCCCTTTTCGTCATCACCTTGACGAGGTGGGCCCGATAGGCGGGGGTTCCGTGCAGATCGCCGATCATGCTGTCGGCAGCCACCGCCAACCCTTCGACCGCGTGGGCCGAGAAATCAGCAGACAGTGCCGCCTCGGCCGCCGACCAGCGGAAGACACCCGTTTCGGACGCCCCGGTGACCGCCACACGGACGCCGCCCGCGAATTTCGCGACAAAGACCCCGGTCAGCGCGAAACGCGAGGCCGGCTGCACGAATTTCACATAGGCCGCCTTCTGCGGGATGGGAAAGCGGACCTCGGTGATGATCTCGCCGTCTTCGAGCGCGGTCGAGAACATGCCGTGAAAGAAGTCGTCCGCCGCGATCCTGCGGTTGCTCGTCACGACTGTCGCGCCCGAGCCGAGTACGCCCGCAGGCCAGCAGGCAGCGGGGTCGTTGTTGGCGAGCGACCCCCCGATGGTGCCGCGGTTGCGCACCGCCGGGTCGCCGATATGGCCGGCGAGATGGGCGAGCGCGGGGTACCTGGCCCGCGCCTCGGCCGCGACCACGGCATGCGGGGTCGCGGCCCCGATGCAGAGCAGGCCGTCGTCGCTCATGCAGACGCCCTTCATTTCGGCGATGCCGGTCAGGCTGACCAGTACCGCGGGCGAGGCGAGCCGCTGCTTGAGCGAGGGGATGAGCGTCTGTCCGCCCCCAAGTGCCTGCGCGCCCTCGTGACCCAGAGCGGCCACAGCGGCGGCCACGGTCGCGGGGCGTTCGATCTCGAATGCGTACATGGTGCTTTCCTCCTGCCTTAGCCCTGCATCGCCGCCCAGACCCGGGCGGGCGAGACGGGCATGTCGATATGCGCGACCTTGTAGCCGCCGGATTGCAGCGCATCGATCACCGCATTGACCACCGCCGGCGGAGAGCCGATGGCGCCGGCCTCGCCGCAGCCCTTCACGCCGAGCGGATTGTGCGTGCAGGGCGTCTGGGCCGAATGGTCCACGGCATAGAATGGCAGGTCGTCGGCGCGCGGCATGGCATAGTCCATGTAGCTGGCCGTCATCAGCTGCCCATTGGCGTCATAGGTGCAATTCTCGAGCAGCGCCTGTCCGATTCCCTGGCCAAGTCCGCCGTGCACCTGCCCCTCGACGATCATCGGGTTGATGACATTGCCGAAATCGTCGGCTGCGGCAAAGGAGCAGACGGTGACCCTGCCGGTCTCGGGATCGATCTCGACCTCGCAGGCATAGGCGCCGGCGGGGTAGGTGAAGTTCGCAGGATCGTAGAACGAGGTCTCCTCCAGCCCGGGCTCGAGCGTCTCGAGCGGGTAGTTGTGGGGCACATAGGCCGAGAAGGCGATCTCGCCGAAGGTCTTCTTGCGGTCGGTTCCGGCGACCGCAAAGGCGCCGTCCTCGAAGACGATGTCGCCTTCGGCAGCCTCGAGCATATGGGCAGCGATCTTCTTGCCCTTGGCGATGATCTTGTCGACCGACTTGACGATGGCCGAGCCGCAGACCGCGAGCGAGCGTGAGCCGTAGGAGCCCATGCCGAAGGGGATTTTCGAGGTGTCGCCATGGACGATCTCGACCGAGGCTTCGGGCACGCCCAGCTTGTCGGCCACGACCTGGGCAAAGGCCGTCTCGTGCCCCTGGCCGTGGGAATGGGCGCCCGTCATCACCTGGATGTTGCCGGTCGCATTCACCCGCACGGTCGCGGCGTCATAAAGGCCGACGCGCGCGCCGAGCACGCCCACCAGATGCGAGGGCGCAATGCCGCAGGCCTCGATATAGCTGTTGATACCAAGCCCCCGAAGCAGGCCCTTCGCCTCGGACGCCTTGCGCCGTTCGGCAAAGCCCGCGAGGTCGGCGATTTCTTCGAGCCGGTCCACGACTGCGTCGTAATTGCCGGTATCATAGACCAGTCCGACCGGGGTCGTGTAGGGGAACTGCGAAGGCTGGATGAAGTTCTTGCGCCGGATCGCGATCGGGTCCATCCCCAGTTCGCGAGCGAGCTTGTCGATGCAGCGTTCGATCGAATAGGTCGCCTCCGGGCGGCCTGCGCCGCGATAGGCATCGACCGGCGCGGTATTGGTGAAGACGGTCTTCACGTTCACATAGACGTTCGGCACCCGGTAGTTGCCGGCCATCAGCGTCCCGTGCAGGAAGGTCGGTGTCACGGTCGCGAAGTTCGAAAGATAGGCGCCGACATTGGCCAGCGTCTCGGTCCGGAAGGCGAGGAATTCACCCTCCTTGGTGGAGGCGATTTCGATCTTCGTGACATGGTCGCGGCCATGGGCATCGGTCAGGAAGCTTTCGGACCGTTCCGCCGTCCAGCGCACCGGGCGACCGAGCTTGCGGGCTGCGGCGAGCACGAGCGCCTCTTCGCCGTAATGGTAGATCTTTGAGCCGAAACCACCGCCCACGTCGGGCGCGACGACGGTCAGTTTGTTTTCGGGGATGCCGAGCACGAAGGCGGCCACCAGAAGCCGCGTCAGATGCGGGTTCTGGCTGGTCGTCGTGAGCTTGTAGTCACCGGTGCCGGGGAAATACTCGCCGGTCGAGGCGCGCGGCTCCATCGCGTTCGGCACGAGCCGGTTGTTGACGAGTTCGAGCGTGGTGACATGCGGCGCGCTGCGGATCACCTCGTCGACCCTGGCGCGGTTATCCTCGATCCAGCCCCAGTCGTAGCAGAGGTTGTCGGGAATCTCGTCATGCACCCGGTTCGAGGCATCGGCCACGGCCGCGCGCATGTCGACGATCGCCGGAAGTTCCTCGATATCGGCGACGATCGCCTCGGCCGCGTCGCGCGCCTGGGCCAGCGTCTCGGCCACCACGGCGGCATAGGCATCACCGACATGGCGCACCTTGCCATGGGCAAGCACAGGGCGCTTGGGTTCGCGCATCGGCGTGCCGTCGCGGCTCTTGATCAGCCAGCCGGCGGGGTTGCCGCCCACGTCCTTGAAATCCTCGCCGGTGAAGACGGCCAGCACGCCGGGCATGGCCGCGGCGGCGCGCGTGTCGACCGACCTGATGCGCCCATGGGCGACCTGGCTGCGGACAAAGACCGCATGGGCCTGACCGGCCACCGCGATGTCGTCGGTATAGTTCCCCCGGCCGGTCAGGAAGCGCACATCCTCGCGCCGCTTCGTGCTGGCCCCGATCCCGTGATCCTTCGGCATTCCATCCCTCCCTCGGCGCGGCGCCCGCGGCGCCTTGTGCGATACTCAGATTGCGGGTGCCCGGCGGCCCCCGCCCCGCCCCTGTCTCACTCGGCCGCGACGGCCGGAACGTCTTGCCCGCTTGCGGCCATGATCGCCCTGACGATGTTGTGGTATCCCGTGCAGCGGCAGATGTTGCCCTCGAGATAGGCCCTGATCTCGGCCTCGGTCGGGCGGGGATTCTCGGCCAGCAGGGCTGCTGCCGACATCACCATCCCCGGCGTGCAGAAGCCGCATTGCAGGCCGTGGTAATCCTGAAAGGCCTGCTGGATCACACTGAGCGATCCGTCGGGATTGGCCATGCCCTCGATCGTCCGTACCTGCGCGCCCTCGGCTTCGAGCGCGAAGATCGTGCAGGCCTTGACTGCCTTGCCATCGACATGCACCACGCAGGCGCCGCACTGGCTGGTGTCGCAGCCCACATGTGTCCCGGTGAGCCGCAGGTTGACGCGCAGGAAATCGACCAGCAGCGTGCGCCCCTCGACCTCGCCGGAAACTGACCTGCCGTTCACGGTCATCGTGACCTGTGCCATGGGTTCCTCCCTTGTCCTCTTCGGGTGCAGGATAAGCACGGGCCGGGTCGCCGGGGAACAGGAATCTTTGCACCTGCAGGTCGCGACGGCGAAAGCGCGCCGCTGAGGGAGAGACGCGGAGGGAGAGACGCGGAGGGAGAGACGCGGAGGGAGAGACGCGGAGGGAGAGACGCGGAGGGAGAGACGGGGGGGGGGGGGGGCGCGCCCGGCCGCCCCCGCCCACCTCCTTCAGAAGCCCGCCCACCCCCATCCGCGCGAGGTCTCCCGGCCCGACCGGAACACCGCAGATCACCCGTTCCAGCACGAAATCCGCCCCGTTGAGCGCGAGAGAACGCGCACAGCCCGGCAGGCCGATCACCGGCCGCCCGCCCTGATTGCCCAGAAAGAGCAGGTTTCCCGGATCGACGGGGATGCCGAACTGCACCACCTCGCCTCCGGCCATCCGCACAGCCTCTGGTCCCACATCCGCCGGGTCCGAGGTGGCGGAGGCTGTCAGCACGAACACGATCTCCCCCTCTGCCGCGAGAATGGCCGCTGCTAGCGCCCCCGCCTGGTGCGGCACCACGATCCGCGGGCCGATCATCGCGCCGAGCCGTGCGAGCCGCGTCGCCAGCGCCTGCCGTCCCTTTGCCGCCGGCTCGCGACCCGACACTGTCGTCTCGACCAGCGCCGCGCGGGCAATCACCGGCGCATGGAGATCCAGCGCTCCCGGGCCCGACGCCGCCTCGGCCCGCGCCAGATCGGCCTCGGGCACGGCCCAGGCGATGATCTTGACGGTGGCGGCCATCCCGTCCGCGGCGAGCCGCGTGAAGGGTCTGACGGTGGCCACCGTGATCAGCGGGTTGACGGCGTTCACGGACTCGATCCGCGCTGCGTCCACCCGGACCACGCCCGGCCCCGTCGCATGCAGGTTCACCCGGCCGGTGATCGCCGAAGTTGCGCGAAGGCCCGGCCCCGCCAAGGCCCGGGCAAGCCGCGCCGCCGCGTTGTCCTCGCCGATGTCGCCGGGATCGAGCCGGGCGCAGACCACGCTCTCCCGCCCCGCTGCGCGCAACGCAGCAAGTGCCGCAGGGCCGAGCACGGTTCCCTTCCGCAGCAGGCCTCCCGGCAGGTCCGCGCCATGCGCGAGGATCGCACCCTCCGCCTGTGCCAGCGGGACCGACCCGAATCTCATGTCCCCTTCCGCAGCACAGTCGTCACTTCGGCCAGGATCGCGACCGCGATCTCGGCGGGTGATCTGGCCCCGATGTCGAGCCCGACGGGCGCATGGATGCGGGCGATCTCGGCCTCACCGAACCCTGCCTCGGCCAGTCGGGCGACGCGTCGCGCATGAGTGCGGGTCGAACCGAGGCACCCGAGGTAGAAGACCTCCGACTCCAGCGCCGCCCGGATCGCCGGATCGTCGAGCTTGGGGTCATGGGTCAGTGTCACCACGGCGGTCCGGGCGTCGGGCGCCTCGGCGGCCAGCGCCTCGTCGGGCCAGGCGTCGATCAGCCGCACGCCGGGAAAGCGGCCCGCAGCAGCGAAAGCCGCCCGCGGATCGATGATCGCGACGTCATAACCCGCGAGCGCGGCCATCCGCACCAGCGATTGAGCGATATGCACAGCTCCCACGATCAGCATCCTGAGCGGGGGGTTGTGAACAGCGACAAAGGTCTGGCCGTCCGCCTCGACGCCCGACCTGTCGGAGCGGAACCTGTCGGCGAATTCCGCTGCTGTCGCAAGGTGGCGCGACGGTCCGGCAAGATTGGCGACAAGCGCCACCGGCCGTCGAGCCGCGCGGGCTGCGACAAGATCGGCGAGCAGAGTCTCGGGCAGGCTGCCGCCCACCGTATCCACCAGCACCCTGATGCGACCCCCGCAGGCCAGACCCACGGCAAAGGCTTCCTCGTCGCTCACCCCGAAGTCGAGGAGCCGTGGCCGGCCGTCGGCCAGCGCCTCGATGGCCTCGGTCACGACAGCGCCTTCGACGCAGCCACCCGAGACCGACCCTTCCATCGCCCCGTTCCGGTCGATCAGCAAAAGGCTCCCTGCCTGCCGCGGGGCAGAGCCCCAGGTCTCGACGACCGTGGCGATCGCTGCGCTGCGCCCCGCCCGATGCCAGGCGAGTGCCGTTTCCGGTATGTCCTCTGCCCCTGTCTTCATGTCCCGAGGTTCCCTGTCCGGGACCGGTCACGACCGGCTTTGCCGGGACAAGCATAGATTAACAGAGCTGCCGCGGAAAGCGCCCTGAGGCAAGGTCTATGAGGGGTCCGGGAGCCCTCGCGGGCCCCGCCGCCTCTCCCCCGTCGCCACTCAGCGCAACAGCGCCATCATCCGCGCCTTCTCGCCCCCATCCCCCGGATCGGCGACCGCCGCTGCAAGACCCTCCAGCGCGGCGATGTTGTGGCCAGCGCGAAGACTCGTCACATGCGGCAGCATCGCCGCGATGCCCTGTGCCCGCGGCGCGAAGCCATCCCAGCGCAGCAGCGGATTGAGCCAGATCACCGATCGCGCCGACAGCCGAAGCCGCTCCATCGCCGGTCCGAGC
>Ga0315900_10011216_pt1 | contig 11123 bp, 9 predicted proteins | sample LakEriMetagenome_FD_203521 | JGI IMG/M metagenome (GOLD analysis project Ga0315900, IMG submission 203521) | Freshwater fungal communities from buoy surface, Lake Erie, Ohio, United States - Buoy 12 MA114 | ecosystem: Environmental > Aquatic > Freshwater > Lake > Lake biofilm | place: USA: Lake...
GATTGCCACCTATCAGTAAATATACCTCACTCATAATTTGTTATCTCCCGGCCGGGTAAAGTTCATTAATTTCGCATATTAAAATAATTCAACTTGAAAAGTTTTTTCAAAGGTTTTTTTTCCAGTCTGCTGGCTCTTACCGTATTCTTCGGATTACTATTGTTGATTTTATTCGGAATACTCGGGGCATTGATGGACTCAGAAAAAATTGAAGTATCTCCCAATACGGTATTGGTTATTGATCTCAATGAATCCTATTCAGACAGGAAGTCAGACGACCCCTTTGAGGAAATTACAGAAGGAGAGTCAAAGCCCGATTTATACACAACCCTGCGGTTGTTGAAAAATGCAGGAAAAGACAGCCTGGTGAAAGGAATATATCTCAAGCTCAATGGCAATGGAAATGGCTTCGCGTCTTCAGAAGAGTTGAGCAATGCGTTACGCGAGTTCAAATCTTCCGGAAAATTCATCTATGCATTTGGCGACTATCTGGACCAGCGAGCATATTTCACAGCTATCATGGCTGATAAAATTTATTGTCACCCTCAAGGGACGATACAATGGCAGGGTATGTCTGTCGAATATGTTTTCTTCAAATCATTGATCGACAAACTGGAAATCAAGCCTCAGATCTTTTACGCAGGTAAATTTAAGAGTGCTACCGAGCCCTTCAGGGAGACATCAATGACCGAAGCCAACAAAGAGCAAACCAGTGTTTGGCTCAACGACCTCTATGATGAGATGATAGAAATCATCGCAAAAGAAAGAAAGATAAGCAAGGACAGCCTGCGTTCTTGGGCATCTGCATTCAAGATCACAGACCCGGAAATAGCGGTCAAAAATAAAATGATCGACGGATTAAGATATGATGATCAGATCAAGGATGAAATAAGAAAAAAGCTCTCATTGGGTGGTGGAGATAAGATCAATTTCATGTCCATATCAAAATATGCAAAAGCAGTTGACCTCAATGGAAAATATAGTGCGGATAAGATAGCTGTGGTGACTGCTGAGGGAGAGATTGTTTATGGAAAAGGTTCTCCGGATCAAATAGGATCTGATGAATATCTTGCACTGTTGAGAAAGATCCGGAATGATAAAACAATTAAAGCAGTTGTCATTAGAGTGAATTCACCCGGAGGGAGTAGTTTGGCCAGTGAAATCATTTGGCGGGAAATCGGATTGATCAAAAAGGAGGGGAAAAAAGTAATTGTTTCAATGGGTAATGTTGCAGCAAGTGGGGGTTATTATATCAGTTGCAATGCAGACAAAATTTTTGTCAAACCAGGCACCATAACCGGATCCATCGGAGTTTTTTCCGTTATTCCGGATTTTTCCAGTTTCATGAAAAACAAATTGGGTGTAACATTTGATCGAGTCAAAACAGGAGAAATGGCAGATGCACCCAGTGTAACACGGCCTATGTCCGACGCCGAAAAATTGATTGTACAAAAAGAGGTGGATCGGATCTATTATACCTTCAAGCAACGTGTAGCAGATGGACGAAAGCTCAAGATGGAATATGTGGATAGTATTGCACAGGGTAGGGTATGGACTGGTAAAAGGGCCATACGACTTGGATTGGCAGATGCAGAGGGTGGACTTGATGAAGCAATCCAGGAGGCAATTAAGGTAAGTGGACTTAAAGAATACAGATTGAAAATCTATCCAGAACCCAAATCCATTCTCGAATATTTGACAGAACAATATCCTCTTGAACTTGTTTCATCAAAAATGGAAAATGAGCTCGGAAAGGATGGCTATCAACTCTATCAAAAAATCAAGGATCTAAAATCCTCCAATGGTGAAACAAAAGCAATAATGCCCTTCACTTTCACAATACACTGATGGCAGATCTCACCTCTTACAATCAATATCGGGCAATGTTGGCCATTGCCAAAGCCAGTCTGAAATCTATTTTCAGAAGCCCTTCTGCTGTCATATTCAGTTTTTTGTTCCCGATCATTTTCATTCTTGTATTTGGTTTTTTGAGTTCTACAACACCGGTAATCCGTGTTACATTCGATCCTGGATCCAATACAGAGAATGAGCTTTATACAAGACTAATTGAAAAAAACAACCTCAAGGTCGTTGCACAACCCATAAAGATTTCAAGGCAGGAACTGGAAAAGGGACATTTGACAGCAATCCTCAAGATTGTGCCCGTTAATCCTACAGCATTCCCCAAATATGCAATCGAATTGACCACTTCAACGGCTGCTGCAGACAAGATCGGATTGCTGCAATCCATTGTTCAGCAAACCATTGCAGAGCTCGACCAGTCGAATTTTCCACAGAGGCCCACTTACGCATTTATGAAGAAGGAAACACTGCCTGGCAGGGAATACAGAACCATTGATTTCATTTTGCCGGGTCAATTGGGCTTCTCTTTGCTAAGTGCCGGAGTTTTTGGTGTGGCTTTCATTTTTTTTAACTTAAGGCAAACACTTGTGTTAAAGAGATTTTTTGCAACACCTATAAAGAGAAAACATATTGTTTTTGGGGAAGGTCTTGGTAGAATCATTTTTCAAATGATAACTGCAGTTGTTATTCTTTCTATCGGGCATTTTGCATTCAATTTCACACTCATCCATGGCTTCATCACTTTTCTTGAATTGATGGTATTGAGTCTTGTAGGGTTGATTGTTTTCATGGGATTTGGATTCATTGTGAGTGGGCTGGCGAGCAGTGAAAGTACAATACCTCCTTTTGCCAATCTGGTTACCCTTCCTCAGTTTTTACTTGCCGGTACTTTTTTCCCAGTTGAAAACTTCCCTGCCTGGTTGCAACCTATATGTCGGATACTTCCATTAACACATTTGAACCAGGCCATGAGAAATGTTGCATTTGAGGGTGCACATCTCAAGGATTGTTTACCACAATTGCAATATCTTCTTATCTGGGGTATTGTTTTATATGCCTTCGCGATCAGGGTTTTTAAATGGGAATAATCAGCCTGTATTGAAAAGTTTCAGATTCCTTTTTAATCCTTCCCATTTACTTCTTTTCAATGGGGATTCTTTAAATATCAGATTGAAGGTGGAGTAATCCAGTTTGTCCCATTGCGAAAAATCAAAAGTTAAAATTTCATTCAGTGGTTCCAGCTCTGGATGTTGGTGGGGCTGGCTGAATCGATTCCAGGGGCATACATCCTGGCAAATATCACAACCGAAAATCCAATTTTCAGATCGTGCTTTCAGGTCTTCCGGAAAAGTGTTTGATTTTAACTCTATTGTAAAGTAGGATATACACTTACTGGCGTCAAGCTCTTTGTTGGATAAAATAGCATCAGTTGGGCATGCATCAATACATTTGGTACAGGATCCGCAGTAATCCTGCGGATAAGGCGTATCAGAAATCAATTCAAGATCTGTTATCAGTGTAGCCAAAAAGAAAAAAGAACCTTTCTTTCGATTGATCAGGTTTCCGTTTTTCCCAATCCATCCCAAACCGCTTTTATATGCCCAGGTTCTTTCAAGAACAGGGGCAGAATCCACAAACCCCCTTCCTTCAATATTTCCTGTTTTTTCACGGAGACGGAACAAAAATTCATGCAATTTATCTTTTATGACAAGATGGTAGTCTTTTCCATAGGCATATTTGGCAATCTTGGGATGATCCTGGCTTTGTTTTTTTTCCGGAAAATAATTGTACAAAAGGGTGATCACTGATTTTGCTCCGGGAACGAGTTTGGTAGGATCTATCCTGAGATCGAAGTGGTTTTCAAGATATTTCATTTCACCATGTCTGCCTCTGGCCAACCATTTCTCCAGCCTGCGAGCATCTTCATGCAATGGGGTTGCCTCTGCTATCCCACATTCATCAAATCCCAGGGAATGAGCCATTTCTTTTACTATTCTTGCTCTGTTTTCAAGCTGTTGTGCTACTCTCAAATTCAACTATTGAATATTCTCTTCGATAGTATTTTTCACCTCTTCATATAACTCTCTTTTTTCATTGCCATTCAAACTTTTGATCATGATTATAGCACTGTATTTTCTTTTTATATCAATCCATGGCCAGGTTCCAAACAAACCTGGTGAGGAGAAAATCGTGCCACTTCCATTTTCATCAGTTTCCAGAATCCAGTTTCCCAAAGCATATTTCGCATTTCTTGATGCAACCGGTGCGTATCGTATTTTGGCTTCAGGGAATTGTATCGAGAGCAATTCTTTTACCGATTTCTCACTCAGAATTCTTTTCCCATTGAAAACACCATTGTTCAATATCATTTGCATGAAATTCAGATAGTCAAAAGCTGAGCAAGTGGCTCCACCGGAGGGGTTCAATGCATTTCCGCTTTCATTGTAAAAGCTGGCAGTTCTCATTCCCAAGGGCCTGAAAAGCTTCTCAACAGCCAATCGATCAAATGTCTTTTTGCTGGCTATTTCTGCAACTCTACCGGCTATGTTGATCCCCACACCTCCATACGCAAAAGCCTGTCCGGGGTTGTCAACAATCAGTTTTTTGATGGCAAAAGATTCCACTTCCTTTTCAAGGCTTTCAAATTTTGTGCGTTGAATCAGTTTGGCCAGACTGATAGGGTCTGCATCCAGTCCAGTTGTATGTGATAGACAATGTCGGATAGTGATATATCCTTTCATATACTTTTCATAAACAGGTATGAATTTTGCGACTGGATCGTCCAGGCTGATTTTCCCCTCATCTACTAAGATCAACAGGATAGCTGCAGAAAACCATTTACTGGCACTTGCAACGAGGGTTGGAGTTTTTAATTTGAACTCTTCAGACTCCTTTAAAAAAATGTTTTTTCCATCTTTTTGGACAGCAATTACATAATCCTTGCCCAATAATTTTTCATTCTTTTTTAGTATTGCATTGAGGGAACTCAGATCGGGTTGGGCATCACAAAACTGAAAGAATAGCATGAAAATGAATGCCAGACTGCATTTGCGACATGTTTTAATAATAATTTCTGTCATATTTTCCTTTTTTCTGAGATGGTTACACGTTTGATGCTTCTTTTAAAACAATGATATGAATTTAAACAACTTTACCATACAGGCCACCGAAGTGGTTCAGGCTGCACAGCAATTGGCTTTTAATTCACAGAACCCGAATATTGAAAATGAGCATATTCTTCTGGCATTGCTGGAACAGAAGAACTCCCCGGTTGATTATTTGCTCAAAAAGAATAACGTTTCAGTTCAGGTACTTTTGTCAAAGTTAAAAGAAGCATTGCTAAAGTTACCCAAATCTGATGTTTCACCGGCGCAATCATTGGGTAGAGATGCCAGCAATGCTATATTGAGGGCAGGCTCAGTTATTGGCAAGTTTGGAGATGAGTTTGTAACTCCGGAACATATTTTACTTTCTTTGATAGCTGGTAATGATGCTGTATCGAAAATGCTCAGGGAATCAGGTGCTACGGAAGCAGGGGTACAACAGGCAATTAAAGAACTCAGAAAGGGTGAAACCATAAAAAGTCAGACACAGGAGACTCAATTCAATGCACTTGAAAAGTATGCCAAGAATCTTATAGAGATGGCGCGTATGGGTAAGCTGGATCCTGTAATTGGCAGAGATGAAGAGATCAGGAGAACATTACACATTCTTACCAGAAGGTCGAAGAACAATCCCATTCTGGTGGGCGAACCGGGAGTAGGTAAAACTGCCATTGCAGAGGGACTGGCCATGAGAATTGTGAATGGCGATGTGCCTGAAAATCTAAAAAGCAAACTCATATATGCATTGGATATGGGGCAACTGATCGCAGGGGCTAAATATAAAGGAGAATTTGAAGAGCGACTTAAATCTGTTGTAAAGGAAGTTGCCACCAGTGATGGAGAAATCATTCTTTTTATTGATGAGATCCACACGCTCGTGGGTGCAGGAGGAGGCGAGGGGGCCATGGATGCTGCCAATATCCTCAAGCCAGCCCTGGCAAGAGGAGAACTGAGAGCCATTGGGGCTACCACACTGAATGAGTATCAAAAATACTTTGAGAAAGACAAAGCATTGGAGAGAAGATTCCAGAAGGTAATGATCGAGGAACCGGGAGTGGAAGATGCTATTTCCATTTTGAGAGGATTAAAAGATAGATATGAAACACATCATCATGTAAGGATCAAAGACGAAGCTATTATTGCAGCTGTGGAATTATCGAATCGATATATCACAGATCGTTTTTTGCCTGATAAAGCCATTGACCTGATAGATGAAAGTGCAGCCAAACTGAGGCTTGAAATGAATTCCATGCCTGAAGAATTGGATAAGCTGGAGAGGCTGATTCGACAGCTCGAGATTGAAAGAGAAGCGATCAAACGAGAAGATGATGAGGTGAAGATGAAGGAACTAAATACCGAATTGGCCAATCTTGCAGTTCAAAGAGATACTCTCAAGGCAAAATGGAAAGATGAGAAAGAGCTTGTAGAAAAAGTGCAACAAGCTAAAGCTGAGATTGAAAAATTGAAGCAACAGGCTGAAAAAGCAGAACGGGAGGGAGATTATGGCACTGTAGCTGAGATCCGTTACGGAAAAATCAAACAAAAAGAGGCTGATATTATTTCCTATACCGAAGAGTTGGAAAAGACCAATGAAAAAAGACTGCTCAAAGAGGAAGTGGATGCTGAAGATATAGCTGAAAATATTGCCAAGGCTACCGGAATACCGGTTACCAAGATGATGCAGAGTGATCGGGAAAAATTATTGCAGCTGGAGGATCATTTGCATGAAAGGGTTGTAGGACAAGAAGAGGCAATCACTGCCGTAGCAGATGCCATCAGAAGGAGCAGGGCTGGTTTACAGGATCCTAAAAAACCTATTGGTTCATTCATCTTCCTGGGGACAACTGGGGTTGGTAAAACCGAGTTGGCTAAAACGTTGGCAGCCTATCTATTTGACGACGAGAGCATGTTGACCCGCATAGATATGAGTGAATATCAGGAGAAACACACAGTTTCAAGGCTGGTAGGAGCTCCCCCCGGTTATGTAGGATATGAAGAAGGGGGTCAGCTAACTGAGGCTGTCAGAAGAAAACCTTATAGCGTTGTTCTTCTTGATGAGATAGAGAAAGCTCACCCCGATGTTTGGAATGTTTTGCTTCAGGTGCTGGATGATGGAAGGCTTACAGATAATAAAGGTAGGTTGGTCAATTTCAAGAATACCATCATTATAATGACCAGTAATATTGGTAGTCATCTGATACAGGATGCATATGAAAAGGCATTGCCCGATCAAATGGACCTTGCCTCTGTTAGGGCCAAAACAGATGTGATGAACCTGCTTAAGCAAACCATCAGGCCTGAGTTTCTGAACCGAGTTGATGAGATCATTATGTTTGAGCCTCTCAATCGAAAGGATATCAAGAAAATCATAGAGATCCAACTCAATGGCTTGAGAAAAATTGTCCGGGAATCTGATATTGAGTTGAATTTTACTTCTTATGCAATTGATTATCTAGCAGAACATGGTTTTGATCCACAATTTGGTGCCAGACCATTGAAGCGTTTGATTCAGAAAGAGATAGTTAACCAGCTTTCAAAGAAAATTCTCGCTGGAGATATTGACAAGACAAAACCGGTTACAATTGATGTTTTTGATGGTGTAGTGGTCTTTAGAAATGACAAGAAAGAAGCGGTGATCTGACCAGCAGATGCAATCTTACATTTGGGATGAGCTATTGTCCATCCCTTTTTTTATGAGCATTATCTTTTTCTTTTGCACTTCTGGCTTGGGCTGTGGGATTGGCTTTTGTCTTTTACTTTTTTCTTTCTGTCCATAATCTGGACCCTTGCCAAGAGCGTCAGGTAATTCCGCTTTTTCCACCGTTTTCCCGATCAGTTTTTCTATGCGCTGGAATTTAAACTGGTCGTCTGGGTTGATCAATGTTATGGCAGTACCTTTTGTTTCAGCTCTGGCAGTTCTGCCAATTCTATGAACATAATCTTCTCCATCGGGGGGAACATCATAGTTGATGACAAGTTCAATTTGATCTATGTCGATTCCTCTGCTGAGAATATCAGTTGCAACGAGAATAGGCAATTGTTTTGAAGCGAATTCAAGAAGAACATCTTCTCGTTGGTTCTGATCAAGATCCGAGTGTATATCCTTTGCTTTGTAACCTTTCTTCTGCAACTGACTTGTAAGTTGTTTTACCGTTTGCTTTTTCGAACAAAATATAAGTACAGAAGTGTAGGTCTGTTGTGCAAGAATATGTTGTATTACTGGAATTTTCTGAGTGTCATACAGTACAAAGGCCTGTTGTTTGATCGTTTCCGGTGGTTTTGACAATGCTATGCTTATCTCTGCAGGATCTTTCAAAATAGATTTTGATAGTTGCAGGATTTTGGGAGGCATGGTAGCTGAAAAAAGTAAGGTTTGTCTTTTGGGTGGAAGATGTGAGATGATTCTCATGATATCATCATGAAACCCCATATCCAGCATACGATCGGCTTCGTCGAGGATCAAATACTTCAGTTGTTTCATCTTGACATATCCCATATTCAGGTGGGATATCAATTTCCCAGGTGTAGCCACTACAATGTCAACGCCTTTGGATAAAGCCTGTTTTTCCCTTACAAAGCTACCCCCATCGCCCCCTCCATAAACAGCAATAGAACTGATAGAAGAAAAATAAGTAAGTCCATCAAGATGACTGCTTATCTGAACTGCCAATTCCCTGGTAGGAACCATGATCAGGGCATGAACTTCTGAATCAGTATGTTCTTCTTCCAGCAACTTGTGCAGTATGGGTAGAAGAAAAGCAGCAGTTTTACCGGTGCCGGTCTGGGCACAGGCGATGAGATCTTTCCCCTGTAGTATCTGTGGAATAGCTCTTTCCTGAATGGGTGTGGGTTTTTTATAACCTGCCAGATCAATGCTTTCCTGAAGAGAGGAGTGAAAACCGAATGAGGTGAAATCCAATATTTCTTGTATTTGTTCGCAAAGGTAATTCAATTCAACGGAATGCTATCTTTGGGTATAATTCTAACATACAAACCGGTAATATGTCAGTTGAAGTAACAATTATCAGATCCATTGTCATGCTAATCGGGATGTCAATGTTTTATTCTGATGCCATATCACAGAGCTTAACCAGCCAACAATCGACCAATTTCATGCTTGAGGCCTATAATATCCGCGGCAGGGCATTTGTGAACAAGGATGCCGTGAATGTTGAAGGAACACCTTTGCTCAATTCAGAATGGGGGAGAGGTGAAGTGCGTTTTAAAAATGGTGGGGTAGTGAAGGATATTGAGTTGAAATTCAATTTGGAGAAGAATGAACTCTATTATAATAACCAGGGCGAACTGTTTCTCTTCAATGATCCTGTCATTGCCTTTTCGATAAAATATTCTAACCTGGGAAAGTCTTTTGAAAAAATATTTCGCAATGGATTCCCTATTAATGGAAGGTTGGGTAATGAAACATTTTATGAGATCATTGCCGATGGTCAAAAGTTTCAGTTCATCAACTTTTCCAGTACTTTTCTTTCTAATGCCAATAGTTATGGTGGTTCATCTGCTAAGCAGATATTCACCAATGCAGATGAATTTTATATTTTTGAGAGGATCTCGGGAAATATAATCAAAACCAAAAGAAACGTAGCTGCCATAAGTGAATCATTGCCAGCAATGAAAGACATTATTACAAAAATTTGCACTGAAAAAAAACTCAAACTTCGAAATGATGAAGAAGTGAGACTGCTTTTTGAAGCTTTGAATCGTTAAGCCTTTAAAAATTTGACATGAATAAATCTAATCTTGTTGTTGTCTTATCTGCTTTGTTGATGTTTTCCGGCTGTGGCAATGCTCAAACTGAAAGCAAAAATGTATCTGCTTCAGGTTCAAATATCAAAGAAACATCAGAAGTCAGATTAGCAAAGCCAATAACTGTCATAGATAGTTCCCGGTATAAGATCTTGATGCAGAAAATGTTCAATGGTGATAGCAGCGGAAAGTGGAATTTCAATGGTCATTATCCTTTGCCTGGTGCGATTTTACCTTTCCATAGGGTTATCGCCTACTATGGCAACCTATACTCTACTCGTATGGGTATCCTGGGAGAATTACCCAAGCCCCAGATGTTCGCAAAACTGAAATCGGAAATGGAGGTCTGGAAAAAAGCAGATCCGGAAACGCCAGTTATGCCTGCACTCCACTATATCGTCACTACCGCTCAGGGATCTCCGGGACCATCAGGTAAGTATAGATTGAGAATGCCCAACAAGGAAATTGATAAGGTTTTGGCGATGGCTGAAGAAATAGGGGCAGTTGTTTTTTTAGATATCCAAGTTGGACTTAGTAATCTCAGGGAAGAAATCCCTGTGATAGAAAAGTACCTGTTGCATCCCAAAGTGCATTTGGGTATTGATCCTGAATTTTCCATGAAGGGTGGAGAAAGGCCAGGTTCAGTGATTGGACACTTTACTGCTGTCGACATCAATTATGCAACCCAATATCTTGCAGACATCGTCACAAAAAATAATCTTCCCCCTAAAATGCTGGTAGTTCATAGATTTACGCAAAACATGGTGAAGGATTACAGGCAAATTGTATTGAGGCCGCAAGTTCAAGTTGTAGTTGATATGGATGGATGGGGTGCTCCTGCGCGTAAGATCAATACTTACAAGCAATTTGCCTACCGTGAACCTATTCAGTTTACCGGATTTAAACTCTTTTATAAAAACGATCTGAAAGAGCCTCCACACAGAATGTTGACAGCAAAAGAACTTTTATCTTTGAAACCAGCACCTATGTATATTCAGTACCAGTAAATCAGTTGTTGAGCATCCTGATCAAAATATAGCCTACAAGAATTGCAAGTAAAGTTGTAGTGATGAGCAAGGTCATCCATAGAGGGAATCGTATGGGTTGTAATATTTTTCTTTTCTTTTTGGAAACTTTTTTATCAATCATCAGAGAAAGCGAACGGTCAATTTCATTGATCTCATTGAAATTCTTCATCAGCTGTAATCCTTCCACGGCATCTCCTACCATCCTATCATCTGTGATCCATTCTTCCAGTTCACGCTTTTGAGATTTTGTTAAACTGTTTTGCAGGTAATCCAGCAAAGTTGAATTATCCGGGATGTTCTGCCGAATTGTTTCCGTTGTCAACTTATTTTTCATTTTCCCTGAATTTTTTTTCTAAAAGGATCT
>Ga0315900_10011217_pt1 | contig 11122 bp, 13 predicted proteins | sample LakEriMetagenome_FD_203521 | JGI IMG/M metagenome (GOLD analysis project Ga0315900, IMG submission 203521) | Freshwater fungal communities from buoy surface, Lake Erie, Ohio, United States - Buoy 12 MA114 | ecosystem: Environmental > Aquatic > Freshwater > Lake > Lake biofilm | place: USA: Lake...
CACGCCACCTTCACCATCGGCCGGTGAGCTGCCGCGGTAGACCCAGAACATGTCATCCTTGAATTTGGGCAGCTGGCCGGTGCCTTCCAGGACTTCGCGGTTGACGATGTAGGGCGTGTAGCACTCGGTGTAACCGTGGCGTTGGGTGTGCAGGTCCAGCATGAACTGGGCGAGGGCCCGGTGCAGCCGGGCCACCGGCCCGCGCATGAAGGTGAAGCGCGAGCCCGACAGCTTGGCGCCGGTGTCGAAGTCCAGGCCGAGGGCGGCGCCCAGGTCGACGTGGTCCTTCACATCGAACGCGTAGGAGCCGGGCGTACCCCAGCGGCGCACCTCCACGTTGGCGCTCTCGTCGGCGCCCACGGGCACGCTGTCGTGCGGCAGGTTGGGCACGCTCATGAGCATGGCGGCGAGCTCGGCCTGCAGCGCCTCCAGCCGCTCGGCCGAGGCTTTGAGCTCGTCGCCGATGCCGGCCACCTGGGCCATCACGGCAGTGGTGTCCTGCCCCTTGGCCTTGAGCTGGCCGATCTGCTTGCTGAAGCTGTTGCGCTGCGCCTGCAGCTCCTCAGTGCGGGTTTGGATGGCCTTGCGCTCGGCTTCGAGAGCAGAGAATCGCTCGACGTCAAGGAAGGGCTGGGGGTTCTTGCGGGTCTGCAGCCGCGCAGTCACGCCGGGCAGGTCACGGCGCAGTTGTTGGATGTCGAGCATGGAAGGCTCCGAAAAACGGGGTGGGGTTCAATGACGGGCACAGGGGACAGGCTGCATGCGGTACATGCGTTTGAGCCGGGTGGCGTCAGGCGTTTTCAGTTTGGCGCGCAGCACGCCCCAGGACGCTTGTGTACGGCCCTGGATGCAAGCCTGCATCGGCGCTCAAGATCGGGAAGCCGTCACCTCGGCCATGCTCTTGTCGCCAAGGCCCAGGGGAAGCGGGAAGCGGATCTTCTCCTCCACGCCGTCCATCTTGCGCACACTCACGGCGCCCATCTCACGCAGGCGGGCGATCACCTGCTGCACCAGGATATCGGGGGCCGAAGCACCTGCGGTCAGGCCCACGCGGCGCCGGCCCTCCAGCCAGCGGGCCTGCAGGTCTTCGGCCGCATCCACCATGTAGGCGGCCGTGCCCAGGCGCTGCGCCAGCTCACGCAGGCGGTTGCTGTTGCTGCTGGTGTGGCTGCCCACGACGATGACCACATCCACCGCTGGGGCCAGCACCTTGACGGCGTCCTGGCGGTTCTGCGTGGCGTAGCAGATGTCCTGCTGCTTGGGCTCGCGCACATGCGGGAACACGCGCTTGACCTCGGCCAGGATCTCGGCCGCGTCGTCCACGCTGAGCGTGGTCTGCGTCACCACGGCCAGCTTGTCGCCTTGCGGGTGCACCCCCACCACGTCGGCCACGTCTTCTACCAGGTAGATGCCCTCTGTGAGCTGGCCCATCGTGCCCTCCACCTCGGGGTGCCCCTTGTGGCCGATCATGATGAACTCGTAGCCTTCCTTGCTGAGCTTGGCCAGCTCCACATGCACCTTGCTCACCAGCGGGCAGGTGGCGTCGAAGACGTTGAAGCCGCGCGCATCAGCCTCAGCACGCACCGCCTGGCTGACGCCGTGGGCGCTGAAGACCAGCGTGGCCCCCGGCGGCACGTCACTCAGCTCTTCAATGAAGATCGCACCCTTGGCCTTGAGGTCGTTGACCACATAGGTGTTGTGCACGATCTCGTGGCGCACGTAGATGGGCGCACCGTACTTGCGCAGGGCGCGCTCCACGATCTCGATGGCGCGGTCCACGCCAGCGCAAAAGCCACGCGGCTCGGCCAGCAGCACTTCCTGGGGCAAGATCACCTCGGTCATCACAGCACTCCCAGCACCTGCACCTCAAAGCGCACCGGTTGGCCCGCCAGCGGATGGTTGAAATCGAACAGCAGCCAACCTTCGCCGACCTCTCGCACGACGCCGGCATAGGCGCCCTGGCCATCTGGCGTGGGGAACTGCACCACGTCGCCCACGCCGTACTCGGCATCGGGGTCGCCCAGCTCATGCAGCAAGCTGAGCTTCACGCGCTGCAGCAGCTCGGGGTTGCGCTCTCCAAAGGCCTCGCCTGGGACCAGCTCGAAGGTCTGACGCGCGCCTTCGGCCAGCCCGATGAGGCGTGCTTCCATGGCCGGCGCCAGCTGGCCCGTGCCCAACGACAGGGTAGCCGGCTTGTCATGGAAGGTGTTGATGACGTCAGCGCCGTCGGGGCCCGCCAGGCGGTAGTGCAACGTCAGGAACGACCCGGATTGGATGGTGGTCACGCAAGACCCTCTGATGGGGGAAGTCCGAGTGGGGAACGCGGCAACCCTGTGCAGCGCTAGACTGGTTTTCATTCTAAGAGCCGCGCCTCTTCTGCCACCGCCACCGCCTGCAACGTCGCCCGCCCCTCCCCGCCACACCAGCCCGCCTGACCATGTCGATGAAGGATCTGCCCCTGAGCCTGCGCCCGCGGGAGCGGCTGCTGAGTTGCGGCGCGCAGTCCCTGGCTTCGGAAGAGTTGCTCGCCGTGCTGCTGCGCACGGGCCTGCCGGGGCGCGGTGTGCTGGATCTGGCCAGCGCCCTGCTGCAGGAGTTCAAGGGCCTGGCCGGTCTGTTGGCCGCGCGCCCGCAAGACCTGAAGCGCATCAAGGGCCTGGGGCCCGCGAAACGGGCGGAGATCGTCGCGGTGATGGAACTGGCGCGCCGGGCCGCAGCGCAGGAACTGGGGCAGGCCCCGGTGTTCGATTCCCCCACCGAACTGAAACGCTACGCCGCCCTGCACCTGGCGCATCTGGAGCACGAGTCGTTCTCGGTGATCCACCTGGACACCCGACACCGCCTGATCGAGATGCAGACGCTGTTCCGGGGCACGCTCAGCCAAGCCAGCGTCTACCCGCGCGAGGTGGTAAAGGAAGCGCTGGCCCGCAATGCCGCCGCGCTGGTGCTGGCCCACAACCACCCCTCGGGCGTGGCCGAACCCTCGCGCGCCGATGAGTACCTGACCCAGACCCTGAAATCGGCGCTGCAGCTGGTGGACGTGCGGGTGCTGGACCACCTGGTGGTGGGCCAGGGCCAGGTGGTGTCGTTTGCCGAAAGAGGGCTGTTGTGAGCCGACCAGCGGCAGGCACCGCCCTGAAAGACTTCGAGGCCCTGGGCGCTGCCCTGAAGCGCCGGGCCAAGGAGGCTGCGGCGCAGGCAGCGCGTGAGCGTGCCCGCCAGGCAGCCGAAGAGGCCCAGCGGCGCCAACTGGCGCGGCAGCGCGATGAGTTCGCCCTCGCGGTAGGACCCGTGACCCAGGTGCCCGACAAGGGCCTGGCCGATCTGAAGCGGCCCCGGCCGGCACCCGAGCCGGTGCAGCGTCAATTGGATGAGCAGCAGGCCCTGCAGGAGGCCCTGTCTGACGAGGTGGACATCGAATCGCTGCTGCTCACCGACGACGGCCTGAGTTTTCGGCGCCCGGGCATCGGCCCCGATGTGGTGACCAAGCTGCGCCGGGGCCACTGGGCCATCCAGTCGCAGATCGACCTGCACGGCCTGCGGCGGGACGAAGCGCGCGAGGCCCTGGCGGGCCACATCCGTGAATCCATGCGGCGTGGCCACCGCTGCGTGCGCGTGGTGCACGGCAAGGGCCATGGCTCCCCAGGGCGACAGCCGGTGCTGAAGGCGAAGGCGCAGCGCTGGCTGGGCCAGTGCGCGGAGGTGGTGGCCTTTGCGCAGGCCAGTGGTCCGCAGGGCGGCGCAGGGGCGCTGATCGTGCTGCTGAAAGGCTGAGGCTGCTGCAGCGGGCAACTTGGCTTCAGAGGCAGGCCGCAGTGGCCCTAAGTCGCTTCTCAATCGCCTTGAAGAGCCTTCAGCCACCCTTGTTGCGCATCCAGTCCGCCGTGCCGAAAAACGCCTCGGCCAGGCGCTGGGCCAGGGCTTCGTCCAGTTGCTGTTCCTGCATCGCCTGGATCATGCAGGCCATCCATTGGTCACGCTCGGCCAGACCAATCGCGTACGGCAGATGGCGCGCCCGAAGCCTGGGGTGGCCGAAGCGCTGGATGTACAGGTCCGGCCCACCCAACCAGCCGCACAGGAACCAGAACAGCTTGTCGCGCGAACCCTGCAAATCGCTGGGGTGCAGGGCCCGGATGCCAGCATAGGTCGGCTCCAGGTCCATCAGGTCGTAAAACCGGTCCACCAGAGTGCGCACGCCCGGCTCGCCGCCTAGGCGGTCGAAGGGGGAGGCGTCGGGACTCACACCACCCCGCGCAGCTTCATGCCCAGGGCCGACAGACCGATGCCCGCGGGTGAGCCCGATTGCTTCTCCATGAGCAGTTCGCGCTTGAGCACGGCGTTGCGCACGTTGACGTCCAGCGGAATCTCACCCACAAGTTCCAGCTTGACCGGCTGGCCGACAGTGGGGCTCACATAGCGGTCAATCACCTGCTGCAACTGCTGGCGAACCGCCCGGCCTTCGCCCTGCTTGCGGACCTGGTTCACCACCAACTGGATGGCGTAACGCTTCTGCGTCATCGCCAGCACCTTGATGGTGGCATAGGCATCGGTCAGCGACGTGGGCTCGGGCGTGGCCACCACCAGGACCTTGTCGGCCAGCGACACGGTGTACAGCACCACCTCGGAAATCCCGGCCCCGGTGTCCAGCAGCACGCGGTCATAGCGCGGGGCCACCTCGTTGATGACCTGCTGCAACTGTTCGCGCACCTCCGGCGTCAGGCGCGAATACTCCACCATGCCCGAGCCCGCGAGCAAGACCGAGTACCCCCCCGGCGCCTTCAGGATGGCCTCCTGCAGGCCGCTGCGGCCGGTGAACACGTCGTGCAGCGTCACCTTGGGGAACAGGTTCAGCACCACGTCCAGATTGGCCAGGCCCAGGTCGGCGTCCAGCACCAGCACGCGCTCGCCCTGGCGGGTGAGGGCTGCGGCCACGTTGGCAGAGACGAAGGTCTTGCCCACGCCTCCTTTGCCACTGGTGATGGCGGTGATGCTGGCCCGGCGCGGGGATGGAGAAACGGCAGGCGCGGCGCTCAAGACAGCGGCTCCTGCGTCGCGTCAGGCGCCGGCACAAACAGCATGGCCCGCTCATCGGCCGACACCTCGCCAGCAAACGGCGGGCCGACGTCAAAACCCGCATCCCCTGTGACACCGCCTGGGGCGGATGCGCGGGCCCGCTCGGCCAGCTGCACCAAGCCTTGGACCAGGCTTGTTGTCCATCGAGGATCGCCGGGGATGCCCTCGGGCAGGGACTCGCCCGCATTGCGCAGCAGTTCCAGGGCCTGTTCGTACGGCGGTTGGGAAAAGGCGTCGGGGCGCATCGGCTTTCTGTTGAGGGTCTGCACAGCGGCAGCCGGCAGGGATTGCGAACTGTCCGGATTCAGTCTATCAGCGCCCCTCCCGGGGCCCCGGGTCGTCCGGCAGGAACAGCGCCTGCAGGTCCGAGAGGAAGTCGAATCCACGGGTTGAAGGCACCACGCGCTGCGGACGCAACGCCCCGGGCGGTTCCAGCCGGCCCGCCGGCCCCGGGGTGTCTTCCATCGCGGGCTCCAGAAGGCCCCGCTGCCGCGCCTGGGCGATAGCAGTCGCCAGGGCTGAAGGCGCCAGGCCGGTACGGGCGCAGAACTCCTCGACGGTGAAGCCGTCGCGCAGGCGCAGCGCGTTGAGGGCGTACTCGAAGGGCAGGTCCTTGCGGGCCACCTCATGTTCGTTGGACACCGCCTGGCCGGACAGGGCCTTGTCCATGTAGGTGGCCGGTTCGCGCCAGCGCACCTGGCGCAGCACGCGGTGCGGAAAACTGAGCTTGCCGTGGGCGCCGGCCCCGATGCCGAGATAGTCGCCAAACTGCCAGTAGTTCAGGTTGTGCCGGCAGCGGTGGCCGGGCCGGGCGAAGGCCGAGACCTCGTAGCGCTGCAAGCCCGCGGCCGCGGTGGTGTCGACGATGAGGTCGAGCATGCGGGCCGCGGTGTCGTCGTCGGGCAGGCCGGCGGGCGGCCGGTTCGCGAACACCGTGCCAGGCTCCATCGTCAGGTGGTAGACCGACAGGTGGGGCGGCGCGAAGTCCAGGGCGGTGTCCAGGTCGGCCTGCAAGGATTGCAGGGTCTGCCCGGGCAGGGCGTACATCAGGTCGATGTTGAAGGTGTCGAAGGCTTCACGGGCCTCGGCCACAGCAGCGCGGGCCTGCGCCGCGTCATGCACGCGGCCGATTCGCTGCAGGGCCTGGTCGTCAAAGCTCTGCACACCGATGGACAGCCGTGTCACCCCCGCCTGCCGAAACGCCCGGAACCGCTGGGCCTCGAAGGTGCCGGGGTTGGCCTCCAACGTGATCTCGCATCCCGGCTCCAACGGCAGGCGCGCCCGCACGTCGGCCAGCAAGCGTTCGATGCTGTCAGGCGAAAACAGACTGGGCGTGCCCCCGCCAATGAACATGCTGATCACGCGGCGGCCCCACACCAGGGGCAGCGCGGCCTCCAGGTCGGCCCGCAGAGCGTCCAGGTAGCGTGCCTCGGGCAGGCCGCTGGGCCCCGCCACGGATGCAGCCGAACCCGAGGCCGTGCCTGCGGACGGACTTGCATGCGAGTTGAAATCGCAATAGGGGCACTTCTTCAGGCACCAGGGCAGGTGCACGTACAGGCTCAGCGGCGGCAGTTCCGCCAGGTTCAGCGTGCCCGGCCGCAGGAAGCGCGCCGCGGCATCGGCCGGGCCGCCCGTCACCGGCGCGGTCACAGGCCCCAGGCCTCGCGCATCAGGGCCGCCATCTGGGCCGCCGCCAGCGCACGGTGGCTGATGCCGTTCTTCTGTGTCGGCGTCATCTCCGCCACCGTGCAGCCTGCATCGGGGATGTAGAGCAAGGGGTCATAGCCGAAGCCGGCGCCGCCACGGGCCTCGGCCAGCAACTGCCCCTCCCAGCGGCCGAACGCGACCAGCGGTTCGGGGTCGTCAGCCGCGCGCACGGCCACCAGGGTGCAGACGAAGCGGGCCCGGCGATGCGCCGGGGTGGTGAAAGCCTGCATGCGCTGGAGCAACAACTGGTTGTTGGCGGCATCCTGCTGCCTGCGCGTGGCCTCGCGGTCGGCTGTGGGCGCCACCAGACCGGCGTAGTGCGCCGAGATGACCCCCGGCGCACCGCCCAGCGCTGGCACGCACAGCCCGGAATCGTCGGCGATCGCCGCCTGGCCGCTGGCGGCCGCGGCGTGTCGCGCCTTGGCCAGGGCGTTCTCCAAAAAAGTGGCGTGCGGTTCCTCGGCCTCGGTCACGCCCAGCGAGCCTTGCGCCACCAGCGCCAGCGGCAATGTGCCCAGCAGGGTCTGCAGTTCCTGGAGCTTCTTGGCATTGTTCGAGGCCAGGACGAGGCGCAAGCCCGGCATCACGCCACCCCAAGCGCCTGCTTCTGGGCCCGCACCAGGGTGGCAATGCCCTGCCCGGCCAGGCCCAGCAGGGCGTCCATCTCCGCGCGGGTGAAGGGTACGCCCTCGGCCGTGCCCTGCACCTCGACGAAGCCACCGCTGCCCGTCATCACCACGTTCATGTCGGTGTCGCAGGCCGAGTCTTCGGTGTACTCCAGGTCGAGCAAGGGCACGCCCTGCACGATGCCCACCGACACGGCAGCCACGAAGTCACGGATGGGCGAGGCTTCGAGCTTGCCCTGGGCCAACAGCCAGGTGACGGCGTCGTGCGCGGCTACGAAAGCGCCGGTGATGGCAGCCGTGCGCGTGCCGCCATCAGCCTGGATCACGTCGCAGTCCAGGTGGAGGGTGCGCTCGCCCAAGGCCGACAGATCGAAGACGGTACGCATCGAGCGGCCGATCAGGCGCTGGATCTCCTGCGTGCGGCCGCTTTGCTTGCCGCGCGCGGCCTCGCGGTCAGAACGGGTGTGGGTGCTGCGCGGCAGCATGCCGTACTCCGCCGTCACCCAGCCCTCGCCACTGCCGCGCTTGTGCGGCGGCACCTTCTCTTCGACGGAGGCCGTGCACAGCACCCGGGTCTGGCCGAAGCTCACGAGCACCGAGCCTTCGGCGTGCACGGTGTAGTGGCGCTCCAGGGTCACGGGGCGCAGATCGGCCGCACCACGGCCGGCCGTTCGAACAAAAGAGGACATGCAGGGTTCCAGGAAAAGACAAGAAGAAAGGCCGACGCGCGGCGCCTCAGCGCGGGCCCGGTCCGGGGTCGGGCAAGGTGTTGAACTGGGTGTCGGGCGAGGCCACCAAAGGGGCCGCAGGCGCGGGCTGCCACGCCGCGTTGGAACCCGGCTGGCACAGGCACCCCAGTGCCGTGACGTTGTCGCTGCCCGAGGCGGCGGCGGCCAGGGCGGTCTTCACCAGCGCGGGCACGACGGTGGACATCTCGCCCTGGTGCAGGGAATGCAGCAATTCAGCGTCCGCCAGCGGCCCCCACAGGCCGTCGGAGCACAGCAAGACCCGGTCACCCTCGGCCAAGGACCAGGGCCCGGCAGACTCGACCGAAGGCCGGCGGTTGCCCCCCAGGCACGACACGAGCACATGGCCCGGCGCGTGTTTGCCCGGCGCCAACCGCCCGGCCAGTTCCTCACGCCGCTCTGCCAGGGAGTGATCCCGCGTGCGCATGACGAGCTCTCCCCCGCGGCTGAGGTACAGGCGCGAGTCACCGCAGTGGGCCCACCACAGCATGCCCTTTTGCATCACGCAGGCCACCAGGGTGGTGCAGTGGTGTTCCTTGAGCCGCCATTCCTCGGCCTCGGCAATCAGGCGCCGGTGCGCCTCGCGAAAAGCCATGTCCAGGAAGGCGCCCGGCATGGGCAGCTCTGGCTGGGCCTGGCGCAGGAACAGGTCGGACAGGGTCTGCAGCGCTCCCTCGGCAGCACGGTCGCCGTAGGGGTGGCCCCCCATGCCATCGGCCAAAGCCAGCAGCCAGGACTGGCCCGTGGACCAGTGGCCCACACGGTCCTCGTTGCGGCGGCGGTGACCGATATGGGTCTCCTGGACGACCTGGTAATTCATGTCGGCCACCCGTTCACGCCCGCTGCGGTCCGGCGCCCGGAGGGCCTGGGCGCGCCAGCCCATGCTTCAGCAGGCTTCATCATCGTATGGCCTCGGACAGGGCACCCCGCGGGCCACGCCCGCGACTGCTGATGGAACGGCGGTTCGGCCGGCGGCCCGACTCGCGGCCCAGTTCGCGCTGCAGGGCGAACACGCTTTGGGGGCGCTCACGCGCATCCAGGGCCATGCACCACCGCACCACCTCGATCAGGCCGTCGCTGTAGATATTGCGTACGCGCTCCAGGTGGCGGTCAAGCTCGTCATCTTCCAGGCGCCGGGGCACCTCCACGGGTGGTGCGCCACATATGCAGGCGTAGATCGTGGCGCCGATGGAGTAGATGTCCGTCCAGGGGCCCACCGCGTTGTCGCGCCGGTACATCTCGGGCGCAGCAAAACCGGGGGTGTACATCGGGCGCGAGAACTCCCCCTGCTTGTTCAGCACATCGCGCGCCGCGCCGAAGTCCAGCAGCACGGCGCGGTTGTCGTTGGTGATGAAGATGTTGGCCGGCTTGATGTCCAAGTGCAGCATCTTGTGCTGGTGCACCACGCGCAAGCCCCGCAGGATTTCGTCGAACAGGCTGCGGATGGTGCTCTCGCGCAGCACCTTCTCGCGCTTCAGGTCACGCGCGATGAGGATGAATTCCTGGAGCGTGTCGCCTTCCAGGTAGTTCATCACCATGTAGACGGTCTCGTTGGCGCGAAAGAAGTTCAGCACCGACACCACACCCGGATGGCTGATCTGGCCCAGTGCCCGACCCTCCTCGAAGAAGCTCTTCAAGCCCAGCCGGTACAAGGGCAACTTTTCAGGCGGCACGAAGGGCGCCAGCTCACCCTCGGCGCGCTCTGCCAGGGAAGCGGGCAGGTATTCCTTGAGGGCCACGTGCCGTTGCTGTTCGTCCTCGGCCAAGTAGACAACACCGAAGCCGCCGGCCGCAATCTTGCGGATCACCCTGTAGCCGCCTACCACGGTGCCGCCGGGCAGCGGGGCTGGCTTGGGCTTTGTCATAATTTCCGCTTTGCGGGGGCCGTGCAAACGATGCCTGTTTATAGCATGACGGGGTATGCCAGCACGCTGGCTCGCACCCCTGCCCAGCCGGCTGGCCGGGCCCTCGACAAGCCCGAAGACGACGCGGCCCTGTCCGTGGAAATCCGCTCGGTGAACGGGCGCTTTCTGGACCTCGGGTTCAAGCTGCCGGAAGAACTGCGCGGCATCGAGCCCGCCCTGCGGGAGATGCTGACGGCCGCCCTCAAGCGCGGCAAGGTGGAGCTTCGCATCCTTACCCGGTCCACGGCCGAGACCGCCTGGCCCTCACCGCAACCCAGGGCGCTGACCGAATTGGCATGGCTGCAGGCCCAGGTGCAGGCGCAGATGCCCCAGGCGCGTGCGCTGTCCGTACAGGAAGTGCTGCAATGGTGCAGCCGCGGACAGACCACCACGGTGACGGACGAAGCCGCCCTGCACACGGTGCGGCAGTGTCTGCAGGCCCTGCTGGAATCCCGTGAGCGTGAAGGCGAGAAGCTGGTGGCCATCCTCACAGACCGCACACAGCGCTTGCGCGCGCTTGCAGCCCAGGCGGAGCCGCTGGTGCCGGGCGTGGTGCAGAAGCAGCAAGCGCGCTTTCTGCAGCGCTGGCAGGAGGCCCTGGCCAGCGCAGACGGTGCCGCAGGCGGCATTCCCCCCCAGGCCCTGCAGGAACGCGCTCTTCAGGAGGCGGCCACCTACGCCATCCGCATCGACGTGGCAGAAGAACTGTCACGCCTGGTGGCCCACCTCGACGAGATCGACCGGCTGCTGGCGCAGGGCGGGGAACTCGGCAAGCGTCTGGACTTCCTGATCCAGGAACTCCACCGCGAGGCCAACACGCTGGGCTCGAAATCGGTCGCCCTTGAACTGACCGGCATCTCGGTGGAGATGAAGGTGCTGATCGAACAGATGCGCGAGCAGGTGCAGAACATCGAGTGACGTGGCCACTCGAAAACCAAACTATTCGAAGAACAGGCGCGAGACCGTGTCCACCACGCAGGCGGGCTTGTCACCACCCTCGATCTCGATGGTGACGCGGATGGTCACCTGCACGCCGTCCGCGCCCACCGGCACGGCCCCCAGCACC
>Ga0315900_10011222_pt1 | contig 11118 bp, 6 predicted proteins | sample LakEriMetagenome_FD_203521 | JGI IMG/M metagenome (GOLD analysis project Ga0315900, IMG submission 203521) | Freshwater fungal communities from buoy surface, Lake Erie, Ohio, United States - Buoy 12 MA114 | ecosystem: Environmental > Aquatic > Freshwater > Lake > Lake biofilm | place: USA: Lake...
CAAGCGAATCTTTCAAAAGCAATACCACAATAAAGGACACGCATATTGGTAGGGCTGGTCTAATAGGAGCTTCAACTCGAACTCACTTTTTGTTGGCGATGGAACCGTCGCTGAACAAGAAATCGGCCCTTGTTCGGGCTGCATTTGCGTCTCGATCAGGGGAATGCTAGTGCTGCAGCAGGAGTCATCCAAGTGCTGGGACGTACCGCGACCTTGGTCGGATTCTTCTTTCAGTTCGACGAGCTCTTATCTTATCGTTTGGCGTTCGATCAGCTCGACGAAGGCGATCGAAACGCTAACCGATGTTTGCAAGATGCCGAACACCAAGCTTGCTTGCCAACGCTCGCAGTCGATCTCGACTTGCAGATAAGAATCGCCCTATCCAGGGCTTCGCTTGCAACCTCTTTACGCGACTGGACCAAATTTCAGCACTGCTACCAAGCCGTTCAAAGATCCCTTCCAGCTCCGTCGACACAGATGCCTTCCCTTTGCGAATCGTCCGACTTGTGTAGTCCACCAACAGCAGATATTGGCCAAAAGTGAATCCTTCGCGCATCCCTTCGCGATCTTCACCCAGTCGTCGACGATCTTCGATCGGGATCAACCACAGCCCTTTCTCGACCTTGCCACTGACCTTCGAAGCAGCCACGCTTCCATTGCGAATCTCAGCTACATCGCACATTCGCCCCTTCGACTTGGCGTGGTCTACTCGCTCTTTGATCGATGTATGCGGACTCTCTTCGGGCAAACTCACAATACCAGCCGCTACGGGGTTCAAGTCGATATAAGCACACACGGTAAGCAGTGCCTCTTCATCCAAAATCGCTATCGATTTGTAGCGTCCCTCGAAAAAAGCTCCTTTGCACTCATCTTGCTTATTGGCCATCCGCGAAAGCGGCTCTTTGAGGCATTTCATGAACCAGCCAAGCGACGAGAGACGCTTGCGCGCCTCCTCGACCCATTCCGGATTATTGGCACGCAGTTGCAAGAATTCGTCCGTAGGCTTCATCGGCTTCCGATCCGCCCCGCGAGGTGGAAACAACCGCGTCCATCGCTTAGCAACTTCGAGCGGCGACCAATTTTTTGCTTGTTCGTCGTCGATCCGGACCAAAACGTGGAGATGGTTGTCCATGACGCTAAAACCACCTACGGACACTGCAAAAATTTGATCAAGCTCTTTGAGACGCTGATCGATCCAATCTTTCCGATTGTTGGTTCCGTCGTCTTGGAGGAGCCACGCGGAACGTACGCATCTGGAAACCAGATGATACCAGCGAGTCACCTTCGTATCTACAAGTCGAAATCGAGCCGTAGTCATAGATTCGTCTCCCTAATTACAAAACCAATAATCGTCCATTGGACGTAAATCGTACTCCAAAACCAACGAGCTCGCAATATAATATGCCTGTCCTTTCGTTGCTTTCGTTGCTCCAAAACCAACGAGCTCGCAATAGAATATGCCTGTCCTTTTGTTGCGAGGGGGAGGGGGAGTGTGGTTTTATTGCTTACGCTTGCCTAGTTCTCGGAAGGTACTTTTGGCGATTGGAAGGACAGTAGCTCTCCGTTTTTTAGAGTCACGTAGATATGCGCATCAGCATCCACTGCTATTCCGCCTTTGACAGCATCTGACGGTAAAGGGATCTTCCAAAGCTCTGCTCCGTCCGAGATTTGAAGGGCTGTTAAGAATGGCTGATCAGGCTGGCTTTCCAAATGGCCCGTGGCCAGCAATGTGTTGTTGCATACGGCGAAGCCTGTGCAACGACGGTTTTGCTGGTCGGTCCAGACGTATTGCGTTGGAGGAGTTTTTCCTCGCCTACGCAGGAACTCGCCAGCCAAGTCTTTCTTCAACTTGGCGGCAGCCCCCAATGGTCGCGGCGTCTCTAGTGATAAATTACCGAACGCACTGCCATCGTAGGCTGCATCATGGCTGAGCACGCTCCCATCGGGCATAGCCTTTTCGAACGAAACGAACCGATCGTAGGATGGGTACCAAGGATAAAAGGCCGTTCTATACTCCGAAAACAAATTGTGTTTGGCTTCATTCAAACAACGCAACGAATCCAAATCGTAACGAGCAATCTCGTAAATTCCACCGCCGGGAAATCGGAGTTCGCGATCTACAATCGATAACTCCCCTTGCATGCTGATGCCACTATCGACTTGTTCCGACAATTGCCCAGAACTATCATTGCGTGCCAACAGCTTCCCCGTGATCGCATCCAAGGCCACTATATACGTTCCATCATAGTGGGTGATTCCAGCGGCAGCGAAAACTTTGCCCCCTTCGACAACGACACCACCAGCGACGGGCCATCGCGATACGAGTTTGCCATACATGGGTATCCATCGTTCCTCGGGTGCCACTTGAAAGGTCCAGAGGGGCCTGCCGGTTTTCGCTTCCATTGCATAAACGCGACCATCGGCACAGCCGATGAAGAGTCTATCGTTTGCAATGACGGGCGGATAGTAAATAGCGCCTGCAGTGTAGGTTTTCCATGCGAGTTCGCCATTGGATCGGAAGGCTCGCACGATCCCTGTGCAATCGGCGACAAAGACAAATCCACCAGCGGCTACTGGCGCGGTTGGAAGCTCGTCAGATACTACCTTTGATTTCCACGCTAGTGCATACTGCGATGGCAACTGAATCGGATTCGTATCCGATCGATCATTACTCGCGCGGAACATTGTCCAATCGTTTTTTCGAACAGGAAATGATTCGACAATAGTCGAATCGGCATAGACTGCCAGCGAAGCCAATTGCACTCGCGTCAAATTCTTTGGCCCCTCGGGACGATCGCCTGCAGGTCTTAGGCCAATGTTGCCATAAAGCGAGAGTTGGCAACCGCACATCCACGGCCCCCAGTACAGATGACCGTTGGAAATGAGGACTCCGTCTTGGCAGGGAGGACGCATTGGAGCGATGTGTTCTCCGCGATTCGCTTCCTCCGTCATGATGCGAACGGTTCCGCCTGTTGCTCGGAAGAAGATGCTATCGGCACAACCTGTGGCACGTGTACAAGCTCGTCGTGCTGGCAATTCGGCAATCATGGAACCGTTCTTGTAGTCGAGTACCATGCCATGCGTTTTCTCAGGTCCGGCTGCATAGATTCCATTCTCACGAAGGACCAATTGCAAATTCCCAACTTCATTCGTCCACTGGAGCTTTCCGTCTTTGGTCGACGCAACAACCATTCGCTTGCGTTGAGGACCCGCAAGAAACAAAGAATCGTCATTGCATTTCATATAGCAGGTCGTCGAATAGCCAGTTATGTAATGTTGAGCTTTTTCATTTGGCCCAATCGCTTCCAGCAGATCTTGGTCGGAGTTCTTCCAAACGACTTTTCCGGTATTCGCATCGAGACACATCAAGAACTTCTCAGCGCATCCGCAATAAATGCGATTGTTCTTCATGCACACGGAGCGGGAGTCCAAGAATTCATCATCCCGGTAATGCCAAAGCAATTTTCCCGTTTTGCGATCCAAGGCGACAAAGGTTCGGCCGTAGCCAAATGCTGTGCGCGGATCGTTAAAATCATGTCCTTTCCACATGCCCCACGGCCAGTGTCCAAGTCCAGGTTTGCTCGAACGCACCGTCTCGATCTCGACTTCGAGGTTGCCGACCAAAGCGAACAAAACGTTACCTTGAATCGCCATCCATTTCCAGACGGGGCCATCGACCAAGTCAGGTTGAATGGTGAACTCCTGGAGCGTCTTGCCCGTTTTGGCATCGATCACTTTGCATGACTCATGGTCACCTAAATAGAGTGCATCTTCCGTCGCAATCATGGTGTTGCGGTGCAACATGAATCCTTCGCTCAACGGACGTCGCCACAACCAACTGCCGTTATAGGCATTGATACATAGCAACGTATTGAGCATTTCATTTTGGTTAGCTTTGTGTGCAATATGTCCCATAGCTTTGAACATTCTTCCACCAGCGATGACTGTTTGCTCTGGCATTGGACTAAACATAGGATCTGCGATGAACTGGGTTTCGAATTGGCCCCGAACGAGTTTGTCCTTCGACTGAGTATTGTTGTCAGGTCCATGGTAAGGATGGCTCCAATCATCCATGCCTTCGGGGATCGCTTTGCGAATCTGCTTATCTCCTATCATCCCGATCGCATCCGGTCGCAAGACTCGAAGCACTTCCAGTTCGGAGGTTTCCTTCACGACAGAGGGGGTAACGATGGCAAGATCGATAAGATTGTGTGAGAGATGCAAAAACGTCAAACTGCCCAAATCAGCGAAGACCCGTTTCCCGAGCAAGCCTTGTTGTTCGGCTGCATTGCGAACGATTTCAACATCACGTGAGTTGGCCGATTGAAAATAGATCGTCCATTCCCGAGCTGTTGCAAGCTTGGTGACAAAATCAGGGCCACTTTCAGGAAGGCCCAATACGGCAACCATTCCTCGCTGGTCAGGCAGGAGGCTCAAGACTTGGTCAACGTTCTGTTCTGCTTGCAAATAAACGCAATGGGCAAGGAAAAGAAAAAGTGAGAGCCAACATTTCTTCAGCATGATCATCTCGCCTTCTAAGCATGTTATCGTCCATCACAGTCCGTTCATTATACGGCAATTCGATGGAGCAAGGAGTCGAGGGGCTGCAAGGCTGACGTATCCACCAACAAAGGATGCTGGCTAGGTTCAGCAGCGGACCAACTCCCTGCGTTGGAAAGCAGCGCGGTGGCGTTGCGATGGTCAAGCTATCATTTTTCCTCGGCAACAACGGCCGCCTCGAGGTACTTTGCGAATCTTGCTGTTGGGTTTGCAAAACCGACAAGCTTGCCGGCTTCCGTAGTTCCGCCAAGGTGGATGGCTACTACCTCGCCTTTCTTGTTGAGGATGGGCGCTCCCAGAGTACCTTGGTGGCTTATCGTTGGATCGTCAAAGGTGTACGTGATATTTCCATCTGCGTCTTGCCCAGTCACTATCGCTGAATGTTGTCGCTGGCTTGGAGGGGCTCCTGCAAACATCGCCGTGGACAACCAGATCGTTTCATCTTTGGCAGGTAAGTCGCTTGATAGCTTGAATGTACCCACCCTTGATTTTTTGGGCATGGATATAGCGAGGATATCTCCTGCAGCAGATGGTTGATCGAATGGAGCCGATTCCGGAATCACGACGAAACCAGTTGCGGCAACGACACCATCGAAGCCTCCAAACGCAGATCCTAGCGTACAAGTCTTAAAGATTTCTGTCAGTTCTGCTGATTGTGCCTGACGAGTGAAACCAGAGGCTGTACCGAGGACGCTAAGAGCGGTCAAAACGATGGGAGAGTCGGAACCAGGCTGTTCAACTGCGAATGCAGTCCCGACTGCCGAGCCAACATCGACATTGCCGAGCGTTGTTTGAAAGTAAGGTCTCAGAACGGCGATCTCGGGGATCAATGGAGCTCCAGGCAGATCGGGTGATGGTTGCAGCGCAGGAACGTAATCATCGTCTGCATTACGACAGCCAAGGACGATCAATCCAGCTACGAACAGAAGAGGCAATGCGAGTTTCGTTAGATAATTCATATGTTTACTTCTTGGTTGATGAATGCGAAAACGCCGCACTATATCCCGTGCGGCGTTTGGTGAAATGGAAGGTGTCTCCGTATTTCTCGGCAAGCTAATTACAAAGCGGACTCGCCCTTGACGATCTCAGCTTCAATTTTCTGTAGTTCCTCTTGCGTCGGTTCAGGTTTCGGACTTGCACATCCTATGAACAGGCAGAATGAAAAAGCGAACAACAACGATAGGGACCAATTCCATTTTTTCATTACAGATCTCCACTCACGACTTCACCATCATCAATCACACACAGCAGCCGCCAAACGTTAGCGTCCACAGTGAATGCAAAGAATCGGACTGCACCGTCAACCGTTGTTGCGTTGAGTCCACCGGAGTGTGACGATCCGAAATAGCGGTTCCAGTTCGGTCCGGCAGGTGTACCAGGACCGACCCAGTGTGTCTTTGAATCTGGTCGAGGAGGAAAGTGAAAGCGGATTACACATTCATCCCAACCAGCATTGTTCCAGTTTTCATTGTCACCACCATCGCGGCCATGCTGGGAGGGGTGGAGCGATTTCTCAGCCCAAATGATGGAGTTCGATGTTCCATCCGTGATTTCACCGAGTTTGCGTTTACGTCCAGATCCGGACCAAACAATTGCACCTTGTCGTCCTGGTGCGAGACCTCCGTTGATGACTGCGCGTAGAGGTTGCGAAGGAGCACCCAGCGGTGCAGGGGGAATAAAGCTGAGTGTGGAGTCCGGTTGTCCTTGGAAAAAGCCCGCACATCCAGCGTAATCGGTTCGCCCATTGACGGTGTAACCTGTCGGGGCGCGGCGGCTGGGGCAATAGAACGTTGGAACCAACGATCTCGCAACCGCATTGTTTCCGTTTGCATTCATGGTTGCTGTCGTTGTCGGCCAAATGGGCGGTAGGTCTAGACCTAGATTCCAAATGTTTGTTTGCTCCATAAATGGCAATATCTTGTATTGCGCACTCCAGCCATCGCGGTTCGCTGCGTTGCAGCAGGTGTTGCCTGTTGCGTAGTCGAAGCCCGTTGGACTTGGTGCACCGCTCGCTGTTACCGCTTTAGGATGTCCGTCGAAAGGTCCTTGCGGCAAGTGCTTGTACGCACTCTCCAAATTCAAGGCTGCCAATCCCATTTGCTTTAGATTGTTCGAACACTGCATACGTCGAGCAGCCTCGCGGGCTGCTTGAACTGCAGGCAACAGCAATCCAACAAGAATCCCAATAATGGCGATTACCACCAACAGCTCGACCAGAGTAAACGCCAAGCGTTTTCTGAATCTATTCGTCTGCATAACAAATCTCCATGGTTGCTCAGAAATCGATAATGATCATCCCTCTGATGACCATCTCTTCAGGAGGGCGATTCTAGGAAGTGATTTAGAACGACCGTTAAGTCGAGATGAATGTCGTATGAGCTTATGGAGAATGATTCTTTCGCAGCATGTGACTATGGCTTTTGGTCATCCATGCACTAGATCTTCATTGAAATTTTATGAAGCGATGATTGCAGGCCCTTGTGTAGATCGAGCATACTTCCGTGTTGTTTTTCGACTAAGTACACTACACCACGAGGAATCTCATGCTGCGTTCGATTGCTGTTGCCGGTCTAGGACTTGCCGTCCTGGCTCACGCAACGCTTGCTCACGACAAACATTCTCCCAACCAACCGCCCGACAAGGCGAAGCCACATCAGCACGCTCAAGGCTTCGTGTTTCATGACGAAAATGGAAATCGAAAACGTGACCCTGGCGAAAAAGGAATTCCAGGGATCAAGGTTTCCAACGGTCGAGAAATTGTAATTACCAACGCCGACGGAAAGTACGAAACGCATGTGTCCGATGACACCATCGTTTTTGTCATCAAGCCACGAGGCTGGATGACTCCTTTGAATCGCGACAAGCTCCCACAGTTTTACTACATCCACAAACCAGCAGGTTCACCGAGCCAAAAATTTGAAGGAGTTAAGCCTACAGGGCCTCTACCAGAATCAATCGATTTTCCTTTGATGCCCCAAGTAGAACCTGACCAGTTCAAGGCCTTGTTGTTCGGCGATACTCAGCCACGGAATGTTCAAGAGGTCGAGTACATGGCGCACGACATCATCGAGCAAGTGGTTGCAGAGAAAGCGCACGGAGCGTCGATCGGTGTCACTTTGGGCGATATCGTATTTGATGATCTGAGCGTTTTTCAACCGCACAATCAAGCGATCGCATTGATCGGTATTCCTTGGTACAACGTTCTGGGGAACCACGATATCAATCTCGATGCGCCCAATGACTCCATGTCCGATGAAACATTCGAGAGCATCTATGGCCCCAACTATTATTCGTTCGACTATGGGTCCGTCCATTTCCTCGTTTTGGATGACGTCGCTTGGCAAGGAGCCACGGAAACCGCTCGCGGCTTTTACAAAGGGGGTTTGGGCAAAGACCAAATGGAGTTCATTCGGAACGATCTAGCTTTGATTCCGAAGGAGCAGTTGGTTGTATTGATGATGCACATTCCTTTGGTGGACGTCGAGGATCGGCAAGAACTCTATCGATTGATCGAAGAGCGTCCGTTTACATTGTCCATGTCCGCTCACACACACTTCTTGAAGCATCATTTCATTACGAAGGAAGACGGTTGGATGGGGCCTGAACCACACCACCACATCGTGAATGTAACTGTGTGCGGAAGCTGGTGGCGTGGAGCCCCTGATGAGCTTGGAATCCCGCATGCGACCATGAGCGACGGGGGCCCGAACGGTTACTCGATTATCTCCTTTGATGGAACCAAATACGACTTGGAATTTCGCGCGGCGAGACGACCCGCGGACCATCAAATGAACATCTATTTGCCCCAAGAAATTACGGTCGCAGATGCGATGACAACTACCATGGTGGTCAATGTATTCAACGGGTCGCAACGATCGAAGGTTCGAATGAGAATTCTGCCAGACGGTCCATGGAAAGACATGGAAAGGGTAGAAGGAATGGATCCTTACTACGTGGACATGAAAAAACTGGAAGCAGGTCCCACACCTGTTGGCGGAACAACACTCCCTTTTCCATCGATGACCGACCACCTTTGGCGGATCTTGTTGCCTCCGACTTTGCCCGTGGGGACGCACATGATCGAGGTCGAGACCACGGATATGGACAACAAAGTGTACACGGACCGTGAGAGCATCCGAGTCGTGGCTCTACCCTCTCCCACAATGACGAGACCTGCCCTCCCAGGGCGAACTGTAAACCCAGCCTTCCCGTCACGTCGGCCGTAAGACCCGTAATTCAACACGCAGGCGAGTCTCTCCGAAGACTCGCTATCAACCGACAAAAGTCAAAGTAGTAGGCACATTCCATGTGCCGTCCACCTAGAATCCCAGCAAATATCCCTGGGCGAAGGGCACGACGGAGCGTGCCTGCTGCTTTAGTCGGTTGTATCGCTTCTAGGTCCGAGCAAACGAAACCTTAAGCGAGCATGGAGTGCCAAGTATCCTTGGCGATTTGCAATGCTTCGGGAAGTTTGGCGGGTAACTTTCCACCTGCTTGAGCAAGGTCTGGTTTGCCACCACCACCTCCGCCGACCGTTTCGGCGACTGGTGTGATCCACTTGCCAGCGCTGAATCCGCGTTCTACCAGCGAGTTGCTGATGCCGGCAATCAAAGTGACTTTATCATCGGAGCAATTCGCCAAAAGAACGGCGATGGGGTCCACCGATTTCTTTCGAAGCTGATCGATCCATTGCCTCATCATGCCTGCATTTGCGTTCGGTGTCTCGACAACAATCAATCGAGTGCCACCAACCTCCATCGCTTGATCCAGCAGGGATTCGACCGAAATGCTTCCACCGCTATTCGCTAGCTGCTTGATCTGTTCATGCAATTGTTTCTGTTCTTCGAGCAATGTTTGAACGCGAGCTGGCACCTCTTCGTAAGCGACGTTCAATTGACGAGCCGCTTGCCTAAAGGAGGATCGGATGGCTGAGTACGAGGCTGTGCTCGAAGCCGCTTTCGTGCCACCGACGATCGCAGGCAACGCTTCGTTACCAGCTCCTGTTACCATCTTCTTTAGTTTGCGAACCGTTGTCGACAACTCTTGTGTTACAGCCCCCAATTGCTCAAGAGAACATCCGAGCATGGTTGCTGTTTGTTTTGCCAAAGCCTCGATCTTGCCACGGTGCTCGACTGCTTTCGAGCCGGTTAACGCGGTGATGCGTCGCGTTCCAGAGGATACGCTTTCTTCCGCGAGAATCTCTAGCGTTTGGATATCACCTGTGTTGGTAGCATGCGTTCCACCGCACAATTCCTTGGAAAAGCTACCCATACTCACCATGCGAACAGGGTCTGGATATTTTTCCCCGAACAGCATCATCGCTCCTGCCTCGCGAGCGGTGGAAAGCGGCACGAGCTTCCAGTCAATCGGAGCAGATTCACCGATGCGGTCGTTTGAAAGTAGCTCTACTTTTTGTAGTTGCTCGTCCGAAAGGGATTCTTGATTGCTGAAGTCGAATCGGAGCCAATCCGCATCGACCTTGCTACCTTGTTGTTGCGCATGCGAACCGACATGGGTTTGCAAAGCATGGTGCAGAATGTGCGTCGCCGAGTGCGCACGTTTGATGGCATCGCGACGTGTTGTGTCGACCGATGCATTGACGGAGTCCCCTTCTTTGAGTTCTCCTGAGATCATCTTTCCAAAGTGGATGATCAGTTCACCGCTACGCTGGGTGTCGGTGACTTCGAACACCCCTTTTGAATTCTCAATTCGCCCCGAGTCTCCGACTTGGCCACCGCTCTCACCGTAGAATGGGGATTGATCCAAAACCATTCGCGTCATTTCTGTAGTCGTCGCGGTTACGCTTGAAACGAGTCGATCGTCTTTGGGTTTGCCAACGATGATCCCTTTGATCTGGGCGTTCGAAACGTTCTTTTCGTAACCTAAGAACTCGCAACGATGGAGGGCTTCCTTCAATGTTTCGATCGGGCCAGTCTCGAACAACTCCCCTTGCTCACCGCCGCTGATTTCGCCGTGCTCGGTCATAGCTTTGCGATAGCCATCCCAGTCAAACGTGTAATTCTTTTCAGCCGCGATTTGCTGAAACATCTCTGGCGGAACGCCGTGCGTTTGGTAAAGCGAGGCTGCTTCGCGGCCATCGACCATCACACGACCGGAGGATTGCATATCGGAGAAGACGCGATGAATGCGCTCGAGACCCGAGTCGATCGTTGCGAAGAAATCGGATTCCTCCCGCTTCATCACTTGGGTAACTCGATCGATGGTTGTGAGTAGTTCAGGGTATACTGCCTTCATCATGTCAGCCACGACTGGCACCAACTGATGCAAGAATGGATCGCGCATTCCCATTTGATGTCCATCGAGAACGGCACGTCGCAACAGTCTCTTGATGACGTAGCGAGCCTTTTTCGGCCCTGGGTACACATTCTCGTGAATAGCAAAGGTGCAAGCACGGACGTGGTCCGTGATCCGGCGCAATCTTCGGCCGTTGTCGCTGCTGTAGTCGTAGGCTTGTCCCGTGACTTCCGATGCCGCTTGAACGATCGGGAAAAGGATGTCGATGTGATAATTGGTAGGTACGTTTTGCAAAACGCTGGC
>Ga0315900_10011223_pt1 | contig 11117 bp, 5 predicted proteins | sample LakEriMetagenome_FD_203521 | JGI IMG/M metagenome (GOLD analysis project Ga0315900, IMG submission 203521) | Freshwater fungal communities from buoy surface, Lake Erie, Ohio, United States - Buoy 12 MA114 | ecosystem: Environmental > Aquatic > Freshwater > Lake > Lake biofilm | place: USA: Lake...
TCGGGGAAAATGCTGAACAGATAATTGCCGGGGTCATTTGCAGGAAACTCGGCGACGTAACGGCCGGGGGCGGTTTGGGTAAAGTTGAGTTCGACATCCTGCAGTCGCGGGTCGAGTCCACGTGCGGTCAGGTTCAGGAAGTTAAGGTACTCGCCCTCGTCATCCGAGGCTGTGATAACGATCCGACCGCGGCTGTCTTTGAACTCCGTGCCAACGGAAAAATTCGCGCTCCGCGTCACCGGTCGCATGGAATACCGGACCAGTTGCGAGAATAGTTTGTCGTAGTATTCGCTGCTGTACCAGTTCGTAGTCCATTGATTCCCGGCATCACTGCTGAAGACAACTGTCCGGCCGACCCCATATCGCCAGCTGGCGAGCAAAGTGGAATTTTCCGGGGTGTCCGGAGGGTCATTGGAGACAAGCAATTGCTCGACCAGCGGACTCGACTTGAGAGTGGTCATGACGTAGCCGAAAAACGGTGGCAGTTCCCCCGGGGTAATGCCTTGCAGGATTTCATTTCCCTCGTAACCGGCAACGCCCAGCGCCCGCATCCCCGACTTGGACTCACGGATGACCGGTTTGGAGACTCGTCGGGCCTCGCGCTGATAGATCTTGGGCAGGGCGCGGGCGTCTTTGACTTCGTAATATTTGCCACCGGTAAACTCGGCGATGTCCTTGAGTGGCGTGCTCCCTGCAGGTCCATGAGTCCCTACAGCCACAGTGGTGATGGTGATCTTGTTGTCCTTGCAGGCTTGCATCACCGCTCTGGTCGGCGGGGCCGGATCGCCATCGCTGATGATGATCATGTGCTTGATTGACGCGGGAGCTTTGAGCAGCCCGTTGACCGCGAGCTTCATCGGCGCGTCGAATTCCGGCATGTCTCCCGGCGTCATGCGACCGATCAGCGCGAGCATCCGATTCCGATTTTCACTGACCCGATCGACTCCGGCAGGCAGGCGCCACAGCCACTTGGGGGCACCGCCGATGTCGCTCCAGTCAATCACGCCGGCGTAGTCCATTGGACCGAGGATGTTCAGAGCCTCTTTGGCGATTTTGAGTTGCCAGAAGTTTCCGTCAGCCATTTCCGAAGCATGCATCATCAGGGCGAGCGCGCCGACAGCATTGACCTTGTCATTCTTGATCTGGAAGTCGACGGGCATCGCCCGTTCCAATTCGGTGTTGGCCCAGCCTCCAGCACCGAAAGCGCGGTCGCCACCGAGCATGACAATCCCGCAACCCATATTCTCGCAATTGCTGACCAGCATGCGGATCTGTTCGTCACTGAATGCTTCGGCGTTTCCCGCGTCATCGCCCGTCGCCCGCGGGACATTGGCCAGAATGATCGAGTCGTACTGCAGCAGTTCGGCTGCGGAACCGAACAGGTTGCTCGATGACATCAGGTCCACTTCAATCGCGTTGGCTTGCAGTCTTTCGATAAACTGAGTGAACTCGCCGCGGAAACTGCCATCTTCGATCAGCAAAACCTTGCCTTTGCCCCGCACGTGGGTGAACGCCGAAGCCTGATTGTTTTTCAGCACGCCGTCGGCGGTGGGATCGTCGGGGAGAAAGCTCGCTGCAAAGCTGACGATCGCCGACTGTTCAAGTTGGTGCTGCAGGGCGACGACATTCTTGCCGGGGCGCAAGGTGACTTGTTGCTCGGCAATCAGCTCTTCGCGCTGGTTGATTCGCTGCGTCAGCCGGAGTTTGCCGGTGGTCTCCTTTCCGGTTTGAGCGGCATCCTCTGTGTTGCCTGGCGAAGGTTGGTAATCGATCAGCACGCGGGCTTCGAACTTTTGGCCTTTGCGGATATCGGAAGGGAGCAGGATTTTCTCAACCGCGATTTCCGCCCGCGGCGGAAGCTCGATCGGAACCACGTCGACGCCAATTCCATCCGCTGCAAGACCGCGGGCCACGGTCAGCCCATCGCCGAGGTTCTCATTGCCGTCGCTGACCACGACGATTCGGCCCGCCGAGTCCTCGGGGAGCGAGGCCTTGGCCAGCTTCAGGGCCGCTTCCAGATTGGTCGCATCAGTGCGCAGCGCCAGATCGGATTCCAACTCGCCAATCAGCGGCAACTGGCCTTCGTAGGGTGGGGCTTCAATCCGTGCATTGGCTCCGAAAATCACGACGCCCGCCTTGTCCTTTTCACGGCGATGCCGGGCGACTGATTCAAATACGAACTTGAGCATCGCCGAGCGTTTGGCGACCGGAATGCTTTCCGACTGGTCGAGCAGGTAAATGACTGTGAGTTGGTCGGTCCGTTTCTGCCAGCTCATCTCCGCGAGAGCGAGCACCAAGAGCGTCAAAACAAGTGAGCGCAGCAGCAGCGCGAGGACCCGCCGCAGTCCACCCAGGCCTGCGAGGCTGCGGAAGCCAAGCCACCAGACCAGCGGCAACAGGCCAAGTAACAACAGCAACCAAGGTCGTTCAAACGTCAGTTCAAAAGGCATGTTTGGCGGTGGCCGAAGCTGGGGAGCAAAAACCTCGGTCAGTATACCGTCTGTTCCAGGGCGGCGTGCTGACTGCGGTGCGGGCTGGTTCGTCACCCGAAGCGTTGAGGAGGCTGCGCTGAGGTTGCTTTTTGGCAGCAGATCGTTGCCGAAACGCAACCACTTGATTGGTTTTTTGGCTGGTTTGAAATAGAATGGGCGGCAGTGAGGGGGGTAAGGTCAGGGCTCAGTCCCCGGAATTCGAGGTTCCCGGTTTGATGCCGGGGATTTGGCTTGCCGTTTGCTTTACCCAGTCTGTCATGGCCGCTCACAAGCGAAGTGCAGCTTCGGCTTAGGAGCATTGTTGCCCGCAGGGATCCGGGCAAGCGCTGAACATCAACATTGCCTGTTTTGGAAAGGTCGTCAGCATGAGTTTATTTCGTCGCACGTGGTGGGTCCGCTTCAGCCTGGCGTTGTCTGTGACGACGCTGTTGGGGTTGCAGGCCGGGGCCCAGGAAGATCAATCCGCGGATTTTCCGCCGCTTGATCAGGTGACCAAGGATTACGAGGAAATCAAGGTTCAAACCGAGGAAGGAAGCAAGGAAGATCGCTCCTTCTATCGACTCTGGATAAACAAGAAAACCAATCAGGTACTGGCCGAGTTGCCTCGGGATTTTGCCGCTGATAACCATCGGCAGTTCATCGCGACCACCCTGTCCGGCGGCGATGTCTTTGCCGGGCTGCAGTCCTCGGATTTCTATGTCTACTGGAAGCAGTATGGCAAGCGGCTGGCCCTGGTCGCCGAGGACCTTTCCATTCGCGGTTCGGACGACGAGTCGAGGTCGTCGGTCAAGCGGTTGTTTACCGACTCCGTGATTGTCGATGTGCCGATTGTCGGTTGGTATCCCCGCGGTGGTCCGATCGTCGATTTGGATGAGCTGCTAGTGAACAATGCCGGTACGTTCTTCGGCAATTTCCGTCCGGGCAAGGCTTATCTGTCCAAAGTTGCCCGGGTCAAGGCGTTTCCCAAGAATGTCGAAATCGCCTTCGAAGTCGCCGGTGCCGACGGCAATTTGAAGGTCCTGCACTATTCGATCAGCAAGATTGAAGGAACGCCGGGCTTCAAGCCGCGTCCGGCCGACGAGCGCGTCGGCTATTTCACGACCGCTTACAGCGATTACGGCAAGTACTCCTCGGACGACACGCGCATTCGGTTTGTCAATCGCTGGCATCTCGAGAAGCGCGACCCGAGCTTGAAAATGAGCCCGCCGAAGCAGCCGATTGTGTTCTATATCGAGCACACGACTCCGGTTCGGTATCGACGCTGGGTTCGCGAAGGTGTTCTGTACTGGAACAAGGCTTTTGAGCAAGTTGGCATCGTCAACGCGATTGAAGTCCGCCAGCAGGACAAACAGTCGAATGAGCACATGAATCGGGACCCCGAGGATGTGCGTTACAATTTCATCCGCTGGTTGAACAACAACGTCAGCACGGCGATTGGGCCGAGTCGGGTCAACCCGTTGACTGGCGAAATTCTCGATGCCGATATCGTGCTGACCGATGGCTGGATTCGGACTTTCGAAGACCAGTTTGAAAAAGTGATGCCGCGAATCGCCATGGAGGGAATGACTCCCGAGACCCTGGCCTGGTTTGCCGAACATCCGGAATGGGATCCGCGTCTGCGGCTGGTGTCACCGGCCCAGCGCGAATCGATTCGTCGCCAGTTGCTTCTGGAAGCCCAGCAGCCTTACGCCGGGCATCCCCAAGTGGGCGTGAAGACCAAGGCTTTGGGCGATGAGGTTTCCGATGGACTTTACAATCGCATCAGCCAAGTCAACGGCGGTTGCTTTGCTGCCGATGGACATGCCTTCGACGTCGCTACGATGCGAATGTCGATGGCCCTGATGCTGGAAGATCAGAAGCCGAATCCGGAATCCGATGAGCAGATTCTGGATGGGATGCCCGAGTCCTTTATTGGACCGCTGCTGGCTGACCTCGTCTGCCATGAAGTCGGACACACGCTGGGCTTGCGGCACAACTTCAAGGCTTCCAGCATTTTCACGCTGGCCGAGATCAACAGCGAGGCCGTCAAGGGGAAGAAGCCGCTGGCTGGCTCCGTGATGGACTACCTCCCGGTCAACTTCAATTTCAATGATGGCGTGGTCCAAGGCGACTTCACCATGATCGGCGTCGGTCCCTACGACTTGTGGGCGATCGAATACGGCTACACCATGGATGACAAGAAGCTCCCTGAGATTCTCAAGCGAGTGGCTGAGCCGGAGTTGATTTACGGGACTGACGAAGACACGATGGGCCCGGATCCACTGGCTCGCCGTTATGACTTCAGCAAGAATCCGCTTGACTTCTCCCGCAGTCAGACCAATCTGGCCAAGCACCACCGGGAAAAGATTCTTGAGAAGTTCGTCAAGGAAGGTGACAGCTGGGCCAAAGCCCGTCGCGGTTACCAATTGACCTTGAGCTTGCAGACCCGCAGCGTTGGCAACATGGCCAACTGGCTGGGTGGCTCGTTCATCAACCGCGACAAGAAGGGTGACCCGAACGGCCGCAAGCCGATTGAGGTTGTTCCTGCAGCCGCACAGCGCGATGCCCTGAACTTTGTGATTGAGAACTCGTTCTTTGACGATGCGTTTGGCCTCACGCCGGAGCTGCTCGTGCACCTGGTTGGCGACAGCTGGCGCGATGACCGCGGTTCTTCGATGAGCGAGATGGCCTGGCCAGTTCACGACCAAATTGCGGCGATTCAGGCTTCCACTCTCAGCCAAATCATCAATCCGACCGTACTGCGCCGGATTTATGACAACGAGCTGCGGACTCCGGCCGATCAGGACGCCCTGACCCTGGCTGAGATGATGAATGTGGTCACCGGAGCAGTCTGGAAGGAACTTGGCAACCTGAATGCCGGGAATTATTCGGATCGCAAGCCGGCAATCAGCAGCCTCCGCCGCAATCTGCAAGCGGAATACGTCGGACGGCTGTTTGACCTGTCTCGCGACATTCGCGGCAGCAATGCGGCTCTCAAGCCGATTGCCAACATCGCCACGATGACTCTTGTCGACCTGAAGGCCAAGTTGGCTGCCGCTCGGGATACGGCTGGATTGGACACCTACACCAAGGCTCACCTCTCCGACCTGCACGAACGGATTGCCCACTTCCTCGATGCCAAGTACGCCGCCAATGGAGCAGCGACAACAACCAACCTGTTGTTGAACCTGCCAGCCCGGGAAGGCAATGAGGACTAAGCCCCGGCAGTAACCGGGCTCAAAGCCAGCGTTGCGGCCTGTTGGGCTGCTATGCTGGCCCACGATTGAAAACGAAAAAAGGCTGTTCACCTTGAGGGGTGAACAGCCTTTTTCTTTGTGGCCTCGAGACGGTGGCTCGATCGATCTGGGTTCGACCTCGGGATGCGTTGGCAGCTGCGTGTGGCTGCTAACCGGTCGGAACGTTCGAGCTCGGCCTCGAGGGAGTCTTGAAAGTGCCCCCGGGCCAATGCAGGCGGAGGATGAGTCGGTCAAGCAGTTGCGGACAACAAGTCGGAGCCAATCGATTTAGAACTGGTACCGCATACCGAAGGTAATTGCATGCCAGAAAATCGTGTTGGCGGTGACCACCGGTTCCGTTCCCGTCGAGAGGAACTGCGGCGGTGCAACGGCGACACCATCAATCCAGGTTGCTTCGTACCCGGCATAAGTATGCAGGTGCCGGGGGAGCAGTTCAAAGTAAATCCGTCCGCCAGTCTGCCCCATAAAGGTGCCAATCCCCTTGGTATCGCGACTGCTGATTTCGCTGTCCAGGGTCGTGGAGGAGATCCGGTCAACCTTGGTGGCATTCCCCAGGCCGGCGACCTTGATGAAGCCTTGGACGTAGACCGTTTGGGCCAGAGGCATGTTGTATTCCAGACCGACCTGGCCACCAATCGCCGAGTTGCTCGTCTCGATCACATCGTTGGTGAAGAAGTCGATGATGCCGAAATCGGTTTGGGACACGTATTGCAATTTGTCGGAGAGGTCGAGGTAGCGGATGCCGTACAGGAAAGTGAATCCTGGAGCAAAAGCCCGGCGGAGATTGAACTCCAAGTCATAAAACTGCGACTGATTGAAGAAGTCGACCCGGTCTGGGCTGAAGCCGGGAAAGAAAGGCGATTCGAGATTCGCACCCTCTACGGTGGCGTGGGTATCCCAAGTGGCGAGCGAGCCACCAAACTCCCACGGTCCAAACCAATGACTGTTGTTGCCAAACCGGAAGTCGGCTCCGACAGTCGTGTTCAAGTCGGTGACGTCATCGCTGGTGTACAGCGGCGCGAGCGTGACCGAGTCAAATATCAGGCTCAGGCCCAAATCGGTCCCGGGGCGATCGTAGACCGCGCCGTTGGCTTCCGCCCAGAAGCCACAGTTGCCTGGGCTAGTCGTCTGCGGCCATTGAGCTTGAACTTGGGCTGTTCCCAGTACAGCCAAGGCCACGACGGCAATGTTAATCAAGAACCTCACGTCCAGTTCCTCCAGGCGTTGAACGAGCGCACATACTGTCTGCGGGATTGAATCGACCGATATCAACCAAACGATTAGCACGATCGCTAACCCCGGGAGAGTTTCCGCAGATTGCCTGTTTTAACAGGGCTGAGGGAGAGTGCCGTTTTTCCCCGGATCGGCTGGGAGGCGGCATGGCGTTGACGGCCGCGAGGCGGGGGGATTCGCCCTGAATCGGCCCCGGCCAAGCAGCGCCAAAGAGGAGGAAACGGGTTTTGTCAGATGCCGGCAAAGAGCGCCGAGCCGACTCGGACCATGGTGCTTCCTTCGGCGATTGCCGCTGGAAAGTCGTCACTCATTCCCATCGATAACTCCCGCCACTGCCGGGCCGCGGGAAATTCGGCCTGCAGGCGTTCGAGCAACAGCCGCAAACGGGCGAACTCCACCTGCTTTTCGGCAGGCGAGGATTCCAAGCCCGACATTCCCATCAACCCCCTCACGCGCACTTGACCAAGGTTATCCAACTGGGGCACCAACCCGGTCAGCTCTTGGGGGTGGAAGCCGTGCTTGGAAGTGTCACCGGAGACATTCACCTCCAGCAAAACGTCAACTGGGCGCGACAGCTCACCGGCCGCGACGTTTACCGCCTCGAGCAGTCGCCAGCTATCTCCGGCATGGAGCAAATGCACATGCGGCAGGACCTTGCGAATCTTGTTTCGCTGGAGATGTCCAATCAAGTGCCAGCGAGGATTCAGGTGAGCGAGGGCTTCTGCCTTTTCGACCAAGGCTTGGGGACGATTCTCCCCCAGGTCGGTCGCTCCAGCGGCCAGGAGAGCACTGGTGACGGCGGAATCCACGTACTTGGTGACTGCGACCAGGCGGACCGAGTCAGGGGCCCGGCCAGCCCGGAGGCAAGCCTCGGCAATTTCCGATTTCACCCGGCTCAAATTGCTCCGCAGTCGTTCCGCAAGGTCCATGACCACTCACTCGGTGCCTGCCTACTCGACACAAACCAGAGACTCAGCCGTTCCGTCATTAGCGAACCGGTCGAAGGCGAACTCACTGTAAACATTTTGCCCCAGATAGGTTCGGCTGGCTAATGGGGTCAGGCTGCGATAGATCAGCCACTGTTGGCGGCCGAATTGGAAGCGGAAAGCGAGTGCCTGATCGCGGGCCACGGGCTTGAGGTTTTCCCCCACGGTGAGGTGTCGCCAAGTCGCCGGGCGCTGGGACCGCTTTGGGTCGAGATCGATTGCCACGGCGAACAAGCAGCCCTGCCCGCGCCTCGTCTGCCGCGCCTCCAAGCCTTGCTCATGCGCGACAAACGCGTCGTCGGAGCGGTCCGCCTTCCATTCACCCATGCTCAGCGGCAAGGCGAGTGCCGTTGAGTTGGAGCCCTGCAGTCGCAGTTCGCGCGAATCGGCCGCTTCCTCCACTGCCAGTTCAGGCGAGACCGGCAAGTGGCAGCGATACTCCCAGCGGCCTGATTCCTTGCCGAGAAAGACATCGGACACGAACAATACCAGTTCGCGCTTGTCGAGGGCATACTGCCGTTGCCAAATCACTCCCCCCGAGAGTTCGACCTGAAATTCGAGATAATCCGATTCATGGTCGCTGTTCCAGCAATTCAGCGTCGTTGTTTCCGGCCGAAGCGACAGCGTCTCGCCGTTAAATGTGATTTCGGGAGTCCAGTTGCCTTGCAAAAGCGTCTCGCGACAACCGCCTTCGACCAACTGTCGACCTTCGCTGACGCGGATCGCCAGTTTGGCTGTCTTGGAGCCCCAGTTGCCGCGAAGCACGGCAGTCAGGGTCTCCTCGCAGTAGCCGCTGCACTCCGGCAAACGCTTGGGGGGCGGGAAGTTCCCCGTTTCGATCGCTTTCAGCATCCGGGAGTCATCCTCGTCGGTCGTGACGCGCCGCGCAGCCCGCGCCAGGCCGGGTTGATCCTCGACAATTCCGCCACCGAGCATCTGCCGGCCGGAATGGTCGAGCAATCGAAACAGGTTTCTCGTCATCCACTCCAGGCGATGGGCCACGCGCTCGTCGAGTCGCTGGTTAAGTTGCCGCAGAAGCAGTTGACAGCGAAGCAGGGCCGCGTGCAGAACGGCGAGTTCCCCCAATACCGGCTGTGGCACCCAGCCCTCTTCCTCCAGATTTTGCTCGACGAACAACGAGTAGCGACTGGACAGTTCGGCCAAGCGGTGGGAGTCGATCGGGTCGGCGGTGAAACCGAGGACCAGCGGCAACTCTACTGCCGAAAGCAACCAATTGACCGGGTCGGCTTCGACATCAAGGTCGGGCTGATGAACGAGCGAATGAATGGCGGCGATGATCTCTGCAAACGGTTTCCCCTCCTGGGCATCGCTCAATTGGGGCAAGGCATAAGCTGCGGCAAGCGACAGAAACAGTCGCCCGCTCCCCTGCCCTGCCGCGTCAGCAACTGCCAGTTCTTCTGCGACCCGAGCGGCCAGTGCCGGTGCGGCAGCATCTCGCTGGATCGCTTTTTGCAGCTTGTTCAGGACCTTGGCGGCGGGCGAATCGGCGATTTCAGTCGGCAAGCCCCAGCTAAGAAAGGCTGACTTTTCGCCGAACGCTGACCGGAGTCCCTTTGGGAGCCGGCGATAGTTGACAGTCGCGGGAGTCTGGCCGATCGGTTCCGCTGCAAGACCCTCCAGCGGAGCATTCACGACAGGGAGAGAAGAGCCGGCCGAACCGGGCGCCGCAGTGAGCTGTTTTTTCTTTTGCCGGGTTGGTTTCTTGCGACCGCTCGATTCAGATTGGGAATCAGTAATCATGGGGATTGTCGAAGATGGAAGCTGACTCAACAGAAGCTCCCCATCTTAACATCTAAACCCCGATTCGCGCTCGGGGGAGGTTGCCGCGAGATTACCTGCGAGGCCAGCCGCCTTGGTTTGACGGCTTTCAAGTCGCGTAAATGCCCGCTATTTCGCGGGGAAATAGCTCGGCCGATTATCCCCAGCGTGAGCCGCGTCTATGATAAGGAGGCGGGTAAGCAAGGCGGTGGGTTTATTCGACGTCAGCAGCAAGTCGGCCGGACAGCGTGCCGGACAGATGGAACAGGAGTGCGAGCAATGAAGTTGGGCTTCTCTTGGTGGGCGCGGAATGGGGCTGTATTGCTGCTGCTGTTGTTGACGTTCACGCTTGTCGGCTGCGACCAAGCCAATCGGCCGACAGCCAAGTCTTTGGCTCCGTCCGCAGCAAGCAAACCTGCTGTGGGTGCGGGCCAGAGCACTGGGAAAACGCCGTCGTTCTCAAGCGCAGAAAAGGCCAACGGAGCGGAGGAAAAGCAAGCGACCGAACCGGTGCCCGAGCCCGCTCAAAAGGTGCTCTCGGAGGAACCGCTTGGCGCTCCGGCGTCGGCGAAAGAAAGCCTGTCCAAAGAGGGCACGTCCAAGAATTCTGCCTCCGGGTTCGCGGCCGGAGCACTGCCTCAGTCGGCTCCGGCTGCGGAACAGCGCGAATCGTCTGTGGAATCCGCCGCGACTGAGCCACCGGGTTTCATCCGCGAGGCCGATGAGGAACTCCCCTTCCCATTCGAGATCCCCTCGAATTGGAAGCGCCTCAGCGACAAGGAGGAAATCTGGATCGACAGCCAGGAAAAACTCGTCGCGGTTTCTGGGCGAATTTGTTTGACTCGGGGACTGCTTGAAATGTTTGCCTGCCCCAAGGGGACGAAAGAGCATGAGTCGATCGTCGCCACCAAACCCTGGGCCATGTACGTTCACCAAGCCCTGCTGCTGGCCGGCGTCAACCCGGGACGAACCGTCCAGTGGGACCCGGAGTACAAGCCAGCCGAAGGCCCGCGGATCAGTGTCGAGGTCTGGTACTTCAACGAGCAGAAAGAGCTGGTCAAGAAAAACGCCAAAGAGATGGTGCGGTTGGTGGCCGATGGCAGTCCGCTGAAAATCGACTGGGTGTTTGGCGGAAGCAAGTTCATCACCGACCCGGATGGGCGTGAACTCTATGCCGCCAATGGAGGCGAGTTGATTTGCCTCTCGAATTTTTCTTCGGCGATGATCGACCTCCCGATCCCGAGCACGGCTGAAGCGGGGGCCCTGCTCTTCGAGGCAAATCCCGACCAAATCCCGCCACTGAACACGCCTGTGCTGCTCGTGCTCAAGGCTGACGCGAAGGCTGACCCGAAGGCTGCCGGCAGTGGCCCTTCCCAGCCCGAGAGTTCGGG
>Ga0315900_10011225_pt1 | contig 11115 bp, 8 predicted proteins | sample LakEriMetagenome_FD_203521 | JGI IMG/M metagenome (GOLD analysis project Ga0315900, IMG submission 203521) | Freshwater fungal communities from buoy surface, Lake Erie, Ohio, United States - Buoy 12 MA114 | ecosystem: Environmental > Aquatic > Freshwater > Lake > Lake biofilm | place: USA: Lake...
CCGGAACGCGCCTTCCGTGAACTTCATGATGTTGCCCTTGTGCACGATCGTCACGCTCCTGCGCTTGTTGACGATCGCGTACTCGACGGCGGCGCGGAACAGGCGCTCGGTGCCCTCCTGCGAGACCGGCTTGATGCCGATGCCCGACGTGGCGGGGAAGCGGATCTTCCCGAAGTGCTTCGGGAACGCCTGCTTGAACAACTCCTGGAACCTGGCGTTCTCCGCGGAGCCCGCCTCGAACTCGATGCCGGCGTAGATGTCCTCCGTGTTCTCGCGGAAGATGACCATGTCGACCTTGTCGGGCGACTTCACGGGCGAGGGCACGCCCTTGAACCAGCGCACCGGGCGCAGGCAGACGTAGAGGTCGAGCATCTGCCGCAGCGCGACGTTCAGGCTGCGGATGCCGCCGCCGATCGGGGTCGTCAGCGGGCCCTTGATCGAGACGAGATACTCGCGGCAGGCCTCGACGGTCTCGTCGGGCAGCCAGGTGTTGAGGAGCTTGTTCGACTTCTCGCCCGCGAGCACCTCCATCCAGTGGATCCTGCGCTTGCCGCCGTAGGCCTTCTGCACTGCCGCGTCGAAGACGCGCACCGAGGCGCGCCAGATGTCGGGACCGGTGCCGTCGCCCTCTATGAAGGGCACGATCGGCTGGTCGGGGACGACCAGCCTGCCGTTGCTGATCGTGATGCGCTCGCCCCCTGCCGGGGCCTGGAGCTTGACGGTCGCCATGCTGTGAAAACTCCCGGGAATGCGGAATCGGGCCGCCGAGAGCCCGGGAACGGGTCCGGCGGGGCCCGGAATGCTAGCACGGGGTGCGTGCCACCCGGCGGGACCCGGGGTGCGCCCGGACCCGCCGGGGGGCGGCGGCCGGGCCTTCGTTCGCAACGGTCGGCGCCGCGCGCGGGGCGCGAACCGGCTGCGGAAAATACCCGTTTGAATCGTGCGGTCGCCGGACTAACGTCGGCGGCGATGAACCGGACCGTACTGCAGCGGCTGCGTCACCGCCGCCGCGGCTTCGCCGCCGCGGCGCTGGCGCTGTTCCTGGCGAACTGGCTGTCGCTCGCACTCGCCCCCTGTGCGATGGCGTTCGCAGCCACCCTGCCGGCAGCCACGGTCGAGGCGCCCTGCGAGCACTGCCCCGACGCCGCGGATCCGGCGCTGCGCTGCCATGACGACGAAGCACGTACGCGCGTCTCGCCGTCCGTCTGCGAGATGGTGCCGAAGCCCGCGATCGACTTCCGCGAGGCCAAGGTGCTCGGCGAACCGCTCTGGCTCGCGCTCGCCGCGCCCGTACTCCTCCGGCTCGAGCCGGCGGCGGCCGCGCGACGCGCCGACTTCGGTTCCGCCGTACCCATCCCCGACCTGGCGCCGGTCGACCGTTACGGTCGGCGGCTGGAGTAGCTCCGCTCCGAGTTCGTGACCCCGGCCCGCACCCCGGGCCGTGTTTCGCCGTACCCGGAGACCGGACCATGGATCGCCTTCGACGCGCCGCGTGTGGCACGTTGTCCACCGCGACCCTCGCGCTCGCGTTCGCGCTCGGACCCGTCGCACTCGCGTCGGCCGCACCCCTGAGCCTCGCCGAGGCCGAGCGCCTCGCGCTCGAGGGCGACGCGATGATCGCCGCGTACGGCGACGAAGCCGCCGCCTACCGCGACCGCGCGGTGGCGGCGCGACAACTGCCGAACCCCGAGGCTCGCGTCGGCGCCGTCAACGTGCCCGCCGACTCGCTCTCGCTGTCCGCCGACGACATGACGATGCTCGAGGTCGGGGTGATGCAGCGCTTCACGCCCGACCGCGGCCCGATGGGCGACCGCCTCGACCGGCTCGCCGACGGTCGCGAAGCACGCATCGTCGCGCGGACGCGCGAGGTTCGCCTGGCGGTCCGAAGCGCCTGGGCGGAGGCCGCCGCCACCGCACGCGAGCGCGAACTGGTGCGCGAGCAGCAGGGGTGGGTGCGCCGGATGGAAGCCGCCGCCACCTCGATGTACGCAAGCGGGGAGGGCGTCGGGCAGGCCGAGCTGCTCAATGCGCGCCTCGAACTCGCGATGCTCGACGAACGCGCGCTGATGCTGGACGAGGAGGCCGCGATGCGTCGCGCCGCGCTGGTGCGCTGGCTCGGCGACGTCGCGGACCTGCAGCTCGAACTGCCCCGGCCCGCGCCGCCGTCGCCTCTCGCGACGCTGGAGGAGCGGCTCGCGCGCCACCCGGCGCACGTCGAGGCGGCCGCCGCCATCGCCGCGGCCGAGGCGGAAGCAGCGGTCGCGCGCGCGAAGTTCCGGCCGATGTGGGGCATCGACGTCGCTTACGGGTTCCGCTCGGGACGCGAGGGCATGGCCGCGGCCCCGGTGGATCCGATGGCGGCCGACGCGATGACGGAGTCGATCGCGCCCGGCCCGCGCCGGAGCGACATGCTGAGCGCGATGGTCACGGTCGAGCTGCCGTTCTTCACGAAGCACCGGCAGCAGCGCGAGCTCTCGGCGGCGCGTGCCGAGGTGCGCGCGGCGGAGCGAATGCGCGAGGACGGGCTGCGCATGCTGACGATGTCGCTGCGCGAGGTCCACGCCCGCGCGACGCGCGCCGGCGCGATGCTGGAACTGATGGACACGCGCGTGCTGCCGACCGCGCGCACCGCCGCCGAGGCGGCGCTCGCCGCCTATGCGGCGGGCAGCGGCAGCTACGACTCGGTCGTGGCCGCCACCCGCGCGCGGCTCGACGCGGAGGTCCGCCGCCTGCGGACCGCCACCGAACTCGCCATCGCCGGCGCGCAGCTCGACGCGCTGGCCGGAGACCTGCCGTGAACTACGTGAATCCGTCGCGGTTCCGGATCCTGCCTGGCCGCCGTCCGCTCGCTCGCGGTGCGCGGCTCGCACCGGCCGTCGCCGCCTCGCTGCTGGTGGCCGCAACGCTCACCGGCTGCGGCGAGCGCGCCGCGGAGGCGCCGGCCGCCGACGGCGCGGCGACGCCGGCCCCCGGGGCCGCTCCTGCGGGAGGCTCCGCCGCGAGCGAGCGCGACGCGGCACTGCGCGAGCACGCGCTGCTGCACGCGCAGGGCTACACCTGCCCGATGCATCCCGAGATCACGAGCGACGAGCCGGGCGAGTGCCCGATCTGCGGGATGGACCTCGTGCCGATGTCCGAAACGCCCGAGGACGCGACCGCGGCTCCTGCGCACGAGCACGGTGCCGCCGGCACCGGCCAGCCCGGGGCGGCGTACGCGCCGGCCGGGGCGAGCGGCTCCACGGCGCCCGTGCAGGGCGCGACGGTCCGCGTGACCGAGGGCATGCAGCAGTCGCTCGGAGTGCGGGTCGCGACGGCCGAGTCCGGCCCGCTGCGTCCGACCGTGGAGGCCGTCGCGCGCGTCGAGTTCGACGCCCGCGGCGCCCGCGAGGTGCGGGTGCGCACGATGGGCTTCGTCGAGGCGCTCTACGTGCGCGCGGCCGGGGAGCGCGTGAAGGCGGGCCAGCCGCTCTTCGCCGTCTACGCGCCGATGCTGTCGACGGCCCGCCAGGACCTGGAACGGGCTCGCCGGCTGGGCGACGCGGAACTCGTCACGGCCGCGCAGGCGCGCCTGCGCGCGCTCGGCGCGCAGGCCGGCGAGAGCGGTCGCGTCGTCTACCGCGCGCCGGTGGACGGCGTGGTCGCGGAGCTCGGCGTGCTCGAAGGCGGACAGGTCGGTCCCGAGATGATGGCGGCGAAGATCCTGCCGACCGACCGCATCTGGGCGGTGGCGGCGGTGCCGGAAGCGCTCTCCGCCGGGCTGGCGCCGGGCGCGCACGCGACGCTGCGTTTCGCGGCGCTGCCGGGCGCGCGGCTGGACGCGGAGGTCGCGGAGGTGCTGCCTGAGCTCGACATGATGACGCGCACCGTGCAGGCGCGCCTCGTGCTCGACAACGCGGGCATGCGACTGCGTCCCGGCATGGTCGGCGTCGCGGAACTGCACGCCGGCGAGGCGCGCGAGGTCGTGCACGTGCCGCTCGACGCGGTGATCCGCACCGGTCGGCACGCGCGCGTCGTCGTCGCGCTCGGACAGGGCCGCTTCGTCACGCGACTGGTCACGCCGGGCGTCGAGGCGGGCGATCGCGTCGAGATCCGCGACGGGCTCGCCGCCGGCGAGCGCGTGGTCGTCGCCGGCCAGTTCCTGATCGATTCCGAGTCCACGCTGCGCGGCAGCCTGGATCGGCAGATCGCGGCCTCGCAGCACGTGGGTCACGGCACCGGCGGAGGCGCCCCGTGATCGTCCGGCTGATCGCCGCCTCGCTCGCGAACCGCGGCATCGTGCTGCTGCTCGCGGCTGCGCTCACGCTCGGCGGCTTCTACGCGCTCGTCCGAACGCCGGTGGACGCGATCCCGGACCTGTCCGACGTCCAGGTGATCGTGCGCACGACGTTCCCGGGCCAGGCGCCGCGCGTCGTCGAGGACCAGGTCACGTACCCGCTGACGAGCGCGCTGCTCTCGGTGCCGGGCACGACCGCGGTCCGCGGCTACTCGTTCTTCGGCGACTCGTTCGTCTACGTGCTGTTCGAGGACGGCACCGACCCCTATTGGGCGCGCTCGCGCGTACTCGAGTACCTCAGCCAGGCGGCCTCGCGGCTGCCCGAGGGCGTGCGGCCCTCGCTCGGTCCGGACGCCTCGGGCGTCGGCTGGGTGCTGCAGTATGCGCTCGTCGATCGCACCGGCGGCCACGACCTCGGCCAGTTGCGAAGCGTCCAGGACTGGTACCTCAAGCCGCAGCTGCAGTCGGTGCCCGGCGTCGCCGAGGTCGCGAGCATCGGCGGCCACGTGCGTGCGTGGCAGGTGGTCGTGGATCCGGCGCGCCTGCAGGCGTACGGCATCACGCTGATGATGGTGGAGGAGGCGATCCGGCGCGGCAGCGGCGAGGCCGGCGGCTCGGTGCTGGAACTCGCCGAGACCGAGTACATGGTCCGCGCGCGCGGCTACGTGCAGAGCGCGGACGATCTCCGGCAGATCCCGCTGATGGTGCAGGACGGTGTGCCGGTGCTGCTCGGCGCGGTCGCCGAGGTGCGCCGCGGCCCCGAGATGCGCCGCGGCATCGCGGAACTGGACGGCGAGGGCGAAGTCGCGGGCGGCATCGTCGTGATGCGCCACGGCGCGAACGCGCTGGAGACGATCCTCGCCGCGCGGAACAAGCTGGAGTCGCTCGAGGCCGGGCTGCCGCAGGGCGTCGAGGTCGTCACGACCTACGACCGCTCGGGCCTCATCCAGCGCGCGATCGACAACCTGCGCGAACGGCTGGTCGAGGAGTTCCTGGTCGTCGCGCTGGTCTGCGCGGTGTTCCTGCTGCACTTCCGCTCGAGCCTCGTGATCGTGATCGCGCTGCCGCTCGGCATCCTCGGCGCGTTCTGGATCATGCTCGTGCAGGGCATCGAGGCGAACGTCATGTCGCTGGGCGGCATCGCGATCGCGATCGGCACGATGGTCGACGCCAGCATCGTGATGGTCGAGAACGTGCACCGGAAACTGGAGAAGCAGCCCGACCGGCCGCGTGCCGAGCTCGTGCAGGAGGCCTGCGTCGAGGTCGGGCCCGCGCTGTTCTTCTCGCTGCTGATCGTCGCGCTGTCGTTCCTGCCGGTGTTCGCGCTCGGCGCGCAGGAAGGCCGGCTGTTCCACCCGCTCGCGTACACCAAGACCTACGCGATGCTGGTGTCCGCAGTGCTCGCGGTCACGCTGGTGCCGGTCCTGATCCTCTACCTCGTGAAGGGGCGCATCCGCGCGGAGCGCGAGAACCCGGTGAACCGTGCTGCGATGGCGGCCTACCGGCCGTTTCTCGACTTCGCGCTGCGGCATCCGAAGGCGACGGTCGGCATCGCGGCGCTGCTCGTCGTGCTGACGGCGCTGCCGGCCTCGCGGCTGGGCAGCGAGTTCATGCCGGACCTGGACGAGGGCGACCTCCTCTACATGCCGACCGCGCAGCCGGGCATCTCCGCGGAAGCAGTGCGGAATCTGCTCCAGACCACCGACCGCCTGATCAAGACCGTGCCGGAAGTGGAGCGCGTGTTCGGCAAGGCCGGTCGCGCGGAGACGGCGACCGACCCCGCGCCGTTCGAGATGATCGAGACCACGATCATGCTGAAGCCGCGCGACCAGTGGCGCGACGGCATGACGCCGGAGAAGCTGCGCGCGGAGCTCGACCGCATCGTGCAGGTGCCCGGCATCGCGAACGCGTGGGTGCCGCCGATCAAGACGCGCATCGACATGCTGGCCACCGGCATCAAGACGCCGCTGGGCGTGAAGATCTCCGGGCCCGATCTCGCCGAGATCGACCGGCTCGGCGCCGCGATCGAGTCGGAGATCCGCGGCATCGAGGGCGCGACCGGCGTGTACGCCGAGCGCAGCGGCGGCACCGGGCGCTACGTGGACGTGACGATCCGCCGCCCGGACGCTGCGCGCCACGGGCTCAACGTCGCCGACCTCGAGGACGTCATCGCGAGCGCGGTCGGGGGCATGACCGTCACCTATACGGTCGAGGGACTCGAGCGCTACCCGGTGCTGCTCCGCTATCCACAGGACCTGCGCGACTCGCTGACCGACCTGCAGCGGCTGCCGATCGTCGCGCCGACCGGCGCGACGGTGACGCTGTCGGACGTCGCGGACGTCGCGCTGGTCGACGGCCCGGCGATGATCCGCAGCGAGAACGCGCGGCCCTCGGGCTGGGTGTACGTCGGCATCGAGGGCCGCGACCTCGGCTCGTTCGTCGCTCAGGCGCGCGAACGCGTGGCCGCGAAGGTGAAGCTGCCGCCCGGCTACTCGATCGCGTGGTCCGGCCAGTACGAGTACTGGGAGCGCGCGGTCGAGCGCCTGCGGATCGTCGTGCCGGTCGCGCTGCTCGTGATCGTGGTGCTGCTGTACCTGAATTTCCGGCGCTTCCGCGACGTGGTGCTCGTGCTCGGCACCCTGCCGTTCGCGCTGGTCGGGGGCTTCTGGCTGCTGTGGGCGCTCGACTACCACATGAGCGTGGCGGTCGCGGTCGGCTTCATCGCGCTGGCCGGCGTGGCCGCGGAGACGGGCGTCGTGATGCTCCTGTACCTCGAGCACGCGTGGGAGGAGCGGCGCGCGCGCGGTGAATTCACGCGCGCGGCACTGCACGATGCGATCGTGGACGGAGCGTTGCTGCGGCTGCGGCCCAAGCTGATGACCGTGATCACGATCATGACCGGCCTGCTGCCGATCATGGTCGGCAGCGGCACCGGCTCCGAGGTGATGCGTCGCATCGCGGCGCCGATGGTGGGCGGGATGGTCAGCGCGACGTTCCTCACGCTCATCGTCATCCCGTCGGCATTCTGGCTGTGGAACTCGCGCGGGTTGAAGTGAAGCGGCCGGCGCGGCGAGCGAGTGAAGGGGGATGGTGACTGGGCAGGTCAGGATCGCGGCCCGGAGCCGCGCGGAGCTCGAGCGTGCGCAGATCCGTGCGCCGTTCGCCGGTCGCGTGCTCGACCTGCTGGTGCAGCCGGGCTAGCTCGCAGGAGTCGCCGGTGTGCTCGAGCTCGGGCGCTGGCGCCGTGAGCCGGGCGCCACTTCCCGTGCCACTCGGCTGGCGGCAGCTCGCACACCGGCCCGCGCCGGTCTCGATCCGCCGGCTGTACCAGGCGCTCGGCGACCGGCAGGTCGTGGATGTCTCGCCGGTCCACGTCTTCCCGGCGGTCTGGAAGAACCCCTGGAGCGCCGATCGGCGCAGCATAAACGCGATCGGCTTCGATCCCGAAGACGACCTGCTCGCGGCGCCGACTCGTAGGCACGGCGGCAGAGTTCGAACGCCGCCGTGAGGTGCGCGTCGCGTTCGCCGACGCCGTCGAGCGCGAAGCCCTGCAGACGGCGCAGTCGCGGATCCGTCGGCCACGAGCGGAGCGCCGCCTGCGCGACGTCGTGGGTGAGCACGGGCTCGCCTTGCGCCAGCAGTCGTTCAGCGGCCTCGGCCGCCGATACCACGTCCCGGTATTCCCGGCTCATGTACGATCGCAAGCGGTGCGAAACGCACGACCGTAGGGGTCCCATGCCGTCTGTCCAGTTGCTGCAGGTGACGGATCCGCATCTCTACGCGGACGAGACGCGCGAGATCTACGACACCAACACCGCGCACTCGCTGCGCGCGGTGTTGAAGGACGCTGCAATGGCGCGCCCCCGGCCGCACGCGGTGCTCGCGACCGGCGACGTGGCCGAGGACGGTACGCCGGAGGCCTACGCGAACTTCCGCCGCGCGCTCGCCACGCTCGAAGCGCCGGTGTACTGCCTGCCCGGCAATCACGACGCTCCGGCGACGATGGCCACTGCGCTCTCCGGCCAGGGTTTCCAGTACTGCGGGCGCGCCGAGCTCGGCGCGTGGCTGCTCGTGCTGCTCGACACCCACGTGCCCGAAGATCCCGCCGGCCTCCTCGCCGACGGCGAACTGGAGCGCCTCGAGCGCGAACTGCGGGCGGCGCCCGGGCGGCCGACGCTCGTGGCGCTGCATCACCCGCCCGTCAAACTCGGCAGCGCGTGGCTGGACGCCTACGGCCTCAGGAACGCGTCACGGTTCCTCGGGCTGCTGTCGGCGCATCCGCAGGTCCGGGCCGTGGTCACCGGCCACGTGCACCAGGCCGCGGACCACGGCTTCGGCACGCTGCGCGTGCTCACGTCACCGTCGACCTGCGCCCAGTTCAAGCCGGGCACGCGCCACTGCGTGATGGACGACCGGCCGCCAGGCTACCGCTGGATCACGCTCCACGACGATGGCGGCCTTGCGACCGAAGTGGGCTGGGTGAGCGACTGGCACCGGGCCGCCCCGCCGCGCGATACGCGCGGCCCCGGCATGGGCTGAACGACGACGCGAGCGCGCGCACCCACCGCAGGTCATGTTCCGGACGCGGAACTCCATCCCGTCCTCCCCGCAACGCCGCCATCTCGCGAGCTGCGCATCCGCCGTCGATCGGGGCGGCGCGCGGGTCGTCGCGCGGCGATCCAAGTCCGCAGCCCGCACGGCGCGGGCGCGCGGCTCCGCGCACCGGCCGCCCCACCTGCGCACGGTACGATCGCGAGACCGCCACGCGCCTGCGACGCGGGTCCGGAAGCGCGTGCAAGTCGCTGATCGTCAGGAATCGGTCATCGTGCCGTAACGGCCCCTACGCATTCCTGCCGCAACCTGCGCGCGGTCTCGGTAGCCGGGGAGTGCCCGCATGATCTCGAGCCGCGACGCGACCCTCTTCCAGCGTGTCGACGCTCTCGAACAGCGACTCTGTCTCAGCCTGAACCGCGGCTGCCACCGTCCCGCGGTCCGCGAAGTCTTCCGCGTGGCCAGCCGTCTCGGCGACGGTATCTTCTGGTACCTCCTGCTGCTGCTGGTGCCGATCCTGTACGGCGAGGCCGGTCTCCTGCCCGCCGCGCAGATGGGCGCGATGGCGCTCGTCGGCATCGCCGTCTACAAGGTGCTGAAGGAGCGCCTCGTACGCGAGCGGCCCTACATCACGTTCGAACACATCCTTGCGGGCACGCCGCCCCTCGATCGCTACAGCTTCCCGTCCGGCCACACGCTGCACGCCGTGTCGTTCACGACGATCGCCACGTCGCACTTCCCGGAACTCGGCTTCGTGCTGGTGCCGTTCGCGGCGATGGTCGCCGCCTCCCGCGTGGTACTCGGTCTGCACTACCCGACGGATGTGCTCGCCGGCGCCGCGCTCGGCGGGGCGCTCGCGATGGTGGGTCTCGCCGCCGCCTGAACGGACCGCCGCGGTCGCGCACGACCGGACTGCGCGCCCGCGGTCCGGGTGCCGCCGACCCCCCTGCTAGAATCCCTGCAGGAGGTTCCATGTCCCGCACGCTCGACACGCGCCCCGCGCGCGACGGCTTCCGCATGCCCGCGGAGTTCGAGCCGCACGACGGCTGCTGGCTGCTCTGGCCGGAGCGCACGGACAACTGGCGGCTGGGCGCGAAGCCCGCACAGGCGGCGTTCGTGCAGGTCGCGGCCGCGATCGCGGCCAGCGAGCCGGTCACCGTGGGCGTGTCGCAGCGCCAGTACGCGAACGCGCGCAGCGCGCTGCCGCCCGCGGTGCGCGTGGTGGAACTGTCGAGCAACGACTGCTGGATGCGCGACGTGGGGCCGACGTTCGTGGTCGACGCCCGCGGCCGGCGGCGCGGCGTGGACTGGCGCTTCAACGCCTGGGGCGGCCTCGAAGGCGGCCTGTACTGGCCGTGGGATCTGGACGACGCGGTCGCCCAGAAGGTCTGCGAGATCGAGGGTGCCGACCGCTATCGTGCGCCATGCGTGCTGGAGGGCGGTGCGATCCACGCCGACGGGCAGGGTACGTTGCTCACGACGGAAGAGTGCCTCCTGAACCCGAACCGCAATCCCGGCCTGACGCGCGAGGAGATAGAGCGCCTGCTCGCCGACCATCTCGGGATCGAGACGGTGATCTGGCTGGGCCGCGGCGTGTACCGCGACGAGACCGACGGCCACGTCGACAACCTGGCGTGCTTCGCGGCCCCCGGCGTGGTCTGCCTGACGTGGACCGACGACCGGAGCGACCCGCAGTACGAGATCTCGCGGGACGCGCACGAGCGGCTCGCCAGTGCGCGCGATGCACGCGGCCGGCGATTCGAGATCCACAAGCTCGTGCAGCCGGGGCCGCTGTACATGACGGACGAGGAGGCCGCCGGCGTCGACCACGTCGACGGTACGGAGCCGCGTCGCGGCGGCAACCGTCTCGCCGGCTCGTACGTGAACTTCTACGTCGCCAACCGCCACGTCGTGATGCCGCTGCTCGACCGCAAGCGCGACGCCCGGGCCGCGGCCGTGCTGAAGCGCGCGTTCCCGAAGCGCGAGGTGGTCGGCGTGCCGGCCCGCGAGATCCTGCTGGGCGGCGGCAACATCCATTGCATCACGCAGCAGGTGCCGCGTCCGCGCGAGCTCAGGTCCGGCCGAGCAGCACCACGCCGGCGACGATGAGTGCGGCGCCCGCGAGGCGCGTGAACGTGATCGGGTGCTGCTGGAAGCCCAGCCAGCCGTAGTGGTCGATCACCAGTGCGGCCAGCATCTGGCCCGCCACCACGAGCGCCGTCAGCAGCGCGACGCCGAGTCGCGGCCCCAGGACCGTCGACGAGGCGACGTAGAGCGCACCCAGCGCACCG
>Ga0315900_10011229_pt1 | contig 11114 bp, 13 predicted proteins | sample LakEriMetagenome_FD_203521 | JGI IMG/M metagenome (GOLD analysis project Ga0315900, IMG submission 203521) | Freshwater fungal communities from buoy surface, Lake Erie, Ohio, United States - Buoy 12 MA114 | ecosystem: Environmental > Aquatic > Freshwater > Lake > Lake biofilm | place: USA: Lake...
GGTGATGGCGCCGTGTACCTGGGCAGCTTCTCCAAGGTGCTGGCGCCGGGCCTGCGCCTGGGCTACGTGGTGGCGCCCCGCGCGATGTTCCCCAAGCTGCTGCAGGCCAAGCAGGCCAGCGACCTGCACTCGCCCAGCTTCAACCAGCGCGTGGTCTACGAGGTCATCAAGAACGGGTTCCTCAACGAGCATGTGCCCACCATCCGTGCGCGCTACAAGGCGCAGCGCGACGCCATGGCCACTGCGCTGCAGGCGCACCTGCCGCCGGGCTGCCGCTGGCAGAAGCCCGTGGGCGGCATGTTCTTCTGGGTGACGCTGCCGGCGCACCTGGACGCCACCGCCTTGCTGCCCCGTGCGGTGGAGGCCGGCATGGCCTACGTGCCGGGCAGCCCCTTCTACCCGCAGGGCGGCCACGCCAACACCTTGCGGCTGAGCTTCGTCACGGTGCCTCCTGAGCTCATCGCCCAGGGTGTGGCGGCGCTGGGGCAGGTGCTGAGGGCCTGCTGAATCCGGCTTGATCCCCGCTTGAAGCCCGCCTGAAGCGGACCTGAGCGCTACAGCTGCCGCTCGACCGACGCGCGGAACTCCACGGGTGCGCGCCCGAGCAAGCGCTTGAATGCCCTGGCAAACGCTGAAGGGTTGTCGTAACCCACGTCCATCGAGATGCTGGCGATGCTGTCCTGGCTTTCGCGAAGGCGCTGCGCTGCCAGTTGCAGGCGCCACCACTGCAGGTACTCTGCTGGCGTCTGGCCCATGCAGGCCTGGAAGCGCTGGAAGAAGGCCGTGCGTGACAGGTGGGCCAGGCCCGCCAGTTCGGGCAGTGTCCAGCGGTGCCCGGGCTGGGCGTGCAGGGCCGCGAGCGCCGGGGCCAGCCGCGGATCAGAAGCCGCTGCCAGCCATCCCGTGGCGGGCGTCGCATCGAACAGCGCCTCGCGCAGTGCCTGGATGAACAGCACCTCGGCGGCCCGGCGCAACACGGCGGACGAGCCGCCCGCGGGCTGCTCCGCCTCCGCCCGTACCAGCGCGAGCACGGGCGCGAGGCGCGCGCATGCGTGCGTGCCAGCGCGCAGGACCATCATCGCGGGCAGGCCGGCCACGACGGCCTGGGCCATGCGCATGTCGGCCGCAAAGCTGGCGGTCAGTAAACGCGTCCGGAGGCCGCCGCCGCCGTAGACGAAGGTGGTGGCCTGTCGGTCCCGCCGGTCCACGCCTGCGATGGCGGTGACGGGCGTGGCGTGGCGGCCCGGGCGGTCGCTGATGGCGTGTATCTCGTCCCGTGGGAGCACGACGACGTCGCCAGCCGACAGGCGCACCGTGGCGGGATCGCCCGCCAGCGACACCACGCATTCGCCCTCGAGCACCGCGTGGACGGCCGCAAGGCGCCCGCCCGGCAACTGCAGCGCCCAGGGCGCACTCAGTTCGCTGACGCAGAAGAACCAGCCGTGAAATCGCAGCGCATCCAGCACCTGCGCGATCAGCACCGCACGCGGTGAACGATCTGCATCGTCGAGCGCATTCGCGGCAGCGCGGTGCGGCGCTGTCCGGCCTATCGTGGTGACCATCAAGGTTTGAGGAGCACGTTGGATGAAGCAAGTCTCTCACGCAGGCCGGCGCCGCATGCTGGGCTGGATGGCGCGCGCAGCGGCTGCACTGCCCTTCGTGGCGGCGGCCCAGGGATCAGGCCGACTGAAGCCCACACCGGCTGTCACCGTGGGCCCGTTCTACCCGCCCGATCCGATGGGGTTGCCGTTCTTCAGCGCCCGTGCGCTCAGCCCGCTGCCCCAGGGCAACGACCTGACGTCCGGCACGAGCGGTCGACGCGCAGAGGGCGAGCGCCTTCGACTCCACGGCCGCGTGCTGAACACCGCAGGACAGCCGCTGGCCGGGGCCCGGGTCGAGATCTGGCAGGTGGACGCTCGGGGCCACTACGCGGTGGAGACCGGTGCCGATCGCGACCCCGGCTTTGCGGGCTATGGCGTGCATGTGGCCGACGAGTCGGGCCGCTACACGTTCACGACCATCCGGCCGCGCAGCTACGGTCGCTATGGCGGGCTGATCAAGCGCGCCGCCCACATCCACCTGAGGGTCTCCGTGGCCGGCCGGGCGCCACTGGCCACCGAAGTCTGGTTCGCGGACGAGCCGGGCAACGAGCGCGACTCGTTCGTCAGCCGTATCACCGACCCGGAACTGCGCGAGCGCATGCTCGTCCGTCTGGCCCCAGGCAGCGACGGCCTGCCGGCGGGCACCTTCGATGTCGTGCTGCCCGATGCCTGAGGAGTGACGATGAGACTTGTGGTGTTCGGCGCCTCGGGCGCCACCGGCCAGCACGTCGCGCCCGATGGGAGCCCGACATGACGGTTGACCGCTACCACCCCGCACTGGTGGTGCTGCACTGGATCCTCGGTCTGCTGATCCTTCTGGGCCTCTTCATGGGGACCTTCTCCCTGGAGAGGCTGCCCAATTCAGAACCGTCCAAGCTCGACAGCCTGAGGCGCCACATGATCAACGGGGCCGTGATCGGATGTCTGATGGTCCTGCGCCTGATCATCCGGGCGCGTACCCGCCGCCCGGCACCCGCTGCGACCGGCATGGCCTGGGCTGATGCGGTCGGCCCCTGGACGCACCGCGCGCTGTACGCACTTGTGTTCGCGATGGTCGCAAGCGGTGTGGCACTGGGTGTGAGCACCGACCTCCCGGCCATCGTCTTCGGCGGGTCTGATCAACCTCTGCCCGCCACCTTTGACGGTTCGTGGATGCGTGTGTTGCACGCGATTGCCGCCAAGTTGCTGATGGCGTTGATCGTGCTGCATGTCGCGGCTGCGCTGTGGCATCACACCGTTCGCCGGGATGGGCTTCTGCGGCGCATGGGCTTTGGGGGCCATCGGTGAAGGAAGCCCAGCGTCTTCTACTACTTCCTGAGCCTGGGCGCGAGCGTGATGCCGAAGCCTTGCGGAACCGAAGTTCCGGGGCCTGGGTCGTCATGTGCCATGAGACATACCCACAGGCACAGGGCGCCCAACAACCACTTTAGCTCACAGGGTCTGGCAGGATGGCCTGCGATGGCCCCATGCAGCCCAAGCGTCCCGCGCACCCTTTCAGACGAAGCTCACACGAAATGCCGGCGCGATCCCAGCAGCGGCACGCCAAATAGCACCGCGGTCCCGGTGTTCAGCAGCACATTGCCCCAGACGCCGTGCGCCATGGAGAAGGCCGTGTCGATGAGGTACCACCCGAGCAGCGGCCAGGCCACTGCCTGCCACGCCCAGCGCTCGCCCGCCCGGAACGGCCCGCGCGCCAGCACGAGGATGACCATCATCCAGCCGGCCATCACGGCCCCAATGATGCCGTTGGCGAACCGCAGGTAGCCCTGGACTTCAGCGGGCACCGGGACGGGACTTGCAGGCTGCTGGAAGTACACGAGGTAGAAGAACGCCTCGCCCAGGGGTGGCGCGAGCATCAGGACGGCGCTCAATCCGAGCACGATGCCCGCAGCGGCCTGAATCAGGCGTGACCAGAAGGACAGAGCGGGATGCTTCATGAAGCCGTACCGGTGGACGAAGGGCGGGGTTCTCCTAGCCACTGCAGGGTCTCGCGCCACAGGTCCATCGCCTGCGGCCGGAAGTAGCCCATGTGCCCGATCGGCCCCAGGCCCTGACGTTTGGGATCGAGCGTGACACGCTCCAGCGGCGCGTTGCAGTACGCCTGCATGAACGCGTCCCGCGAGGCGGGTGGGGCCCAGTGGTCGTCGGTGGCGTTGATGGCACGTATAGGTGTGCGGACCTTGGCGAATTCATCGGCCAGCCCGGGCAGGTCGGGGTCGTCGAAGAAGTAGTGCGGCCACTGGCACCAGCGTCGCCATTGCAGGTAGAGATCGCGCGGCAGGTCTTCGCCCATGCCCAGCTTGCTCCAGGCCAGATAGCCCGTGGTGCCCACCAGCACAGGGCCGATCACATGCCACAGCAGCAGCACCCGCAGGCGTTCCAGCGGCGGCATCCATCCATGCCAGCCGGCCCCCGTGGCGAAGGTGGCCATGCGCTGCACGCGGGCGTTTCCGGGCAGGAGTCCGAAGGCGTGTCCGCCGAAGGAGTGCCCCACCATCCAGATGGGCCCGCGGCCTTGTGACTCGGCATGGTCTAGCAAGGTTGCGAGGTCCAGCCGGGCCCATTCCAGGTAGTTCATTCGAAACCCGCGCAGATCCGGCGGGCGGGACTGCCCGACCCCGCGGTAGTCGAGCGTCCAGACGTCGATGCCCTGGCCTGCACAGAACCTCGCGAAGTGGCCGTAGAAGCGTTGCGCAACCCCCGTGGCGCCCGCGACGAGCAGGCGGGCCCGGGCTTCGCCCGCGGCGGGGTAGTGCAGGGCGCCGAGGCCGTAACCGTCTGCGGCGGTCAGCCGTACGGGCCGAGGTGTGGCGTGATCGGGCGACATCAGGCCCCTCCTTCAGGGCTCATGAACGGCTCTTGGTCAGGAGGCCATCGAGCGTGTCCAGCAGCATGGTGGTGGTGTCCTGCAGCGGTCTGCCGCTGCCGGCCACACGGGCCTGGATCAGCCCACCTTCGTAGGCAGAGACGATCAGGCTGGCGAGTCTTGCGGCACGCTGTGGATCCATGCCGCTGGCTACCAACGCGCGCTTCAAGGTGTCCCGGATGGCGGCGAAACCCCTGGCGACCGCCTCCCGGATGGCCGTGTCTTCGGCCGTTGATTCCAGTGCGATGGTGGCCAGCGGGCATCCCCTGTCGAACCCGCTGCCCACGAGGGTGGCCTGGGCGTCTTTCATCCACAGTGTGAGTGCCCGCACGGGGTCGCCCTCCCGGGCGAACAGGTTCTCGAGCGTGGTGGTGATGTGACCGACCACGGTGTCGATGGCCGCCACAGCCAACTCGGCCTTGCCGCCGGGGAAGTGGTGGTACAGCACCCCTTTGGGCGCACGTGCACGGCTCAGCAACTCACTTATGCCCACACCATGAAACCCTCGGGTGCCCAGGGCCTCGAGCATCGCGCCGATGAGGCGGTCGCGGGTTCCCGCCTGATCGTCGCGCGTGGTTTGAAGGAGCATGCGCAAGAGTCTATAGACCGGTCAGTCTAGTGTCAATGTCAACCGCTGGGATGGCCCAGCGGGCTGGCCCCGAGGCTCGATCCTGGGCCGGCCCGCCGGCGCCTGCCCACCTGCAGGCCGGGAAGTGAACGCAGAATGCGCAGCGACTTCCACTCCAGGCTCCGCCCCCCATGATCCGCCGCTTCCACCAACTCGACGTCTTCACCGCCACACCCCTGAAGGGCAACCCGCTGGCCGTCGTGCACGACGCGCAAGGCCTGGGCGACGCCACCATGGCCGCGTTCGCGTGCTGGACCAACCTGTCCGAGACCACCTTCCTGTTACCGCCCGAGGATCTGGGCGCCGACTACCGCGTGCGCATCTTCACGCCGGGCGGTGAACTGCCCTTTGCTGGCCACCCCACGCTGGGCAGTTGTGCCGCCTGGCTGGCCGCGGGCGGGCGCCCCAGGACGCCGGGGCTGGTGGTGCAGGAATGCGGCGTGGGCCTGGTGCGCGTGCGGCTGGAGGGCGCCCGGCTGGCCTTCGCGGCGCCGCCGCTGAAGCGCACGGGGCCGCTGGCGCCCGACCTGGTGGCCCGCATCGCCGCCGCGCTGCGCTTGGCGTCAGACGATATTCAGCACCACCAGTGGGTGGACAACGGGCCGGCCTGGTGCGCGGTGATGCTGCCCTCGGCGGCGCAGGTGCGGGCGCTGAGGCCTGACTTCGCGCAGCTGGCGGACCTGAAGCTCGGCGTGGTGGGGCCGTGCGATCCCGGCGAGGACACCGCCTTCGAGGTGCGGGCCTTCGTGCCCGGCTTGGGCATACCCGAAGACCCCGTGACGGGCAGCCTGAACGCCGGCCTGGCGCAATGGCTCATCGGCGCTGGCCTCGCGCCCGGCCGCTACGTGGCCGCGCAAGGCTCGGCCCTCGGCCGTGCGGGTCGCGTGTACGTCCAGCGCGATGGCGATGATTTCTGGATAGGGGGCGATGTGGCGATGTGCATCGAAGGCCAGGTGCGGCTGTGAATACTCAACTTGACCACCTCATCGTGGCCGCAGCCACGCTGGCCGAAGGCGTGGCCTGGTGCGAGAAGGTGCTGGGCGTGACCCCGGGCCCGGGCGGTCAGCACCCGCTGATGGGCACGCACAACCGGCTGCTGAAGATCGCCACGCCCTCCTTCGAGGAGGTTTACCTGGAGATCATCGCCATCGACCCGGCGGCCGCTACGCCCCAGCGCGTGCGCTGGTTCGGCCTGGACGAGCCCGAGCGGCGCGCGTCCCTGGCGCAAGGGCCGCGGCTCATCCACGTGGTGGCGCGCTCGCCGCAGCTGGACATGCACCGCTTCGGCCTCATCCAGATCGGCTTGCAGCCGGGTGAGCCGGTCAAGGCCGGGCGTGACACGCCGCAAGGCCCGCTGGCCTGGCAGATCCTGGTGCGTGATGACGGCCGCCTGCTGTGTGGCGGGGCCTTGCCCACGCTGATCCAGTGGGACGGCCGCCACCCGACCCAGGCCATGCCGGACTCGGGCGTCACGTTGTCGGCCCTGACCCTGCGCGGCGTGCCGGCCCGTGCCCGCGACGTGCTGCGCCTGCAGGGCGTGGCGGTGCAGGAAACTCCGGCTGCGCCCGCGTTGACTGCTGTGCTGCAGACGCCGCGGGGTGAGGTGGTGTTGTCCAGCGACGGACCCTGAGATTCCGCTCGACAGCTCACCGCGCGCGCTCTAGCGTGACCGCGCTCCTTCAGGTTCTGAACCCCGCTCTTGGCTCCACCACACCGAGAATCCAGCCATGACTGAAGAACTGTTCCGCGAAGACGCCACGCTCCAGAGCTGCCAGGCCACGGTGCTGGCTGTGGACGAGGTGGCCGACCCCGCAGCCCCGGCGGGCACGCCGCCATCGGTTCTGGTGGTGTTGGACCGCACTGTGTTCTACCCGCTGGGCGGCGGTCAGGCGGGGGATGCCGGCACCCTGGCGCTGCCTGACGGGCGCAGCGCGGCCGTGGCCGACACCCGCAAGCACAAGGAGCGCCCGGGCGCCATCGCCCATGTGCTCGCTGCCGGCACCGACATCGCTGGCCTGGCGCCGGGCGTGACCGTCACCGCACGCATCGACGCCGAGCGTCGGCGTGCCCACATGCGCTTTCACACCACCACGCACCTGCTGTGCGCGCTGGTGCCGCACCCCGTGGACGGCTGCTCCATCACGGCGGGCTACGCGCGGCTGGACTTCCACATGAGCGAGCCCCTGGACAAGGAGGCGCTTACCGCTGGCATTGCCCGCCTGGTGGCCGAAGCGCACCCCGTGCGCCACCGCTGGATCAGCGAAGCCGAACTCGACGCAAACCCGGGCCTGGTGCGCAGCATGAGCGTGCAGCCCCCGCGCGGCCAGGGCCGTGTGAGGGTGCTGGAGATCGAAGGCGTGGACCTGCAGCCCTGCGGCGGCACCCACGTGGCCAACACGGCCGACATCGGCCGCGTGGTCGTCACGAAGATTGAGAAGAAGAGCGCGATGACCCGTAGGGTCGTCCTCGGCTTCGCCGAGTCAGCCGCAGGCTGAGCGCTCTTCTCCCGGCGCAGGCTCACATCGCGTCAGCGATGTGAAGGCCCGAAAGGGCCGGCCGAAGCCAAAGGAAATCAGCCATGACCCGAAGGGTCGTCCTCGGCTTCTCGGACTCAGCCGCAGGCTGATCTCCAAAAACAACAAAGCCCGCCGAAGCGGGCCTGTCATCCTCACCAGTGGATCACTGGTTGCGGAAGTCGTCGTGGCAGCCCTTGCAGGTGGCTGCAGCGGCGCCAAAGGCGGTCTTCAGTTGGTCGAGGTTGTTGGCCTTGGCTGCAGCGGCCAGCTTCACCACCTCGTCCTGCATCTTCTTGCCGGCCGCGTCGAACTTGGCCTTCTCGCTCCAGACCTTGGCATTGGGCATGCCCTTCTCGGTGCCGCCCGTGCCGTCGACGAAGCCGGCAAAAGGCAGCTTGGACATCGTCACCACGATGTCGGCGTTGGCAGCGGCGGCTGCGCCGTCGAAGGGCACGCGGCCTTGTGCCATGGCGCCGATGCGCGCGAAGTGCGTGCCCATCACGGTGAAGCCTGCCTTGCGGTACTTCACGGCGTCTTCAGGCTTCTGGAACTGGGCGGCAGCAGGCAAGGCCAAGAGGCTGCCCAGGGCGGCGGCGATCAGGAGAGGTTTGCGCATGAGGAACTCCAGGGACAGTGGGCGCGGGGCGCCGGGTGGTGGCTGATGGCTGATGGCTGCGGGCGATTGCGAACGCGTGCGCGCAGACGGCGGTGGACACGTGGGCAGACGGAGCCGCCGCACCCCTTAAGTCTAAGGACGCTCATGTTAAGCCCGCTTGACGATGGTGTGCAATCCAGAGTGCATTGGTCGCGTTATCGTTGCAACCATGACGTTTGACACGCTCTCGTATCGCGTGAGCCAAACCGTGTGAACCGAGCAATGAACCTAGCCAGTGAACTGAGCCCATGACCGAAGCTGCCAAGCCCGTACGCATCTGGGATCTCCCCACCCGGCTCTTCCACTGGGTGCTGGCGCTCAGCGTGGTGGGCTCCATCGTCACGGCCAAGATCGGCGGCAACGCCATGCTCTGGCACTTCCGCCTGGGCTACCTGGCCCTGGGCTTGCTGCTGTTTCGCATCGTCTGGGGCCTCGTGGGTGGGCGCTGGTCGCGCTTTCGCAGCTTTGTCTATGGTCCGGGCCGGGTCTGGGCCTATCTGCGCGGCGAGCGCGCGCCGGGCGGGCAGGATGACGTCGGCCACAGCCCGCTGGGCGCCTTGTCGGTGTGGGCGCTACTGGGTTTGCTGATCTTTCAGGTCGCCACTGGCTTGGTTGCCGACGACGAGATCGCCAACGTGGGCCCCCTGAACCGTTTCGTCAGCGAGAACGTGGCGCACCTGTTCACCGGCTGGCACAAAGAGGTGGGCGAGACGGTGCTGATCGGCCTGCTGGTGCTGCATGTGCTGGCCGTGCTGTTCTACCGATTCGCGCGGCGTCAGGACCTGATCACGCCCATGGTCACGGGCGACAAGCCCTTGCCCGCCCACACGCCGGCCTCCGCCGATGGCTGGCGTCATCGCCTGGGGGCAGTGGTGCTGGCGCTGGCCGTGGCCGCCTTGGTGAGCTGGGTCGTCCAACTGGGCGCTTGACACGCCATGAAGCCCGTTGTGCAGCCCGGCCCTGCCATCGAGTTGAGGGTGCCCACAGACCCCACGCAACTCGAAGACACCCGCACCATCTTCTGCGAGTACGCCGCTCAGCTGGTGGTGGACCTGTGCTTCCAGGGTTTCGAGCAGGAACTCGCGGATCTGCCCGGCGAATACGCTGCGCCCCATGGGGCCCTGTTGCTGGCGGTGGTGGACGGCGCCCTGGCTGGCTGCGGGGCCTTCCGGCCCTTGCCCGACGTGGATTACCCCAACGCCTGCGAGATGAAGCGCCTGTACGTGCGGCGTGCCTTCCGCCGCTTCGGCCTGGGGCGGCTGCTGGCGCGGCAGTTGATGGACCTGGCCATTGAAGCCGGCTACTCCACCATGCTGCTCGATACCCTGGACGACATGGAGGCGGCGCGCAACCTCTACGAGACCCTGGGGTTCGAGGAGATCCCCCCTTACTACTTCAACCCCGTGCCCGGTGCGCACTACCTGAAGGTGGACCTGCGCCAGCCTGGCCTGCTTTGAGGCGGTGGGAACCGCCAGCCCGGATAGGATGGGGTCATGACCCAAGCCCATCCTGAACTCCGCGCCGGCGAGCTCCGCCTGGCCCTGCGACCCGATCTCGGCGGCAGCATCGCCGGCCTGTGGTGCGGCACCCTGCCGGTGCTGCGCAGCACCGAGGCCGACGCGCTGCAAGCCCCCCGGCATTCCGGCAGCTTTCCGTTGGTGCCGTACTCCAACCGCCTGGGCTACCGGCGCTTTCGCTGGCTGCACAAGGACTACACCACGCAGGCCAATTTCGACGACAGCCCGCACTCGTTGCACGGTGTGGGCTGGTTGCGCGCCTGGACCGTGGAGTCCTGCAGCGCCACCGAGGCCGTGCTGCGGCTGGACCACGCAGGCGACGCCCACTGGCCCTTCGCCTTCGAGGCGCGCCAGACCTTCACGCTCGACGAGGACGGCCTGCGCCTGACCATGTCGGTGCGCAACGACGCGCCACACCCGGCGCCTGTGGGCCTGGGCTGGCACCCCTACTTCCCCAAGCGCAGCCGCAGCCGCCTGCACATCGAACTCAGCGAGCGCTGGGAGTCCGACCCCGGCACCCAACTGCCCACGCGCCGCGTGCGCCAGCCCGGCATCGATGCTGACGTAGCGCACCTGGACTTCGACCATTGCTTCGAAGGCTGGCCCGGCACCGCGCGGGTGCGCGACGAAAAACTCAAGGTCGGCATCAGCTCCTCGCTGCCCTACCTTGTCGTCTACACCCCGCCGCAGAAAGACTACTTCTGCGTGGAGCCCGTGAGCCACGTCAGCAACGCCATCCACATGGCCGAGCCCGCACAGCACGGCCTGCGCACCTTGGCCACGGGCGAGACCTTCGAGGCCTGGATGCGGCTGGACATCGCGCGGGTGTGAGCTCCGTGCTTGCGGACATCCGGCCGTTGCCGGTGGAGGCCTCGCTGCTGGGCGAGTCGCCGTTCTGGCACCCCGATGAGCGCGCGCTGTGGTGGTGTGACATTCCGGGCCAGGGCCTGCACCGCTACCACCCGGGCACGGGTGCCCAGCGCAGCTGGCACTTCGACACCGATGTTGCTTGTGCCGCACCGCTGGCCGGCGGCGACTTGCTGCTGGGCATGCGCGACGGCCTCTGGCGCTTCCACCCCGCGAGCGGGCAGCGCACGGCCCTGGCAACGCCGCCGTACAACCCGGCGCAGGAGCGCTTCAACGACGGCAAGGCCGACCCGCAAGGCCGCTTCTGGGTGGGCACGATCTACGAGCCCCGCAACCCCGCCCTGGCCGCGCTGTACAGGCTCGAGGGTGGCCGGCTGCAACGTTGCGCCGAGGGCGTGACGGTCAGCAACGGCCTGTGCTTCAGCCCCGATGGCCGCACCTTGTACTGGAGCGACACCAAGGCG
>Ga0315900_10011231_pt1 | contig 11111 bp, 25 predicted proteins | sample LakEriMetagenome_FD_203521 | JGI IMG/M metagenome (GOLD analysis project Ga0315900, IMG submission 203521) | Freshwater fungal communities from buoy surface, Lake Erie, Ohio, United States - Buoy 12 MA114 | ecosystem: Environmental > Aquatic > Freshwater > Lake > Lake biofilm | place: USA: Lake...
TCATGCTGTCGTCATACTCAGGCCAGACTGGGCGCCCTTCCTGGACGTAGGTGTATTTGCCCTCGGCATAGCATCTGATCCAATCCAGATTCTTGCCCATGAGCATCTGCTGGTAATAGCCGGCAGGAAGGTTGTCGATGTTCTCGGCTTTGGGGTTTAGCTTCCACCATTTGCCAGAGGCAAAGATATGGTCATTGGCTTCTGGGTTATCGGGCAGCTCCTCGCCGCTGACTTCCATAATTCCGCCCGGCTGCTTGAAAAACTGCCAGCCATATTGGCCACCCATCTTTTCTTTTTCGGCTAGACGAAACCACCAATGGTCGTCATCCATTGGGTTTGTGTCCATCCAGATACCGTGCCAAGATGCGCCACCGTCACGCTTAGTCGGATAGCGGCCAACCCGGTGAGTCAGTCCGTCAATCACAGCCTTTGGGAGTTCCCTTGCCTCGTTTACCCATGCTCCTGTCAGCTCTAGCGACAATAGTTTTCTTACGTCTTTTGGCTGGTCTAGTGCTAGGAATATAACCTCCATGTCGATCCCGGCGGCATCCCCGCGGGACGGCAAACGGATGTGATGCGTAATCGGCGGAGTCCAGAGCATTGGGCCAAAAGTATTCTCTGGGAATAAGTCCAGCCAGGTCTTAATCGTCGTGGTCTTTAGCATCGGATATGAGTTCCGTACTACCGCCCAGCGAGAGTATCGTATGCCGTCAATAGGACTAGGCTTTTGGCTTACAGCCTTCATCATAATCTTGGCTGCGCAGGCATAGGACTTACCGGAACCCACCGGACCCATCAACCCTTGCACAAAGGCGTTGGACTCAATAAATCTATAAACCTCTGGCGACTTGCTGAAGTTTAGATTCAGTCCGGTTACGGGTAATTCCTTTGCGCTTTTTTCTTTGGTCTTGGCCATTTAATCTCCGCAGAAACAGGCAATTGTTTCTTCTTGCGGGTCAAATATATTTTTTTGTTCTTGTGAGTATTTCAACATTTCCGCATAACCTGGCCTATCTTTTCTAAATCTTGCGCCATTTGGGGTTGATGATAATGCCGTTGATTCCATTTTCGCCCACCATACAGCGCGCTCTGGCTTTTCTTGGATTAAGCTCATAATTTGATGAGCCCCTTTGAGATAACAAAGATCGCAATTGCCGTGCATTGTTACTCCGTTCATATTTGGCAATTTAAGATCAAATGATTGTTCGCGCCAAAACTTTCCAACAATTTCTTTTGTGACCCCGGCCCGTCCAAGCGGAGCTATCTTTTCTTCGTGCTTGCCGTAATCTTGATTACCTATTTTAGCCAGACGCCTTTGTTCGTCAGCCCGAATCCCAAGCATTGAGTCCCACTCGGTCCAGCCAATGCTTTTTAGATATCTATGGATAGTCCTGACTTTTAACTCAACCGTGCAAAAACGACTTACTGGGTTTGGTAGATAATTGCGTTTTTTAATTAAAGCAGCAAAAGGCTCTCCGTCACGACTGGCTGTTTCAAATGTGACTTCCTTAAACTTTGGATCATTAGGAATAAACTCAAGCCAAGTAATTTGCACGCCCCAGTTTTTTCCGCAATCTCTTACAAACTCAAGAGTTGCTTCATCTTCTTTTCCTGTATTGGCAAAGCAAACTTTTGTTTCGTCTGGTATTCCGTCGTTATCTTGAATAACCCTCCAAAGCATATAGGCGCTAGTTCTACCGCCAGAAAAGCTTATGCAAGTTGGACCGTTAATCTTAAAATGTTTATCCATTTTTAGCCGCTAGGTAGAGTCCGACATTGCCAATGCTATAACCAACAAAAGCAATACCAAGACCCACATTACCATGTCGAATAAGATCGACTGCAACCACAGCATAAACACCTCCGATCACCGCGATCAGCCACGCCGCCATTCAAGCAGTCCCGCCAGCAGAATAACTGCCAGCATTGTCAGCACAAACGTCGCCGCACTTTGCGCACCGATATGAGATATTGCGTTTATCCAATCTTGTTTCATCCTCTGCTCCTTTTAGTTTTAATGCTTCCTTCCACGCAATTTCAGCGCAGGCCCGCTCATCTTCAGACCATTGGCGCACGTCTTGTCTTGACTGCACCCACTCCCAAAAGTTAATCATCTATCCCCTCGTTTAGTTTTTTATATTCTCGCCACCACATATCAGAATGAGTACAAGTCTGGTATTCGGCAAAGCATGGCGTACCGATGGTGTAGTGGTATAGCTGCGCATATTCATTCATTGGGTATTCCAAGACAAGCCAGTTCCATGTCAAAGGCAGCTCGCCAATCTCGCCGTCATGCAGCCAGTTAAACCGATGTAAAAACTCACCGGATAATCTGTTGATTGCCTCTGGCGTTAAAGACCGATTAGCGGAGTGCTCACAGTTCCACAGAATCAGACTAGACCAATTCTTGCGCGGATAGTCCTCGTTTTTGTTGCCAAGATATTTTTTCTTATGCACGGTACGGTAGTCATGTTGGACCACCATTACGGCATATCGCTCATCGCGCATGGCCCAGAGCTTTGCAATGTCCTCGCGGCAGATCATGTCTCCGTCAGCGTATATTGCCCAGCCTTTATACTCGTTTAGGTATGGAACCAAAAAGCGGGAATAAATAAACGCATTGGAGCCATTACGCTTGCCGTCAATACCATGGGCTACCAGAGGAGTGAACCGTACCGGCCGGCTAGTCCTTGAGATCACAGACTGGCAGAAAGCGTGATACGCGATTGCCTCCCGCTGATCAAAACCTACGACCATGTTAATCATTGCTTTACCTCAACATCAATTGGCTCAGGCGCTTGTACGTTAATACCAATGACAGAAGGCTTGTCTTCTCCGTCGTCTGGGTTATCAAGAAGTCCAGACGCTTTCGCAAGTAAACGTAGCACGCCAACCTTGTCGTATAGCTCAACGTCGAGCGTCTGCGAACCGTCCTTCTCACGCTTGACCCGGATATTTTTGATCGCCTGGAGGGCGTGATCAGGAATTTGACTTGCCGCTTTAACCTTGACATTTCCGTCCTCATCCCATGTTAGAACATCTGTTATCTTGGTATTGGCCATACACAGAAGCGAGTAAGCCACAGCCTCCCGGTTTTCGACAATGGTGGCCGAGCGTTCAAGCCGGCGGGAGATAGATCTAACCCCGCCCCAGTTCTTCAGGCTAGGGACTTGCTCTGAGATACGGGACTTAGTGCGAGCCATCAGAATGGGACATCCGGGTCTGAGTCTACAAACCCATTGGCTTTGGCACGGTCATGCCCAGTCTGGGCAAATGGCTTGTGCGCTGCGGAATAGACTGGCGCACCCTGTTGCTGACACTCATTGCCAATCTTTACGGTTATGTAGGTAGTTCCTTCCTTTGTCTGACGCTTTGTTACGTCGAGCCAATGGATAGTTCCGTTTGGAAGCATGACCCGTCCACGGTAGTCTGCGTGCCAGTCCTCTTTCTTGCCTTCATTCGGGAAGGCAGATCCCTGCCCTGGTTTCATTTCATACGCCATGCTCTTCTCCTTAAGGTGCTAGTTTTGATTCTTTTGCGGCAGACAAGTACTCATCGGCCTGCATGAGCTTTACCTTCTGCTCTGCCAAAGCCTCCGCCACCTGGGGAACGGTAAACCCACGGCGGAGTAATTGCAATATGAAGTCGTGCAACAAGTCATTTACGGTCATGGTTATTCCTCCAGTCCAAGAGCTTCTCTAAGCTGCTTAACAAAAAACATTTGGGCGGTAGTTGGCACTCCGCCGCTAGGATCTCCGGAAAGAATCCTAGCCGCAATAGTCGCTTGCCTGTCTTCTTCTGGTGCGGTGCGGTAAGTGGTTGTGTCCAAGTTCCTGACTTGTTCTGTTGTTAAATCAAAGTCTGGCTTGTATTTTGGATTGCGCATCAAAATCCTGGCGGCCTCGTTTATGGCGACGGCCTGGTACTCGTCAGCACTAAGATTAGAAAACTTGTTCAGAATAACTTTGTTGTCCTCTGTTGCCATTCCGGATACACCTGGGTTTTGCATAAAGTACTTCAGCTCGCTTTCGTAGGGATCGCGCATCTTGATTCCCTTTGGTAACTTCAGTTTAGAAAAGTCCATTTCAATCTCCTTAAAATAAGTCCTACAAGCCTTTCAAATGATCCACCCTAGGCAAGGGTAGCCACCCACCACCAGCAAGGCCACCAAGAGGCTGTAATCGCTTCCTAGAGGCATCGCAGTCTGGTAGACAAACCCATTGCAGCAAAAAGTGGAGGAAAAATTGCGGGGGATACCCTCGATACGGTGGCCACCCGGGGGGAGGGCAAGGGTGCCTTCCGCGGCAAACGCATCGCAAGCCAGACGCGACCCCCGGTTTCTGCTCCGGCTTTGGCACCCCATCCCCTGTCCTGCCATCAAACGGTCGTCTGCGAGCATGACACCCTCAGCCGATCAGGGCTTCGCAGACCTCGGCCAGCCGTGTCGGCTCGGTGAGGGCCTGGCAGGCGTCAGCGAATCGCGCCTCGGTGCATCCGACCTGGCACAACACCTCCGCAAACTTGATATCGATTTCTGTGATTCGTGTTGTCTTAACAAATGAAAACCTATTCACAACCTTATCGTTATAAATACTTAAAACCTTATCTATACCTATGTTTTTCTGTGATTGGACAACACCTGTGTTGTCTATGATGTTGTCTATGAAAGGCTCTACATGGACAACCTCTGTGTTGTCTATGGGCTGTGTCTTTTTGACTGCTCTTGGCTGTCTCTTGGGCATCAGAATTGCTCCTATTTGGACGGGTTGGTGAGTCGTGTGATTCTTCGGTTTCAGACCAGACAAGAGCTCCTTCAATCGTTGCCGATTGGCTGCCATCTGCTCCTCTGTGAATTCCTCTTCCATGGCCTTTTCTTCCCTTCTGCGGACCTCTGGCGGCCGGGTGTCTTCCTGCCCGCTGGTGATCGCAATGGCGTCCTGTGTGCCAATCTCGGGGTCATAGACGATCCGCACCGTGTTCGCCTTCTCGCCCCTGAACCCTTTACTGACGACTTCCACATGGCCGCGCTCTCTGAGCTGCTTCATGGCCCTGGCCACTTGCTGCTTGCTGGTCTTCAGATGGTCTGCGATCCGCTGCTGGCCAACCCACGTCAGCCCGGCCCTGTTGGCATACGAGCACAGCAGGACCAAAACCTTCATTGAAAATCCATGCAGCTCGGTATCAGTCGCAGCCCGCATCGGTACCACCGCAAACTTGCGCTGATCCGGTGGCGCCTGCTTTTCGATAACCTTCGGCCGCCTCTTGGGCAGCTTAAATTCGATCACTTTTGCCGGCTCTGCCATAGCGTCAGCATTTCCTCCCGAAGATCCTCATAAGCCTGGCGACCCCTCTTTTCAAGGACGCCATCCAGGTATTCCATGCGAGTGCGTTTGGTCCTTTTCTTTCGTAACACCCAGGCGGCCTCGCAATATCTGCGAAACGCCTCCGAGTACGAGCCGACCTCGCGACCATCAGGAAGCCGGACCATTTTCGCCCCCTGGTGGACCTTTCCGCACGCGTGACAAGCCAGCGGATCATTTTCTGAGCTCAAAGCCAAAGCAGCCGTTTATTTCCCCGCTGGTGGGCTTGTCAAAGTACCGACACCAGCCGAAAAAGGTGCGCTTTATGTGCCGGCAGTCCGCGCAGCTCTTTCCCTCTGCGCTGTGACGCAGCTCTGACACTTCCACCGGCGGCGCTTGCCGCCCTCTAGGATCTTCCACTCTCCGCCCTCCTTTGGTCTGGTCATCTGACAATGGCTGCACCATTGCCGGCCGGTGATCTCTTCGGCCTTCCTAGTGACGTGCTTTTGCAATTCGTTCGGCATCAATTCCACCACTTCATTTTGGATTCCTCGTAAGCCCTGCCCTCCAGCTCGTGTTTGATCCTGGCCAGCATCCGCTCGACCATCATCAGGCGGGCGTCTAGGTTATTGATCGCGTCCCCGCATTTCATCAAAAGCCGTTCCTGCTCTTCGATTCGGTCGGCAAGATAGACTGCGTATTCTTCGACACTCGGCGGAGTGCTCAAAGGTCTTCCCGGATCTTGGCAATAAGCCAGGCAGCAGGCACCACAGCCCGCCAGGGCTCCCCGTTGCGCCTGAACACCACCACCGGCACCGGCTCGGCAAGCCGGCCGTCCTGGTCGATATCCTGGGCCACCGTGCAGGCCGCCTCTACCTGCTTGCACCAGACCTCAATTGCGAGCTTCTCCCGGCGTTTGACCTCGATCCGGTATTTGCCCACCTGGATATCGTCCCCGCCGTCTCTGGCCTGCCCGAGCTTGCGTTTCACCACCTGTCCGAGCTCATTCGATAACAGCTCGGCAAACTCCCGCTCGCCCCTAGCCCCCTTGTCCCTGCTCGCCCGTCCGCTCATGTCCCCGCTCTTCGTTGATGTTGTTAAGTACGCACGCCTCCAGCTGCCTGATCCAGCGCCGCTCGCGCTCCAGATCCGCCCGCAGATGGTCGATCGTGTCAATGGCTTCCTGCAAAAGCAGAGGCGCGACCATCACATTTCCCAAGGTGAGCCGGTCGCGGATGTCGGTCATTTTGTCCCCAACATTTGGTCTAATCGGTTTTCTACCCTGGCAAAGCGGCCGGCCAACATTTCGACTATGGCCTGATCCACCAAGCTCGCCCGGCTCCTGCGCTGGGCCTGAGCTGCATCATCCAGCAGCAGGCGAGTCTCTGGCCGCAGGCGCACCAGGAAGGGCTTGAGTTTTTGGTCTGTTGTCATGCTGTCCCCTAAGATATCGCAAGGATATATCAAACAGCCAGAAAACAATAGCCCATAATGCCCCTCTTGCATTTGGGGGAATTAGTCTGTACATTCCCAACTAGCGATATCACTTCGATATCGTTCAACTACTCAGAAAGAGAGATTGAGAATGAGCGCATTTGTCGTATCAGATAACCATATCAATACCCTAGTAACATTTGGCAAACTGCACCGCTGCCGTGTTTACATTGGCAATCCAACAAAACACCTAGATTTTTTTGATCAGCCAGAACAGATCGCCAATGTTCTTTATAGGGCGAACGTCGATTCTGTTAATTACAGATATCGTGAGCATGAGCCGGTTTTTAATTTCAAATACAAAACCACAAACCCTTACGCAAAGCCGATTGAAATAATCAAGGCTTGCGATTGTTTCGATTATCAGGCGTGCGAAGTGCCGGATTATGACGAAACCCCGGCCGCAAAACTTATTGACTCAATACGCCGCGCAGCCATTCGTGCCTTGCCCGGATATGACGGCGCATCATGGGGGATTCAATAATGCTAGAAATTATCGGCCTTCTAATCGGCCTTGCGGCCGTCGTCTTAATCATGCGCCCATGGGGGCTCAAATGACCGTCGCATACTATCGAGTCAGCACAGACAGCCAGGGCCAATCCGGCCTTGGGCTGGAGGCGCAGAGGGCGGCTGTCTTGGCCTTCATGCGCGACCAGGCACCCGCGGCGGAGTTTGTCGAGGTGGAATCAGGGCGAAACCCAGACCGGCCGCAGCTCAAGGCTGCCATGGAGTACGCCAAAGCAAACGACGCCACGCTGATTGTGGCCAAGCTCGACCGCCTGGCGCGTGACGTGAAAATGATTCTCGCAATTGTGGATTCTGGCGTGCGGGTCCGGTTTATTGATCTGCCGGACATTGACACCAGCACAGCCACCGGGCGGCTTATTTTGACCGTCATGGCCTCCCTTGCAGAGTTTGAAGCCCGACGTATCAGCGAGCGCACGCGAGACGCCTTGAGGGCTAAGAAGGCCCGAGGCGAGCACTGGCAGTCAGGCGACCCAAGCAAGGGAGCAAGGGCCGCAGCTTTGGCCAGGGTAGAGCGCAACCTTGTAGCCCATCAAGCCATCGCGGCCACCGTCGCAGAGCTCCAGCAGTACGGGTGCCAATCTCTGCGCCAGATCGCCCGCGGTCTTGAGGCGCGAGGCGTGAAAACTGTCACCGGCAAAACCGTCTGGCGTGCCAGCCAGGTGGCCGCCGTACTCGGGAGGGCATGACGTGGAGATTGTCTGGAAAACGGCCGTCTGGTGCCTGGCCATCGCCTTATGGATTATCGCCGGCATGGTGACAGACCCGACCGTCAGGGAACACCGCAAAAGGAAGAAGCAGGAAAAACTTGCAATGGATTTTCACAGCAAACTAGAAAAAGGAGCGCCACGCGATGAATAACGTCAAACAGTTAAGCCCACAACCACGCCGGCCGGCTCAGTTTTTGAGCCTGCTGGATGGTAAACCGTACACCGTAGCAGCCAAGACCAACATTCGGGAGACATTCCGCCGGCTGGGCTGGGTCGGACCGGAGGAGCAAAAGATCAGGAGGGGCCAAGCATGACGCAGGAACAATGGATTTTGTCAGCTCTGAGAAGGGGCAAGAAATTAACCGCGCTGGACGCGCTCAAGGGCTGCCGCTGCTTTCGGCTGGCCGCCCGGGTCAGTGATCTCAGAAAGCAGGGCTTCAGGATCACGACCGAAATGGTGTACGCCGGCGGCAAGGTTTTTGCGCGTTACAAATTAAACAAAAAGAGGGGTTGAAAATGTCAGTCAGAATCAAAGCATTGGAACAGGCCATCAAGACACTTGATGCGCTCGGGTTGAGTTACGCGATCGAAGGGTTTAACGGGGAAATCCTGGGAACCATTGAGGTCGCCAAGAAAAAAACGAAAGCGGACTACGCGCCAAAAGGGACCTATAAAAACGTGATCCTCCCGCATATTGCCACGATGACAGTCGGCGACGTGGCCGTGATCCCTGCTGGGGCGTTTGATATATCGACGTTCCAGTCTAGGGTGGCTGCCACCGCTAACCACCTTTGGGGCTCCGGGTCATATAAAACCGCGGTCGTCGGTAACACAGTCGAAATTTTACGCGTCCAATAGGGGGAAATCATGGTCGGAAAATTAACGCCAGACCACATGGCGTCGGCTTCGGTCGTGCCTGCGCTCATGGGCTTGAGCAAATACCAGAGCCCGAATGACGTACTGCTGGGCTGCATTGGCGCCATTGATGGCAAACCGCGGCCGGATATCGGAAACGAGGCGATGGCTTGGGGGAACACGCTAGAGCGTCCGATATTGCAAGAGGCGGCTTTGCGGCTCGGGTTGGATAATCTGGACATCAGCCACGATAAGCCGTACTTCCATCAATTCTGGCGGATTGCCTGCTCCCTGGACGGGACAGCCATTGGACGCGGGCAGCTAATCGAGCACGACCCAGACAGAGGGGTTTACGTCATCGGCGCGGGCAGTATCACCCTGGACGGGCTGGGCGTACTTGAGGCCAAGCTCACCGCCTCGGATGTCGAGGACGTGCCGCCCTTGTGGCGTGGCCCGGTCCAGCTCCAGGCGCAAATGGCCATCACCGGCAGCACATGGGGCGCGGTCTGCACGCTGTACCGCGGCGTCACCCTTCGCATTTACCTATTTGCACCCCACGCCGGCACCCTGGCGGCCATTGAAACCGCGGTCCATGACCTCGACCGACGGCTCACCGCGTACCGCGAGACCGGGACGATTGAGTACTACCCGCCGACCGACTCGGCCGACGCCGACCGCACCTGGCCGGCCGCAAACGAGGATGCCGACCCGCTATGGCTACCGGGCGCTGATGAATCCATAATTTCTGAGCTGCTAAATGAAAAAGAAAAGATAAAAACTGCACAGAAAAACATCGACGATTTGGAGAAGGCCATCAAGGAGAAAATGAAAGAGGCGTCATGCGCGCGGGTGGGGTCGTATGAAATCCGCTGGCCCATGCGCCACTATAAAGCCAAGGCCGCGTACACAGTCGAAGCCACCGAGGCTCGGTCTGTGCGCCAGTCAACACTTACAATCAAGGAGAAGAAATGAGCAACATAGTCAGCCAAGGCTTTGCGCCAGTTACCCTGGACGAAGCCATGAAGTTTAGCGAAATGTTGGCGCGGTCCAGCATGGTGCCGAAGGCGTACCAGGGCAAGCCAGAGGATGTCTTGGTCGCTTGCCAATGGGGCCGCGAGATCGGTCTGGCACCGATGCAGGCGCTCCAAAATATCGCCGTGATTAACGGCAAGCCGAGCGTGTACGGTGACGCAGCTATGGCCTTGGTGCAGGCCAGTCCGGTATGCGACAACATCGAGGAGTACATGGAAGGCGAGGACACGGAAAACCCGATCGCGGTCTGCATTGCGCACCGCAAAGGACGCACGCCAGTTAAGGTTACGTTCTCGGTGCAAGACGCTGTGCGCGCTAACCTATGGGGCAAGCAGGGACCGTGGACACAGTACCCGAAACGTATGATGCAGATGCGAGCTCGCGGGTTTGCTCTGCGCGATGCGTTCCCGGATGTCCTGAAGGGGCTCATTACCGCGGAGGAGGCGCAGGATTACCCTGACCAACCGGCCAAGGACATCACGCCAGCCAAGCCGGCCAATCCGTTGGACATATTGCCTGCGCCGGTTTCGCAGCCAGAAAATTTTAATGGCACCTGGTCGCCAGAGATTGACGACGATGACATACCGGAGACCGCGTTTGTAAATGAGCCGGAGCCAGAAGTCGAAGAAGTCGTGGTGACCACCGGCGATTGGAACCTAGAAATCCCTGGCAAGCCGGCACAGAGTTACGCCAGCCAGGCCGAATGGTCCAATGCCTTTGAGGAAATGGCAGCCAAAGTCATGGCTACCAAGCTCTCGCCGACCGATAAGATGGCCAAGCTAGACTCGCTTAAGGACGCCAACAAGGCGGCGCTCAAGCGCATGACAATCGAGCACAGACTAGCCCATACAAAGGAGCTGGCCCGCAGGCGTACCGAGTTAGGACTCTGACAGATACAAAGCGCGTTCGTCTTTACGGCGTTTGACCAGGCCGGCAAGCTCTTTACCGCCGGCTTTGGTCCACGCCATGAACGCTTCGGCTGCCTCGGCAAACTCACCGCGGTTATGCTTCATGCGGATGGTAGATCGCTGGAGGTTTCCGAGTCCGACATTGAAGCTAAAGCTAACAAGGGCATCGAAGCGGCCTTGAGTGAGATTTTGAGGGCAAAGTCGTAGCACTCCTCGCTCAAATGTAGCCAGGTCTCGGTCAAAGAGCGCAAGTACCTCATCGCGTGTCCAAACTCGATTGTGTTCTG
>Ga0315900_10011232_pt1 | contig 11110 bp, 17 predicted proteins | sample LakEriMetagenome_FD_203521 | JGI IMG/M metagenome (GOLD analysis project Ga0315900, IMG submission 203521) | Freshwater fungal communities from buoy surface, Lake Erie, Ohio, United States - Buoy 12 MA114 | ecosystem: Environmental > Aquatic > Freshwater > Lake > Lake biofilm | place: USA: Lake...
CCCCCTGCGGTGGGTCTGGGCCGCCTTCAGCCGACGGCCGGGCGCTCCTCTGCCTTGCGAAGGGCGGCAGCGCAACAGCGCCCCCCCGGAGACGGGTTGGTCCGACAAAGGGGGGCCACGTCAATCCCCCTGTCGGGTGATGCCAGCAACGACCGATGGGCCTGAGAGTGAAGAGACGACCCACCCGCACGGCTGTGACTGCTGACGAACGCAACAGAACACTCAAATACGGCCAGGAGGTACCGCGCAGCTGGATTGCCGACTTCAACGTGACGCACTAGGGCCAGCAAGCCAGGCCCGTTGACAGCCAGGAACTGCTGAACGATCTCGAGCGAGCCCTGCGGCAGCAGCGGCGCAACATCCGCCTGGGCAAGGCTCAGCCAGTCACCCTCAAGCCGGTCCGCTCCGGCCGATCCAAACGGCTGGCCACGCTGGGTGGGCTGCTGCTCGCAGGCGCAGTCGGAGTGACCATCGCGTTCCCGATGGGCAGCGCTCGGGTTGATGCCAGGGGAGTGCTGCGGGAGTCGTTCTCCCCCTTACCGGCCAGCGCCCTGTTGGCGATCGGAGGAGGCGCGTCGCTCGTCGGGGCGGCGATGGCAAGGCTGCTGCCGCGGTGACAGAGCTGCCCGCGGGCTGGCCCTGATACGGCGACAACCGGCTGGAGAAGCGGAGCCGCGGGTCCGCTTCTGAACAGCCCGTCCATCGGCCATGAGGGAGTCGGTCCGATGGCCGCTCCGGCGCCACTGCAGCGAATGGCAACGCCCATTGAACGCCCAGGTTCCTGCCGGGGCTGATGCCGATCCTGGAAAGCCTGATGAGCCATCCCTTCACCGATTACGCCAAGGAAAACCCCTGGCAGGACGACCTCGACGGCAACCACGGCTTGCCGGTGCTGCTGGCCCGGCGCTCCGGAGAGCCTGGCAGCGAGGCTCTCTGGCGCGGGATCCGCTGTGCCTGGGAGCCGTTCCCGGACCTCTTTGAACGGCTGCCGGGTGGTGACTGGTGGGAACAGATCACGGAGCAACGGGCCCGCCGACATGTCGATCCTGCGGCCTTTGCCGGTGGAGCGATCGAGCCACCACTGCCCCCGGCGGAGGAGAGCGCCTGATCCATTTCCCCCGGAAGCGCCAGCAGGCCCAGACCACGGCAAAGCCCCCCCAAGAGGCTGTGAAATAGCCACCCAAGGGCCTGGACCAGAGCAGGTCCCGCTCGTTGGGGCGGCGTCGAGTGCCATACGGGCCTCTTGATCGGCTGGCTGGAAAGGTTCCATCGGCTTCCATGTCTCTCGCCGAGGCCTGAATCGTCCCCGGTCTCCTCTCTCAGGCGATCTCATGCCAGCAGCTCCCTGGGCTGAGCAGGTTGGCCAGGCGGATCAGGTTGTCGGCCACCACCTGCAACCGGAACACCGCTCCCACCCGTGAACGCCCTCTGGCCTTGAGCTGCCTCAGTCCGGCGGCCTGTTTGATCCAGCCAACCACCTGGTCGATCCACTGACGGGCGTTGATCGACTGGGCGTAGCCCCGATAGCGGGTGGTGCGGCCGTCGATGGCGGAGCGGCGACAGGGCCCGGCGTTCTACGCCACATGGGGCATGACGCCTGAGAAGCGGCTATCGGCCACGACATCCCTGCTGTCGTACCCCTTGTCAGCTCCGAGCGTCTTCCGGTGAGTGCCCGGCAAAGCCCGTGCCATCCGCACGGCCGCTGCCCCCTCCCCGTAGCCATCCGCCGGAGTCGCCTCGCGGCGACCACCCGACCATGGCGGTTGTCGTCGGCGACATCCTGGGGGCGCTCAGCAGCCGTCACCGGCCAATTTGATTGACGCCGAGTGGCCAATCGAGGCCTGGCCCTGACTGGAACAGGTGGTGCTCCGCTCGAGCCGGAATGCATCCCGCTGCTCACCTGCCACCTGCATCAGGGCCTGATCGCCCATGGCGAGCACCTCACCCACCGCTGCAGCGGGTGGCCAGAAGACCTGCACCGCCAGCGGGGCTGGGCGCCTGAGGTGGCGTGAGCCGTGGGCCCCGCAACCGGCCGCCGCTGTCGCCCAGGGAGGCGTGGATCAGCGACGGCCGCCAGGTGCTGCACTTCCGGCCCCTGCGCTACGACCGCTGGAGCCAGGTTGTGGAGATGACGATTGGCGAGCTGATACCCGAGGGCGAACCGCCGCTGCTGAAAAGGCGCCAGGAGATGACCCGAGAGGAGGCAATCAGGATTTGGACCCAAAAGCGAGAAACCGGCTGGCGGGTCTGCTCCCCCCTAGTGGAGGCGGCCCCCGCAGGCCTATTCAGAGCAGCGCCACTAAGCTACCGGCCTCAGCCCGAGAGTCAGTCCTGATCGGCGATGACCTGTGACAAGAGGTCATCAGCCACATCCTGGATCGAGCGTCCTGTTCTGGCGCTGAGGGCATGCAGGTGAGCCATGGCCGTCTCGGACAACTCAAGATCCAAACGCCTTGAAAGTCGCGAGGAGTCCAGTCGCCAGGAGCCATGAACCATGTTGATGATGCTGGCATGGCAAGCCGTCAGGAGAGCTGCAGATCTGCTGCCATCTGCTGCGCAGACCCTTGAAACAGAGAGCCGCATTGACCGACGGCATCTACAGCAGAGAATGTAACGCTGCATGAACCGGTTGTTATGCAAAAGCGAAGTGCTGATGGCCCAAGGCAGTCCCGCGGCAAATCGGAAGAAAATCCGCGGAAGATAGCCGCAGGGGGAGCTTGATTGGAGGGGTAGTGTAGTGCTGTTGCATCATGAATCACAGATCCACAGCTAACCAGCAAAGGGAGCTTCAGAAGTCAGTCACTGCATTTCGCTCCCCAAAGCGAATTACCATCACTGTTGCCTATGGGACCAAGCAAAAACTCCTGGATCGCAGCGACCGGGAGGGACGCTCCCTGAGCAATCTGGCGGCGTTCCTGATTGAGTCAACACTGAATGGTACGAGGAAGATCGATAATCCGTTGATGTAGCTCAGTTCACCAGGGAGGAAGCATTGGCCATGCTCAAGCAGCAGAGCGATGTCAAGTTGGCATCCCTTTTATTGCCGATGAGAAGTCTAGGAGCCAACTTAGAGGTCACGCCCGATGCCGTCATGGGCGAAGGCAAAACGTTTGGAGCCGGAGGATTCAAGTCACAGAGCATGAGCCATGCACCAAGAATCGAATGTTCTTTGATCGACCTTGGGAAGGTCCCGATACTATCAGGGAGAACAACGCCAATACATGCCTGGGAGCAGGACAATGGTCTGTCGTCGATCACAATGTGCTATGCAGGCTCACCTCGCTATCAAGACGCAAACGACCAACTGCAGGCCAAGCCGGGCGACATTCTGGTGGTCCCTCGCAATGGCGGGAGAATCAGCACAGGTTATTTGGCGTCAATCAATTTCCCGATTGAGCACCAGCGCTTAATCCGGACCTTACGCGCCATGCAAGGCGAGGATGATTGGCTGCATCTTGGTCGAGCATTAATCATTTCAGGGGGAGTCGACAATCAGCAAGTAGCAGCGAAAGGTGCATTGTTCGGGTTTTTCTCCTTCGTCGATACACTGCTCCGTGAAGACAGGCACCTTGGCACGGCACTTGGATTGGACGAGCAGGTCTATCGTTTATTCGCTTATGCTCTGATGCGGTCATCTGGAAAACTCGAAAGGGTCCAGAGACGATGGGAGTGTGCGACGCAGCACTGGAGCAATCCGCTGGATGATCTGGTGGACTACATCCGGCAAAATGCGCATCAAGGGCTGACTCTCACTGATCTGGAAGAGCAGAGTCACTACTAATCCCGGCACCTACAAAATCTGTTCAGAGAAAAGCTTGACTGCACGCCGATGCAATTTGTCAGGCGCCAGAGGCTGGCTGCTGCCATGGAGAAACTGCAGATACCGGAAGATGATGATACGGTCACGCGCATTGCCCGGGCATGTGGATATCGTTTTACAAGCCACTTCACAAGTGACTTTAAGCGCGAGTACGGAGTCAATCCTTCGGCTGTCTTGCGGACCTCGCAAAGCAAAGCCGCATGCAAGACTGATTAGATATTCATGGACACAACAAAGCCCGGAGCGTTGGCCCCGGGCGTTTGTCTGCTCAGCCGTGGTGCCTTCCCGAGGGGGTCGGGCGCAGCTGTGCGGTCGGTTGATCGTTTTCAGATCAGAAGGTCTTTGGTTGTGGGGCGGAGCTGCCGGCGCTGGCACCTGGGGCCAGTTGTCCATCGGGATGTTCCGTTCGGTCCGGGGCACCTCAGGCGATGCAGTGGACGGCGTGTGTCCCCTCCAGGAAATGACACGTCAGGACCATCAGAGATCCGTCGAGAGTGTTGGAGCAGGGGCCGGATCGTCAGCGCGCACCTCGCTGCTGCTCAGGGGGGGGGGTGGCTTCCATCGATGGAGCCTCCGAATCCCGTGGCTGCCGCGATGGTCCCGGCGGCGGGTGCCAGCAAGGGCTGCAGCACTTCCGGCACTGGTCTTCACTGAGGGCAACGGGCCTTCATGAAGGGGGCTTCACCAGAGGTTCTCAGGGCGTATCGGTGCTGCATTGATCAGGCCGGCGGCGGGTTCCTGAAACCGTCCTTCTCCAGGCGGGAACAGGAACCTCACAGGCCCTCCGCCACTGACCAGAAGGCGTAATTTGTCATTGAGGGGAGGCCCGGGAGCCAACCCGACCCTCACCCTCCACCAGAGTCCGGCCAGGGATCACCCGAGCCGGTGCGCACGACGGAGGTGCGAGTGATTGCAGTGGTTGCCCAACAGCCAAGTGAACTCGGTGGCGCAGTGCGAACGTCATCCCGTAGCCGCAGAGAGCGATACGCCAGTTCTGCTTCCCGCGTACTTAAATCCTGGGCTGCATAACCCGAGCCGGGATCGCAGCTGAGAAGGTCAAGCCCCGAGCATCTCTTCCCAGAGACGTGATCCCGATTCCTCTCCTGTCAGGCACAAGGCAGGCCATGCGTGAACACAAAGACACCCGACCCGATCGAGCCCGAGATGCCAGGGTTCAGGTCACAGGCCGGTGCTAAGGCGCCCCCCACGGGGCGCCTTCCTGTTGGAGTGATCGAAAAAGTGATGCGCATTCTGCATCGGTTGCCAGAGCCCAGGCGGCCAGTGCCAGGCTGAGCTGTTGCCGGTTTCGCCCCTTGATCCATCTCCCCCGGCGCACGCTGGTCCTGTTCGTCATGGCGATGGCAGCTTCTGCGCCGCTCGCGGCAGGCCAAGCCGCGGTCGCTGCCCCGGCGGCCAGCTACCGAGCCACGGTGCTCACGGTGGGAGACGGCGACACCCTGCGGGTTCAGGCCGGCGGCCGGTCCATCACCATCCGCCTGGCCTGCATCGATGCTCCAGAGACAGCCCAGGCCCCCTGGGGTCAGCAGTCCCGCGCCTATCTGATGCAGCGCCTGCCGCGGGGCCGCCAGGTCAGCATCCAGCCCCACACCACCGACAGCTATGGCCGCACGGTGGCGGAGGTGATCAGCGAGATCAACATCAACTTGGTCATGGTGGAGGACGGCCAGGCCTTCGCCTACCGGCGCTACCTCAGCGGCTGTGACTCCAAGGACTATCTGGATGCGGAGTTCCGAGCAAGCCGGCATCGCTACGGCGTCTGGCAGCAGAAGGGCGGGATCACCAGACCCTGGGATTTCCGGCGCGGTCGCACTGCAGCGGTGATCCCCGATGGCACCACTCCGGGCGGCCGCCGGTACCGCTGCAAGGAGATCAGCTCCGATGCCCGCGCCCAGGAGCTGCTGCGCCAGGGCCACACGGTTCTCGACAGCAAAGGCGACGGTGAGGCCTGCGAGTCGCTGCGCCACTGAGCCGATTCGTTGTGCCCAACAGAAAGCCCCCAGCCGGAGCCGGGGGCAGGGGGTTCTCATGCGCGGGCCTCAGCCCAGGAAAGGCGTCAGCTCATCAGCTCTCCACCTTCACGGTGACGGTGCTCACCTTGTTGGCCTTGGGGGCGGTAACGGTGAGCAGACCATCGCGGTACACGGCCTGCAGTTGCTCGCGCTCGATCGCGACGGGGAAGCGGAAGCTGCGGCTCCAGGTGCCGTAGCGAAACTCGCTCAGCAGGGGTCCGCGGACCTTCTCCCCGGAGGCGGGGGCGTCACTGCTGGTGGCGGAGGGATCAGCCTCAGACGGCTGGCCGCCCAGCTGGCGCGGGCTGCGGCGCTCGGCGCTGATCAGCAGGGTGCGCTCGGTGGCTTTCACCTCGATGGCGGCCTTGTCCACGCCAGGGAGTTCGAGAACCACCTCGTAGGCCTCCGGGGTTTCATGCACCTCGGCTGCAGGCACGCGCTCGGCGGTCTGCAGCTGCTGGCTGAGTTGCTGCTCGAGACGGTCGAACAGATCGAAGGGAGAGGAAGAACGGCGGGTCAGCATGGTGCGAATGGCCTCGATGACTGGGCGTTGGTTGCGGTGGCGGGCTGTTCAGAGCAGACCGCGTTCGCCTCCAGTGCGCTCACTGTCGCCGCATGGAACCCGTGCCCGGGAGGGGTGAGCCGAACCGATCGATTCGGCCCTCACCACCGGGGTTCGGAGCACCGAATCGCCCTGACGGGGCAACCGAAGCGGGGCGGCTGCCGGGGAGAGGCCGCGTCGAAGCTCCTGACACACGGCCAAGCTCCAGCGAGACCTGGCCTCTGGTGGACTGCCTACGGTGAGGGTCCTGACTCCAGAGCTGCTCATGCCGGCACAACCCGATCTCGGTTGGGCAGGGTGCGCTGCCGTGGAGCGCGATCCCCAGCGGGTCAGCGGGGCCTGGGTGTTCCGGTGCAGCCGCATCCCCGTGGCGGCTCTGTTCGAGAACCTCGACGACGGCGTCTCCCTGGCGGAATTCTTCGAGCTGTTCCCAGGCGTCACGGCCCAGCAGGCGCGGTCGGTCCTGGAGCACGTCGCCCGAAGCACGGCGGCGGCCGTGGCCTGAAGGCCAGGCGCAAGGCAGCGCATGCTGCATCCGGCCCCAAGAAAGGCCTTCTGCTGCTCCAAACCCACAGCATCCTGCTGGCGGTACTTCATCCCAGACTGTCGGGAACAGCTGGTGATGCCATGGGACTTGCCAATGAAGCCTGCCTCCCCTGCAGGGTGGGAGCACCCACCCTCACGGAGCAGGACATCTCCGAGCTGCTGAAGGAGCTACCGGGCTGGGAGGTTGTGGATCACCACCACTTGCGCAAGTCCTGGCGTTTCACCGATTTCCGTTCGGCGCTCGACTGGGTCAACCGGGCCGGTGCCATCTGCGAGAGCCAGGGACATCACGCCGAGTTCGGCCTTGGCTGGGGGCACGCCGATGCGGTGATCTACACCCACAAAGTGGATGGACTCACCCGCGCCGACGCGGTGCTGGCGGCTCGCTTTGAGGCCATGGATGCGAAAAATCCGAATGGGGCCTTCGTCGCCGACCGCTAGCGGGTGGCATGGCTTCGCCGCCAAGGCTGATGAGCCGATCTGAACGCCTGCTGCAGCAGGTCATCAACACGCACGCCCCCCGCCCATGGCTGGGCCAGGTTCTGCTCTGAACCGTTCGTTTGGATTGGGTGGCGACAGGCCTTGCGTGGCGGTTTGCCGCCCCACCTGGTTCGGTTCTCGCACCGGTCGGAGCGGCCTGGAGAAGCTCAGCGGCCACCAGAGGGGAGCAAAAACCCTTGCGGCAACTGACCAGCGGCGCACGCGTCAGGACTTAAGCATTTATACTCATTTTCCTCCGCGGTTGCGGTTGGATTGGGTTGTGCCCTTCACGGCCAACCACCATGCACCTCCAGCCCGGCGTTCTGGTGCGTTACTGCGCCCGCCCCGACGCCACCTATCAGGTGGTCAATGTGGACGACCTCAGTGACTGCGTCTGGCTGCGCAGCTTTCCCCTGCGTCATCAGCGCATGCCCACCTTCGGTGTTCCGCTGCACCAGGTGCGCCCCATCTCCGGCGCGGTGAGCTATTGATTCCCCCTTCCTTTCTGGCCCTCTACGTCCTGCTGCGCTCCCTTCGCCGCATCGGCTCGATGGCCCTCCGGCTGGGCACCGCTGCACTGGGTCTCGACCTGCTGCTGCACGGGGCTGGACTGGCCTGATCTCTCGTGGTTGCTGCGGTGGATGGGCCTGCGGCCACCGCGTCGCGGAAGCCATGGGCTACGAGCAAGTGCACCGAGATGGAGCGGATCTTGCAGACGCGGACCAGGGGAGTGGCGGCCATGCTGGGCTGGCGAACGACTCCGCAGGCGAGGCCTCACCCATCGCTGCGCTGGCGATCACTGACACGCCTCCAGGGGTTTCTGATGGCCACAGCCAGATTCTCGCTGCCATGGCCGGCAGTCTGCAGTCGGTCCAAGGGAAGGTGCCCACCTCACAACCCCAGGCAGGGCAGCTCGCAACCCCCTGGTTGCCGCAGGGCTACCGCCGGTTGCGTGCTTCGCAGTCAGCTGTCAGTCGAACCCACGCGATCCCAGTGGAACCAGGTCGAACCAGTCCACCGATGGCAACACTGACAGTCATCGAACCTGTAGACAGCAGCCGAACCGAACTCCGCAGAATCAATCAAAGGAAAGAACACTCTGATCGTGTTTAGACAGGTGGAGTTAAGGGTGATATCGCTACAATGTGGCCAGGGTGCTGACGAATCCCCCAACTCTGGACATTGAATGGTTCACCTGAGCCCAGTCCGGCTGCAGCGGTCGCAGCATCCGTCACACCTCGCTCAACGCTCCAGGTCAGAGGCGGTCCGACGGAACAGCGAGTTCCAGCACTCGGCGAGTAACTTGCAGAAGATGAGCCGATGTTCGTAGCAGCCATGCCAGACGAGACCATGCCCGGCGGAAGAGCATCCCATGTCGTCGTCATCGGAGCCGGATGGGCTGGTTGGGGCGCAGCCAAGGCACTCGCTGAAGCCGGTGTTCATGTCACCTTGATTGACGGGATTCCCGATCCAACAGGCAGTACACCAATCACAACCATAAGCGGCAAACCTTTCGAGGCAGGCACCAGAGGTTTTTGGAAAGACTATCCCAATATCAATGCCCTCACTGATGAACTCGGCGCTGGCGATATCTTCACTGATTTCACAACCAGTGCCTTCTGGTCGCCCGATGGGTTAGAGGCGACAGCGCCTGTCTTTGGAGACGCACCCCAATGGCCAAGCCCCTTGGGACAGATGGCGGCAACAATCACACACTTCACACGACTACCCATTCAAGACAGGCTCAGCATCGCAGGCCTTCTCTATGCGATGCTAGATCTCTATCGCAACAACAAGACATTCCAGAAGTACGACGATCTCGATGCGCAATCACTCTTTGTCAAGCTCGGCATCAGCGATCGGCTCATCAATGAGTTCTTGCGTCCCACCTTGCTGGTTGGCTTGTTTAAGCCGCCCGAAGAGCTCTCGGCCGCGGTCACCATGGAGCTCCTCTATTACTACGCCCTGGCACACCAAGACTCGTTTGATGTCCGCTGGATCAAATCGAAAAGCATCGCCGAACATCTGTTTGCGCCCCTGAGTCGAAGGCTGATCTCCCGCCATCATCTGCAGGTCCTTGGGGGAACGTTGGTGAGACGGGTGAATGTGTCATCCGACTCACGGCGTGTCAGCTCGGTTGAGGTGGTGAACGTGGCAACGAATACGGTTCAGGTGATTGACGAGGTGGATGCTGTGGTCTTGGCCGTTGGTGCAAAAGGGCTCAAGTCTCTGATGGCTCAATCTCCAGAACTCAGCAAGGCAGCACCAGAGCTTGTTGGCGCTGCTTCGCTTGGTTCTATTGATGTCGTATCAGCACGTCTATGGCTGGATCGTTATGTTCCAATCGCCTACCCAGTCAACGTGTTCTCCCGCTTCGAATCACAGAAGGGCTCTGGGGCTACTTTTTTCATGCTGGATCAGCTGCACAGGGATGCCCAACAAGCTCTCTGGGGTGATGAGCAGCCCCGGGGCTCGGTGGTCGCCAGCGACTTTTACAACGCATCGGCTATCGCAGCGTTGAGCGATCAAGAGATCGTCGATCGGCTCACGCGCCACCTGCTTCCCATCGCTCATCCAGAATTCACCAATGCCAGGGTTGTTGACTCCGAGGTACGGCGCTATCCAGGCTCGGTGTCGCTCTTTTCTCCGGGTAGTTTCAGAAAACGGCCACCCTTGGAAACCTCAGTGGAGTCGATCGTCTGCGCTGGCGACTGGGTGCGGATGGGCGTCAAAGAACATGGAGCCAAGGGTCTGTGTCAGGAACGAGCCTATGTGAGCGGGCTGGAGGCAGGGAACTCCCTGATCAGACGCAGGATTGTCAACGGTGCCGATCACTCGCATCCCGTTCTCCCTATTCGGGCAGACGAGCCACAGGTCGTTCTAGGCCGTGCTCTCAACAAGCTCGTCATGGATCCAATCGAAGCCCTTGGTTTGAAACTGCCGTGGTTCAACTCCTAACGAGTGCTGGACTGTTGGCCAGTTCCGCTCCGAACAGGGCGTGGGGCTTCGGTGTTGAACCAGACACACACTTCACTGCACACGGATACCCCTCTGAGGAGAGCCAGCAACAGGCGCCAGACGACCGAGTGGCAAGCGGCAACCCGCTCTTGACACCATCACGGCGAGCAAAACTGACGTGACCCCCTTTGTTGGTCCAGACCTTATGAGAGCTGGTGGGTGTGGTCATGCTGCAGCTCCTTGTTGAGCTGGCTCCAGGGGCGTACGCCGATCTCGCCCCCGCTTCTGCTCACCTGCAGGACGTTTCTCCCGCCACGCTGCCGGCAGCGCACGCTGAAGGGCGGTGGCCCCGATCAATCGATCGGCCGGTTCGCCGTGCTGAAACAGGGGGCTCCACGACAGCAGGGCGATCTCCGGGGTGATCGGCAGCACCGCAAGGCGCAGCGGTGACAGCAGCGGCTTGAGGGAGAAGGCGGGGTCGACCTCATCGGGCCGCTGCAGCCGGCCGCGCTCCTGCAGCTGGGCCAGCTCTCAGAGCGTGATGTCGGCAATGGCCAGCTCGGCCTGGCTGCGGCCCAGCTCAAGAGCCTGGCGTGCTGCGGAGGAGACCCGCTCAGGCTCATGGGCCCAGGTTTATACAGACTTGGACTACCGCGCAAGCTCCGGCTGCTGCTGCAGCGCGGGCGGCTCGCGGCTGAGCGCAAAGCCAGGCTC
>Ga0315900_10011235_pt1 | contig 11108 bp, 20 predicted proteins | sample LakEriMetagenome_FD_203521 | JGI IMG/M metagenome (GOLD analysis project Ga0315900, IMG submission 203521) | Freshwater fungal communities from buoy surface, Lake Erie, Ohio, United States - Buoy 12 MA114 | ecosystem: Environmental > Aquatic > Freshwater > Lake > Lake biofilm | place: USA: Lake...
TCACAGCATCCGGTGGTTGTGTTGGCTTTAAGTTTAGAAGATTAGATGATGCCAAGCCTAAGTATGGTTCACCTACTGGGCAGAAGGCACACCTGTATAACGTATGTGACATCACCGTTGACTCACCTTACATCGTTGTATGTGAAGGTGAACTAGATGCGATAGTTACTAGTGGTGAGCTTGGTATCCCAGCAGTGGGTGTGCCAGGTGTAGCTGCGTGGAAGCCACACTTTCCAAAGCTATTTGCAGGATACGAAACTATCTATGTTGTTGGTGACAATGACATCAAAGAGGATGGGTCTAACCCAGGGGCAGAGTTTGCTAAGCGTGTGGCTAACGAGGTAATGAACTCACAGATTGTTACACTACCACCAGGTATGGACATCAATGATTACTACTTGGCTAATGGAATTGATGCTACGAGAAAGTTACTGATAGGGGAGTCGAATGTATGACGATGACAAGAAGCGAGTGGGACACGATGCTACAGACTTTGCAGCATTTGGGCTTCAAGATCCTTTCCGTGGATACGCAAAGCGAAACAATAACAATACGCCCGATACCAACACGTTCATAGCTAACGTATGGGAAGTCTTAGATGGTGCAGGTAACCTGCTCATCAAGAAGCACAAGGACTACGGCCCAACCAACATTAGTCTGTCCCCTGGTGGACCGCTCAATGGATTGCGTGTGCGTATGCACGACAAGACTGCACGCATCAACCACTTGATTGATAGCGGTGCAACACCAGAGAACGAATCATTACGAGATAGCTTCATTGATCTACTGAACTACAGTGCTATCGCACTGATGGTCTTAGATGGTAAGTGGCCTCGTGACTGAACTACACCCAGTAATCTATGACCTAGTACCTAGTGTAGCTAACACTATTCATCGTAGGTATAACAAGCACGTTGAGAAGGATGACATCAAGCAAGAGTTGATGGCGTGGGCTATGACTAGGGTAGAAGATCACATCATTGATCTAATGGAACCTAACGAAGAGCGACGCAGACACAACGAGCAACGCATTGCTTGGCAGATGAAGCGTGCAGGAGAACGCTATGCTCGCAAAGAGAAGGCGGCTAAGTCTGGCTATCAGACTAATGATGAAGCCTACTACGAGTCAGCTACACTTGGTCAGTTGCTACCCTTTGTTATTGCATCAGTCATAGATGGCACAGTATTAGAGCAAGCACAAGAGATGATTAGAGATGGGCAACCTAAAGGTTCATCATCTCCAGCAGAAGGTGGCAACCTACTTGCTAACCTCATTGATATCAAAAAAGGTTTTCTTAAGTTAGACCAAGAAGACCAAGCCCTCTTGCGTATGCGTCATCACGAGAGCTTTACCCTGCAACAGATAGCACAGGTATTAGAGTGTGCTATCTCTACCGCAGATCGTAGATGTTCTCAGGCACTTCGTAGGTTACAGGATAATCTTGGCGGGGTTAGTCCCTGGCAATGAACGAAGAGTTATTATTTACCTTCTTGCGTGAGAGTTTGTACCCAGATTTAGTAAAGTCTGAGGGCATCTTTGATGCCTATGATTGTATCTCTAGGCAAGCAGGTCACTACATAGAGTTAAAGTGCAGGGCTACTCACTATCCCACGCTACTGATTGAAGAGATGAAGTATCGCAAGCTCATCACCCAAGCAGCAGAGCGTGACCTTGTTCCCTTCTACATCAACTCCACACCTGCCGGTATCTTCTCTTTCGACCTATTAGATTTACCGGAACCAGTATGGTTTAATCATCAGATGCCAGCGACCACTGAGTTTGACAGGGTTGAGAAGGTTGAGAAGTTAGTAGGTTATCTACCCATAGAGGAAGCGGTGCAGCTCTAATGCAGTACGACTATCGTTGCCCTGATTGCAACAGTGAATTAACTATTGAACGCAGTATCCACGAGGACCCACGCGAACCCTCTTGCTTTGATTGCCACGTCCCAATGATACGTAAGTGGGACTCGCCCGCTATCACCTTCAAGGGTAAAGGGTTTTACTCTACTGGTGGATAGTGTATGCTTTAACTCTCGGCAAGCAACCGCTTGTAGAGTGCTAGCAAAAACCCCACCGGTTCTGCCGATGGGGTTTTTGTTTGGCTAAGGAAAAGGGTTAGGAAACCTTAGCCACATCTACTATGTTCTGTACTATCCACTCTACCACAGGCACAGCTACAGCATTACCCATCTGCTTATACCTGGTTGAGTCTGATTGTCCAGCAGTCCAATCATCAGGGAAACCCTGCAATCTTTCACACTCTACTGGAGTTAAGCGGCGCACACCGCTTTGATCTGAAAGCATTGACACGTTGTTTCCTCCCGTACCCATACGTGATGTAAGGGTATTCATAGTCTTGTCTTGTACTCGTGCTCCATCGTGGTAGTGAGGGTGAAAGACAATGACAGTCGTTCGCACATCACCATTATCAAATGCGTTAAGCGTTGGCATTACTCCTCCTTCAATCCAAGTCTCGTAGTCATCCACATTCTGTGCTCGCCTACTCTTTGTGAACCACAAGGTTCTCACTTCCTCCACCTAGATCGCCACCATTGGCACGCAAAGTGCCGACTCCTTCTGTGTATCCACCAAAGGATGATGAAGTTACAACGACATTATCTTCTGGTCTTTTGTATGTTGTAGCTGTAAGTGTTGTTACTCCTGGTGAGTACTTGGCAAAGCCTGTTTGACCAAAGCTTTCTTGAGTACTTCTGGTAGTTCCTTGCCCCGCTTGCTTGCTCTGCGTAAGATCCCTTCGCAAGCCTTCTGACTTAAAGAGTATTTCGGCAACGCTTGAGTTAGGAGTACGTCTGCCAACGATGAAGACTCTACGCCTGCGCTGGGGTACTCCGAAGTGTTGAGCATCAAGCACCCTCCATCCAACAGAATACCCGAGGTCTGCCATCGTCCCGATGACGACTCCAAAATCTTTTCCTTCGTTACTGGATAGCAAACCAGGGACGTTTTCGATGATGAAGTATTCTGTTTGCGTTTCTTCCACAAGTCTTGCAATCTCCCAGAATAACCCGCTTCGTTCGCCAGCAAGACCAGCTCTTTTGCCAGCAACGCTGAGGTCTTGGCAGGGAAATCCTCCTGTAATAATTCCTGTGCTTGGTGTAAATCCTGCATTGATTAGATCCTCTCCCTTTATTGTAGTTACATCTGTAAATTGTGTAGCGTCAGGAAAATGCTGCGCCAATACCTGGTTGCAGTTCTTATCTATCTCAACCGAGGCTACTACCTTTACTCCTTGTCGTTGCATAGCTAAGTCAAAGCCACCAACACCTGCGAATAAACTAACTCCGGTCAGCATCAGTACCACCCTCGTCTATCGGAGTGGCTAAGAGCGCGACACGCACTCCCTCCATAGCGGTGACCAATGTATCGTATGCCGTGAAGGATTTGAAGTTCAGGCTGTCCACTACGCTCTCTAAGGAGTTGAGCAATTCCAAAAGCCGAGCTTCTTGGTTTGCCCGAAGCGTCTCTTGGGCGAGCAAGGTGGTCGAAGCGGGATTCACGGGTCCATAAGGTGACGAGACATTGAACTTGGTTGTCGTTGTAACCGAGTGCTTTTGCGAAACTAACTGTAAGTGCCTTGTTTTCACGCTTCTCCTCCATTGTTGCCTTCGTTCTCTCCTGCATTACTGGAGTATGCAAGATCGTCTGCACCTGTGGCTCGTGTGTGTACGCCCACCCTAAGAACAGTAGTGCCGTCAATACTAATCCACTTTTTGCCTTGTAGCTCATCTTGTTTCTTCTCCATTTCGAGCAGTTGCTTATAGGTATCAGGGTATAGATGAGCAAGGCGAGCCAAAGCTCTGTCTCTTGCCCTTCTGTAGTTTCTATCTCTTACCGCCTTGCGGCTGGCAGTTTCCATCCTTCTCTTGACCTCATCAGTCATTAAGTTTGTCCTCCCACACTATAAGTACATAGGCTACCACCATTACTATCACTATCCCTAACGCTAAGCTCATCTGCCTATCTCCCTTGCCCGTTGAATAATCTCTGTTATGTCTATCGTCTGCCCTACCAGGTGAGCATCTTCCTCATCACTATCCCACGCACTCACCAACAGACGTGCATTATCGGGTGCAAGAGTTAGCCATTGCATAGCCTGTTCAGCATTAGCCCCGCCCCACTCTGCTCTCCCGCTATCGTCTACTACCTCGTACAAGAGGATCAACTCAGACTTACGCGGGTGTATGGTATAGATATTGCTTGCTTCTTTCTCTAATTTTCTTTTCATATCAGCAACCTGTTCTGCTATGTAGTTACTCACTCTTGTCCACCTCCACCCATACAAAGCCCTCGGTATCCTTGCTCAGCTCACCTAATATGGTGAACCAACGTTCATTTAATTCTACTGTTACTTGATACTTACTCATCATCATCCCCTTCTGCCTTTGCGTCCGTCTCTCCATCCTTGATGCACTCACCACAGACGTGCCATTGTCCGTTATCTTCTAGCCAAATGAAGTCAGCTACACCTTCACAAAACTTACACTCATTCATTCTCATCCTCCTCAAATCCAAATAGTTGTGAGAGCGCACTATTGGCACGCTTGAGGTTCTTGATAGCCTCTGCTATCTCCTCCTCTTTGAGATTCTTCTCAGCCTGGTTTATGCACAGGTCAAACTTAGCTTCTAAGTATTCTTTGTTCATTATTCTCCCTCTCCCTCTAAGTTTTCCCGTGTTTCCTCTAGTATTGTGTAAAGCAATTCATAATCCAGTTCTGCTTTTTGGTTTTCTAGTTCTTGCACCTGTTGGTGCAGGCTATTTACCTTTTCCGATAGTTTCATTTACTCTCCCCTTTCGCTTGGTAAACAAACAACGCACCAGGTTGTGTCGTTGCCCTCTTTCACAATCTGCCCCTCCACATTTGCCCACACTATGTCGTCAGGATCTAACTGGTCACCGCATCGAAAGCACTTGACCGCTTCCTCATACTCTCCCGCATAAAATACGGGGTCATTCAGCTCGGGTTCGTATCCCATTACTTGTCCTCACAATCTAGTAAATCCTCACACCACTCCCAGCCGCTACCGGTCCATAGAAGATGGCTCGCCACCTCCCATAGCCCCCACATAGCCAGCCCGATTAGAATCCCAGCCACAAGCCAACCTTTAGGCGTCAAGTATTGCATCTTCTACCCTTTCACATTCGTGTGTTTTGTTAAGGAATTGTTCAAGCGTTAGCATCTGCCAGCATTTAGCGCAGAACCCGACCTCTTTCTCCATTTGCATCATTCCTCCTCCTTGTCTATGTCTGAGCCGTAAAACTCCACCGAATACTCAACATCTTCACCCTCAAGAGTTACGGGTTCCTCAACTTGTGCGATTACTTGTAGTTGTAAGGCGCCAGCCTCCTCCTCAGTCAGCTCGCGGTCTGTATAGAATGACACCGCTAAGGCGTATTTGGTTCTCATAATCCGTGTTCCTGTTCTACTTCTAGTAACTCAGTAATAAAGCGGGTTACGTCTTGGGGGCGGTTAGCGTACTCAGTAAGCGCCTCGCCTAGTTTGCTGAGTTCTACATAACCAAGTTCGAAACTAGGGCGCTCCCAATTTGCAAGAGGCGCCTCATCCCCATCCATCTCCTCGGTGTATCCGATAAGATCCAAGAACTTACGGAACGGGCTGAAATTGTTGTAATTGCTGCTCCAATGGTACAACTCACCAACATTCTCGGCATAAGTAGGACAAGCCTCACTTAACCAAGAAAGGGCGCCCTCCTCGCGTAGTGAGTCATCATTCTTGGCACAATCGGTGCATCCGCTTGTGCGGTCTCCCGCGTGAATTGTTGTCATTTATTTAGCCTCCTGTAGTTGCTTGATGTAAACCTTGTATTGTCCTAATTGGAATTGCAAACCCTTGATTGTTGCATTTGATTGGCGTCCAATTATTCTTGGATTAAATGATGCCCAAGAAAGAACATCGGTGAGATGTAAACCTTTTTCATCTTGCATAATCGCGTAACGATTGTCCAACATTAAAAAGTTATTCTCAAAATACTTTTCATCTATATTCATTTCTGCTGCTAGTTCCTTGAGTGTCTTCTTCATTTCTAACCCTTTCTAAAATCAGCTCGTGATTGAGTTGATGAGAAAAGAATACAGGAGCCTCCCCTATTCTGCAACAACACAACACCAAAACAGGTAACGATTTGGTAACGCTTTCTGCTGGCAACCGGTAGACATTTGCCTGGCATTTGTCAAGGCATCAGCTGTAAGTTACTCGACGAGCTGACCTGGTAACTTGGGATCTTCCTGAGAATGTCGGCGATGTTGTGGCTGCTGGTCTGTCTGTCCTCGTTGTTAGGACATTGTTAAATTGTAAAAGGTTATGGGGTATAGCGTGCCGAGGGTACAGTCGGCCCCACCTTTTTTTCTATAAAGTTATCCACAGGTTTATCCACAGGCAGGGCAGGGGGTGGGGGCTGACCAGTCTGACCGCAAACGACTACCCCCCGTTGCTGAATACTACTGACTGTATCCGTATACTCCCCAACAAAAAATATTTGCTAAAGTGAAAGCTGATCTGGCCTCTGACCTGCGGTTTTAGTACTGTGATGTAACTCACATTAGGAAAGCGAGAAATCCAGTCCTTTTCCTGCCTTATATATAGTAGGGGAGTAAAACGGGGAGAGTATGTTTTACGACCCTTGGTTGGCCTCTAGCGAGGCCCCTAGGCCGAGTACTGACTTACCCCTCACTTCGCTGTAGCTCGCTCGGGCGTTAAGCCCGAACTGCCCAGTACTTTTAGTGGGGATAGCTCTATCTCTAATAGGAAGATCATACTCAACCTAGTATAAGGAATCTCTGATTCCGGCCCGAGGCCTTCGCGCCTCGTATAAAAGAAATGAGCATCCGCGCCGATGATACGCAACTATACCGAAGAAGAGTTATATCTCCAGGCTACCTCCAGTAGAAAATTCTGGAAGCAGTACAAGCAAGAGCGAGAGTCCCGTCGCTTAGAAATGCGCCGCCAGATCGCGGCGGCAATTCTAGTAGAAGAGATGAGACGGGAAAACAGTGGCCGATAACAGCGCCGACATCGCCAAGAGAATTATCCTTGGTTGTGTAGCAGAGGGTATGACCATCGAACAGGCTTGTGCCTCAGCTGGTAAATCCATTAAGACCTACGAGTACTACCGACGTACCGATAAAGTTTTTACAGACAAGGTTGACCGAACACGGCTAGGCCTGAAGGACAAGTCCTTTGCCTCCGGTGATGTTCACGACTTAACCTTTGCCGAGTTCCGCCAGAAGTTCCTGCACTCTAAGACCTTCCCACACCAGCAAAACCTGGTAGATATGATCGAGGGCCGCGAACCTGGTTGGCTACACCCTTCTATGAAGTATGAGCCAGGGCTTGCTAGTAATAGAATCCTGATTAACATTCCGCCCAACCACGCCAAGTCAATTACGATCACCGTTGACTATGTAACGTGGCAGGTAGTGCGTAACCCCAACTTTAGAGTTTTGATTGTTTCCCAAACCCAGCAGTTAGCTGCCGACTTTCTCTACGCCATCAAGCAACGCCTGACTCATCCGATGTATGAATCACTCCAACAGGCTTACGCTGCTGGCGTAGGGTTTAACTCTAAGTCAGCTTCGTGGCAGGCAACCCGCGTCACCTTTGGTTCCGAGCTACGTGAGTCTAGCGAAAAAGACCCAAACATCGAAGCCATTGGTATCGGTGGTCAGATCTACGGTAAGCGTGCAGATATGATTATCGTAGATGACGCTGTTACCTTAAAGAACGCTAACGAGTTTGAGAAGCAAATCCGCTGGTTGACCCAGGACGTACGCTCTCGTTTGAACCCTACGGGCAAACTTGTAGTTATTGGTACTAGAGTTTCTGCAATGGACCTATACCGCGAGCTACGCAACGAAGACCGCTACCCTGGTGGACTGGTCCCGTGGAAGTACTTGGCAATGCCAGCACTTTTGACTACGCACGAAGACCCTGAGAAATGGGAAACTCTCTGGCCAGCAAGTGATGCTCCCTTTGATGGTCAGATGGAATCTGACAAGAACGAAGACGGCCTCTACCCTAGATGGAATGGTCGCAATCTTTACAATGAACGCCAAGCTATGGATGCAAGTACCTGGGCTTTGGTGTATCAACAACAAGATATCTCAGATGATGCCATCTTTGATCCAGTATGTGTGCGAGGTTCTATAGATGGTATGCGTAAAGCAGGTCGCTTGGTTCCTGGTAACCCAGGCCATCCGCGTGATGTTAATGGCTTTTCTTTTATTTGTGGTCTTGATCCCGCTATGGTTGGTGATACAGCCGTCGTTTGTTACGCTGTTGATAGGGCTACACATAAACGCTATATCGTTGATGCTATTAAGATCACTAGGCCAACGCCTGCTGCGATACGCCAGCTAATCTTTGACTGGACTTCCCTGTACCAGCCCAGTGAGTGGATAGTAGAAAAAAATGCTTTTCAATCATTCCTTACGCAAGATGAGGGCATCCGCCAAAACCTTGCCTCACGGGGTGTGTTACTGCGAGAACACCATACTGGAACCAATAAGTGGGACTCCGGTTTCGGTGTTGCTTCTATGTCCACCTTGTTCGGAACGAAACAACACGACGGAAAGCACCACCGCGACAACCTTATTCATTTACCTAGTGACCAAACTGAAAACATCAAAGCGCTTATCGAGCAATTGATTACGTGGTCACCTACTACTAAAGGCAAAACCGATATGGTGATGGCCTTGTGGTTCTGTGAGATCCGAGCACGCGAGATGCTCAACCAAGGTATGCACAAGACCCACCACTTAAAAAATCCATTCCTGTCTCGTTACGAACAGGGCAAACGAACAGTTATCAACATAGATGAACTGCTCGCAGAAAAAGACCGTACGTTCATCTAACAAGGAGATAACAATGGCATCACTAAGAGACAAAGTTGCAGCAGCAAAGACTAAGGCAAGAAAAGATGTTACTGGCTACGATGCTGGTGATACAGTAATGCGAAATGCAAAGACAGCAAAGATAGATCTCACCACTAAAGAATTTAAGGCTGCTAAGAAAGTTCTTGAACCACGTATGGCATTAGATCGCAAGAAGACTGCAGCACGTGCCGTTGCTATTGAAAAGCGCGAAGCAAAGAAGGTTGCAGCAAAGCGTGCAGCAGCAGCTATTGGTAACTCTCCAGCAACAAAGAAGAAGTCATCAATGGCCAAGAAGGCAGGTAAGAAATAATGCCAGGAGCAATGAAGAAGCCAGTAGTAAAGGCAACACCTAAGCCAACGAAGTCACCTGCTAAAACAATGACTCCACAAGACAAGGCAATGCTAAACATTCTTAGAAAGAAATACGGCAAAGACGTATACAAAGGGTAAGGACCTCAATTGTTATCAGTTAAAGAAGTTGACGCTAAGCTAGCACGCTTACGTACTCGCTCATCAGCGCGAGATCAACGTATGCGTGATGTGCTCTCGGTGCGTCAGGGAGATATCTCTAAGGTATACCCTGCAATGTTTTCAGAGGAATATCCAAAGCCTCTGGTTGCAAACTTCATTGACGTAGCAGCACGTGACTTAGCAGAAGCAATGGCACCACTGCCATCATTTAACTGCTCAGCAACCAATATGGTTTCAGATGCAGCACGCAAAGCTGCAGATACTAGAACTCGTATTGCAAACTTTTATGTAACAAACTCTGACCTACAACTGCAGATGTACACAGCAGCAGACTGGTATAACACCTACGGTCTTGGTATCGGTATGGTTGAGATGGACTTTGAGGACAACAACCCTCGTATCCGTATGCTCAACCCATTCGGTACATACCCAGAGTTAGATCGTTATGGTCGTATGTTATCTGTAACTCAGGTCATCGTTACTGATGCAGAGACATTAGCTGCACAATACCCAGAGTATTACGATTTAATCCTAGGTAAAAACCAGTACGCTCTTTCTTCTCCTTATATCTCAATGGTCAAGTACCACGACAAAGACCAAGACCTACTGTACTTACCAGAGCGTAAGAACCTTGTTCTATCACGTACGCCTAACGTACTAGGTAAGCCAATGGGTTCTGTCGTTATGCGTTCTTCTCTTGATGGAGAAGCACGTGGACAGTTTGATGATGTTCTATCTGTGCAGCTTGCTCGTGCTCGCTTTGCAGTATTGCAGATCCAAGCCGCAGAAAAATCTATCCAAGCACCTATTGCTATCCCACAGGATGTGCAAGAGTTGGCACTTGGTCCAGATTCAATTATGCGTTCTGCTAACCCACAAGGTATTCGTCGTGTTCCGCTAGAACTACCACCTGGAGTCTTTACCGAGTCTGGTGTGCTAGAGCGTGAACTACGTCTTGGTGCTCGTTATCCTGAATCTCGTTCAGGTAACATTGACGCATCAGTTGTAACAGGCCGTGGTGTGCAAGCACTACAGGCTGGCTTTGATACACAGGTCAAGGCAGCACAAGCACAATTTGCTCGTATGTTCCAAGAACTTATCTCAGTATGCTTTGAAGCAGATGAGAAAATCTTTGGTGGTATTCCAAAGACTATCAAGGGTTCAGATGATGGAACACCTTACGTTCTCAAGTACACACCATCTCGTGACATCAAGGGTGAGTACGGCGTAGATGTACGCTACGGAATTATGTCTGGTATGGACCCAAACCGTGCCATCATTGCTTTACTACAAATGCGTTCAGACAAGCTCGTATCTCGTGACTATGTACGTCGTGAGATTCCAATGGACTTGAATGTTACGCAGGAGGAACAACGTGTTGATATCGAAGAAATGCGCGATTCTTTGCGCGTGGCTGTTGCTCAGTATGCTCAAGCCATTCCAGCCCTTGCAGCGCAAGGCCAAGACCCTAGTGAGATTATCACCCGCATTGCGTCTGTTATCCAAGGTCGGCAAAAGGGCCAATCGCTAGAGAGCACAATCGAAAAAGCATTTACACCAGAACCACCACCTCCAGCCCCAGAGATGCCACCAATGGCACCAGGTATGGAACAACAACTTCCAGCAGCAGGAGCGGCCCCCGCCCCAGCCTCAGCGCAACCTCCACAAGAACAAGGTGGTATGGCCCCTGCTGCTGGTCAAAGACCCGATATAGCCCAACTAC
>Ga0315900_10011236_pt1 | contig 11108 bp, 12 predicted proteins | sample LakEriMetagenome_FD_203521 | JGI IMG/M metagenome (GOLD analysis project Ga0315900, IMG submission 203521) | Freshwater fungal communities from buoy surface, Lake Erie, Ohio, United States - Buoy 12 MA114 | ecosystem: Environmental > Aquatic > Freshwater > Lake > Lake biofilm | place: USA: Lake...
AAGTTTGACCTGTTGAAACAATGCGAGCAAAGTTTGTGCTTTCGTATCCTGTTACTGGAGCTGTTCCGGGGGTAAAGGTTTGTGCTGAATAAGTAGTTGTTCCGTTACTATTTAAGTTATAGAAACGATCTTGTCCATACGCGCCTGAAGTTGTTGTGCTAGTAAATGCTCTTTGATTTATTGCAAAATCACCGTTGATTATGCGGTTCTTGCCAGCAGCAAAAGGAGCAGCAGTAATGTTAATTGTGCCATTTGTATCATTGATGTCGGATGCCGAAAAGACATCACCATTGGCATAGGTAGTTTTAAGCGGTAATCCTACTGGCATGATTGTTTCTCCATAGTCCTATTCTAGTACATCACATCGAGTAATGGCTCTTGCGTGGTTAAAACTGTCACCCAAGTATTAGGGGTGATGCTGTGGCTAATCCCCTGACATTGGAGCTTCTTAACAATAGTCGTGCCTGAGACATTGACATTTGTAATCTCCATAGTGTCAAAGTAATCAAGATCCAAAGCTGCAACGATTCCTGCCCCATAGCCCAGAGTTACCAGATCAAGAGTAATTGACTCAATGCGGATCGTGGTGTCCTTACGGGTCGTAACATAAGCAGTTGCTAGGGCTAAGGCATTGGCATCGGTTTGCATCAACATCTGGTCGGCTGTGACTGAGTGCAAGAAATACTGTGTCACAGAAGTAGCATCTGAGAAAGTCTGAGCTGTGCCGCCTATGCGTGTGACTGTAGCCTGATTGACAATCGTCTTGTCATCATGGGCAAAGACGATGCCTGCATAGTTAATGTCTGTAGATCCAACAGCATTAGAGAACTCAGTAGGTGTAGCAGCTTGAGCATCATAAACAAACTGGCGATTCTTAAAGACTGCGTTGCCTGCCTTGTCCACATAGAACGCGCCCTGCTCTGTGAACTCTGCCGTTTGAATGGCTGTAAGGCCTGTGCGTGTCGTTGCAGGGTCAGCCACGCATAATGTGTTACCTGTCTGGATTGATCTTTGGCTCGCAGGCCATCCAATAGTGTTGAGGATCTTGTCAATGCGTGTGCCAGTGTCTTGGCCTGCTGCCTGACCTGTGACGGTCGTTACATTGGAGTTAAATAGCAGCTTGAAGCCATCAGAGCAGATTAGATCGACATAGCCAATCTCCTGATCTTTAGGGTAAGTGTAAAGATACTCAGTTATGTAACCCTTAAAAATCGGATAGTTTGTTCCACCGTAATTGGCTGAAATCTGGATAGAGCGTAAAGGTACAAGATTGGGATAATACGGACTCGTTACCGACTGGGGGTTCCACGCGCCCGTTTGGTCAATAATTCGAACAGTTGCTGTGCCTGAGAGATACTTATCCTGAAATAGGTTGCGCTCTTTGCGAGTATCTATTTTAGAGACTTGATTGGATACATCGACAATGACAGTAGATCCAGAAGCAAACTCAGCAAAGCCTAGGCGAGATGAACCCAAAACAAAGGCTTCACCGAATGAGGCTCCACCAGTTAGGTTGATCTTTACAATAGGGGTTGCTGGTAGTGCCATTAGTACGCCGTACTGTAATTTACTGGAGTACCAGATGCCTGCTGTGCGTAAAGTCCTTGTGTAATTGCTGCGACTAGATCGCGCTCTGTTGTGACTGAGCCTGTAACCGTCAAATTAACTATAGTGTCACCGGCAGCACTTGTTTGTTGGCTCATTGAGTTATAGCCATAAAGCGGAGTTGTAGGAATCAAGTTCATGTCAAACTGTCCACCACCATAGCCCATAGGAGATCTCTCAGTTGTTCCGGGCACTAACTGTTGGCTTAGTGAATTGTACTTATACAAAGGCTCTGCCATAGCCCCACCCATAGGTAATGCAGTTGGTGGCTTGATGTTGGCCAATTTAGCAAGTTCTAAAGCCATCTGCTTAAGTGTTTCAAGCCATGCTGTAAATGGGTTTTCAATGTCATTTAGACCGATCATGTCACCACGAAGGGCTGCTAACTTCTGAGCATTTGCAACCATGCTGTTAGATAGACGAGCAGCAGCGTTTACATTGCCTTCATTGATGGCAGCTTCTAAATCGTAGATGTCTTTCTTTAAGGCAACGCGAGTGCGTTCTTCTTCTGTCAGCTTACCCTGTGCGGCGGCAGCTAACTGGATACCTTCTTCATCAAAGACCTTTTGGCCTTGAGCAAGGACTAGAGCAGCTTTATCAAGGATCTCTTGCTTTTTCTTTTCAGCAGCAATTTTTCGCTGAGTTGCCAGTAATTTCTTTTGTGCATCCAATTGAGATTTGGTTAATCTATCGGCTTTGTTATCAATTGCAAGAATTTGTTGTTTTGCTCTATGCTCATTCTTATTGTAAGAAAGAGCTTCTCGTCTTTCCTTACCACGATTAATAGCAGCATCTATAGGCAAAATACCGGTGGTCATGCCTTCAAAAAGAAAACCAAAAAATGGTCCTAATAGTGGATCTTTTCCTAATTCATCTTTGATGTCTTTTAACATTAGTGAAAAACCAATACTTGCATCGGAAGTAGCAAGTGCTAAAGTTTTCATCTTTTCTGTCAAACTATCAATTGTTGTATCTTCACTCAATAGTTTAAGTGAGTCAATAATTCCAGAGCCAATAATAGTCTGAACTTCTTTAGCAGTATTGGCAAGGACTTGCATCTTGCCCGCATCTGTGTTTCTAAGATTAGCGTTAAAGTCTTTGTATGTTGAGTTGAGAACCTTGACCAGAGCTGCTGCTCTTTCTGTCTCAGTTCCCTCTTTAATAGTCTTCTTTGTTACTTCATCTAGTACAAAGCCAGTTCTAGTCAGGGATGCAAAGTTGCCGTTCAATGCTTGGGCTAGACCATTAGTCATAGACTTAAAGTCAGAGGCAGATGCTGTAGCACCCTTTTCAGCAGTCACATAATCTAGGATCGCTGGAGTTAAAGTCTTAATTGTGGAAATTTGTAGATCAAATGTAGCCAACTGAGATTGCGTTGTTTTGATGTTTCCACCAGTTACAACACCAATGCGCTCAAGTGCATTTGCTTGCTCGTTTAGTACATCAATTTGTTGTTGAGTTGCACCTGTGGTCACTCTCAGGATGTTATTTAGTCTTTCCTGCTCTGCCTGAGATTCTAAAGCAGCTTTAACAGATGCCTTACCATAGGCGACAACGGCGGCAGTACCAAAAGCTAAGCCTAGATTGCCAGCAAGGTTTTTGACATTCTTAGTAAGTTTTTCTGTTGCGCTTTCAGCTTGCTTAAAACCTTTAGCATCTAGCTTGGAGCCAATGTTAATGTCAATGGCCATTAGGCTGCTCTCCTAAAGGTAGTAGTTTTAGACCTTTGAATAAACAATGTCTCAGCTTTATCAATGGCTTTAATAGCGGCTCCATAAGCCTTGCCTTGATCCTGCGCCCATGCTTTGAGGATTAAGCGGCCTTGACCTTTTGTGCTGCTCGTTAAAGGACCAAGATTTTCAATAAATTGAGTTCCAGCACCGGCCCATGTTGATCGGCTAACCTTCTTAGAAGTGCCTCCTGCTTTAGGACCTACCCACGGTTGTCCTTCTCCATTTTTAGCTCTACCTGCTGTTTCATAGATAGCACCCGCAACAGATCTGTTGTAAATCGTAGCGTTAGCAGTAAAGCCTGATCTTGTTGCTTTGCCAGGCTTTGTAGTAAATCCTATGCCAGCACGAATAGTTGATGCATGGTATTGAGGAAACTTTCCCTCAGAAAATGATCGTGCAGCCCATCCACGCATAGGTGCATCGGATTCAACAAAGCCTCTAGCCTTTTTAGAAATAGGAGATAAGGCTTTTCTTAATTCTTTATCAAGCTGCTTAGAAAGATCAGGTGCAAATGCTCTTAAGGCTTTACGCGTTTCTTTAACGCCTTCCACCTTTATTTGCATTTCTGATCTCCTTAGCTTCGTCAGTTAAGCCTTGCAGTAAAGCATCAAGCATTACCTTGTCTAACTCTAATAAATGTTGTGGCGCGATCCCTAACCTTATGCTTAGCCTAGCGATAAGGTAGGTGAACGGGAGATCGCGCTTTAAGCTAAAGGGTCGGAATCCTCGACAGTTACGCTCTTGAGCGTTTCTATGAAGTCCATCCCAAATGGCTTTACAGTCTCACCAGACCTACGAGTAATTTCCCATGCAAGCCAATAAACATCCGATTGCTTTTCCTCATCGCGGAAAGCCTTATGAAAACCCTTTTTAGCGTATTGTTCAAAGCTGTATTCCACCGCAGGTGAGATTTCGCCTTCTAGTACGCTTCCATCTTGTCGAACGATCTTTAGTCTTGCCATTGCTTGCCCCTTTGTTAGTTGTTTAGAATGTACCTGTTGTTGTTACTGCAACTGTTGAGTTACAGTTCCATGTTACAGACTGCATTGAAATGTCGCCAACAGCACCGTTGATGTCTGTTAGGTTATTTACTAAACAGCTCATCGTGTATAAAGGATTTGTGGCAGAAACTGCTGCGCCTTTATCCTGTAGCAATACAACTGTTACTGTAGTTCCAAAAGCTGCTTGAAGTGTTGGAAGTACGCTTGCTGCTGCTGTGTCATTTAGAAAGTCAATTGTGATGGAAGATGTCTCTAGGCCTTTTACTGCCTTTGCAGAGCTGTCGCCCATCGCCACGACGGACAATTCGTCAAATGTTCTATTCAAAGTCACTGATTGAACGTGATCACTTAGATCGACTGTTGCTACTTTTATTCCGACTTTATTATTCAAAAACACGGCCATGAGATTATTCCTCGTCTTTCTTAGTTAGTGTTGGTTTTGGTGCTGGTGTTGCAACCTGTCCGATCTTGATCAGAAAGGCCTCGTTCTCTTTTTCCCAATCGGACATTTTAACTCCAACTCGTAAGGATTGATACGGACATCTCACAGCTGAGCAGTTCGCCTGATGCAGCGTTGAGAATACTAGGTGCGCTTATTGCGCTTACATTATAGGTCAAAGATGATGCTGCAAGCTTTGCAAACACGCCACAAACAGTATCTTCTATGCCGTTGAGGTTGCCTTCATTGTCAAACAAAGGCACAGTCATAATAATCTTGAAGTTAGCCATTGGGCTAATAGTTATGTGCTGGTTATTTGTAGGCACAATGTACTCAGCATCCGGACTTACAATAACTGAATTTGCGAGTACAACGCTTGGCGGAAAAGCAAAGACTTGGTATTTAGTGTTATCTACTAAAGCAGTGGCTAAAGTAGTTCTAAGTGTGGTAATTGGAACTGGCATTTTCAACCCACCATTGAGCGTGGGTCGAGCGCGTGAGAAATCAATCCCCTTATTTTTGCCAGCAATTGCGCTGATAACCTATAAGGGGACGGCTGGAAATCGATAGCGTTAGAACCTGAGAGAGTAGTGGTTCTTCCTTGCCAGATTTCAACAGCGATCATCAAAGCTGCGTTTTGTACTGCTGTATCTGTTGTCCAGTCTGTGTAAGTTACAGTAGATACAGTTCCATAAGGAAAAATTGGGTGATAAGACTGCGCTGTTGAATGAGTAGTTGTAACACTAATTGAGTATTCACCCACGGCTGTAATTGTCTTAGTGCCGGCATACAAATTACCTGAATTAGCAATTGTTACGCTTTGACCTACATAAAAAGTATCGCGAACATCCTCGTTAAAATACAAAGTGCCTGTTCCTACAACATTGCTATGAGCAACGGTAAACCATTTAGGAGCCCATAACATAGGAAGAAGGACTGCATCTGCTGCATCACAAACTTCTTGAATGGTGGCATCTGGATACAACGAGCCAATTCCAAGTACGCTTTTCATTTCTGCGACTGTCGTAAGTGCCATTCCCATTCCTTTCTAAAGACTCTGGGGAGTAGAGGGCTACTACTCCCCAGAGCGACTTAGTGTGTTACTTATGCAACCTGTACTGCGCGGAATGCTGCTGGGTAGCGATTTACTACTGCAACATAACCGTAGATGCCAATTTCTAGCTGACCATTTGCAACGACATTGGCGCGGATTTGTAGCGTTCCGCTCTCATGGAATCGCATTGCCATTGTTGGATAAACAAGTCCAACCTTGATGTTTGATGTTCCACCTGTGTAATTAGGGTCAACTACCAAGTTCAATCCTGCGACTGTACCGTTTGTTGAACCTTGAGAAATTACACCGTTAGCATTTTGAGGTGCTGCTGCTGCGTATAGTGGGCGACCAGTTGTATCAACTTCACCTAGAAGACCAGCGAAATCAACATTGTCATTTCCACCTGATGTTGCAACCAATAAGTTGTTAGGTGTTTGACGCATTACGCCGAATGAATCAGCGATTGACTTAGCAATTGCCTTGTAAATTGTTGTTGATGAAGAATCTGATGATCCGTCTGCTGCAATCTTTGCTGCGTATTGATCTGTCTTCTGAGCATAGCTCGCGGCCAACTCTCTGAGATACAAGTCCAAAAAGCTGGGGTCCGACCGGTCAACGAGCTCAAGGTCGAGAATGCCAGCTCCGGCAAATTTGACAACATTGTCTTCTTGGAATGTAACTGTTGTGTCTGCTGATGCAAACTCTGCTGCTTCTGCTGTCAATTCGACTGCTGCCTGTACTCCTAATTTTGGAGTGAAGATTTTCATTCCGCTTGCTGGAAGTGCAGCGCGCTCGATTGAATCGATAAATGGACGAGATGAGTCGATGATACCGATTACATCGCGTAGGTATGTTGGTGGAACCATTCCTGTGTTCTCTGCAACTGATGCAACCTGTAGAGCTGCAACTAGGTCGCGTGCATCTGAATCTCCGCGTGATGCATTAAGTTGTGCTTTTGCGTACTCACCAGCAGTAACATTTAGGTTAATGCGCGGTGATGTGAAATAACTTGCTGAAACAGTAGGGCGAGCAGCTTCGACAGATGCAGCTTCTACTGATGGTGTTGCTTCGACTGCTGGAGTGGTTTCTTCCACGGCTGTCTCGCTTTCTGTAGTTGGATTTTCTTCAACAGGGCTAACTGCCTCTGCTGAAATCTTTAGTATTTCTGCTGATCCGAATGCCGGTACAGTGACTAAAGAAACTTCTTTGAGCCTAGCTAGGGATACAACTGTGTATCCATCTTTTGATGGCTTTGATTCAATAATTTCAGCGCCGATGCTAAGTCCAGTAACGAGCCCCTCTTGAGCCATAATCAAAGCATCATTTCCGCCTGATGATCGGCTTAACTTAAATGTTGCATAGATACCGTCTGTGCGAGTCTCAGCAGCAGTCATGCGACCGATTGGCTTTCTTAAATCGTGCTGTGAAAGCAACTTTATCTTTGTTGGATCAGCAATCTCAATAGAGTTAGCTGCAAATGTGTATTGTCCAAGATTTGTGCTACCGATTTCTCCAGTACCCATAGGTACGATTTTTCCTGAGATTTCGCGGCGTTCTTCTGAACACTCAATTGATGATGCTTCGATGTATAGGGTTTCCATTAGCTGCCATTCCCGTTAGGTGATAGGTCTTCCATTGCCATTGCTTGCTCGGTTGTAATTAAACCAAGTGCAAGCATTTTTTCAAGAACAAGCAATCTTTCCATTGGCTCTGTTCTTAAGAATGTATCGTCTAGTGCAAATTTGACATAGTGGCCTGCTGTTGAAATGTCATCCATAGATAGACGAGCTTCCACTGCAGAAACATAACTTTGCAAAGTTAGAGCCACAAGTTGTTTTCTTTCGTCTTGCACATTTGCATAGGTCATTGTGGTATTCATTGAAGCACTTACATAATAAGGATCAACTGAGCAAAGTCTGGCGCATTCAGTTGCTAATCCTTGAATCGCATCCTGATACGCCATGTCCTTAGGAGAAAAGCCTGTAGTTTGATACTCAAGTGTAGAAGTTAAGTATGCAGTGCCATTGTTTTGACGGGCGCGTTTCCAAGCGGCTAGTAATCCAGATACTTCAGCAGGTGGAAGGTCAGCCCCCGAATTTTTCAAATAACCCGTGGCAGATGGCGTTTCCAATGCAACACTTGCTGCCTTTTGTGCATCTAGTGCAGCTTTAATTGTAGATCCGCCTACAGCTAAGATACCTTCATCTTTTTGGAAAGTTATGAGAGATCCTAAACCTGACATAGGCAAAGGCTTTCCATCTAAATAGTATTGGGTAACGAAATTGTTATTTGCATCTGTGTTAAATGTAACGCGATTGTTAGCAACCCAATCTGCATTAGCCATTCTGTTATCTTCGAGATAGGTCTCAGTAATAAGCCAATAACTGACCCCGTACATCATAAGGCTGTCAAGCGTAAAATAAAGGGTCTCAAATCTAGGTTGTGCTTTAGATGGTTGATGTACCCATCTTGGAGCTGTAATCATTTCTCCAGTTGATTTTTTGTAATACTCAAGTGGCACACTGGCGATGGTTCCGCAAATGAGGTCTCTGCATCTTTTGATCGAGGGCACCTGCAAAGCCTGTGCGCGAGTTACAACAGTTGGAAAGTAATTGCCATAAGTCAGATAAGACTCTGACATAACTTGTGGAGCTTCTTGAGCTTCCATGATTTGAGGCTTACGCGAGAAGATACCCATAGACATAAAGGATACCATTTGTCAAGTAATTAGACAAACAATAGCGGCGTGTCTAACTGTAAATCTGAGGCTTAGGCTCTGGAAGCATTAACTTGGAAACTGTCATTGCAACTCCGATTATTGCGCTAATGTCTCCAGCAGATTTGCGCTTTATGATACGCCACGCCGAGTCATTGACTTTAGCTGCACAATTGTTAAATTGCTGTATAAGCTCTGGCATCCCATTATGAACCACTCTTTTATTGACTAAGCCTTCTAATAGATCGCCACAGGCTTTATAGAACTGCTGGCCTGACACATCCTCTACCATTACGCCTGATTGCTTTAATCTATCGCTTATTGTTTGAGTGGCGTACTTGTCAAAACAAACTAGGCGAGGTTTGTAAAGATCGCACCATGCTTTAATGCTTGCAGCCATCTTTAATTCATCGATTGCCATCTGAGAGCTGTAAGTCTCTAGGATCCCGATACCAATCCGCCCATCTGGGAGAAGTTGGCCTGCTACTAAGCTCCCGTGTCTTTTTGACGGACTGGTATCGAAACCAAATACAGTATAAGCCCCCGGCGACATTTCTAATGTGTTATCTGAGGTTTCTTCTAGGATTCCATGTGGCCACGGACTTTGTAGGCTGTCGATCCATTGGCACAGGGTTTCTGTGCGTGTCTGCTCAATTGGATTGGTTGCAATAGCTTCTTCAATCGATTCTTTAGTAATTGTAAAGCCTAGTGCTGGATTACTTGGCGCTACAGCAGTTCTCCAGAAAGAATCTGAGGAAATGTCTATCTTGCAATACTGTGGCGCAGAATACTCATAGTAGCCATAAGTCTCAGGCGGGTAATCTTTAGCGCGCTCTACTAGGGAATTCAAAACTGAGGAAAAATGGTCTCCAGCATTGCTAGTCAGGAATGTCTGTGCATTTGCTCTCGCTCTAGTTACTGGCACAGCAGCTTTGTAGCCATCTTCAGAGATTTCACGGATTTCATCGATCCAAAGAAAGTCGGCAGTACGACCGCGAGGTGAAGACGAGTTATCGGAAATTACATCAAGGGTGGCTCCGTTAAGCAATTCTATGCGCTCCCCGCCGTTAGCGTATCGGATTGCCTTTGTCATAGCTTTTAACTCTGGAGTCGATTCGATAGTCCAGGCAATCTCACGAAAGAGCATCAGAGAGGTTGCTCGGTTAGCAGACATAATAATTATCTTCTTTTCCCCGCCATAGAACATTCCCCAGATAACTCTGACTCTACCCAGAAAACTTTTACCATTCTGTCTCGAAATCAACAAAAGTGCGGTCTTGATTCTGTATTGATTCTTTTTATCGACCATAAGCATCTGATTAAGGACATGTTTCTGATAAGGCATAAGCGGATCCATCTTTAGACGATCAATCATGTCTAATACTTCACCAGCTCTGGATTTACCTTTAAGAATAGGGCTGTGAACCCTCGGTTCGGTTGCCCCTCGTAGCGGAAGTTTCCTTTTGGGTTTATCCGTCATTGAATCGGATCAGGTCTGAGCTTAAAGGGACTGTCTTGGGGTTGCTCCGACTGCATCGGGGAGATACGGGATGAAAAGACAGGGGGGGTAGCCACCTGTGCTAAAAAAACGCCTTCTTCTTTGCTTGATTTGCGTAAATTGCATGACTTGCAAAGGACTTGCAGATTTTCAAGGTTATGAGTACCACCACGCTTGCGACTAATGATGTGATCAATGTGCAATGGTTCTTCATCAGATCCACAGTATCTACAGATGCGCCCATCACGGGCAAACACGCGCTCTTTGTGCGCTCTGTACTTCCTACTGTTTAACTTGTCTAATGCCATCCCTTATCCTTAAAGTGCTTCCATGCTTCACATGCTGATCCATTATAGCGATGATCTAGATAGCGATGGTGCAACTGGATCTGTTGCATAGGGTTCATGTCTTTAGCAATAGGATTCTTGATTTGTAATAATCCATAGACATAGCTCTTAGTAGGACTAGATAGATTACCAACCGCTTTGTGATTCCAAGCCGACTCTTTCGAAATAAGCAACTTGATGCACTTAGCTTCATGCTTAGGCATTGTTGCATTGATGTATTTTCTAGGATCATTCTTGAAGCTATCTATTTGCCCAGTATTAGCAGCAGACATTGGTGATAATAGAGTTATCCCAATAGCGATGGCTACCGAGCGAGCTATCCGCAAGCGGCTCGCTCTGAGCCCCTTATGGGCTCTAGCCCTGAGAGTACCGAGTGTGTCAAGCATGTATTGTCTCCTTACAGGTAAAAGTGCTGGTCAGAGCCTTAATTGGCTACACCTTGCGATGGGCGTGTCGTTAGTCCTTGCCCCATCCTTTGCCCTTAAAGTGAATCGGATTAGCTGTAATCATCTTGGTCATAGGTTCATTGCAATAGTTACATAGAACTACTGGTCGATTGTGCCATCCATGATTGATCTCTTGATTGAGATTGCATCGTTTGCATTTGTAATCGTAGGCTGGCAAGTTAAGCACTTCCTTATCATGTATGACCCACATCCAGAGCAACGGTCGATGTCTGCTTCTGTAGGTTCTTTGTCTAAGTGACCGTATTTAA
>Ga0315900_10011237_pt1 | contig 11108 bp, 3 predicted proteins | sample LakEriMetagenome_FD_203521 | JGI IMG/M metagenome (GOLD analysis project Ga0315900, IMG submission 203521) | Freshwater fungal communities from buoy surface, Lake Erie, Ohio, United States - Buoy 12 MA114 | ecosystem: Environmental > Aquatic > Freshwater > Lake > Lake biofilm | place: USA: Lake...
ACAAGGGGCTATAGGAACATACTATAAATATGGCACAGGAAACAGCAGGAACCATTGGCATTCCCGTTCTCAAGAACGAAGTGCTTCCCTATTTGACGGATTACGCCAAGCGGCAGGAAAGGGCTCAATTATATAAGCAGAAGGCAGAGCAGAGGGCGGCAGAGCTTGCGGCTAAGAAGGCGGCAGAGGATGCTAAGTTTGTTCCCGAATTTCAAGCAGGACTTGGTTCAGATATGTGGGAACACGTTGATAGAGCTAAGAACGAGGCCGACATTCAAAGGGGACTTGCGTTAGCAAAAGACCAATCTGTTCCAAGGCAACAAGTGGCTACGGTTTCTAATGAAATAAATAGAGCTATTTCTCAAAGGTCTAATATAAGCAAGCAGTTAAAAGAAACCACTCTTAAAACTGCTGAGGATTTAAAGAATAAGTATCGCAAGGTTGGTCCAGAATATGCCTATCAATGGGCAAAACAGCAGAAAGACTATACAAGCCCCGAAGAGTTTGCCAAGCAGGTTCGTTCCAACCCAGACCTGATTGACTTTGATGCTATAGGAAAAAAGGCAAAAGAGTATAAACAGACAAAATACTCTGTAGAAATTCCTGGCAGTAATATAACAAAGCAGGTGGATATGAGCCCTTTGTTTGATTACAAATGGGAGAAAGACCCATTCACAGGAGGAGAAGTCCCTGTTGTAACCGGAGTGAATGGCGTGGAAGCTCAGAAGCTAATAGATAGCGACACTGACATGAAAGAGGCTTTTGAGGTATATGTTAAGAACAACGCCAATAAGTATCAAGACCGAGATTTTATAGACCCTAATACCGGAAGCTATATTAAATTAAGAAGGGAGGTGGCCGAGCAGAAAGCTGCTGAAGACTTTATGAATAATGCTTTTGGCAAGTATGGCAAAATAGAATACGGAAAGTCCTTCCAAATGCCGAGAAAACCTGGCGATGGAAGCAAGCCTCCAATGGATTATAAATATAAAATGGGGGAAACAGAAGCCTCCGTACCAACGTTTAGTCCAGACGGTAAAATAAAAAAGGCTCAGAATTTTAAAATAGGACAGAGCTCTGATTATGGAATCCCATTGGGAACTACTAATCATCAAGCAGGACTAACCGGAATACCCCTCACTGAATTAGATGATAATGAAGTAACAAAAATAATTAGATATAATGACGATGGCTCTTTAACAATAAATAGGTCAATTACTTATGACAATCCAATAAGAAGAACTGTCTATAGAGCCAAAGGGGATATTCAATTTTTTGATAAAGCAGGTAGGCCAACATACCGTGTAAAGAAAGGTGGGATTATTGGAAACACGGAGGCAGGAGTAGTTCTTGCGGGACCCAATAAAAATCTTGTAGATAAAGAAACAGGATATGAAATTACGGCAAGAACAAAAAATCCTTTTAGTAAGAATATGCCAGATATTGAAAAAGAAATAAGGATTTGGGTAAGTGATGCCAATGCTGGCTCAATCAAGGGGAATATCAAAAAAATGCAAAAAAAGGTTCCCGTAGAAGGAATGGAAGAAATAGATAAACTTATTTATTAATAGGCAAATATGGCAGAGTTGCTTGACGATAACGAACAAAAAAAGAAAGACCTTTACAGAAAGATGCTTGCTGAGGAGGCCACTGCCGAATCAACAAGAAAGTATTCATTCCCAAAATTCAAGGAAAGACTTTCTGGCGATGAAGTTCTTTTGGATAAAGTATCTGACATAGCCGTCAAGAAAGGGTGGTCTTCAACTAAAGATGATTTTTACGGAACATACTTCCCTGAACTCTTTACGCCGCAAGCCCCCCCCACCCCTAAGCCACAGGCTGCTCCCAAGCAAGAATTTATGGAAGTTCCTGCTTTGGAAGAGCAAGAAGCATACGTTCCCGAACCACAGCCTCTTGTAGGCAGTCCTGAATACGACAAGCAGTTACAGAAGCAATACGGAGGAATGGCTCCTACATTAGGAGCGACATTCGGAGGCGTTCCTGCGGCATTTGAAACTAAAGAGCAGAAGAAGCAAGAACAACTCAGCCCGGCTTTCAAGGCGCAGCAATTAGCCTTTGAAGATGTGCCTATTGCTGAAGAGCAGAGGAGGGCGCAGAAGCAATTCGCCAAAGCAACAAAGCAGCAACAGCAAGCGGCATTGAGAGGAGGTACGGGTGCGGAACTCAAAAAAACAAGACAAGCTGAAGCGGAAGGTACTGGGGATAGGGTTGCTGCTAATATTGAGGCTTTTTGGGAAGGAGCAAAAAATTCAGGCATACAGTTATTCAATGGCCTGAAAACAGTGATGAATGCCGCAGCATTGAATGAAACTCCGATGGATGATTATGAAAGAGAATATTACCAGCAGAAGGAGTTTGGCAAAATGTATGAAGAATCAAAAAAAGCGGAAGACGATTTTCAAGATGAACTATACAGACTGAATGTTAGTAATGATGTATTAAAATCGGTAGAAGAAGGGAACTACGGCAAAATCCCAGAAGCAGCGTTGCAGACTATAGGTAATGTTGCGGTTTCTGCAATATCAAGTTTGCTAACGGCTGGGGGCTCTATGTATTATCAAACTCTTCCACAGCAATACAAAGAAGGCGTTGAGGCAATAGCAAAAGAAAAAGGTATTACTCCGGAAGATGTTATTAGAAGCGGGGATGACGCTAAAATAACTGCACAAACTGTTGGAGGCATAGTGGCTGCTTTGGAAAGAGCTGGAGCCGGCAGACTGAGTAAATCCATAATGAACAAGGGAGGTTACAAAGCCGTAAGGGATTTTTTAATTCGCAATGGTTTTGGCAAGGCAGTAGGTAGAGCCGGAGGACTTGCGTATTCGGGATTAGGAGAGTTTGGGACAGAATACACGCAACAAGGAGCGCAACAATTAGGAAGAATTGCGGCTGCTTCAGAAGATGCTTCTAAATTCTACAAAAAATTTCCGAAAGAATTTTTTAGCAAAGAAGCAGTTAGAGAGAGGCTTGGTGCTGGTATTGGTGGATTTGTAGGAGGTGCTGGAATTGTAGGTATTGGTAGAGGGCTAAAAAAAGCAATTAGCGGGGGTATATCCTTAGATAAATTTAGCGAAGATGTTGCCAATAACGAGTTGATTCAAAATGCTGCAAAGGGCTATGAAGACAACATTGCAAGAGCGGAAGAGCAGGGAAGAAAGCCCGATTCATTTAATCAAAAGCAACTAAATAAAATCACAAGCGACCCGGAAGCTTGGGTCAAAAGTGAGATTAAATATTTAAAGCAAACTATAGAAAGCAACAAGAAAGCAAATCTTGATTCAAAGGTAGAGGAAAATAGCCTTGCAAAAGCCAATGCTCTTCTTGCTCAGATTATAAGAGAAAAGAAAGCAATAGAGCAAGCTGATATTGCTTCAGCAGAGCAACCCATTGCTCCCCAAGAGGAAGTAGAAGCTGTTTCAGCGGAGGAATTACAAGGACCGGGCTATCGAACGGCTTATGCAAAAACACGTGAAGAAATTCCTGTAGAATATAGGAATAATATAGCAGAAATTGAAAGACCTACTACTCGCCTTGGTCGATTTGGGCCAATGGAAAAGGTTTTTGCGTATAGGGTTCCTACCGAAACAATAGATATAACGCCCCAAGCACCTACTGAAGTAACGCCTGAGCCTGCCGTAACAGAAACCGCTCCGGTAGCCGAAGAGATTCCTTTCGAGGAAGTTACCCCCGTAACAGAGGAGGTAACAGTGGCTCCTTTGACGGAGGAGGAGTTGGCTCAAATTGAGGAAACGGAGCTCACGCCTGAAGAAGAGGCGGCTCTCCTGGCTCAAGAAGAAACCGCCCCGGCTCCTGCGGAGGAGGATGGGTTGCAGCCCGGAGAAAGAAGAATAGGAGGTGCTATAGTTAAAACAGGATATGCACCTACTCTTGCCGTTAGGCCAGCCCAACAAACAGTAGAGCAACAGCCTGCCGCTCCGCCTCCCCCTGCTCCTACTGGTATTCCTGTTCCATTTACTCCATCTGTTTCTTTTGGAGATATAAAACTAAGCCCTCAAAAACACATTGGGGAAACCATAGCAGTTGAGCATAATGGAGAGCAAAAGGACTATACAATAACAAAGGTTGGTACGGACTATGTTCTTGTTACAGACGAGAATGGTGATAGGATAAGTATTCCACTTTATGAATGGAGTAGAAATGTGAACGAACCTTCGGTTCCTGCCGAACCAGTTGCCCCCGAAGTTGCTCCTCAAGCAGAGGAAATAGTGTCAGCCGCCCCCGTTGAGGAGGCCGCTCCCGAAGCCCCTGCCGCCCCCGCTCCGAAAGGGAAGAAGAAGAAGGGGGCTCCTGTAACGCCTGCTCCTGCCGCTCCCGAAACCAAGGAAGGCAAGAAGGCTGAGGCGAAGGAGGAGAAAGTAACGCCAAAGCTAAAGGATTACAAAATAAAACCTCCTTCTGATAATGTGTCCGAAGTTGCACAATCAAGTGGCCTTACGGCAGGAAAAAAAAATACTACAAAGCCCATATCCGAACTAAGCGGAGGTGTTGATTTAAAACAAGAAAAAGAAAGAAGAAGGGTTGATAAGTTAAAAGAAGAAATCACCTCCGAAGGCGGATATATATCTCGCCTAATTGTAAACAAGGATGGAGAAGTTATAGAGGGTCAGCATAGATTAGAGGCATTAAGAGAATTGGGATTTACCGAAGTTCCAGTTGTTGAACTGCTTGGCCCAGATGATTTTATTTCTGATGTAATCGGTTTAAGAAAAGCAATCGAAGATGCTGGGTTAAAATCGGTGACATCGCAAAATGAATTAGTTGATAACATTACTGAAATTCTTGTTGATGAAAAGGGGGATGTTTCTCAACTTGAATTTTATGAAGCACCAAGAGGGTATGAAAAACCTTGGTTTGCAGCAGTTAAGTTTTTAACACAACAACAGAAAACCCAAGCCGCCCCCTCTTTCACATCCTCTCAATCCTCCGAAGCCGCCACAGCTTTTGACAAGGCCAAGACGAGCAAGGGCTTCGACAAGAAATACGGCAAGGGAGCGTACAAGGCTCTCTCCGACATCACAAAGAACTTTGACGAAATAATGGACAAGGTGTCCGACAAGATAAAACAAGATTGTTTATAATATGAAAGAATCACTATTAAAGGCAAGCGACAAGAAGCTGCTGAACGAGGCCGTAGGACACGAACTCTATGCCTCCAACTTTTATAAGTATGCCGCCTCTTGCTGTCAGAAGCAAGGCTTGTTTGGCGCACAGAAGTTCTTTGAGAAGGAATCTGCTGACGAACTCACACATTATTACAAGCTGCGTGATTTCTTTAACGATAGAGGAGACGAAGCCGATATGCCTCAAATAGATGAGGTGGACTTCAAGGAGGGTATTGACCTCATGGGAATCCTTGATGCTTCTTACGAACTTGAGAAAGACTTGGGCGACTTCTATAACGACTTCTATTTCTCCACAAAGGATGCAACAGTGCAAGTGGAACTTCACGATTTCGTAGGGTTTCAAACTAAGGCTGTGGGGGAGTACGGAGACCTCCTTGCTCGTCTCTCCCTCGTTTCGGAATGTCCCGGAGGGCTTCTTATCTTTGATGCAGAATTAGGTAACAAATAGAAATGGCTAAACTTCCTTGCGTTCCGCAGTCCCGGATGTTCACCTTGAAGGACACGGGAGAAACAATGTCCTACGACCAGGTGCGTCAGTACCTAATGGAGAACCCCGACATATGGCTTGGGGCAAAGGAGGGCAAGGAAGTGGCTATGCCGAAGGAAGAGAAGCCTTTTGCAATGCCTGGCAACACGAATGCTGACATCGCCAAAAGAATACGCAACAAGAAGCAGAAGGGGGCATTGTCCGCCATTGACTTCGGAATATCCGTCACTATTTACAATGGGGCGTTGGACTTCATGGCAGCACAAGTGGACAAGGGAACGAAACTTGGGAACGCCATTGCCAACACCATCAAGTGGATAGACGACAAGATGAAGGGCGAGAAATGGAACAAGGGGGCGTTCGGCAAGTACATGAACGACACCTACAAAGTAACGCTTGGTGACGGCAGAGAAGTGGAAGTGGTGAGGGATGACAGCAAGGAAACCGCCGAAGTAATAAACGGATGGTATCAGCCTATTGAGCAGAAACTTCTTGACAGCAAGGAGGAGTCCCTTCCTGCTAACAAGTGGGCGGAAAGACTCAAGAGCAAAGAGGAAGAGGACTTGTGGACAGGCGTGAGAGCGTTCCTGGAAGAAAAGGGAACGGAGCGTGTGAGCCGTAAGGAGCTTCTTGATTTCATCAAGGACAATCGGATTGAGATTGTGACGGTGGTGAAGGGAGAGGGGTATATAGTTCGTGATACAAAGGCCGATAAAGACATAAAAGAATTTGACGATTACGAGGAGGCGGTTGATTTTGTACTTGAACAAAAAAAGAAGGGGAACGACTATTCTGTATTAGAAAAGGATAAAAAGAAATCGGTTAAGTTTGAGCAATACCAACTCCCCGGCGAAAAGGAGAACTACAAGGAGGTGTTGGTGACTTTGCCAACTAAAGGTAGCGTAAAACCTGAGTGGGGCGTATATGATAAAAACGGAAGATTTGTTTCAAAACATTCTAATGAAAACAATGCTAAAAAGAAAAGCACCGATATTGGTGGGACATACAAACAATTAGAATCTTTTTATGATTTTGATGCAAAACAAAATTATAAATCAAGACATTGGGACGAGCCAAATATTCTCGTTCATCTCCGAATGAACACCCGCACAGATGCGGATGGCAACAAGGTGTTGTTCCTTGAGGAAGTACAAAGCGACTGGGGGCAAGAGGGAAAGAAGAAAGGGTTTATAAGAGAAGGCTGGCACGTTAGAGATTATTTCGACCAAGTAATTGGCTCTTATGAAACAGAGAAAGAGGCAAAACAAGCTGCCAAAGATGTGGGCGGTAATGCAATAAAAGGGCGAATAGGTATAGCTCCCTCCGCCCCCTTCGTCACCGACACGAACTCTTGGACGAAACTTGGCTTAAAGGTGGCCCTTCGGGAGGCGGTTAAGCAAGGGGCTGATAAGATAGCGTGGACAACGGGAGAGCAACAGAACGATAGGTATGATTTGAGCAAGAGCGTAAAAAGTATTCAATACGCTAAAACAGGAGATAATTATTTGGTTTCCGTTACTGACACGAAAGGTGACGAAATCCTGTACAACACTAATATGTCAATCAATGAGATTGAGAATTATTTAGGAAAGGATATTGCGGAAAAAATACAAAATAATATAGGGGAAGAAAAACCAGCTATTCAAGGAAGCGTTCGTGATTTAAAAACTTTGCCTACAATTTCTGGCGAGGGACTCAAAGTAGGCGGCAAAGGCATGAAGGGCTTTTACGGCTCGGCACAAGAAGGCTCAAAGGGCATTATTGGCGGCGTTGCCGAAAAGCTGTTCGGCCAGAAGGTAGGGGAGACGAAGATTGAGGGCAATCTTCAATCCTCCATTTCCATTACGCCTGAATTGAAGGCACAGGTGGAGAAGGGGCTTCCTCTTTTCGGAACGCAACTCACTCCCGAACAAGAACTCAAACAAGCCTTCAACGAATGGAAAGCCGAGAACAACAAGCTCGGCATATCTGTAGATTGGAAGAGGCTTGCCGAGACCGACAGGAAACTCCTGAAGGCTCTTTACAGTTACATCCAAAAGATGATAGCGCAAGGGGCATATTCCTTTGAGGAGTTCGTTAAGGAGTACGGCAAGAAGATAGTAAACTTCGAGGAGCAGAAGAGTAACTGGAAAGCCCTGTACGACAGAGCGGCAACACGAAAGGGTGTATCAGAAGAGAAAGCTGTAGAATCCGCCGTCAAGAAAGCCGCCGGTGTAAAGAAAGAAACTAAGAACAAAGTTCAAAAGTTCATTGACAAAGCCTTTGCCATTGGTAGCGGAGAGGGCTTTAAGGAAGGCTTCACCAAGGGCGCAACGGCAGGAGGTAAGGCCGGATTCGTAACAGGTAAGGAAGAAGGCTTCAAGGAAGGCTTCACAAAAGGAGCGACACAGGGCGGCAAAGCTGGCTTCGTTGCCGGGAAAGAAGTGGGCCTTCAGCAAGGCACAGAGCGTGGCTTCACCAAGGGGGCAACAGAAGGCATGAGAGCCGGAGCTATAGAGGGCAGAACGCAAGCCGTTGATATGCTCCGTAACGCTCTTGAAAACCTGTCTGGAGAACTCACTCCAAAACAAATTTCCGCCATTGTGCAGAGATTGGGCAGGCTCAAGACGTTCTCTGAAGCGGCCAAGCAGAGGTTCATTGACTACGCCGACAAGGTGATAGATGATGCCAATTATATAGCTAAGGAAAAGAAGGCTACGGAAATAAAAAATGCCGTAAAGAAAATGAGCAAGCGGCCTAACATAGCCGCCAATGACCAATCATTGTACAAATCATTCGCTGCTCTTTCTATATCACACCTCACTCCACAGGACTTGGATACATACATGGACTGGGGGACGAAGATAAAGACCAAGGCATTACAGCCTGGGGACAGAGCCGAGCTTGCTGCCTTCATTGAACAGGCACGGGAAAGGCAGAACGCCATTACCCAAGAGAGAAGCGAAAAGATGAAGGAGGGACGTATGCGTAACCTCCGTGCGGAGTTTGACGAAATGCAGGAAGCAGGTACGCTCCCGGCTGGCATAACAACATTTGACGAATACGTTGAATCACGGAAGCCAAAACCAAAAGGAGACACCCTTGAAGCTAAAATTCAAGCAGTGGAGGAAAGGCTCAGTGAAATTCCCGAAGGGGAGAACGAAATGATTGACAGGCTACGCAATGCAGATTTGTCCGTTCTGAGCAAAGAAGACCTTACGCTTATAGATAACTCCCTGTACAATTACATTGACACGGGTGAGCTATATGGCATAGGCAACCCACTTGCACAAGCCGATGCGCTTGGCCCCGTGAAAGCCGCTGTTGAAGAAGGGTTGAAAACAAGGAGGCAGGTAGACCGTAAGCAAGCCGAAGAACTTGGCATGGCTAATTTCTTTTCTACCATTGGGGGAACAAAAGATTCTACTGCCAAACTAAGGGCTCTACTTATCCAGCCTTGGCTTGGTGCTGCTACAAAAGTAAATGCAGAGTTTTTAAAAATACAAGCAGCCATTATGGCTAAGGCTGATAAGCTAAAGATAAAACAGCCGAATTGGAACAGGGTAGATTTGTTTAGCTTCCTTAATGAAGGCGAAGACAACCCTCAATTGTTTGAAGCATTAAAGCAACAGAAATTATCCGACCTTCAAACGCTTAAAGAAAAGGTAGAAAATAATGTTGCAGAGTATGATGATAGTGGCACAGCAGAAGGACAGGAATATGATTATAATGCTTTAAAAGGAGCAATAGAAAGTCTTGGATTAAACGAAGGTAGTACGCTCGAATCCATTAAAGAAAAGCTGACGGCAAACGAATTGGCTTTCTATAACGTATTAAGAAACCCCCTTGACGAATACTCTCCTAAAGCCATAGAGAATATGCAACTTTATGGAAATAAAGAAGTTGGCATAACAAAGAACTATTGGCCGAGGACTACAAACAAACTTTCCGAAAGGCCAACAGGCGTTGATGCTTTTGATTTATACGGGAGCGAATACGTTGGCAAGAATATGTTCGGCAGGGAGAAGGGACGCTCAAGGCTTCTTGGTAAGTCCGGTTATTACACACCTGTCGGTCAGGAGAATTACTTCAATGGTCTGAAAGAAACCATGCTTATAGCAGAAGCCGCCCATGAATACCACATGATGCAGGCTCTGTACAATAGCCCTGAGAAAGGATTTGGACAACTAATAAAAGGAGATGGAGCAAGCGATGTCAAGCAGTTGATGATTGACTTTATATTGGATACAAAGAATCAGGGCCGTTATCAGGGAGGTGTAGCAAACGTGACAGCCGATATTCTTAATTCAATTAAAAAAGGATTTACGGCTTCTTTGATAAACAACCCATCCCAAGTTCCTAAACAGCCAACAGCACTTGGCTATACTTTTATGGAGGCTCCTGGGCCTTTCTTTAAAGCTGTTGGGCTTGTGCTTCAAGGAATGATGAATGGGAAAGATAGCCGCTTGGCAAAAGCCATTAACGGACTATTTGACACCACTACGCTTGGGCTAAGACTTTATCATCCTGAGATGGTTGAGTTAGGGGAGAAGTACGCCATAGATAAACCTGCCGTACTAAGAAACATTCAGCAAATTTCAAAAGGCATTAACAAAATGTTCGGCGGGGATTTAATTTTCCCTATGGATAAAATTGTTTCTCAAATAGCCACAGTTGCCGGATACATTGAGCAAGCCGAACGAAGCGGCAAGAAGTTTAACATCTTTGAAGAACAGGCCAAAGGATATGATATGATTGCGGCTGCGGCAGCAGAGCAAATGCAGGCCAAAACCAACAATGAGAACGCAGCTATTTATTATAGTAGGAATCAACTTAAAAAGAGAGCCGCATATTATCTCGGAAACTTCCAGGCCAATGCTGTACGCAACCTTTATATAAACATCAGAAAAATAGCTGCTCCAAGAACAAGACAAGAAGTGAAGGAGGGGCTACAGGGAGTAGCTGGGTATCTTTGGTCTGCTGCTTTGTTTAATGCGGCAGGGATGCTAACCTCTTATGGCGCAGCCGTAGGGGCCTTTTATTTGTACCAACAAATAATGAACGGCCTTGGCGATACAGAAGATGATGAGGAGCAAAGAAAGCGGGTCTTTAAATATTTGGACTCGAAGCAAGTGCTTAGTGCAAAAAGAAGATTGGCCGTTGAGGTTATCAGTATGCTAACTGGCGCATACGGAATTTTTGCAAGGGCTGGTCTTGAGTTAATATTAGCTGGCCTTGAGCAAGCATATTACAAAACTACAGAGGAAGAAGAGAAGCCAGCCGACAGAATATTCTTTACTCCCGAAGTGGGAGGATATGCCGGAGTTGTGGCAGACAATATTGTTTCTCCAGTTGAAAAAACAATAGAAGCTGATGACTCGCAACAAGAGGCTATGGTTCAAACGGCATTGTTTGCCAACAAAGTGCTTGGGCAATCGGCGTTTTCATTCTATTCCGACAATCTTATAAGAGCAAAA
>Ga0315900_10011238_pt1 | contig 11108 bp, 7 predicted proteins | sample LakEriMetagenome_FD_203521 | JGI IMG/M metagenome (GOLD analysis project Ga0315900, IMG submission 203521) | Freshwater fungal communities from buoy surface, Lake Erie, Ohio, United States - Buoy 12 MA114 | ecosystem: Environmental > Aquatic > Freshwater > Lake > Lake biofilm | place: USA: Lake...
CCCTTCGCCACCGCCCCGCCATCCGCATGGCTCGTGATGAAGGCGCGCGGCGGCATTGCTGTGATCGGTACGGTCGGAAAGTCCTTGTCCTCGGGCGTGATCGGCTGAGCCGGCATCCGGTAGGACTTGGCGACATAATAGCTGTCATCCTCGTCGCTCAGCACCTCGATGGTGGCGAGCATCTTGACCCAATAGGTCGAGAACCACCCCGGCACGACAATCCGCAGCGGGAAGCCGTGGAGGATCGAGAGCGGCTCGTCGTTCATGCCCCAGGCCACCAGCACATCGTCGCGCATGGCGATGTCCATCGGAATCGACTTGATGAATTGCGGTGCGCCGTCGGTCATCGGCACATCGAGCCCGGCAAAGCGCACCCGCTTGGCCCATGGCGCGGTGCCGCCGGCCAGCGCGAGCACGTCCTTGAGGCGCACCCCGGTCCATTTCGCGCAGCCCATCGCGCCGTTGCCCCACTGGGTGCCGGTCACCCGCGGTTCGGACAAGCCGCGGCCATTGCCCGCGCATTGGTTGATCGCGACAACCTCCACCGTCTCGCCCGCCGACGCGATGTCATCGAGAGTGAGCGAAACCGCCTTTGTCACCGCTCCGCCGACAGCGACGCGGTGATCACCCGCCTTGACTGCGGTCGGCATGTCCCAGTTCCAGCGCACGAAGAAGCGATCATTGGGGGTGATCACGCCTTCGCGAAAGACCTCCATCGGGGTTTCCAGCAAGGGCGGACGGATGCGCTGGACGATCATCGGTCCCTTGCCGGGAAAGGCCGGGTCCATCGGCCTCAGGCTCGGCCCGCCGGGCAGCCCCAGATCGACCATTTTCTGCGCGAGCAGCGGCGCGGCGATCGCCGCTCCGCCGGCTCCTGCGATCATCGCGCGGCGGGTCAGCCTGTCCTTTGCGCCTTTGCCCGTGTCCATGTTCAGGCCCTTTCCACCTGCCGCCGCCAGATCAGCGCGCCGATATCGGCAATGGCGAGGCCATGGGCCTGCACCAACTCGCCGATATCGTCGATCCGCGCCATTTCGCCGTCATCGCGCATGATCGAACAGATCACCGCCGCATCACCGGCCCCTGCCAGCCGGACGAGATCGATCGAGGCTTCGCATGCCGAGGGGCGGGCCAGCACGCCCTCGTCCTGCGCGATCAGCGGGAAGACATGGCCCGGCGAATGGATGTCGGCCGCGCTCGCACCCGGTGCAATCGCGACCTGCACCGTATGGGCGCGGTCGGCGGCCGAAATGCCGGTCGACACGCCGCTTGCCGCTTCGATCGAGCGCGCGAAAGGCCGGCCGGTCTGGCGTTCCGTGCCCGGATTGACGAGGCTGAGGCCGAGCTGATCGGCCCGCGCCTTGGTGATCGCAAGGCAGATCAGCCCGCGGCCATGGGTCGCCATGAAGTTGATCGCTTCGGGCGTGGCGGCGCTGGCGGCGATCATCAGATCGATGTCCCCGCCGCGCAGCCGGTCGCCCGAGATCACCACGATCCGGCCTGCGGCAATGTCGGCCAGCGCGGTATCGAGATCGGTCTCGGCAGTCACGCCAGCCCCCTCCCGGCGGCAAAGCTCCTGGCGCCGAGCACCACCTGCTTGCCGACCAGTTCGAGCTGGCTGCGCGCGCGCTCGTCCAGACATTCGCCATCGGGCGAGAACATGCCGCGATAGGTGCGGATGGTCGCACCCATCGGGGTGGGCCAGCCGCGCAGGGCATGGGTGATCGCACGCATCGTCAACAGGGTCGACATCGAGGCCTGATCGCCGAACGCGGTGGCAATCAACCCGACCGCCCGGCCATCGAGATAGGGGCGTTCGTCGCGCGCCAGATCTTCGAGATAATCCAGCGCGTTTTTCACCACCCCGGAAATCGTGCCGTGATAGCCGGGGGCCGCGATCAGCAGCCCGTCGGCATCGCGCACCGCCGCGATCATCTCCGCGCCCATCGAGGCATCATGGCCCGGGCCGAGGTAATGCGGCAGGCCGGTGAGATATTCGCCGCCGAACACCGTCACCTCGGCGCCCTCGGCCTCGGCAATGCCGGCGGCGAGCCGCAGCGCCTGCTCGGTCGAGCTGCCGGGATTGACCGTGCCGCCAAGGGCTACGATTCGGGTCATGCGGGGATTGTCCTTTCGCTCATATAGGCAGAGAGCCGCGCGGTCTCTTCGGCTGTGAAATGTAGCCCAAGCTTGGTGCGCCGCCAAAGCACGTCTTCGGCGGTGCGCGCCCATTCGCGGGTCATCAGGTAATCGACTTCGGCGGCGGTGAGGCCATGGCCGAAGCTCTCGCCAAGGTCTTGGGGCTGCCTTGCATCGCCAAGGATCGTCTGGGCGAGCGTGCCGTAAAGCCGCACCAGACGCGCAGCCTCTGGCGCGGCAAGGAAGGGGTATCGCCCGGCCAGATCGCGGGTGAGGGCGGGGGCATCGAACCGCCCGAAATTGCCGCCGGGCAGGGGCGCGCTGCCGGTCCATTCGCGGTCTTCAAGCGGCGGGCAGAAGGGCGCGAGCTTGCGCAGGGCCTCTGCGGCAAGTTCGCGATAGGTGGTGATCTTGCCGCCGAAAACCGACAGCAGCGGCGCCTCGTCCGGCCCGCCGTCGAGCTCGAAACGATAGCCGCGGGTCGCCGCCTCGGGCTTGCCCGATCCGTCATCCACCAGCGGGCGCACCCCGGAATAGGTCCACACCACATCGGCGGGCGTCACCGGTGTGCGGAAATATTCCGAGGCTCCGGCGCACAGATAGGCGATCTCTTCCGGGCTGGCTTCCACCGCGTCGAGCCCGGCGGTGTGATCGACATCGGTTGTGCCGATCAGGGTGAAGTCCTCTTCGTAGGGGATGGCAAAGAAGATGCGCCCGTCGGGCAGCTGAAAGAAATAGGCGAAATCGTGATCGAACAGCTTCCTCACGACGATATGCGATCCGCGCACCAGTCGCATCTTCTGCGTGGTCGGCTCGCCTGCGCGCCCCAGCAGATCGAGCACGCGCGGGCCTGCGGCATTGACGATGGCGCGCGCGGCGAAGCTCTCGCCGCCAGCCGCGATGCGCCAGTGATCGCCCTCGCGGGTGAGCGAGGTCACTTCGCAGCGGGTGCGCACCTCGGCCCCGCGATCGGCGGCGTCGCGGGCGTTCAGCACCACCAGCCGCGCATCATCCACCCAGCCATCGGAATAGGCGAAGGCGCGGGTGTATTGGGGCTTCAAGGCCGCGCCTGCGGGGTGCTTGGCCAGCGTCACCGCCTCGGCGGCAGGCAGATATTTGCGCCCGCCGATATGGTCGTAGAGGAACAGGCCGAGCCGCAGCAGCCAGCGCGGACGCAGGCCGGGGCGGTGCGGCAGGATGAAGCGCAGCGGCCAGATGATGTGCGGCGCGATGCCCCACAGCACCTCGCGCTCGCTCAGCGCCTCGCGCACCAGAGCGAATTCGTAATGCTCGAGATAGCGAAGACCGCCATGGATCAGCTTGGTGGAATTGGACGATGTGCCCTCTGCCAGATCGCCGCGTTCGAGCAGCAGCACCTTCGCGCCGCGTCCGGCGGCATCGCGCGCAATCCCGGCGCCGTTCACGCCGCCGCCGATCACCGCGAGATCGAAGATGTCGGCGCTCATATCGCCCATCGGGCAAAGGCCAGCGCCACGCCGAGCGAGGCGATGGTGGCCGCGAGCACCGGCATGACCGAGCGCCAGCCCAGCTCCAGCAGCAGATCGGTGCGGGTTCGCATCGCGGTGGCTGTGACGGCGAGGAGCAGCAGCGTCTTCGAGCAGGTCAGCGCAATCGCGGCGAAGCCTGCGGGCAGCGTGACCATCGAGTTCACCACCACCAGGGCGAGGAACACGAGGATGAAGCCGGGGAAGAGCGGCACCCGCCGCTTCGCATCGGCCGCTTCGACCGGCTGCACCCGCGCGATCCACAGGGCGGCCAGCGTCACCAGCGGGGCGAGCAGCGCCACCCGCGTCAGCTTGACGACCGTCGCCTGCGCGCCCGCCGCATCGGACACGGCAAAGCCCGCACCGATCGCCTGTGCGACGTCATGGATCGAAGCTCCCACCAGAAAGCCGGCTTGCGCGTCGCTGAAGCCGAGCATCTGGGTGAGCGGGGGATAGATCACCAGCGCAATCGCGCTCGCCGTGGCAAGGCTCACCAGCGTCAAAGTGAACTGCGCCTGCTCGATCCGCTCGCGGCCGATCACGCCGTAGAGCGCGAGCGCGGCCGAGGCGCCGCAGATCGCGGTCGAACCCCCGGCGAGCAGACCGGCAGCCGGGCTCTGCGCGGTCGCGCGGGCGGCCAGCAGCGCTGCCACCAGCGCCGCCGACATGACCAGCGCAAGGCCCACAAACGGCACCAGCCCCATCGCGCTGATCTCCATCACTGTCACCTGAAAGCCGAGCAGCATGATCCCCAGCCTGAGGCCGTGGCGCGAGGTCGCATCAAGCCCTTCATGGGTGCGCGGGTCGCCTGCGGCAAAGTTGAGCGCGAGGCCCAGCAGCAGCCCGGCCAGAATGATCGGCACCCCGTAATTCTGGCTGAGCCACGCGCCTGCCGCACTGGCGATGGCACAGATCGCAAGGCCCGGGACGAACCGCGACAGGGGCTTGCGCTCTTCGGCTGAGGGCGCCGCAGCCGTGTCCGCGAGCATCATCTCGCCGAACAGATCGCCCGCATAGGCGTCGAAATCGGGCCGCCGGTTGCCCTTCATGCGGGTTCAGCCTTGCCCATGATCCCTCGCTTCGCCCCTGCTGCGGATGTTTCTGTCTTACGGTGTCATAAGCCTATCGCACCTGCCTCTCCAAGGCAACCGCGCGCTAGGCTTCAGGCCGCCTCGCCGTCGCGGCGGATGGTGGGGATCAGCCACTGGAACCACGCCAGCGCGATCAGGTAGGAGCTTGCGGCAAAGATGAACAGCGGCACGAAGCCCAGCCCCGCATCGAGCACCCGGCCGGTGACGAGGCTGATCCCCACCCCGCCCATATTGCCCATGAAGGCGCCGAAGGCCGTCACCCGCCCGACCTTGGCCCCCGGCACGACATCGGTGATGGTCGAGAAGATCGACAGCGAGAAGCCCTGGTGCCCGGCCATCACCACGCCGATCATCACCGCGACCGGCCAGAAGGAATTGAGCTGCAACACCAGCGGGAGCGGCGCGACCAGCAGGGCCGAGGCCAGCATCACGCTCTTGCGCACCCGGTTGGGGCTCCACCCCGCTTCCAGCAGCCGGGTCGAGGCCCAGCCCGCCAGCAGCGCGCCGAGGCCCGATCCCGCGAAAGCAATCGCCAGCGGCACCGCCAGCTCCAGCGTCGAGAGGCCGAATTCCTTGCGGTAGTAGTCGGCCAGCCAGAAATTGATGAACCACCAGGTCATGTCCGACAGCGCCTTTGCGCCGACGATCCCCCAGGTCATGCGATTGAGCAGGATCGGGCCATAGCCCTGCGCGGCGCCGTCATCGCCCGCAACGGGGGGCTCGGCCACGCCGCGCTCGTTCAGGGCGGCGATCCCGCGCGCGAGCCACATCCAGGCGAAGAGCGACAGGAACCCGCCGATCCCGCCCGCCACCAGCGCCCCGCGCCATCCCACGGCCAGCGCCAGAGCGGGAATGAGGAAAGGCATCGCGATCGTGCCGGCCCCGGCCAGCATGGTCGCGAAACCGAAGGCGAAGCTCCGCTTGTCGGGCGGGAACAGGGTGGCGACGGTCTTGATGGTGAGCGGGGTCTGCACCGCCTCCGTAACGCCAAGACCCATGCGCGCGGCCACCACCTGCCATGTCGTCATCGCCCAGCCATGCGCCATCGCCGCCAGCGACCATGCGGAGGCGCCGACCTGCATCGAGCGGTTGACCCCGAGCCGGTCCACCAGCCAGCCGGTGAACAGGAAGGCAAAGGCGGCCGAGAATTGCGTGACCGCGGCAAGATCGCCGAAGTCGCTGTCGGTCCAGTTGAAAGCCGCCATCATGTCGGGCTTGAGGATGGCGATGATCGGCCGGTCCATCGCATTGAAGACGCCCGCGATGCACAGCACCGTGAACAGCGACCAGCGCAGGCGGGCGGGCAGAGGCGAGTGGGTGGCGGCCATCACGGGTTCCTAGAAGGCATGGGCGGGGCAGGGCAAGCTGACTGCGCGTGAGACATGAAGGGCCGCCGGATCGCTCCGGCGGCCCTTGCAGTGGATCTCAAGATGCGGCGCGATCCGTCACATGCGGGCGCGCAGCGAGACCCCGAAGTAGCGATCGGCATCACGCGGGATCTGAAGCCGCCGCCCGGCCTCGATGTTGAGCAGCACGTAGCTGTCATCGGTGATGTTGCGCGCATGGAAGGTCACGCGGAAGTTGTCCTCCGGATCGGAGAAGCCGACCGATGCGTTCCAGATCCCGTAGGCATCGATCGGGCCGAGCTGGCCCAGTTCGGAGAACTGGCTGCTGGTGTGACGGTAGTCGGTGTTGAGATAGAGCGTCGCGAAGTCGCCCAGATCGGCCGTGTAGTCGCCGCCGATGGTGTAAACCATCTCGGGAGCAAGCGGCAGACGGGTGCCGTTGCGCGCGTCGGGGGCACCGGTGACCGGGTTGGGGTTGAACTCCTTGACCCGTGCGTCGGCATAGGCGGCGCTGGCGCGAAGGTTCAACCCGTCAATCGGCGCGACCAGCAGATCGGCTTCAAAGCCTTCGCTGCGCACGGTCCCGGCATTGGTGAGGTTGGAGACCGTCGCCCCGTTGACGATGATGAAGTTGTTCGCCTGGAACCCGTCATAGGTCACCTGGAAGGCCGAAAGGTTGAGCTGGATGCGGCGATCCCAGAACTGCGACTTCATCCCGATTTCGTAGGAATCCGACAGCTCCTCGTCGATCGGCACGGCGTTGTTGGGTGCCACGTGATTGAAGAACACGTTGAAGGCCGGACCCTTGTAGCCGCGGGTATAGGAGCCGTAGAACATCAGGTCTTCGGTCGGCTCGTATTTCAGGATCACGCGGCCCGAGAGGTTGTCGTTGGTCAGCGCGCCGCGCGAGGTGTTGGTGCCGTTGCCGCCATTGGCAATCAGGCCGCCCGCCGGGTTGAGATTGGTGCCCGGCCCCGTCGCGGGAAGGCCGGTGACGCGATTGGCCGCCGGGGCGCGGAAGTGGCGGAACTCCAGATCATCGTGGGTGTAGCGCAGGCCGCCGGTCAGCGAGAGCTCATCGGTGAAGCGATAGGTCGCCTCGCCGAACATCGCGAAGTTCAGCGATCGCACGTCGCTGCGCGAGGTCGCAAAGGGGAAGATGGTGGCCACGGTGTTGGCGAGGTTGCACGGCGTTGCCCCGCTCGTCGCGACCGGCAGGGTCGAGGTGGCGCAGGTCACGTTGTTGCGGGTGAAATCCTGCGAATTGTCCGACTTCCAGCCGAACACGCCCGCCTGATAGAAGAACTTCTTGGTCTGATCCGAGGCGATCCGGGCCTCGAGCGAGAGCTGCTCGGTTCTGACCACGCCGCTATCGTGCAACTCGCCCGTCCCGACGATCGCGCGGGGCAGGAAATCGCCGTCGCGGAATTCCTCGTTGAACCAGTTGCGATAGCCTATGATCACACTCAGTGTGTGGCTGTCGCCGAGCTCGAAGTCGCCGTTGGCGGTCAGGCTCCACTGTTCGTCGCTGGTGCGGGTGACGAGGTTGTTGTTGATGAAACGCTGGTCTTCGCCCAGCGCCACGCCGCCCGGCAGCCCGAGCTCGGCATCGAGCACCGCGCCGCGGCTCACCCCGGTGACATCGGCGCAGCAATCATCGTCGGCATTGTAGATGTCGGCGATCAGGCGGATCTTGCTCGAACCGTCGTCATAATCGACGATCCCGCGCAGGCCCCAGCGCTCATAGCCGTTGACGGTGTTGTTGCGCCCGCCATTCACGTTGGTGATGTTGCCATCGAAGCTGCCGTAGAAACCGGTCAGGCGTGCCGAGAGGTTTTCGCCGATCGGGCCGGACAGCGCGGCGCGCAGGCGATATTCGTCGCCCTCGAACCAATCGGCGCTGGCTTCGGCTTCGAAGGTGTCGGTGCCGCCTTCCGACACGACGTTGATGAGGCCGGCCGAGGCGTTGCGCCCGAACAGCGTACCCTGCGGGCCGCGCAGCGCTTCGAGGCGTTCAATGTCCGCCAGATCGACGAAGGCTTGCCCGGAACGCGACAGCACCACGCCATCGACCACCGTCGCGACGCTGGGCTCGGCCGCGATCGAGAAGGTGATCGTGCCCACACCGCGCATGAAGATTGCGCTGTTGGCGCTGGTGGTGCCCTTGCGGAAATTGACCGAGGGGATGACGTTGGCGAGGTTTTCCATGTTGATCACCACCGCCTGATCGAGCCGGTCGCCCGAAACCGCGGTCACCGCGATCGGGACATCCTGAACGTTCTGTTCGACCTTCTGGGCCGTGACGATGATTTCCTCGACCTGCGCCATGGCGGGCGCGGCGTTCATCAGCGCCAGCGAACTGGCGGACAGGGCCAGCGTCTTGAGAGCAATTCGGGTGGTGGTAGCCATCGGTATTCTCTCCCCTGCGTCTTGATCAACTCATTCGGGCGACAAACAAGACCCTCGCCCGTGCGGTCGATCTTTCTGCCCTCGGGTTGCGCTTTCTGCCGCTATCTGTCAAGCGGTGTCACATAAGGCCATGGGAGTGGTCGGGAGAGGATTTCGGGGCTGGCATGGTGCAGCTTGAGGCGATGGGGGAGGGATTGATGCTGCGGCTCGCAGGCCGCACGATCCTGCTGCATTCGCCAGAAAATCCAGCAATTTCCGTTGCTTACGGCAATCCTCAGGTCACCATGGTGCGCGGCAATTTCCGGCTGTCCGACCAGAGTGTGGCAGCAGTGCCACTCACCTTGTGCAATCGCGAATCCGGGGCCGGCGTGGTGCTGGCGAGCGCCGACGGGAGCGCACGGGTTTCGGCCCGGCTGGAGGGCGGGCGGTTCACCGTGGCGGCGCTTTCGGGGCATGACCGGGTGACGATCGACCTTGCCCTTGCCCCGGGCGACATCCTGTGGGGCGGGGGCGAGCAGATGAGCCACCTTGCGCTCAATGGCCGCAGCTTCCCGCTGTGGACCAGTGAGCCCGGCGTGGGGCGCGAGCCCGGCACCCCGCTCACCGATCAGGCCAGCGCCGACGGCTCCTTTGCGGGCGGGGATTACTGGACCACCAACTATCCCGAACCCACGGTGCTATGCTCGGGCGGCTGGGCGCTGAGCCTTGCGAATGCCGAATATGCGGAGATCGATGCTTCGAAGACAGGGCGGCTGCGCATCCATGTCTGGTCGGGCGAGGTGGCGATCGATCTGTTCGAAGGCGCGCCCGCCGATCTCACCCGCCAGCTGGGCGAACGCTTCGGCCCGCGCCATGGCTTGCCCGATTGGGCGCTGGGCGGGGCGATCGTCGGCCTCAAGCAGGGCGAGCAATCCTTTTCCCGGCTGGAGGCGCTGATCGCAGCCGGCGCGGCCGTTTCGGGCCTGTGGTGCGAAGACTGGGTCGGCATCCGCGAGACCAGCTTCGGGCGCCGGCTGTTCTGGGACTGGCAGTGGAACGCCGCGCGCTACCCCGATCTGCCCGCCCGCATCGCCGCGCTCAAGGCGCGCGGCATCCGCTTTCTCGGCTATGTGAACCCCTATCTCGCCCTCGACGGCCCGCTCTATCCCGAGGCCGCGGCGCGAGGCTTCTTCGCCCGGCGGCTCGACAGCGACGAACCCTACCTCGTCGATTTCGGCGAGTTCGAGGCGGGCGTGGTCGATTTCACCAACCCTGCTGCCGCTCAATGGTTCGCCGAGGAAGTGATCGGCAAGCGCATGCTCGATTTCGGGCTCGACGGCTGGATGGCGGATTTCGGCGAATATCTCCCCACCGACCTGCGCCTTCACGACGGCGACCCGATGCAGGAGCACAACCGCTGGCCGGTGCGCTGGGCCGAGGTCAATGCCCGCGCCGTCGCCTCGCGCGGCAAGACCGGCGAAGTCCTGTGGTTCATGCGCGCCGGACACACGGGCGTGCAGGCCCATTGCCCCTTGCTGTGGGCGGGTGACCAGTCGGTCGATTTCAGCCGCCATGACGGCATCGGCACGGTGATCACCGCCGCGCTGTCTTCGGGCCTCATCGGCAATGCCTTCAGCCATTCCGATGTCGGCGGCTACACCAGCCTGTTCGGCAATCTCCGCAGCGAGGAGCTGATCCTGCGCTGGTATGAACTCGGCGCCTTCTCGCCAGTGATGCGCACCCATGAGGGCAACCGCCCGGACGACAATCTCCAGATCGACAGCACGCCTGCGCTGATCGAAGGCTTCGTGCGCTGGAGCCGGGTCCACGCAGGCCTTGCGCCCTATCTGCGCCACCTCGTCGCCGAGGCGCGAGGCACCGGGCTTCCCGCCCAGCGTGCGCTGTTCCTCCACTTCCCCGCCGACCCGCAGACCTTCACCATTCAGGACCAGTTCCTGTATGGAGCAGACCTGATGGTGGCACCGGTGATCGAAGCAGGAGCGGCGCAGCGCCGCGTCTATCTGCCGCAGGGCAGTTGGCGGCACCTATGGAGCGGCGCGGATTACGCCCCCGGCTGGTATGATGTGCCAGCCCCGATCGGCGCGCCCCCGGTCTTCTACCGCCCCGAAAGCGCCTTTGCGTCGCTCTTCGCCCAGATCGCGGAAGGCCTTGCCGCATGAGCCGCGCCAACATCCGCGATGTTGCGGCCCGCGCGGGCGTGGCGGTCAAGACCGTCAGCCGCGTGCTCAACGCCCACCCCTACGTCAGCGCGGAACTGCGCGCGCGGGTGGAACAGGCGATGGCCGATCTCGACTATCGCCCCTCGGTCGCCGCGCGCATCCTCTCGGGCGCGAAGTCGAACCAGATCGCGCTGATCTACGACAATCACAGCCCCTACTACATGTTCCAGATCCAGAAGGGCTGCTGGGAGGTGTGCCACGAGAACGGCATCCGCCTGCTCGCCCAGCCGGTCGACGTGGCCGATCCGCGGGTGGGCGAACAGGTGCGCGGGCTGGTGAGCGAGACCCATGTCGACGGGATCATCCTGTCCTCGCCCGTCACCGACTGCGATCCCGTGCTGCGTGCGCTGGAGACGATGGACGTGCCCTTCATCCGCATATCGCCGGGCACCAACCATG
>Ga0315900_10011239_pt1 | contig 11107 bp, 9 predicted proteins | sample LakEriMetagenome_FD_203521 | JGI IMG/M metagenome (GOLD analysis project Ga0315900, IMG submission 203521) | Freshwater fungal communities from buoy surface, Lake Erie, Ohio, United States - Buoy 12 MA114 | ecosystem: Environmental > Aquatic > Freshwater > Lake > Lake biofilm | place: USA: Lake...
CCCGCCCATGACCACCGTCCGCCGAACCGCCTCGGGTGCGCCCGCCCCCGACAGCTTTCCCCGCTGGTTCCTGCTGGGTGCCGCCGCCTTGGTGCTGTTCTCCCTGGCCAGCGTGGGCCTGGTGCGCCTCACCGGCAACGGGCCCGACCAGCGGCGCGCCGCCGAGCCGAGCACGGTGGAGCGCGCACTGCGCTTCGAAGACCGGCCGGACGGCAGCATCGCCGTCGTGGACGGCCGCACAGGCGCCTTGGTAGCCTCGGTGCAGGGCGAGCAAGGCTTCCTGCGGGGCGCGTTGCGCGCCCTGTCGCGCGAGCGCCGCGCCCGCGGCCTGGGCCCGGAGCAGCCCTTTGAACTCATTGCGCGGCCCGACGGCCGGCTCACGCTGGTGGACCCGGTGACCGATCAGCGCATCGACCTGGAGTCCTTCGGCCCGATCAACGCCGGCAAGTTCGCCAGTCTGCTCGAGCCGGCGGCGCGCCCCTGATCCTGCTGCCTACCTACATACCCCCGACTGGAGAGTCCATGAGTGCCGCCAGCCCCTCCCTGCACAGCCCTGAAGAAGTGGCGCGCCGCGCCAAGACCGAATCGCTGATCAGCCCGCGCTTCTACACCACCGACTTCGCCGCCATGGACCGCCTGGATGTGTCGGCCATCCGGAACGAGTGGGACGTCATGATGAAGGAGTACGAGGGCGACAACAACCAGGACCACTTCCAGCGTGACGCCAAATTCACCGAAGAGGTGCACGAGGTGTTCTCGCAGGTTTCGCCCGAGTTGCGCCAGGAGTTCCTGGACTTCCTGATCACCTCGGTCACCAGCGAGTTCAGCGGCTGCATCCTCTACAAGGAGATCGAGAAGCACATCTCCAACCCCGACATCAAGCAGTTGATGCACTACATGGCACGCGACGAGTCGCGCCACGCCGGCTTCATCAACCAGAGCCTGAAGGACTTCGGCCTGGGCCTGGACCTGGGGGACCTGAAGCGCACCAAGGCCTACACCTACTTCAAGCCCAAGTACATCTTCTACGCCACCTACTTGTCGGAGAAGATCGGCTACGCGCGCTACATCACCATCTTCCGGCAACTGGAGCGCCACCCGGACAAGCGCTTCCACCCCATCTTTCGCTGGTTCGAGCGCTGGTGCAACGACGAGTTCCGCCATGGCGAATCGTTCGCGCTGATCATGCGCGCGCACCCGCACCTGCTGCGCGGTCTGAACGTCTACTGGATCCGCTTCTTCCTGCTGGCGGTCTACGCCACCATGTACGTGCGCGACCACACCCGGCCCATGCTGCACAACGCCATGGGGCTGGACTCCACCCACTACGACTACCAGGTCTTCGACATCACCACTGAGATCAGCAAGCAGGTGTTTCCGGTGTCGCTGGACACCGACCTGCCGGCCTTCCGCGCCGGGCTGGAGCGCCTGCACCAGATCCAGGTCGCGTTCAACGAAGCCAAGGACCGCGGCGGCCTGGTGGGCAAGCTCAAGCAGGCTGGCCTGGCGCTGGCGGGCGTGGCGACCTTCGCCAAGCTGTACTTCCTGCCGGTCAAGCGCCACGCGCTGCCCGAGCAGGTGCGCATGGCGCCCGCCTGGTGAGATCACGCCTGGCACCTGTCGCTGGGGCTCCCCGCAGGCCGGACCGCTGCGCATGACCCGGCCTGCACGCGCATGACCAGCCTTGTCGCCGCAGCAGCCTTCGCCATCTTCATCTGGTGGTTCAGCACCGGCCTGGTGCTGCTGCTCAACCGCCTGTCGCGCACGGGCGTGCGCGCCAGCCAGACCGCCTCCACGCTGCTGCTGGTGGGGGCGCTCTACGGCCTGCGCCACACCGCCGGCCAGACCGACCTGGCCTCGGCCTATTGCGCCTTCACCTGCGCCCTACTGGCCTGGGGCTGGAACGAGCTGAGCTTCCTCACTGGCTGGATCACCGGACCGCGCAAGACCGCCATCAGCCCGAAGCTCGCGGGGTGGCGGCGCTTCGTGGAGTCGGTGCGCGCCATCCTGTGGCACGAGATCGGCATCCTGCTGGTGGGCGGGCTCATCATCGCGCTGACCTGGCAGCAACCCAACCAGGTGGGCACCGGGACCTTCCTCGTGCTGTGGCTGCTGCGCACCAGCGCGAAGTTGAACCTGTTCTGGGGCGTGCGCAACCTGAGCGAGCAGTTCCTGCCCGCGCACCTGGCCTACCTGGAGAGCTTCTTCCGCCGCAGGGCCATGAACGCCTTCTGGCCGGTGTCCGTGGCCGTCGCCTCCGCGGGCCTGGCCTGGCTCATCGCGCGCGCATTGGACCCGGCCACCACGGCGCCGCAGGCCGTGGGCCTTACTCTCGTGAGCACCCTGCTGGCCATGGCCATCGTCGAGCACCTGATGCTGGTGCTGCCGCTGGACACCACGGCCCTGTGGCGCTGGGCCCTGCGTGCCGACAAACGCGGGCCAGCCTTCACGGCAGGCCTGCGTTCTCAACCGCCCCTACCATGACCGTTCGTCCAGACATGAGCACCAAGCCCCGATGACCCTCCCCGCCCCGCCCACGTTCACCCCGGCCTCACCGCAGGCGCCGCTGGCCCTGGTCATCGGCAGCGGCTTCGGCGGTCTGGCCGCGGCCATCCGCCTGGCCGTGCGAGGCTGGCGCGTGCAGGTGCTGGAAAAGCTGGACGCCCCCGGCGGGCGCGCCTACGTATGGAAGCAGGACGGCTTCAGTTTCGACGCCGGGCCCACCATCATCACGGCCCCCTTCCTGCTGGATGAGCTGTGGGCCACGGCCGGGCGCAAGTTCTCTGACGACGTCGAGCTCAAGCTGATGGAGCCGTTCTACCGGATCCGCTTCGACGACGGCACCTGGTTCGACTACACCGGCGACCCGGACCGTATGCGGGCCGAAGTGGCCCGCTTTGCGCCCGAAGACCTGCCCGGCTACGAGCGCTTCCTGGTGGAAGCCCACAAGTGCTACCAGCTGGGCTTCATCGAGCTCGGGGGCATCGCCTACAACTCCATCAGCGATCTGCTGTGGGCGCTGCCCAACATGGTGCGCATGCGCGGCTGGAAGAGCATCTGGAAGCTCGCCTGCGAGCACATGCGCAACCCCAAGCTGCGCGTGGTGTTCAGCTTCCACCCGCTGCTCATTGGCGGCAACCCGCTGGCCGTCACCGGCATCTACAGCCTGATCAACTCGCTGGAGCGGCAGTTCGGCGTGCACTGGGCCATGGGCGGCACCGGCGCCATCATCCGCGCGATGGTCAAGCTGCTGGAAAGCCTGGGCGGGCAAATCCGCTACGACGCCGAGGTGCGCAAGATCGACGTGCAACCCGGCCCGGGCGGCCGGCCTGCCGCCACCGGCGTGACGCTGGCCAGCGGCGAACGGATTCCGGCGGGTATCGTCGTGTCCAACGCCGACACCATGTGGACCTACCGCCACCTGATCGACGCCCAGTACCGACAGCGCTGGACCGACGCCAAGATCGAACGCAGCAAGCACTCGATGAGCCTGTTCGTCTGGTACTTCGGCACCAACCGCCGCTGGGACGAGGTGCCCCACCACATGATGGTGCTGGGTCCGCGCTACGAGGAACTGCTGCGCGACATCTTCAAGCGCCACGTGGTGCCGGAGGACTTCAGCCTCTACCTGCACCGCCCGAGCGCGAGCGACCCCTCGGTGGCGCCGCCCGGCTGTGACGCCTTCTACGTGCTGAGCCCGGTGTCGCACCTGGACAGCGGCACCGACTGGCCGAAGGTCGCCGAGAGCTACCGCCAACGGGTGGAGCAGGTGCTGGAGCGCGCCGTGCTGCCGGGCCTGTCCCAACACATCGTCAGTTCGCGCGTGACCACGCCGCAGGACTTCCAGGACCGCCTGCTGTCCTACAAGGGCGCGGCCTTCGGCCAGGAGCCCATCCTGCTGCAAAGCGCCTGGTTTCGCCCGCACAACCGCAGCGAGGACATCGACCGCCTGTTCATCGTCGGTGCCGGCACCCACCCCGGCGCGGGCGTGCCCGGCGTGTTGATGTCGGCCAAGATGCTGGAGCAAGTGCTGCCGGACGCGAAGGCCTTTGCTTGACCTCAGCTTGACGTTTGCTTGACATCTCGAACAGGACGGACCCGATGACCACACCAGGACAGCCGTCCCTCGACCCTGCCCTCATGCAGCCCCTGGACGCCGCCGCCCGCCGCGCCCTGATGCGGGGCGGCTCCAAGACCTTCTTCGCCGCCTCACTGCTGCTGCCCTCGCGCGTGCGCGACCCCGCCACCGCGCTGTACGCCTACTGCCGCCTGGCCGATGACGCGGTGGACATGGGCGAGGACCCGCACGCCGCCGGCCGCGCGCTGACGCAGCGCCTGGACGCCATCTACGAAGGCCGCCCCGGTCCGGTCGAGGCCGACCGGGCCCTGGCCCAGGTGGTGCACCGCTACGCGATTCCGCGCACGCTGCCCGACGCCTTGCTGGAGGGCTTTCTGTGGGACGCGCAAGGCCGGCGTTACCACACGCTGTCGGATGTGCAGGCCTACGGCGCGCGCGTCGCCGGCGCCGTGGGCGCCATGATGGCCCTGGTGATGGACACCCGCGGGCCCCAGGCGGTGGCACGGGCCTGCGAGCTGGGTGTGGCCATGCAGTTGACCAACATCGCCCGCGATGTGGGCGAGGACGCGCGCAACGGGCGCCTGTACCTGCCGCGCGACTGGCTGGCCGAGGCCGGCATCGACGCCGACGCCTGGATGCGCGCCCCGATCTTCACGCCGGCCATCGGCGCGGTGGTGCAGCGCCTGCTGCGCGCCGCCGACGTGCTGTACGAGCGGGCCGCCGCCGGCATTGCTGACCTGCCGCTGGACTGCCGCCCGGCCATCCAGGCCGCCTGCCGCGTGTACGCCGAGATCGGCCACCAGCTCGAGCGCGAGGGCCTGGACTCGGTGTCGCGCCGTGCCGTGGTCTCCAAGGGCCGCAAGATCGCCCTGCTGGCCGCCTCCACAGGCGCGGCCCTGATGCACTCCCCCTTCGGCCGCAAGCCGTTGGCCCCACTGCCGGAGATCGCCTACCTGGTGGAGGCGGTGCAGCAATGCGAGGCGCGGCCGGCCCTGTCTGCGCCGCGCCGCAGCTTCGATCAGCGCATGGAATGGGCCACCGATCTGCACGCCCGGCTGATCGACCGCGAGCAGCAGCGTTCGCAGGACCGGCAGTCCAGGGCGTGAACGCGGCAAGGCACGCGGGCACGGAGACGACCATGGGGGATCTGCCGCTGCTGAAGTTGGTGGAGGTGCTGGCCGTGGCCGTGGCCGGGGGCGGCTTTGTCTGGTGGCAGTTGCGCGACGTGAAGCGTGCCCAGGAAGCGTCGCGGCGGGCTCGCGAGGACCGTGAAACCCGTGAAGCCTGTGAAGGGCGCTCTGCCCAGGTGACCCAGGCCCCGCCTCCACCGCAGCCCCCGCCACCATGAGCCCGGCCGCCCTCAAGATCGCGCACATCCTGTGCGCCTGCCTGTTCATCGGCAACGTCATCGTCAGTGGCGTGTGGGCCGCCCTGGCCGAGCGCACCCAGGACCACACCATCATCCGCTTCAGCAACCGCATGGTGCTCATCACCGACGTGCTGTTCACCGCAGGCGGGTCCATCGGCATCGTGCTGACCGGCTACCTGATGGCGCACCGCTGGGGGGGCGAGACCGCTCATCCGTGGATCCAGTGGTCCTACATCCTGTTCGGCCTGTCGGGCCTGATCTGGCTGTTCGTGCTGCTGCCCCTGCAACTGCGCCAGCGCCAGCTGCTGGCCCAGACCACGCAGATCACCGCGCAGTACCGGCGCCTGTCGCGGCTGTGGCAGCTCTGGGGCGCGCTGGCGACACTGCTGCCGCTGCCCATCCTGTACTTCATGATCACCAAATCGGCCGGGTGAACCTCGCCGTGAGGGACTTGCGCGGCCAGGTTGTCCTCGTCACCGGCGCGGCCTCGGGCATCGGTGCTGCCGGTGCGGCAGAGCTGCAGCGCCGGGGCGCCCTGCCCGTGCTGGTGGACCAGGATGCCGCGGGGCTGGCCGCCCAGGCCCGTGCGCTCACCGCGCCCGGCGCCGAGCGGCCCCTGACCGTCACCTGCGACATCACCTCGCTGGCCGCCTGCGAGGCCGCGGTGGCGGCCACCCTGGCCCGCCATGGCCGCCTGGACATGGTGTGGGCCAACGCCGGCATGGCCGCCTTCGGGCCGTTGGCGCACACCGATCCGGCCGCCTGGCGCCGCTGCATCGAGGTCAACGTCAACGGCACCTTCCACACCGTGCGCGCCGCCCTGCCGGCGGTGCAGGCCGCGCGCGGCTACGTGTGCCTGACGGCCTCGGTGTCCACGTTCGCCCACCCGCCCATGATGTCGGCCTACGCCGCGTCCAAGGCCGCGGTGGAGGCCATGGCCAACGCCTGGCGCATCGAACTGGCGGCCCACGGTGTGGACGTGGGCGTGATCCATGCCTCCTGGGTGCGCACGCCGCTGGTCGAAGAAGGCGAACTGCACCCCGGCTTCATCCGCCTGCGCCAGACGGTGCCCAGGCCGATGCGCCGCGCCCTGTCGCCGCAGGAAGCGGCCCGGCGGATCGTGGACGGGATGGCCCAGCGCCGCAGCCGCATCTGGGTGCCGGGCTGGGTACGCTGGCTGCACGCCTTGCGCGCGCTGCTGCACCTGCCGCAAGCCGAACGCGCGCTGCGCCAGGCCGCGCCCGAGCTGGAGGCGATGTACCTGGCCGTGATGGCCACCGAGGGCGCGACGGCGTCTTCCTACGCGCCCCGCGAACTGCAACGGGCGCTGGAGCGCGAGCGGAAAGGGCCAGCCGCCCAGGACACCGAGGTCCGGTAGTCGCCCAGCCCTGAGGGGCTCACAACACGCCACGGCGCAACTGGTCGCGCTCCATGCTTTCAAACAGCGCCTTGAAGTTGCCCTCGCCAAAGCCTTCGTCACGCTTGCGCTGGATGAACTCGAAGAACACTGGGCCCAGCAGCGTCTGGCTGAAGATCTGCAGCAGCAGGCGCTGCTGACCGTCCACCGTGCTGCCGTCCAGCAGGATGCCGCGCGCCTGCAGCGCCGCCACGGGCTCGCCGTGCCCCGGCAGGCGCTCTTCCAGCATCTCGTAGTACACGTCGTTGGGCGCCGTCATCAAGGGGATGCCGGCCATCTGCAGCGCATCCACGGTGGCGATCAGGTCGTCGGTGTGCAGGGCGATGTGCTGGATGCCCTCGCCGTTGAACTGCATCAGGAACTCTTCGATCTGCCCCGTGCCGCCCTTGCCCGATTCTTCGTTCAGCGGAATGCGGATCAGGTTGTCGGGCGCCGTCATCGCCCGGCTGGTCAGGCCTGTGTGCTGGCCCTTGATGTTGAAGTAGCGGATCTCGCGGAAGTTGAAGAGCTTCTCGTAGAAGCCACCCCAGTAGGCCATGCGGCCGCGGTAGACGTTGTGCGTCAGGTGGTCGATGGTGTGCAGGCCGTGACCCACCGGCCGGCGCGGTGCGCCCTCGACCCATTCGAAGTCGATGTCGTAGATGGATTTGCCGTCTTCGAAGCGGTCGATCAGGTACAGCGGCGCGCCGCCGATGCCCTTGATGGCCGGCAGGCGCAGCTCCATCGGACCGGTGGGCACCTCCACCGGCTGCGCGCCCAGTTCAAGGGCGCGGGCGTAGGCGCGGTGCGAGTCCTTCACGCGGAAGGCCAGCGCACAGGCGCTGGGCCCGTGCTCGGCGGCAAAGTAGCCGGCCAGGCTGCGCGGCTCGCGGTTGACGATGAAGTTGATGCCGCCCTGGCGGTACAGCAGCACGTCCTTGCTGCGGTGGCGGGCCACCAGGCTGAAGCCCATCTTCTCGAACAAGGGCTCGATCAGGCCAGGGGTGGGGGACGCAAACTCGACGAACTCGAAGCCCATCAGGCCCATCGGGTTGTCGGGAGAAGAAGAAGGAGAAGGTGTGAATGGAGTGGTCATATCGAGCCTCCTGAAAACGCACGGGATACGCAAGTGCTGGCGGGTCACGAGCGCCGTCGAGGCGCCCGCAAGACGGCGGCCGTCGTGACGCCACTTCGGGAGTGGCGCACGGCGACGGTCAGCGCGACGGAGGCGGCGCGCCCGGCACACCCCGCACGCTGCGCGCGAGGTGGTCTCCGTAGATCAAGGGCGTGGGCGACATGTGACTTCCATGGTAATCGCTTGGCTGAGCAGCTCGTAGGGTCACCCACGAAATGCCGGTCTCTGAAAGAATAAGCCCACGATAAGTCAGGCCTTTAGAGCCTCCTGCCGCAGACCACAGGGCACCCCATGAAGAGACTCCCCATTGCCACGCAGCTGACCATTAGCTTTGGCACACTGATCGCATTTCTTGCCGCCGTGGTGGCGTTTGGAATCTACGAACAAGGGCGGCTGGCCGACATCGCAGAGCGACAGTACAAACACCCCTTCACCGTCACCAATGCCGTAGCCCGCGCTGAGGCTGACCTGGCCCGCATCATGCGCGACGTGGAAGAGGTGGCCCTGGCCTCCACGCCCGAGGAAATCGACCAGGCCAAGGCCAACATCCAGCGGCTGGAGAAGAAGGTCCTGGCCGACCTCAAACTAGCCCAGGAGCGCTACCTGGGCCCGCGCGCCGAAGTGGACGCGCTGATCACCGCCGTGACGCAATGGCAGCCCCTGCTGGAGCGGCTGGTCGAGCTCAAGCGGGCCGGCCAGCAGGACGAGGTCAAAGCCCTGATCAAGGGCGAGATCAGCAAGCGGCTGGACTCCATCGACGAACAGGCGATGAAGATCTACTACGCCGCCTTCAAGCGCGCCGAGGCCATGCAGCAGGAGGCCCAGGCAGAGCGCGACATGGCTGCCACCGTCGCGGTCGTGGTGGGTGTGCTGGCCGTGCTGACCAGCCTGGCCCTGGCCGTGACGCTCACCCGCATTCAGACCCGGCCGTTGCAGCAGGCGGTGGACGTGGCCCGCGCCGTGGCCAGCGGCGACCTGACGCGTCAGATCACGGCCGAAGGCCAGAACGAAGCCGCCAAGCTGCTGCGCGCCTTGCAGGAGATGCAGACTTCGCTCGCCCGCGTGGTGGGCGTCGTGCGACAGGGCGCGGAGGTGGTGGCCTCATCCAGCGAGCAGATCGCCCAAGGCAACCAGGACCTGGCCCAGCGAACCCAGGAAACGGCCGCTGCACTCGAGGAGACCGCGGCCTCAGCAGAACAACTGGGCAGCACTGTGGGGCACAACGCCGACAACGCCCGTACAGCCAACCAACTCGCCCGTCAGGCCTCGGAAGTGGCCAGCCAGGGTGGGCAGGTGGTGGGCCAGGTGGTGGACACCATGCGCGGCATCAACGAGAGCAGCCGCAAGATCGCTGACATCATCGGCGTCATCGACGGCATTGCCTTCCAGACCAACATCCTGGCGCTCAACGCCGCGGTGGAAGCCGCACGCGCTGGCGAGGCGGGCCGGGGCTTCGCAGTCGTGGCCAGTGAGGTGCGCAGCCTGGCGCAGCGCAGCGCCGAGGCCGCGCGCGAGATCAAGACGCTGATCTCCGCCAGCGTCGCCCGCGTGGAGAAGGGGTCCCAGCAAGTGGACGCCGCCGGCTCCACCATGAGCGAGGTGGTGGCCGCCATCGGCCGCGTGACCGATCTGATGGGCGAGATCAGCACCGCCACCACCGAGCAGAGCACTGGGATCGGACAGGTGGGCGAGGCGGTGTCTCAGATGGAACGCACCACGCAGCAGAACGCCGCGCTGGTGGAAGAGAGTGCCGCGGCCGCCGAGTCGCTGGCCGAGCAGGCGCAGGCCCTGCTGGCCGAGGTGGACATGTTCAAGCTGGGCGCGAACGCCGCATCCGGGACCTCGTTGCGTAGGACGACGCCCATGCGTGCAGCCAGCCCTGCTCCCGCCGCGGTAAGGGCCCCCGCTCCCCGGGCTGTGACCGCCCCTCCGGCCAAGGCTCGTCTCGCAGGCTCGGACCTGCCCGCCATCCCAGCGCCCGCCTTGGCGAGCGGAGCTGGCGCGCGTCCGAGCCTGGCCGCCGCGCGCTCCAAACCTTCGGTCTCGGACGAAGGCGGCGACTGGACCACCTTCTAGAGGTTCCAGAGCGCTCGCAGCGCGGCGACCGCAGGCGGGCCGGGCCGCACGTCACCGAGCACGCGGCGGCTAGGTGGCCGGGGTGCTTTGTTCAGGGCCGGCGCGGCATGCGCCAAGGCAGCATCAGGCGCACCGGCAGCGACACCACGCGCGGCACGTCCAGCGTCTCATGGATGGACACCGCGTCCTCGCCCAGCAGGCGCGAGGCGATCTGCGAGCGCACGTAGAACGGGGTGTCCTCCAGCGTGCGCATCAGGCGCGGGGCCGGTGAGGGCTCGCCGCGCACCTGCCGGGCGATGCGCCAGGCCGAGGTGGGCAAGGGATGCCGCGGCGGCACTTCAAAGGGTTCGTGGCTGCCATCGGGACGGAAGCGCCGGGCGATGACCCGCTCGGGCCCCTGCAGCGGGCGCACGTCATAGATGACCGAGGTATCGCCGTTGGCCATGGTGGCACGCGACCAGTCCCAATCGTCGAACGCGCGATCCACGGGCTCATCACCTTCGTTGGAGTCCATGTAAGCATGCCCCTGCCAGCGCAGTTCGGGGTGCGACAGCGCCACCTCGATGCGTGCGCACGGCGCGATCGGCCCCCAGCGGTGCCGGCCCGCGGCATCCAGCGGCGCCACGAAACGGCACAAGGCCGGCGGCGTCACCCGCACCTGGCCCTGCACCCGCAGCGGAATCGGAGCACAGCGCTCGTCGATGTCCACCACCAGCGAGGTGCCATCCCAATGCACCCGGCTGGGCCCGATGACGAACTCGCGCTCGTTGCGGTGCACATGACGACGGCCGCGCTCCGTCATCGCCCAGCGGTTGCCACCCTCGCCGTAGAGCGCCACATTGAGGGCGCAGAAGTTCTCCGGGTCAGGCCGGCCCTGGGCGCGGGCCCAGGCGTAATAGGGCGAGAAGACGCTACCGACGAAGGCGATGACGGTCAGGCCGTGTCGGCCGTCGTCACTGAGCGCGTCGAAGTACCACCAGAGATAGCCCCCCGGCGGGACCGGCTGGTCGAATCGAGGTGCGCCATCACGGCCCCGGCCGCCAGCTGGCCCGA
>Ga0315900_10011240_pt1 | contig 11107 bp, 8 predicted proteins | sample LakEriMetagenome_FD_203521 | JGI IMG/M metagenome (GOLD analysis project Ga0315900, IMG submission 203521) | Freshwater fungal communities from buoy surface, Lake Erie, Ohio, United States - Buoy 12 MA114 | ecosystem: Environmental > Aquatic > Freshwater > Lake > Lake biofilm | place: USA: Lake...
ATCCAGCACGTCGGACTTGGTGACCCGCCCGCCGCGGCCCGACCCGGCGATCGCCGCGGTGTCGACATTGCGCTCCGCCGCGATCTTCTGGGCTGCAGGGCTGACGGGCGCAGGCGCGCCTGCGGACGCGGGCGCCGCGGCGGCGGGCGCAGGGGCCGGCGCGGCCGCAGTCGTCGCGGGCGCCTCGGTGGCCTTCGCCTCGGTGTCGATGGTGGCGATCACCTCCTGGCTCACCACGGTGCCGCCATCGCCCTTGATCACGCTCACCAGCACTCCGGAGTCGGGCGCGGGCAGTTCGAGCACGACCTTGTCGGTCTCGATGTCGATCAGGTTCTCGTCGCGGCGCACGTATTCGCCGGCTTTCTTGTGCCAGGTGAGGAGCGTAGCCTCGGCCACCGACTCCGACAGCACGGGGACCTTCACTTCGACCAGCATGGTTGTTGAATCCTGTGTGTGTTGATCGGGCGGGCGGTGCCGCCGGTGTTCGCCTCGGGCGCGGCGCCCGCGCGCAGCGCGCCGCCGGCGTGAGCGCTCCGCAGGTCGAAGTCGGGAGCTGCCGACTCCGACCGTACGCCGGAGGTCACTCCTTCGTCTCGCCGCCGCCCAGCGTGATCGCGGCCGCGACCAGTTCCTTCTGCTGCAATGCGTGGAGCTTCTTGTAGCCGACCGCAGGGGTGGCGGAGGACACGCGTCCCGCGTAGTACAGCTTCTGGCCCTTGCGCATCGGACGACGCAGGTAGTGCTGGATCCAGTACCAGCCGCCCTGGTTGCGCGGCTCCTCCTGGCACCAGACCACCTCCTTGGCTGCGGAGTACAGGTCGATCTGCTCCTTGTACTCGTCGTGCGGGAACGGGTAGAGCTGGGAGATTCGAACGAGCGCGACATCCTTGATGCCGGCCTCGCGACGAGCGGCCCGCAGGTCGAAGAACACCTTGCCGCTGCAGAACACCACGCGCTTGACGGACTTGGGATCGATGTCCTCGTCCCACTCGCCGTTGACCGGATGGAACTTGTCCTGCGCGAACTCCTCGAGCGGCGACACCGACTCCTTGTGCCGCAGGATGCTCTTCGGGGTGAAGATGATCAGCGGCTTTCGATAGGGGCGGATCATCTGCCGACGCAGCAGGTAGAACATCTGCACCGGCGTGGCCGGGTAGCAGACCTGCATGTTGTAGTCGGCGCACAGTTGCAGGAAGCGCTCGATACGCCCCGAGGAATGCTCGGGACCTGCGCCTTCGTAGCCATGCGGCAGCATCATCACCAGCCCGGACATCCGGCCCCACTTCACCTCGCCCGAGGCGATGAACTGGTCGATGACCACCTGGGCGCCGTTGACGAAGTCGCCGTACTGCGCCTCCCAGATCACCAGTTCGTTGGGCTCGGTCGACGAGTAGCCGTACTCGAAGCCCAGCACCGCCTCCTCGGACAGCAGCGAGTCGATCACCGTGAATTCGGGCTGCCCGGGGAACAGGTTCTGCAGCGGCACGTGGATGCCGGAGTCCCAGCGCTCCCGGTTCTGGTCGTGCAGCACCGCATGGCGGTGGAAGAAGGTGCCGCGGCCGGAATCCTGGCCGGAGATCCGGATCGGATAGCCGTCCTTGAGCAGGGACGCGTAGGCAAGCGTCTCGGCCATGCCCCAGTCGAGCGGCATCAGCCCCTCGGCCATCTGGCGACGGTCTTCCATGATCTTCTGCACGCGAGGATGCAGACGGAAGCCTTCGGGAACTCGCGAGACGAGCCGACCCAGCTCCTTGAGCGTCTCGAGCGGAATCTGGGTGTTGTCGCCCTCGTTCCACTTCGTGCCCTTGAAGCGGTCCCAGTCGGGCGTGTAGGGCGGCTTGTAGTTCGACAGCACCGTCCTGTTGGTGTGGTAGCCGCCGTCCATCGCGGTGCGATAGGTGCTGATCAGGCCGGCCGCCGCATCCTCGGTGGTGAGGCCCGCGGAGACCAGACGATCCGCATAGAGCTTGCGGGTGCCCGGTTTCTTGCCGATGACCTTGTACATCAGCGGCTGGGTCACCATCGGCTCGTCCTGCTCGTTGTGGCCGGGCCGGCGGTAGCACACCAGGTCGATCACGACGTCCTTGCGGAACTGCATGCGGAAGTCGATCGCCGCCTCGGTCACCAGCGCCACCGCGTCCGGATCGTCCGCGTTCACGTGGAAGATCGGGGCCTCGATCATCTTCGATACATCGCTGCAGTACAGCGAGGAGCGCGAGTCGCGCGGATCGGACACGGTGAATCCGATCTGGTTGTTGATGATCACGTGCATCGTGCCGCCGGTGCCGTAACCGCGCGTCTGCGAGAGGTTCAGCGTCTCCATCACGACGCCCTGGCCGGCAAACGACGCATCGCCGTGGATCAGGATGGGCATCACCTCGCGCCCCTCCCGATCGCCGCGGCGGCGCTGGCGCGCCCGCACCGACCCGGTCACCACCGGGTTGACGATCTCCAGGTGCGAGGGGTTGAACGCCAGGGCGAGGTGCATCGGCCCGCCGGGGGTGGTGATGTCGCTGGAGAAGCCGTCGTGGTAGATGACGTCGCCATACAGGATGGCCTCGTCCATCTTGCCTTCGAACTCGGCGAACAGGTCCTTGGGCATCTTGCCCAGCGTGTTGACCAGCACGTTCAGGCGGCCGCGGTGGGCCATGCCGATCACCGACTCCTTGACGCCTGCCGCGCCCGCGCGCTGCAGGAGAACGTCGAGCAGCGGGATCAGCGTCTCGCCGCCTTCCAGCGAGAAGCGCGTCTGCCCCACGTACTTCGTGTGCAGGTACTTCTCGAGCGTCTCGGCTGCGGTCAGCCTCTCGAGCACGTGCAGCTTGAACTCCGCGTCGTACGAAGGACGCGAGCGCACCGTCTCGAAGCGCTGCTGGATCCACTTCTTCTGCGCCGGGTCGGACAGGTACATGTACTCGAACCCGATCGACCCGCAGTAGGTCTGGCGCACGTGCGTGAGGATGTCCCGGAGCGTCGCCCGAGCCGGCCCGACCAGCGAGCCGGTGGCGAACTCGCTATCCATGTCCGCATCCGACAGCCCGTAGAACGCGGGGTCCAAGTCCTGGATGTACGGCTTCTCCTGGCGCTGCAACGGGTCGATGTCCGCATGGCGCACGCCGAGGAACCGGTAGGCCGAGATCAGCTGGAGGACGGCCACCTGCTTGAGCGCGTCATCGGCCGAGGCCGGCGCGCGGCCGCCCGCCGCCCATGGGCTGCGCCGGGCCAGTTCCGCGAACTGCCGCCGCACCGGTTCGTGCGCGACATCCACGCCCTCGCCCGTGCGGGCCAGCGCCTCGAAGTACTGACGCCACGCGTCCTGGACGGACGCGGGATCGTTCAGCCACGACTCGTACAACTCCTCGATGAACGGCGCATTCGAGCCGAACAGGTACGAGTTGGCGAGCATCTGCTGCATCATGGGGTCGGACTCCAGGAGGGAGACGCGGCCGCGCGAACGCGGCCGCGGCGGGTCAGCGGCGCTGCGCCAGCGGCACGAACTTCGCGGCGGTCTCGCCGAGGAACAGCTGCCGGGGGCGGCCGATCTTCTGGTCGGCGTCGCCGATCATCTCGTTCCACTGCGCGATCCAGCCCACGGTACGCGCCAGCGCGAAGAGCGCGGTGAACATCGAGACCGGGATGCCGAGCGCCTTGTAGACGATGCCCGAGTAGAAGTCGACGTTCGGGAAGAGCTTGCGCTTGACGAAGTACTCGTCCTCGAGCGCAACCTTCTCCAGCGCCATCGCGAGCTTGAACATCTTGTTGTCCTCGAGCCCGAGCTCGGCCAGCACGTCGTGGCAGGCACCCTGGATGAGGCGGGCGCGCGGATCGTAGTTCTTGTACACGCGGTGCCCGAAGCCCATCAGCTTCTGCACCTCGTGCGGGTCCTTGGCCTTGGCGATGAAGCGGTCGATGTTCGACACGTCGCCGATCTCGTCGAGCATCTTCAGCACCGCCTCGTTGGCGCCGCCGTGCGCAGGACCCCAGAGGCTGGCGATGCCCGCCGCGATGCAGGCGAACGGGTTGGCGCCCGAGGAGCCGGCGAGGCGGACCGTCGAGGTCGACGCGTTCTGCTCGTGGTCCATGTGCAGGATCAGGATCTTCTCCAGCGCGCGCACCAGCACCGGGTTCGGCCGGTACTCCTCGCAGGGCACGCCGAACATCATGCGCATGAAGTTCTCGACGTAGCCGAGGTCGTTGCGCGGGTACATGAACGGCTGGCCGATGTTGTACTTGTAGGTCATCGCCACCACGGTGGGCATCTTCGCGATCAGGCGGAACTCGGAGATCATCCGGTGCGTGGGATCGTTGATGTCCAGCGAGTCGTGGTAGAACGCGGCCATGCCGCCCACCACGCCGCAGAGCACCGCCATCGGATGCGCGTCGCGGCGGAAGCCCGAATAGAAGCGGGCGAGCTGCTCGTGCACCATCGTGTGGATGGTGACGGTGTGGTCGAACTCCTTCTTCTCGGCGGCATTGGGCAGCTTGCCGCGCAGGATCAGGTAGGCGACCTCGAGGAAGTCGCAGTTCTCGATCAGGGTCTCGATCGAGTAGCCGCGATGCTGGAGCACGCCCTGGTCACCGTCGATGTAGGTGATGCTCGACTTGCAGCTCGCCGTCGACATGAACCCCGGGTCGTAGGTGAATGCGCCCGTCTTCGCATACAGCGATCGCACGTCGATCACGTCCGGACCGACGCTCCCGCCGTAGATCGGGAATTCGACCGACGGGCGGCCGTCGCTGAACGAAAGGGTTGCCTTGGCTTTGCTGTCCATCATGCTCTCCAGGGGGAGGCCGCTCCGGGGCTTGCGCCGGCACGCGCCGGCAGGGCTGGAGCGGATACAAAAAAGCGCGGTCAGGCCGCGCGAAGGAGTTCCAGGACTCCGGTGACCCGCTTGTCCGCCGGCTGCAGCCGCCCGGCGATCATGTCCCAGAGGTCCTGGTCGGGATAGTCGAGGAGTTCGCGCAGCTGCTCGAGCTCGGCCTCGCCGAGCCCGCGGTAGCTGCGATCCATGAACCGCTGCAGGACGATGTCCAGTTCGAGCAGGCCGCGCCGGCAGGCCCAGCGCAGCCGGCTCTCCTCGATGCGTTTGGCCTCGCCCGCATCCATCGTCAGACCATCCGCTTGACCATGAGCTGCTTGATCTTGCCGATCGCCCGAGTCGGGTTCAGGCCTTTCGGACAGACGTCCACGCAGTTCATGATCGTGTGGCAGCGGAACAGCCGGTAAGGATCCTCGAGGTTGTCGAGGCGCTGCGAGGTCGCCTCGTCACGGCTGTCGGCGATGAAGCGGTAGGCCTGCAGCAGCCCCGCGGGGCCGACGAACTTGTCCGGGTTCCACCAGAACGACGGGCAGGACGTCGAGCAGCACGCGCAGAGGATGCACTCGTACAGCCCGTCGAGCTCCTCCCGGTCCTCGGGCGATTGCAGCCGCTCGGTCTCGGGGGGCGGGTTCTCGTTGATCAGGTAGGGCTTGATCGAGTGGTACTGCTTGAAGAACTGGGTCATGTCGACGATCAGGTCGCGAATGACCGGCAGGCCCGGCAGCGGCTTGAGGACGACCGGCTCCTTGAGGGAGTCCAGCGGCGTGATGCAGGCCAGTCCGTTCTTGCCGTTGATGTTCATCGCGTCCGAGCCGCATACGCCCTCGCGGCAGGAGCGGCGAAGCGACAGCGTGTCGTCGTGCGCCTTGATGCGGACGATCGCGTCGAGCAGCATCCGGTCGGTCGGCTCGAGCGGGATGTCGTAGTCCTGCATGCGCGGCTTTTCGTCGACCTCGGGGTTGTAGCGGAAGATCGAGAATTTCATCTGGGGATGGCCTCGGTGGAGCGTGGGCGGAGGATGGCGAACTCGCCGGATCAGTAGGTGCGAACCTTCGGCTCGAAGCTGTCGACGGTCAGCGGCTTGTCATGCACCGGCTTGTACTCCAGCCGATCGCCCTCCTTGTACCAGAGCGTGTGCTTGATCCAGTTCGCGTCGTCGCGCTTGGCGAAGTCGCTGCGGTCGTGGGCGCCGCGGGACTCCTTGCGGGCCTCGGCCGACACCAGCGAAGACAGCGCGACCTCGACCAGGTTGTCGAGCTCGAGCGCCTCGATGCGCGCGGTGTTGAACACCTTGCTCTTGTCGCTGATCTCGGTGACCAGCGAACGCTTGGCGATCTCGCGCATCTTGGCCACGCCCGACTGGAGCGAGTCCGGGAACCGGAACACGCCGCAGTCGAGCTGCATCGTGAGCTGCAGGTCGCGCAGCACGGCGGGCACCCGCTCGCCGTCCTTCTGCGACTCGAGCCGCGCCAGCCGCGCCTGGGTGAGATCGCCGGCATCGGCGGGCAGGTCGCGCTGGCCGGGGTTCGCGCGGATGTGGTCGGCCATGTGCTGGCCCGAGGACTTCCCGAACACCACGAGGTCGAGCAGCGAGTTCGTCCCCAGGCGGTTGGCGCCGTGCACCGACACGCAGGCCACCTCGCCCGCCGCGTACAGGCCCGGCACCGGCACCTCGGGGTTGCCGCCCTTCGGCATCACCACCTGGCCGTGGTAGTTGGTCGGGATGCCACCCCTCATGTAGTGGCAGGTCGGCACCACCGGGATCGGGTCGCGCACCGGGTCGACGTTGGCGAACTTCTTGGCGATCTCGCGGATGCCCGGCAGCTTGGTGTTGATCGTCTCCTCGCCCAGGTGATCGAGCTTGAGCAGGATGAACGCACCATCCGGTCCGGCGCCGCGCCCTTCCTTGATCTCGGTGGCCATCGCGCGCGCGACCACGTCGCGACCGGCGAGGTCCTTCGCGTTGGGCGCGTAACGCTCCATGAAGCGTTCGCCGTTCTTGTTGAGCAGGTAGCCGCCCTCGCCGCGCACGCCTTCGGTGATGAGCACGCCCGCCCCCGCCACGCCGGTGGGGTGGAACTGCCAGAACTCCATGTCCTCGAGGGGGATGCCGGCTCGCGCCGCCATGCCGATGCCGTCGCCGGTGTTGATGAACGCGTTGGTGCTGGCCTGGTACACGCGTCCCGCCCCGCCGGTGGCCAGCAGCGTCGCCTTGGCCTGGAGCAGCATCACCTCGCCGGTTTCCATCTCGAGGGCGGTGACGCCCACGCACTCGCCGTCCTGGTTCATCACCAGATCGAGCGCCATCCACTCCACGAAGAACAGCGTGTTCGCGCGAACGTTGCGCTGGTACAGCGTATGCAGCATCGAGTGGCCGGTCCGGTCGGCCACCGCGCAGCTGCGAGCCGCCTGCTCCTTGCCGAAGTGGATCGACTGGCCGCCGAAGGGACGCTGGTAGATCTTGCCGTTGGGCAGGCGCGAGAACGGCATGCCGAAATGCTCGAGTTCGTACACGCACTCGTTGGCCGTGCGGCACATGAATTCGATCGCGTCCTGGTCGCCGAGGTAATCGGCGCCCTTGACGGTGTCGTACATGTGCCAGATCCAGTGGTCCTCCATCACGTTGCCCAGCGAGGCGGCGATGCCGCCCTGCGCCGCCACGGTGTGCGAGCGCGTCGGGAAGACCTTGCTCAGGACGGCCGTCTTCAGGCCGGCCTCGGACAGTTGCAGCGCGGCCCGCAGACCGGCGCCACCGGCACCCACCACCACTGCATCGAAGGTACGTTTTGCGAGAGCCATTTTCGAGTTCACCCCAGCACGATCTGGAACGACCAGACCAGGTAGACGACAAGCGAGAGAATCACGAGGACTTGCAGACCCAGGCGCACTCCGGCCGGCTTCACGTAATCCATGAGCACGTCCCGGATGCCGACCCACGCGTGGTAGAGCAGTGCGGCGACGAACAGCAGCGTCGCCACCTGCATCGCACGTCCGGCGAACAGCGCCTTCCACTCGGCGTATCCCGACGGGGCGTCGAACAGGGCGATGCCGCCCAGGAACAGCGCGTAGGCGGCGATGATCACCGCGGTGATGCGCTGGCCCAGCCAGTCCTTGAGCCCGTAGTGGGCTCCGACGACGACGCGACTCACCATAGCTTGGCCCCCAGGATGACGGTGAGCACGAGGCTCACGACCAGTACAGCGGCACTGGTGCTGCGGGCGCGCTGCAGTTCGTCGCCCATGTGCAGATCGAGCGCGAGGAAGCGGATGCCCGCGCAGAGATGATGGAGGAACGCCCAGAGCAGCCCAAGCAGCACCAGCTTGACGAAGCCGCTGCCGGCGATCGCGGCGACCGACGCATATCCGGCCTCCGACGCAAGACTGGTCTGCAGCATCCACAGCGCGAGCGGGATGCCCACGAGATACAGCCCCACGCCGCTCACGCGGTGCAGGATGGAAACCAGCCCCGGCATGGGCAGCTTGATCTCCGTCAGGTTCAGGTACTTCGGTCGGCTCTGCTTCATCGGCACTGGTTCCCCGTTCAGGTTGGCCTCGCGAGCCTCCAGCGGGAGGCCGGGTGTATCGCGCGCGCACCGCAACCCGCGTGCGCTCTACCTGTCAGGCAGACCGGACACGTGACGCGATCATCGCGGCTGCGACCGCGACGCATTGATGCGCGCCGAAACGGCGACGCCCGGGCCGTGCGAAGTGCCGCCCTGGGACGTCGCGCCGCCGCGCATTTCACCCGGCGGGGCCTCGTCGGCCGGCGGGGACTTCACGCTGGCTGGCTGCTCGGCCCGTGGATTATCGCAGCAGCCGCGCCCGCGCACAAGCCGCGCGTCGTCGGAGGGGCTGCGCTATCATTCGGGCCGCGGCGGCACCTGCCTGCCACGGTGGCAGACGGGTCGGCAGACGACCCGCGCGCTGCCCGCCGCGATACGGCGCGGGTCGCGCGGCACGGGTCCGTTCAGCGTGCCGCGGCGCCCCGGTTCGAGCCCTGCGCCCTGCCCTGCGCGAAGCATCGCGCCCCCGAGGCGGAACGATCCGCCCCGCCACCCCATCGGAGATTGCAAGAAGATGAAAGCGCCCGTACGTGTCGCCGTCACCGGGGCCGCCGGCCAGATCGGCTACAGCCTGCTGTTTCGCATCGCCAGCGGCGAGATGCTCGGCCCCGACCAGCCGGTGATCCTGCAACTGCTCGAGATCCCGGACGAGAAGGCGCAGAAGGCACTGCGCGGCGTGATCATGGAACTGGACGACTGCGCGTTTCCCCTGCTGCAGTCGGTCGTGCCCACCGATGATGCGAAGGTCGCCTTCCGCGACGCCAACGTCGCCCTTCTCGTGGGCGCACGCCCGCGCGGCCCGGGCATGGAGCGCAAGGACCTCCTCGAGGCCAACGGCAAGATCTTCGGCCCGCAGGGTCGTGCGCTCGACGAGGTCGCCGCGCGCGACGTACGCGTGCTGGTGGTGGGCAACCCCGCCAACACCAATGCGCTGATCGCCATGCGCAACGCGCCCAGCCTCAAGCCCACGCAGTTCACCGCGATGATGCGGCTCGACCACAACCGCGCGCTCACCCAGATCGCGCAGAAGGTCGGCCGCCCCGTCTCCTCGGTGACACGGATGACCATCTGGGGCAACCACTCCGCGACCCAGTATCCGGACCTGTTCCAGGCCCAGGTCGACGGCAAGCCGGCCTGGCCGATGATCAACGACCAGGCGTGGCTCGAGACGACGTTCATCCCCACCATCCAGAAGCGCGGCGCCGCGATCATCGACGCCCGCGGCCTCTCCTCGGCCGCGAGCGCGGCCAATGCCGCGATGGACCACATCCGCAGCTGGATGCTGGGCACCCCCGCGGGCGACTGGGTGAGCATGGGCATCCCGTCCGACGGCAGCTACGGCATCCCCGAGGGCGTGATGTACGGCTTCCCGGTCACGTGCGCGAACGGCCAGTATTCGATCGTGCAGGGCCTGGACATCTCCGATTTCAGCCGCGGCAAGATGCAGGCGACGCTCGCCGAACTCCAGGAAGAGCGCGACGGCGTCAAGCACCTGCTCGGCTGATCGTCCCGGCAGCCGGCAACCCCACGACGGCCGCCAGCGTAGCGGCCGTTTTTTCACCCAGCGCCTGCGGCGCTTGCCCCCGCGGAGGATCCGATGAGCAGCGAACAGCCCACCGCCACAGCCTTCAAGCCCAAGAAGTCGGTCGCCCTGTCCGGAGTCACGGCGGGCAACACCGCGCTGTGCACCGTCGGCCGCTCGGGCAACGACCTGCACTATCGCGGCTACGACATCCTCGACTTCGCCGACAGCGCCCAGTTCGAGGAGATCGCCCACCTGCTCGTCCACGAGCAGCTGCCCGACGCCGCCGCCCTCCGGCAGTACAAGGACAAGCTGCGCGGCCTGCGCGGCCTGCCCTCGGCGCTCCGGCAGCTGCTCGAGCGCATCCCCGCGTCGGCGCACCCGATGGACGTGATGCGGACCGGCGCCTCGGCGCTGGGCTGCCTGCTGCCGGAGCGAGAGGCCCATGACCTCGCCGGCGCGCGCGACATCGCCGACCGGCTGATGGCCTCGTTCGGCTCGATGCTGCTCTACTGGTACCACTGGTCGCACAACGGGCGCCGCATCGAGGTGGAGACCGACGACGACTCGATCGGCGGCCACTTCCTGCACCTGCTGCACGGCAAGCCCCCGCCCGCCGACTGGGTGCGCGCGATGCATACCTCGCTCATCCTCTACGCCGAGCACGAGTTCAATGCCTCCACCTTCGCCTGCCGGGTGGTCGCGGGCACCGGGGCCGATTTCCACGGTGCGATCTGCGGCGGCATCGGTGCCCTGCGCGGTCCCAAGCACGGGGGTGCCAACGAAGTGGCTTTCGAGGTGCAGTCGCGCTACGCGACGCCGGACGAGGCCGAGCAGGACATCGTGCGCCGCGTCCAGGCGCGGGAGGTGGTGATCGGCTTCGGACACCCGGTCTACACGATCTCCGACCCGCGCAACGTGGTGATCAAGGAGGTCGCACGCCGGCTCTCGGCCGCCGCCGGGTCGATGCGCCTGTTCGACATCGCCGAGCGCCTGGAGACGGTGATGTGGCGCGAGAAGAAGATGTTCCCCAACCTCGACTGGTTCAGCGCGGTCTCCTACCACATGATGGGCGTGCCCACCGCGATGTTCACGCCCGTGTTCGTGATCTCCCGCACCGCCGGGTGGTCGGCCCACGTCGTCGAACAGCGCCAGGACGGGAAGATCATCCGCCCCACCGCGAACTACACCGGCCCCGAGGGT
>Ga0315900_10011248_pt1 | contig 11100 bp, 14 predicted proteins | sample LakEriMetagenome_FD_203521 | JGI IMG/M metagenome (GOLD analysis project Ga0315900, IMG submission 203521) | Freshwater fungal communities from buoy surface, Lake Erie, Ohio, United States - Buoy 12 MA114 | ecosystem: Environmental > Aquatic > Freshwater > Lake > Lake biofilm | place: USA: Lake...
AGCTGTCAAGCAAGATTGAAGAGATCTTAGAAACTAACTACGAACGCAAAGACTCTCTACAACTATTCGACGGCTGGAGAGATAATATTTGGAGTTCGAAATACGTTCGTAAGTGTCATTTAAAGACCATCGACAATAGAGAGACGCAGAAGCTATGGTTGATGCATCTCAATATATTTCCACACGAATTCTTGAACTTTCCGATACTTGGTTTTGATATAGTTGCCGGTCCTAATAAGATCACCGGGTCGTTCTTTGACTTCTCTCCAATTACAGACGAAAAACCGGAACATCCCTATCTCAACTATATGCGAGACTCAGTAAAGGATCTATCTTGGTCAAAGCCAAGGGAACTTCCTGTCTGGGCCAAAGAGATCTTTTCAGACTCAATGATCGCGGCTGGTAATCTAAAGACTGAGGAAGAGATAGAACAACTAACCAAAACTTGTCTGCATCTTGTTGAGTACTACGTAACGAATATGAGTAAGAACCTGTACGTTACAAATCCGTTAGAGCTAAAGAAACGACACAACTTATATTGTCGCAATCAGAAGTTAAATCCACACCTACATAGATCTATACTTTCGATGGGAATATCTGAAAAAGATAAAAATGAATACGTAGATAGGATCCTATTCGAGGAGATTTAGATTTGGATGACGATCGTGTATATCGTATGTTTCCGGATCAAAGAAAGTGGTTTAACAAGCTCTGGCTTGCTGAAGATCTTGGGTATGACTGTGGTCCGTCTGGTATAGCACCTAGTAAGAGTGGATACTATATCGTAAGGCCGGTTATGAATCTATCAGGAATGGGTGCCGGTGCAAAAAAGAAGTACATAGAAGCTGGAGATATGTCTGCAACACCCCCAGGCTACTTCTGGTGCGAATGGTTTGAAGGTCCGCAGTATTCAGTCACTTACGAGTGGGCAGGTTTTTGGAAGCAAGTATCGTGCTACCTAGGCGAGAGAGACGAGAATACTCTTTACAAGTTTCGTAGATGGACTCGTATAGATGATATGAAGTTCGAACCAGGACTTCTATTCGAAGAGATAGCAGACTCAAATGTATCCACGTTAAATATTGAATTTGTCGGCGGCCGTATCATTGAAGTACACCTGCGAGACACTCCGGATCCAAAGTATGAAGAACTCATTCCAATTTGGGAAGACAATAAGATATTGGTTGACAAATATGAAAAGTTGGGTTATACTTATATAGAAAGTCACGACGATGCTGATGGCTTTCTAGACGTACCTAGAATTGGTTTTATGATAAAATAAGGAGACTACATGAGCAACGCTTACAACGATCTGCATGTGCAGGTACAAGATCAACACGGTGCCGTCGCTTCTGTATATACATTCCTAGATGGCGATAGTAAGATCGTTTATCATGATGCGAATGGCCATAAATTTTTTGAAGAAGACTATGCTAAGTTTCCAATCGAGACTGTCGAGAGGCATGCCGTTGCTTGGGCAACAGGTAAGAGACAGTTAGCACCAATAAAATAAGGAGAAGACTATGAGCAGCACACTAGTCGACACTTTGATTCGAGAAAATCAAGGAATTGTGTATTCAGCAAAAATCTATAAAGATGATAGCGGACACCACGTCCATTACTTTAAGAACGAACAATTAATCGAGTCTCGTGGGTTTGAAGGCCAACCGGTTGAAAGAATTCACGCTGCCGTTAATGGTTGGCTCAATAATATCAAGGTGCTTAAGAGTTAAATGATTATTACAAGAACGGCAGAAAAGATACATATGGAAATCTCTAGTAAACTCGCAGGCGGCGCAACTTATATTGATGCGTTAGTCGAGTATGCTAAAGAACACGACCTTGAGATTGAGACTGTTGCTGAGATCGTAAAGAAATCTTCTATTCTCAAGGAGAAGATACGTGAAGAAGCAGTCGCAGTGAGAATGGTGAAGAAGGAAGAGAATGACCTTACTAAACTATGCTAATGAAGACTCCTTTCGAGTCTATGTTAACTACCTTGCCCTAAAGAAGCATTTTGAAAGTGATGGTTACGACTATCACAAATATAATGGTAAGGTGCGCGCGTCGTTCGACAAGTTTCAAACTCGAAACGACGCGTTCTTCTTCTACAAACTGTCCAAAAAGAACGACCCAACGAAAGTTCTTCTCGCCAACATTATAAACAATCCAAAGGTATGGATCCGTGATATAGTCGAGGACAGTGGAGAAGAAGTGTTCGTTCAGTGGGAAAAGAGAAACGAGTCTCTTACTTACATATTCAAGAACGAACTGAAGAAGCTCAGGCCAACCTATCAGGACAACTTTTTGGTAAGTAATGGTCAACATCCCTTTATCATAACACTATACATGCGCAAAGAGATCTCTCTCGAAACGTTTTCAATTTTGGCAAAGTTGTCAAATGTTTATGATATGTGGGAGAAAGAAATAGTTGACAAATTCGTCGCGCCTGGTATTATTAGACTATCAAGAAAGTATTATCCATTTATGGAAGTGGATACAAAAAAATTCTCGAAAATCGTCAAAGAACACTTTTTTGAAGATAAATAATGGCGTGGAACGTTCCACACCATTGCAAATACAAAGCTATACATCGCACATAAGGAGATACTAATATGGTGGATTTCGCCGCACTTAAAAACAACCGTTCAAAGTCACTCGACAAATTGAACTCTCAGCTCTCGCAGATTGCACAGAAGAGCTACTCAGATCCCAACGAAGGTAAATTTTGGAAACCGTCTCGCGATAAAGCGGGCAACGGCTTTGCCATCATCCGCTTCCTGCCTGCACCAGGTGGTGAAGACATGCCGTTCGTTCGTCTGTGGGATCACGGTTTCCAAGGACCAACTGGTCTGTGGTATATCGAAAACTCCCTAACCACTCTCGGCAAGGACGATCCTGTCTCCGAGCTTAACTCAAAGCTTTGGAACACTGGTGTCGACGCCGATAAAGAACAGGCACGTAAGCAAAAGCGTCGCCTTCATTATATCGCAAACGTCTATGTTATTAAAGACAGCGGTAACCCGGACAACGATGGAAAAGTATTCCTGTTTAAGTTCGGTAAGAAGATCTTTGATAAACTCAACGATCTGATGAACCCTCAGTTCGAAGATGAAAAGCCAGTCAATCCGTTCGATCTTTGGGAAGGCGCAAGCTTCCGTCTTAAGATCCGTCAGTTTGAAGGTTACGCAAACTATGATAAGTCGGAATTCGACGGTCCTGGTCCACTGTTCGAAGATGATGAAAAACTCGAACGCGTTTGGAAAGATGAACATTCCCTTCAGGAAATCATCCATGAAAAACATTTCAAACCGTATGCAGAACTTAAAGCAAAGCTGCATCGCGTTCTTAACCTCACTGGTGACTCGGTCGATGCTTCGCGCTCCGCAAGCGACGATGTTGACGAGGATCTTGACATGAGCCGCTTCTCAAAGAGCGCTCCTGCTCCAGATATGAAGCAGACTTCATCTGACATGGATACCATCGACGATGATGACGAAGATCTCGCACGTTTCAGAGACCTCATAAAGTAATGATAGGAGAGGAGCGAAAGCTCCTCTCTTACCACTCAGTGGAGGGTTAACACATGGCAAATAAAGAAATCATAGACTTTGATTTCGGTTTTAGTTTCATCGACGATGAGATTGAAGAAGTCAAAGAAACGGCAATTAAGCTTGAGTCTGCACACGCAGAAGATCAAGTCGCGATCGAAGATCTTCAAGAAAGACTGAATAGACTATATAATGCTATCACACCGTTCTTAGATAATCTCTGCAAGAATCCAGAAAAATCGACAATATATTGGCCCGATCGTGTAAAAAAGATCCAGGGCTATAAAGACAAGCTACTCGCAATCATAGAAGGAAGATAGCATGAGTCTGTTAGACAAACTCGTAAAGAATAGCACCATTAAACTTACGGCACCGCTTATGGAGTCAAAGGTTTATGGTAAGAAGGATATGGCTCCAACTCCAGTTCCTATGGTGAACGTAGCTCTATCCGGTCGTATTGACGGCGGTGTAGCTCCGGGTCTTCTAGTCCTGGCAGGCCCATCGAAACACTTTAAGTCTGCTTTTGCTCTGCTTATGGCAGGAGCTTACCTCGAACGGAACAAGGACGCAATCCTTTTGTTCTATGACTCGGAATTTGGTACTCCTCAGTCCTACTTTGAGTCGTTTGGTATTGACATGGCAAGAACCGTTCATACGCCAATCACGAACGTTGAAGAACTGAAGTTTGACATCTCTCAACAGCTCGATAAGATCGAGAAGAAGGACAACGTTATCATCATCATTGACTCCGTTGGTAACCTTGCATCCAAGAAAGAAGTCGAAGACGCATTGGACGGTAAGTCCGTTGCCGATATGTCTCGTGCCAAGGCTCTTAAGTCTCTATTCCGTATCGTGACTCCGCATTTGAACCTTAAGGACATTCCTTTGATTGCGGTCAACCATACATACAAAGAGATCGGTCTGTTTCCTAAAGACATCGTTAGCGGTGGTACCGGTATCTATTACTCGGCTGACGCAATTTGGATCATCGGTCGTCAACAGGATAAGGTTGGTACTGAGATCCAGGGTTATCACTTCGTCATTAATATCGAGAAGTCTCGTCACGTTAAAGAAAAATCAAAGATTCCGATTAGCGTGAGTTGGGAAGGCGGTATCGCAAGATGGTCCGGTCTACTCGATGTTGCTGAAAAAGGCGGCTTCATTCGTAAACCAAAGGTTGGTTGGTACGAAGCAGTCAATCCAGACACTGGAGAAATTATCAGTGAAAAGCTTCTTAGAGCAAAAGAAATTGTTGACAGTAGAGAGTTCTGGGATACAATGTTTAAACAGACCAACTTCGCAGAGTTCATCAAGAACGCGTATACGGTTGGTGGAAACGTTATTCTAAAAGACGAAAACGAAATTGTAAAACATGACGATTACGAGGATGAAGACGAAGAATGATCGAAAAGACAATTCTGTCGAATCTGATCTACAACGAAGACTATTGCCGCAAGGTGTTCCCTTATATTAAAGAGGAATACTTCGACGACAATAGTCTTCGAAAGATCTTTTCAACATACACAGAATATATGAATCAGTACAAGGAGCCTCCATCAACAGAGGCTCTTAAGATCTACATTGACAAGCGAAAGGATCTTAACGAGTCCTCGTATAAAGATGTAGTCAATCTTATTGACGAGTTGGTTGTAGATAAAACTACGAATGGCCAGTTCCTAGTTGACGAGACAGAAAAGTTTTGCCAAGACAAGGATCTCTATAACTCGATTCGTAAAGCAATCCTAATCCTAGACGGTCAGGATAAAGAATACGATAAGGGTGCCATTCCTAAACTGCTTTCCGACTCTTTGGGAATTAGTTTTGACACTAACATCGGTCATGACTTTCTTGAAGATGTGGAAGATCGTCACAAGTACTATCACCGTAGAGACGAACGTATTCCGTTCGATATCGAACTGTTGAACAAGGTGACTAAAGGTGGACTTCCTCGTAAATCTATGACCGTTCTTCTCGCCACAACCGGCGGTGGTAAGTCTCTCGTTAAATGCCACATGGCGGCATCCAGTCTTCTGTTTGGTAAGAACGTCCTATACGTAACGATGGAACTTGCTGAACAAGAAGTTGCTCGCCGTATCGACGCGAATATCATGGACATTACACTCGACGAGGTAAAGGAACTTCCTCTCGACGTATTTGAGAAAAAGATGTCCGTGTTTAAGGGTAAGACTCCTGGCAAGTTAATCATTAAGGAATATCCAACTGCGTCTGCGCATGCGGGTCATTTCAGACACTTGCTAAACGAGTTGCGCCTAAAAAAGAACTTCGTTCCTGATGTTATCTTCTTGGACTATCTTAACATCTGCGCATCGTCAAGAGTAAAGGGTGCAGCCGCAGCGAATTCCTATACTCTTGTTAAGTCTATCGCTGAAGAGGTTCGTGGTCTTGCGATGGAGTTCAACGTTGCTATCGTTACTTCATCTCAGTTTAACCGTAGCGCGTATGATAGCTCAGATGTTGAACTATCGAATACATCTGAGTCTATGGGTATCACTCATACCGCCGACGCAATCTTTGGTCTTGTTACTTCTGAAGATCTTGAGAGCAGAGGTCAGATCATCTTTAAACAGTTGAAGAACCGTTGGGGTGATCTAGGCCACTATCGTCGCTTCGTTGTCGGTATTGACAGAGCGAAGATGAAACTGTTCGATGCTGAAGAGAGCGCACAGAAGACTCTTTTTAAAGAACCGCAGGACGATAAGAAGCAGAAACGAAACGATAGTAAGTTTAAGAGTAGCGATGATAGTGATGAATCGGTTTTTGACAAGTCCACATTTAGTCAACAGTGGGACATCAAGCCAAAAGGTAAAAAAGGTCTATTTGAAGTAGGGGATCTACAATGAGCTACAGCGTGAAGAAACATGAAGATGGTTATGATATCCTTGAAAAGGACACAGGCTTGCTAATCAAGCTAAGCTGTTCCGAAGAAAAAGCAAGGGATCTCTGTCGAAAGATGAACCTAGGATCTGGTTTTAACGGCTGGACTCCTCCGTTCTTTACAACGAAAGTAAATGCAGTTTATGAAGAGGCGTAAAGCCTCTTCTTTCTTTTATAAATAAAAGAAAACTATAGGCTTATTAGATGCTTTCCTTCACAAAATACCTAAAAGAGAGTGAAATGACTTATGCAGAGATTGAAAAGAGTCTCAAGGGACTCGGTTACGAAATAAAGCAAGTCACGCGTACTAGGATGGCGATCGTAACTGATAGGAGATCCGATGCTCTAAATAAAGTCTTAACTACTTTCAAAGATTCTAAACTATTAAAGGATCGTCAGTCATTGAATATATCTTCTATCGGTGTTGTTCAAATTGGTCAAATTCAGGTAATTGCAAAACCTGCGTCAAGAAACGTTTTGAAAGCAGAGCAGGAAGCAACCGAGTCACTCATAGGTCTGATTAGAGCTGCTGTAGAGCAGGAAGGTAGACCTATAGACGTTCTAATAGGCTCATACAGAATAAAAGCTGTCGTGACAGCAGGATCTGACCAGATCCGCGGAGATCCTAAAGCAGATATCGCTCTTATAGATAACTCAAATAGAGAAGTAGGTTTTATCTCTCATAAGAAAGAAGGCGGCGCGAAAGCTTTCCAACAATACGGTGGTATCTCAAAGGATTCCGGTCAGTTGATATATAACGACGTTCTTGTAAAAATGTTCGTACAAGACGTTTATGAGTACTTAAAAACGGACGGTGGTGGCTATTCTATGGCAAAGGCCGGTTTTAGTGTATGGAGATACATTCCTAAAAATGCAGCCGGCGAACCTCTGATAGCTCGTTCTGTCTATGGGCCAAATTGGAGAAGAAACGGAAAAAACTTTGGGAGAGATTTCGTGCACTGCATAGGACAAGGAGCTCCTATACTTAAGAGAACTGTAACTGGTGACTATGCGCTATCCTTCTCGGAAGCAATGCATACGGCCGACGATCTATCTTGGATATATAATGGACCTTACAGGCCAATATTTGCTGCAACGTATAGAGCCGGAAGACAGTTAGAAAATACCGGCGCGATCATAAAGGATATGCGTGGTGGTATATATCCGTATGATTTTATTTCAAACAGAAAAGCGATAACGATATAAATGCTATCATTCAGATCTTTTATAACAGAACAGACTCGCGGCAAAGGTCTTACGATCTTTGACATAGACGAGACACTCTTTCAGACAAAAGCTTTAGTTAAGGTAATGAAGGACGGAAAGGTCGTTCAGTCGTTAGACAACCAAGCTTTCAATACATATAAGCTCAAGGATGGCGAGAAGTATGACTTTGGCGAGTTTACTTCCGCGGAGATCTTTCAGAACACTTCTGTCCCTATCATGAAGATGATTCAGAAAGCAAAGGCGATTATCCGCAACGCGGTAAACGCAGGGTCTAGAGTCATTATCGTGACTGCTAGATCGGACTTCGACGATAAGAAGAAGTTCCTTGACACGTTCAGACGCTATGGTATAGATATAGATAATGTATATGTCGAGAGAGCTGGAAACCTGAAACTTGGATCGAGTGCTAAGAACAAGCGTTTCATATTCCATAAATATCTACGTAAGGGAGAGTACGAGAGAGTGCGCTTCTTTGACGATGCGATGTCAAACATTACAATGTTTAAGGCTCTTGCAAAACAGTATCCTAACATCTCGTTTGAAGCATACCACGTTCACCATGACGGTTCAGTAAGGAAGGTATAATGCTTACTTTTAGAGGCTACCTCGCCGAAGAAAAGAATGTCCATATGGAACATGCTGAAGATGCCATACTCAATCTTGGTGTTGAAGGTACACGATCTACGATTAACTTTCTTAGATCCTTGAGAGACATGCTCGCTGGGCGTGCTCAGAAGGGTGTTAACGTGACTGTTAAATGGGACGGTGCACCTGCTATTTTTGCTGGAATAGATCCATCAGATAAAAAGTTCTTTGTGGCAAAGAAGGGCATCTTCAATAAGAACCCAAAGGTCTATAAGACGAACGCAGACATTGATGCTGATACTTCCGGCGATTTGAATACAAAATTGAAACTTGCTCTTGCTGAACTTCCAAAGCTCGGCATCAAGGGTGTGATACAAGGTGACTTTCTATATGCGAAAGAAGATCTCAAAGAAGTTGATATTGGCGGAGAACCGCATATTACTTTTCATCCTAACACGATTGTTTATGCGGTACCAAAGAACAGCAAGCTCGCTAAGGAAATCCTTAGATCTAAGATCGGAGTGGTCTGGCACACTCGATACAGAGGAGACTCTTTTGAAACAATGTCAGCGAGTTTTGGAGAGGAGATCGCAAGCGAGCTCAAAAAAGTAACGTCTATCTGGTCTGTTGATGCGGTCTATAAGGACGTGTCCGGAACAGCAACGTTTACTGCAGACGAGACCGCCGCTGTGACAGCAAAACTATCAGCCGCCGGTAAACTGTTCAATACTATTAAGCGTGAAACGTTCAACGGTATCTCAGAGAACGAAGATAGACTGATGCGTGTAAAGACGTTCATTAACTCTAAGATACGTCAGGGCGAGAGAATTCGTAATACATCAGTGTTCGTAAACGATCTGGTATCATACCTTGAGAATTACTATAACGGTGAGATCGAAAAGAAGAAGACTGACGCCGGAAAAAAGACGGCTACGGCAAAGAGAGATGAAGTCATGGAGTATTTTAAAAAGACTCCAAGAGCGCAGATCGTGTCCATGTTTGATCTATACAATATCATCATAGACGCAAAACTTATGATCATACGTAAGTTAGATAAGGCAAAGAGAGTTGGCACCTTCCTTAAGACAGCCGACGGATATAGCGTAACCGAGCAGGAAGGTTTTGTTGCAATAGATAAACTTGGAAAGAACGCAGTTAAACTTGTTGATAGACTCGAGTTTAGCAAAGCGAACTTTTCTTCAGAGTATATAAAGGGATGGCAACGTTAAATGGCGCAGTATAATAAGAATATACATCAGTACCTACCGAATAATAAATCGCTCTTTGAAGTGGTAATGCTTGCGGATCAATATGGAAATAACATTGGCCCAGCAAATCCTTCAGGAATGGCTGTTGACGCATTCGGCAGAGCAAGAGTTTCTACACCATTTACTGTATTCGACTCTTCGCATCGTTACAGAGACAATGGCCTCTGGGACACTGAAACAAGTAACGGAGGCGCTGCAACATTTTCTGCAAACGAAGGTCTTATAAATCTTTCTGTTAATGCTACTGCAAACTCCGAAGTAATAAGAGAAACGTCAACCGTATTTTCTTACCAACCAGGTAAATCACTGCAGATACTAAACACATTCGTAATGAACGCAGCGAAGGAAGATCTTCGTCAAAGAGTTGGATACTTCGGTGCGCAGAATGGTATATATTTAGAACTAGATGGAAGCGATCTGTATTTCGTAAAAAGATCGTACAATTCAGGAAACGTTATTAATACTCGTGTTCACAAAGATGATTGGAACTTAGATAATTTGGACGGCCTCGGCCCTTCAGGATTTACGCTCGATATAACCAAAGCGCAGATTATGTTCATAGACATAGAATGGTTAGGCGTCGGTAGTGTTAGATGCGGGTTTGTTATAGACGGCCAATTCGTTCATGTCCACAGTTTTCACCACGCAAACCTCATTACATCAACATATATGACGACTGCTTCGCTTCCACTTCGATACGAGATACGAAACAACGACGCAACAGGATCGTCAAGTACTCTTAAACAAATATGTTCAACAGTCATATCTGAAGGTGGTTACGAACTTAGAGGTTCACAACAATCCATCGGCACTGCAATCACCGCAACAAAGTCATTAGCAACAGCAGGAACTTACTACCCTGTGGCGTCAATAAGACTTAAATCTACCGCACTAGATGCAGTAGTCATCCCAACTGCGGTTTCAGTAATGGGTGTAGGTACTGGTGTATACGAATGGCGACTTACTGAAAACTCGACCGTCACTACATCTTCTTGGTCAGACGCCGGTGCAGATTCTGCAGTTGAATATACATTGATAGGTACTGCAGTTTCTGGTGGTAAGGTGTTAGCTAGTGGATATATCACATCAGCAGTTCAAGCAACCGTATCAACAGATATTCTTAAAGAAGCCTTATTTAAGTTCCAATTAAAAAGAAACGGATTGACTGGAACTCCACGAGCTATAACACTTGAAGTATCGGCATCTACAGCCACAGAAGAAGTTTATGGTTCTATAGACTGGGAAGAGATAACACGTTAAGCTATAACATAACCGACTATCGGATATTCCAAATAGGTAACACTTGTTTACCTATTTCATAAGTTTTTCTTTATAAATACTCCGAAACCCGATAACATTAGTTGATCGTATCATAACTTTATGATCAACTGATGATACATACACACATAGGAGATACAAATGTTTCAAGTAGTAATGACCGTTTCTGATTGGTTAGATCTTTCCGTTATCTCGGACTTCTTTAAGTCTGAAATGGCCAAAATGAATCAAAGAGCAGCCGCTCGTCGCACATACAAAGAACTCAACAAGCTTAGCGACTACGAGCTAAGAGATCT